>Ga0207695_10005261_pt1 | contig 17262 bp, 18 predicted proteins | sample KBSC54metaG_FD_184354 | JGI IMG/M metagenome (GOLD analysis project Ga0207695, IMG submission 184354) | Corn rhizosphere microbial communities from Kellogg Biological Station, Michigan, USA - KBS C5-4 metaG (SPAdes) (version 2) | ecosystem: Host-associated > Plants > Roots > Rhizosphere > Soil... | reverse complement strand
CAACGAAAGGAACATCGCATCAGCGATCCCAGAACGAACGACCGGATCCGCGTCCCCGAGGTCCGCCTCGTCGGACCCAACGGGGAACAGGTCGGCGTCGTCCGCATCGAAGACGCCCTGCGCCTGGCGCAGGAAGCCGACTTGGACTTGGTCGAGGTCGCTCCCGACTCCAAGCCGCCCGTCGTCAAGATCATGGACTACGGCAAGTTCAAGTACGAACAGGCCCAGAAGGTCAAAGAGGCGCGTCGCAACCAGGCGAACACCATCCTCAAAGAGGTGCGCTTCCGGCTCAAGATCGACAAGCACGACTACGAGACCAAAGCCAAGCGGGCGGTCGGCTTCTTGCAGGCCGGCGACAAGGTCAAGGCCATGATCCTGTTCCGCGGACGCGAGCAGTCCCGTCCCGAGCAGGGTGTGCGCCTTCTGCAGAAGTTCGCCGAGGATGATCCTGTTCCGCGGACGCGAGCAGTCCCGTCCCGAGCAGGGTGTGCGCCTTCTGCAGAAGTTCGCCGAGGATGTCGCCGAGTTCGGCTCGGTCGAGTCCACGCCGATGATCGACGGCCGCAACATGGTGATGGTGATCGGCCCGCACAAGAACAAGTCCGACGCCAAGGCCGAAGCCAACGCCAAGCGCGCGCAGGCCCGCGCCCGCAACGCGCCGGAGTCCGACGCGCCGGCTGCTGCGGCCCCGGCTGCAGAGGCTCCCACCGCGGCGGCACCCAAAGCAACTGCCCCCAAGGCCCCCGCCAAGGCGGCCGCCCCGAAGACCACGACCACCACGAAGACGGCCACCGCCAAGGCGGCCGCGACGAAGACAGAGGACGAGTAATGCCCAAGCAGAAGACGCACTCCGGTGCGAAGAAGCGTTTCAAGCTCACCGGGACCGGCAAGGTCGTCAAGCAGGGTGCCGGCATGCGCCACCACCTCGAGGTCAAGACCTCGCGCGAGACCCGCCGTCTGAACAAGGACGTCGTGCTCGCCCCGCAAGACGCCAAGGTCATCAAGAAGCTTCTCGGCAAGTAGCCAGAACCCACATCCAGAAGGAACGAAGAAATGGCACGTGTCAAGAGAGCGGTCAACGCCGCCAAGAAGCGCCGCACCATCCTCGAGCGCGCAGAGGGCTACCGTGGGCAGCGGTCGCGTCTGTACCGCAAGGCCAAAGAGCAGGTCACCCACTCGCTCGTCTACTCGTACCGCGACCGCCGCGCCAAGAAGGGCGAGTTCCGCCGCCTGTGGATCCAGCGCATCAACGCGGCGGCCCGTGCGAACGGCATGACCTACAACCGCCTCATCCAGGGTCTCGGCATCGCCGGGATCGAGGTGGACCGCCGCATCCTGGCCGACCTGGCGATCAACGAGCCCGCGACCTTCGCCGGCCTGGTGGCCGCCGCCAAGGCCGCGCTGCCGAGCGACGTCAACGCCAAGAGCGAGGCCGCTGCCTAGTCAGCAGCCCGAATCGCGCACGACGCGGATGCCGAGCAACTGTCGGCATCCGCGTCGTCGTCGTTTCAGCGCCGAACGTTCACCTGCGCGCCTTAGCCTGACAGCGTGATCGACAACCCCCGTTCTCCGCGCGTGCGCGCCGTGGCCAAGCTGGCCAAGCGCAGCGCGCGCGAAGAGACCGGGCTGTTCCTGGTCGAGGGGCCGCAGGCGGTCTCTGAGGCCCTGGAGTTCCGGGGGGCCGCCCTGGTCGATCTGTTCATGACCCGCTCGGCGTTGGATCGCTACGGCGACCTGGCGCGCTCGGCCGCGGCATCCGGGGTCGACGCCGAAGAGGTGAGCGACCACGTCCTCGAGACGATGGCCGACACGGTCACGCCGCAGGGTGTCGTCGCCGTGGCGCGCCAGTTCCCGATCTCGGTGAAGGAGATGCTGGCCGGCGGCGTGACGCTCGTCGCGATCCTCGACGAGGTCCGCGACCCGGGCAACGCCGGCACGATCATCCGGGCAGCGGATGCCGCCGGGGCCGACGGCGTGATCCTCACCGGCAAGAGCGTCGATGCCTACAACCCCAAGGTGGTGCGCTCGACGACGGGCTCGCTGTTCCACATCGCCGTCGCGCAGGGCCTCGAACTGGATGCCGCGATCCGGGCCGTCAAGCGCGCCGGCCTGCAGGTGCTGGCCGCCGACATCGCGGGCGACGACCTGCCGACGGTGCGCGACCGCCTGGATCGGCCGACGGCGTGGCTGTTCGGCAACGAGGCCCACGGCCTCACCGACGAGTCACTCGGCTTCGCCGATACCGTCGTGAAGGTGCCGATCTACGGCAGGGCGGAGTCGCTGAACCTGGCGACAGCGGCCAGCGTGTGCCTGTACGAGAGCGCGTTCGCGCAGCGTGCCTGAGAAGGCTCCGCGGCGAGGCGGCCGAGGATCGGTGGGTCGGGCCGCGCTGCTGTCGGTGCCCTTCGCGCTCGTCGTGGTGGGGAAAGTCGTCGCAGGGTTTCAAGACTCGTCGGACCAGGGAAACGCCCGCATACAGACCGTTCTCTCGGTACTACTGGTCGCGGCAGCAATCGTTCTTGTCGGAGCAGCCTGGATTCCGCTCGAGGCGGGACTTCGGCTCAGGAGAGTGGCCGCAAAGAGACCGGCATTCGCCGTCTTGCCGGGACAGTGGTCCCAGACTTTGGCCACAGGCCTTCCAGAAGCCGGCTTCCCTGCGTTGCCGAAATACGCGAATACCTACTGTGTGTCACTCGAGCCGGCCGGTATTCGGTTTTGGTTCGGACTGATGCGGCTTCGAGACGGATGGTTCGTTCCCTGGTCGGTCATCCGCGACGCCCAGCCGGGGACGGACCGAGATGCGAACCGAGTCGTGCACACCGTGAACATCACGGTCGCTGGCCCCGGAGGCGAGGTCGCCATCGGCCTGGCCATCAGTCGAACGGTCCGGTCACTCGGCGATCCCGACCGGCTGGAACTGAGTTCTTTGGCCGACGAGATCCGCGACCACCTCGGATCGGCGACGACAAACAGTGTCAACCACGCTGGCTAAGCTTGCTTCTCGTGCCAGACGCTCCCCAGATCACCGAGAAAGCGGTCGAGGCTGCCGTCGCGGCGGCGCTCACCGCGATCTCGGCGGCGACCGATTCCTCCGCCCTGAAAGCCGCGCGCACCGCGCATTCCGGCGAGGCATCGGCGCTCGCGGGCTTCAACGCGGCGATCCGCAACCTCCCCGGCGACCAGAAGGCCGCGGCGGGCCAACTCGTCGGGGGAGCACGCGCCCGGGTGAACGAGGCGCTCGCGGCGCAGGAGTCGGTCATCCTGGCCGCCGAGGAGGCGGCGCAGCTGGCGGCCGAAGCTGTCGACGTGACCGCGGCGCCGACGCGCTGGCGGGCCGGGGCGCGGCATCCCCTCAGCCTGCTGATGGAGCAGATGAGCGATCTGTTCATCTCGATGGGCTGGGAGATCGGCGAGGGCCCCGAGCTCGAGCACGAGTGGTTCAACTTCGATGCGCTGAACTTCGACGAGGATCACCCGGCGCGCGCGCTGCAAGACACCTTCTTCGTCGACCCGGTGGAGCGCCACCTGGTGCTGCGCACGCACACCAGCCCGGTGCAGATCCGCTCGCTGCTCAGCCGCCCGCTGCCGGTCTACGTCGCCGCGGTCGGCGCGGTCTACCGCACAGACGAGGTCGACGTCACGCACACCCCGGTGTTCCACCAGATCGAGGGCATCGCCATCGACAAGGGACTCACCATGGCGAACCTCCGCGGCACGCTGGAGCACATGGCGCGCTCGCTGTTCGGCGCCGGTGCGCAGATCCGGCTGCGGCCGAACTACTTCCCGTTCACCGAGCCCAGCGCCGAGATGGACGTCTGGGTCGAGAATCTCAAGGGCGGACCGCGCTGGATCGAGTGGGGCGGCTGCGGCATGGTGAACCAGAACGTGCTGCGAGCGGCGGGCATCGACCCGGACGAGTACCAGGGCTTCGCCTTCGGCATGGGCATCGAGCGCACCCTGATGTTCCGCAACGGGCTCACCGACATGCACGACATCGTCGAGGGCGATGTGCGCTTCTCACGCCAGTTCGGGATGGTGGTCTGATGCGGGTCCCGCTGAGCTGGCTGGGGGACTGGGTCGACCTTCCCGAGGACGTGTCGCTCGAGAGCGTTCACGAGGCACTGGTGAAGGTCGGCTTCGAAGAGGAGGACGTCCACACCTTCGACGTGACCGGCCCGATCGTCGTCGGCCAGGTGCTCTCGGTCGAGCCCGAGCCGCAGAGCAACGGCAAGACGATCAACTGGTGCCAGGTGGATGTCGGCGAGGCCGAGCCCCGCGGCATCGTCTGCGGCGCGCACAATTTCGCCGCCGGCGACAAGGTGGTCGTGACGCTGCCGGGAGCCGTGCTGCCCGGCCCCTTCCCGATCGCGGCCCGCAAGACCTACGGGCACACCTCGGACGGCATGATCGCGTCGGCGCGCGAACTCGGCCTGGGCGAGGAGCACGACGGCATCCTGCGGCTGGCCGCCCTGGGGCTGGACGATGCGCCGGTCGGTGCCGACGCCATCCACCTGCTGGGGTTGGATGACGCCGCCATCGAGATCAACGTGACTCCCGACCGCGGCTACGCGTTCTCGATCCGCGGGGTGGCGCGCGAGTACAGCCACTCGACCGGAGCGGCGTTCCGCGACCCGGCGCTCGCCGTGACCGTCGCGACCGCCAGCGGATTCGACGTGACCATCGACGACCAGGCGCCGATCCGCGGGGTGGTCGGCTCGCGCGCCTTCGCGACCCGCGCTGTCCGCGGCGTCGACGTGACGCGACCCACGCCGCCCTGGATGGTGGCCCGCCTGACTCTCGCCGGCATGCGGTCGATCTCGCTGCCGGTCGACATCACCAACTACGTCATGCTCGAACTCGGCCAGCCCACGCACGGCTACGACCTCGGCACGCTGCAGGGCGGAATCGTGGTTCGCCGCGCCAAGGCGGGCGAGAAGCTCGAGACCCTCGACGGCGTCGTGCGGGCGCTGTCGGCCGAAGACCTGCTGATCACCGACGGCTCCGGTCCGATCGGCCTGGCCGGGGTGATGGGTGGAGCGGCGACCGAGATCTCGGATGCCACCACCGACATCCTGGTCGAGGCGGCGAACTTCGACCCGGTCACCATCGCGCGCACCGCCCGCCGCCACAAACTGCCGAGCGAGGCGTCGCGCCGGTTCGAGCGAGGCGTCGACCCGGATCTCGGCCCGATCGCGGCTCAGCGCGTGGTCGACCTGCTGGTGTCGCTCGCCGGGGGCACCGCCGATCCGTTGGGCTCGACCTATGCCGCGGTCCCGGCTCCGACCCCGATCGGCTTCGATCCCGCCAAGCCGGCCGCGGTGATCGGGGTCGAGTACAGCGAGGCCGAGGTGCGCGACGCGCTGGTGATGATCGGTGCCGGCGTCGAATCCACCGGCACGGGCGGGTGGACGGTCACCCCGCCCTCGTGGCGTCCCGATCTCACCGACGAACTCACCCTGGTGGAGGAGGTCGCGCGCCTGGTCGGCTACGACCGCATCCCCGCGGTGCTGCCGATCGCTCCGCCGGGCCGCGGCCTTACCCGCGCACAGTCCGCGCGACGCCGCGCCGCCGCGACGCTGGCCGCGGCGGGGGCGACCGAGGTGCTGGCCTACCCGTTCAGTTCGGCCGCGATGGTGTCGCTGTTCGACGGGGATGCACCCGCGATGAAGCTCGCGAACCCGCTCGACCCCCAGACCGGACTGCTGCGCCGCTCGATCCTGCCCGGCCTGATCGAGATCGCCCGCCGCAACCTCTCGCGCGGGATGACCGACCTCGCGCTGTTCGAGATCGGCACCGTGTTCCTGCCGGACGCCGGCGTCGTCTACGGGACCGACTTCATCCCGGTCGGAAATGCCCGGCCCGACGACGCCACGCTCGAGAAGCTGAATGCGAGCATCCCCCCGCAGTACTGGCACGTCGGAGCGTTGTTCCTGGGCGACGCGCTCGCCAAACAGCCCGGCGCGGTCGCCGTGCCCAGCGGCTTGAGTGACGCTCTCGACGTCGTTCGGCAGCTCTCGCTGGCTCTGGCCGTCGAGATCGCCGTGGCCGCGGGCTCGCATCCCGCCCTGCACCCCGGTCGGACCGCCGAACTCAGCATCCACACCGAGGACGGCCCGCGTGTCGTCGGCGTCGCCGGCGAACTGCTGCCGTCGATCGCGCGCGAGCTCGACCTGCCGCGCGTCGTCGCGCTCGTGGAACTCGACCTCGACGCGCTCATCGAGCTGGGCGGGCGGGTGGCCGCGTCGGCTCAGCTCGGTACCCTCCCCGCGGCGACTCAGGATCTGTCACTGGTGGTGCCGATCGAGGCACCGGCCGGCGAGGTGCTGGCCGCCGTGGTCGCCGGGGCGGGCGCGTTGCTCGAAGACGCGCGTCTCGTCGACGATTATCGCGGCGCCGGGATGGTCGAGGGCCGCAAGTCGTTGACCTTTGCCCTGCGCTTCCGTGCGCCCGACCGAACGCTCACCGCGTCCGAGGCCAGTGAGGCCAAGCTCGCCGGCGCGGCGCGCGCGGCCGAGCTGTTCGGCGCCACCGTCCGGGATTAGCTATTTCCCATTTCACTTCGCGCTCAATTGAGCGCGAAGTGAAATGGCGATTCCGACCCCCTGCGACCGTGCGGGCTCCGTGATGCGGCACGAGATCCCGCGGACGCAAGAACGGGAGCCGACACTCCGGTCGACTCCCGTCTTCACTGCACGTCGCGCGCGCGGAGCTACTTCGTGCCGCCGCCGAGCAGGCCGCCGAGCAGGCCGCCGATCATCTGCTGCGTGTTGGGGTCAGAGAGCAGGCCGCCCAGCATCCCGCCGAGGTCGCCGCCGGAGGAGGCCGGCGTCACGGTCTTCTTGGCCGGGGCCGCCGACGTCTTCGGCGCCATCATCTGCGTCGCGATGAACGACAGCACGATCGGCGCCACGATCGGCAGCACCTGCTTGATGATGTCCATCGTCACGTTGGGCTTCGGTTCGTTGTCGGCGAGCTTGGCCGCGACCTTGTCGGTGTTGTCGCCGAACACGTGCTTGACGATCTTGGCGCCGTCCGCGGTGTCGATGTCGTCAACGCTCTTCGGCGTCGTGGCGTGGCTGCCCAGCGCTTTCTCGAGTGCCGCGGAGCCCGAGGAGGTCGAGGCATTGGCGGCGAGTCCGCCGATGAGTCCGGGGAGCACCTGCTTGACGGCCGCATCGGCGACGTCTTCGGGGATTCCGAGCTTCTTGGCGATGTCGCCAACCGGCACCATATCGAGCACAGCATTGAGGTCAGTCATGATTCCCCGTCTCTTCGGCGCGCTCACTTCGAGCCGCGCTCGTCACTCAGATTAGTGCTCGCGGCACGCGGGGCAGTATGGTCGTTTTCGTGCAGAACACGACGATCGAACTCCGGGGCGCAGCGCTCCGTCGAGTCCGTCGTGCGCGCCGACTCGGGGCGACGCCGCGCCGCTGACTCGTTCAGCTTTCTTCGCGTGACGTCGCCGCTCCGACCACGTCCCGTCGAACCCTAAGGTTGAACCCATGTCGCTGTCCGTCGCCGTCGCCGGCGCAAGCGGATACGCCGGAGGCGAGCTGCTGCGGCTGCTCGCCCAGCATCCGGATCTCGAAGTCACCACCGTCACGGCGTTCCAGAGCGCCGGCCAGCCGCTCGTCGCCGTCCAGCCGCATCTGCGGTCGCTGGCGCATCTCAGCCTGCAAGAGACCACCGCCGAGGTGCTCTCCGGCGCCGATGTCGTGTTCTTCGCGCTGCCGCACGGCGCCTCAGGCGCCATCACTGCGCAGCTTCCGGATGACGTGCTCGTCATCGACTGCGGCGCCGACCACCGACTCACCGATCCTGCCGCCTGGACCGAGTTCTACGGCGGCGAGTACTTCGGCGCTTGGGCATACGGGCTGCCCGAGCTGATCACCGGGTCCAACGGCGAGCGCCAGCGCGAGCAGCTGGCCGGCGCGACGCGGATCGCCGTCCCCGGTTGCAACGTCACCGCGATCACGCTCGGCCTGGCTCCCGGCATCGCCGCGGGAGTCATCGCCGCCGACGACCTGGTCAGCGTGCTCGCCGTCGGCACCTCGGGTGCGGGGAAGAGCGCGAAGACCGAGCTGCTGGCGAGCGAGGTCGCCGGGTCGGCATCCGCGTATCAGGTGGGCGGCATCCACCGCCACAACCCCGAGATCGTGCAGAACCTGTCCGCTGCCGGGGGAGTCGGGGTGAGCATCTCGTTCACGCCGGTGCTGGTTCCCATGTCGCGCGGGATCCTGGCCACCTCGACCGCCAAACTCGCCCCCGGCGCGACGGAGGCGGAAGTCCGCGAAGCCTGGGAGTCCGCGTACGCCGACGAGCCCTTCGTGCACGTGCTGCCGGCCGGTCGCTTCCCGCGCTCGGGCGACACCACGGGCGCGAACACCGCACTGATCGGCCTGGCCGTCGACGAGCGGGCCGGCCGGGTCGTGGTGGTCAGCGCGATCGACAATCTCGTGAAGGGCACGGCCGGTGCGGCCATCCAGTCAGCCAACATCGCACTCGGGCTGCCCGAGGCGACAGGGCTTCCGGTGAATGGAGTGGCGCCATGAGCGTGACCAGCCCCGCAGGATTCGAAGCGGCCGGCGTGCGCGCCGGACTGAAGGCATCCGGCAATCCCGACCTCGCACTGGTGGTGAACCGCGGACCGCTGAACAGCGCCGCCGCCGTCTTCACCAGCAACCGCGCCCAGGCCAACCCGATCATCTGGTCGAAGCAGGTCATCGCAGACGGCCAGGTCAGTGCGATCGTGCTCAACTCGGGAGGCGCGAACTGCTTCACCGGTGCGCAGGGATTCCAGACCACCCACGCCACCGCCGAGGCCGTCGCGGCCGCGCTCGAGGTGAGCGCCGGCGACGTCCTGGTCTGCTCGACCGGCCTGATCGGCGAGCAGCTGCCGGTCGACAAGCTCACCGCGGGCGTCGCCACGGCCGCCGCCGCCTTGAGTTCCGACGGCGGGATGGATGCCGCCACGGCGATCATCACGACCGACACCCACGCGAAGACCGCGGTCGTGTCGCGCGACGGCTGGAGTCTCGGCGGCATGGCCAAGGGAGCCGGCATGCTGGCTCCCGGGCTCGCCACCATGCTCGTCGTGATCACCACCGATGCGGTGCTCGACTCGGCCGCGCTCGACTCCGCGTTGCGCGCCGCGACCCGCGTCAGCTTCGACCGGCTCGACTCCGATGGCTGCATGTCGACCAACGACCAGGTGACGCTGCTGGCGAGCGGCGCATCCGGGATCACGCCGTCGACGGACGAGTTCACGATGGCGTTGACCGAGTTGACGCTCGACCTGGCCCGGCAGCTGCAGACCGATGCCGAGGGCGCGAGCCACGACATCGCGATCGAGGTGGTGAATGCCGCGTCCGAGGACGACGCCGTCGAGGTCGGCCGCTCGGTCGCCCGCAACAACCTGTTCAAGGCGGCGGTGTTCGGCAACGACCCCAACTGGGGCCGGGTGCTGGCTGCCATCGGCACGACCCGGGCGCCCTTCGATCCCTACGCCGTCGACGTGAGCATGAACGGCGTGCGGGTGTGCAGCGCCGGCGCTCCCGACCGGCCACGTGACGAGGTGGATCTCACGCCCCGGGCCGTGCACGTGCTGATCGATCTGAAGGCCGGAGACTCGACCGCCACCATCCTCACCAACGACCTCACCCACGATTACGTGCACGAGAACTCGGCGTACGCGTCATGAGCGACGCCGAGGCGAAGGCCGCGACCCTGATCGAATCCCTGCCGTGGCTGCGGCAATTCGCCGGCAAGATCGTCGTGGTCAAGTTCGGCGGCAACGCGATGGTCGACGAGGCCTTGCAGCGCGCCTTCGCCGAAGACATGGTGTATCTGCGGCATGTGGGCATCAAGCCCGTCGTCGTGCACGGCGGCGGGCCGCAGATCACGGCCATGCTGGAGCGCCTCGGCATCCCGAGCCAGTTCGTCGGCGGCTACCGGGTGACCACCCCCGAGACCATGGATGTGGTGCGCATGGTGCTGACCGGCCAGGTCAGCCGCCAGTTGGTGACCCTGATCAACGAGCACGGCCCGCTCGCATCCGCGATCTCGGGCGAGGACGCCGGGCTGTTCCGCGGCGCGCGGCGCGGCGTGCTGGTCGACGGCGACATGGTCGATGTCGGCCTGGTCGGCGATGTGGTCGAGGTGGATCCGGCGGCCGTGCTCGCCGAGGTGGAGGCAGGCCGCATCCCCGTGGTGTCGTCGATCGCACCCGACATCGAGGTGCCCGGCCAGTCGCTCAACGTCAACGCCGACTCGGCCGCCGCCGCTCTCGCCGTCGCGCTGCACGCCGAGAAGCTCGTCGTGCTGACCGACGTGGAGGGCCTGTACCGTGACTGGCCGAACCGCGACTCGCTGGTCTCGGTGATCGGGACCACCGAGCTGATCGGGCTGCTGCCGCATCTGGAGAGCGGCATGATCCCCAAGATGACCGCGTGCCTCGAGGCGGTCAGCGGGGGAGTGCCCAAGGCGGCGGTCATCGATGGACGGCGCCCGCACTCGATCCTGCTCGAGATCTTCACGGATGCCGGGATCGGCACCGAGGTGGTGCCGTCATGAGCGCGCCACTCTCGAGCGGGTCGAGGAGCGGCGCAGCCGCGTATCGAGACCGCTTCGCCACCGCCATGATGAAGACGATCCCGGCGCCTCTGGCCGTGCTCGCCCGCGGGCAGGGCGCGCGAGTCTGGGACGTCGACGGCACCGAATACCTCGACTTCCTCGCCGGGATCGCGGTCAACTCGCTCGGCCACGCGCATCCGGTGTTCGTGGATGCCGTGTCGACCCAGGCGGCCACCCTCGCGCACATCTCGAACTACTTCGCGTCCCCGCCCGAGCTCGAGTTGGCTGAGCGTCTGCTGCGCCTGACCGGCGGGCAGCGGGTGTTCTTCGGCAACTCCGGCGCCGAGGCGATCGAGGCCGCGATCAAGCTGGCGCGCCGCACCGGTCGGCCCCGCATCCTGGCGCTCGAGGGCGCCTTCCACGGCCGCACCACCGGCGCGGCCGCCCTCACCGGCAAGTCGTCCATGCGCGAACCATTCCTGCCGCTGCTGCCCGGGGTCGAACACATCCCGCCGACCCTCGAGGCGCTGGAGGCGGCGATCCGCGACGACGTGGCGGCGCTGTTCGTCGAGCCGATCCAGGGGGAGGCGGGCGTGCTCGACCTGCCGGCCGGGTACCTCGCCGCCGCCCGCCGACTCACCGCTCAGCACGGTGCGCTGCTCATCCTGGACGAGATCCAGACCGGCGCGGGTCGCACCGGCGACTGGTTCGCCTTCCAGGGCGATCTGGAGGCAGGCACCGTCCCGGATGCCGTGACCCTCGCCAAGGGCATCGGCGGCGGGTTCCCGATCGGAGCCCTGGTGGCCTTCGGGCCGGCAGCGGAGCTGCTGCAACCCGGCCAGCACGGCACGACGTTCGGCGGCAACCCCTTGGCGACCGCGACCGCGAACGCGGTGCTCGGCGAGATCGAGCGGGCGGGTCTGGTCGAGAACGCCCGCGCGCGCGGTGAGCAGCTGCGCAGCGCGGTGCTCGGGATCGGGTCCCCGCTCATCACGGACGTCCAGGGCCGCGGGCTGCTGCTCGGCATCGGGCTCGCTCAGCCGGTCGCCTCCGCCCTCGCGGCGCGAGCCCTGGCGCTGGGACTCATCGTCAACGCGGCGAGCGAGAACCGCATCCGGATCGCGCCGCCGCTGATCATCGGCGACGCCGAGATCGCCGAGTTCACCCGGCTCTTCGCCGATGCCCTGTCCAGCTATGCCGACCCGAACGACGGAGCCACCTCATGACCCGCCACTTCCTGCGCGACGACGACATCAGCCAGAGCGAGCAGACCGACATCCTCGACCTCGCCGAGACCATCAAAGCCGACCGGTGGGGCAAGAAGCCCCTGGCCGGTCCGCAGACGGTGGCCGTCATCTTCGACAAGTCGTCGACGCGCACCCGAGTGAGCTTCGCGGTCGGCATCGCCGATCTGGGCGGCAGTCCGCTGATCATCTCGACCGCCAACAGTCAGCTCGGCGGCAAGGAGAGTCCTACCGACACGGCTCGGGTGCTCGAGCGGCAGGTGGCGGCGATCGTCTGGCGCACCTATGCGCAGTCCGGCCTCGAGCAGATGGCGCTCGGCACCACGGTTCCCGTGGTCAACGCGCTCAGCGACGACTTCCACCCGTGTCAGCTGCTCGCCGACCTGCTGACCATCCGCGAGCACAAGGGCACGCTGGCGGGGCTGACCGTGACCTTCCTCGGGGATGGCGCGAGCAACATGGCGCAGAGCTACTTGCTGGCCGGCGCGACGGCGGGCATGCACGTGCGCGTGGCTGCGCCGGAGGAGTTCAGCGCGGCCGACGAGGTGGTGGCGGATGCCGACGCGCGCGCCGCGCTCACCGGGGGCTCGGTGGCGCTCTACACCGACCCGAACGAGGCGGTCGCCGGTGCGGACGTCGTGGTCACCGACACCTGGGTGTCGATGGGCAAGGAGGACGAGAAGGCGCACCGTGTCGCCACCTTCGGCAGCTACCAGGTGACCACCGAGCTGATGGCACTGGCGGCACCCGACGCGCTCTTCCTGCACTGCCTCCCCGCCGATCGCGGCTACGAGGTGACCGCCGAGGTCATCGACGGGCCGCAGAGCGTGATCTGGGACGAGGCGGAGAACCGCCTCCACGCCCAGAAGGCGCTGCTCGTCTGGCTGCTCGAGAGGGCCGGATAGCCCTAGGAGTTGTTGACGTAGCTGTTCAGCAGCGTGGAATCCGACGAAATGACAATGCCGAAACTGACGAAGAAGATCACGGCGGCCACGACGCCGATCACCAGCGGGATCCAGAACACCACCACCCGGCCCCGGATCAGCAGCGGAATGCTCAGTCCGAGGGCCAGCAGATACAGCAGGATGTGGCTGATGGCGATGACGGCCGGAGCCGCGCCCGGGTGGAGATCGCCGGTCAGACCCTGCTGGGAGAGTGCACTCTTGAGCAGGTCCGGCTGGGTGAACGCCCACGCGTACAGCAGGCCGAGCGAGAGACCGATCAGGCCCAGTACCAGCACGACGCTGGTGAGCACGACATCCCAGATGCGGCGCTTGCGCACGGGAGCCGCGTGCACCGGCGCGCCGTACACCGGGTCGCCGTATGCGGGCGGAGCAGGCGTGACCGGTGCCGCCGCCGCAGCAGTCGCGTGCCCGGGCACCCCGTACGGGTTCGTGGCGTCGACCGGTGCGTACTCGCCGTACTTCGGCACGTCCGGACGAGCCGGCTCGGGAGCGGCCGGCGGTGCGGGCGGAGCCTGCGGGGGAGCCGGCGGCGCCGTCGGCGGCAGCGGCGGATCGCCCGGACGAGACGGGTCTGAGTTCTGGTCCGACATGAGCTTCACCCTATCTGGGCGCCCCGCCGACCGGCTCTGCCCTCAGCCGAATCTAGACTGAACACCGACCCAAGGAGACATCCCTCATGACAGAACGCGTCGTCCTCGCCTACTCGGGCGGCCTCGACACCTCGGTCGGCATCGGCTGGCTGCACGATGCCACGGGCAAGGACGTGGTGGCGCTCGCCGTCGATGTCGGCCAGGGCGGCGAGGACATGGAGGACATCCGCCAGCGGGCGCTCGACTGCGGCGCGGTGGACGCGATCGTCGTCGACGCCAAAGAGGAGTTCGCCAACGACTTCCTGATGCCGGCGCTCAAGGCGAATGCGCTGTATCAGAAGCGCTACCCGCTGGTCTCAGCCCTCAGCCGGCCGGTGATCGCGCGCCACCTTGCGCGCGTCGCGCGCGAGCTCGGCGCCGACTCGGTCGCGCACGGCTGCACCGGCAAGGGGAACGACCAAGTGCGCTTCGAAGCGGCCGTCGCCGCGTTGGCGCCCGAACTGACCAGCATCGCGCCGATCCGCGATCTGGCGCTCACCCGTGACAAGGCGATCGCGTACGCGGAGGAGCACGGACTGCCGATCAAGCAGTCGAAGAAGAACCCGTACTCCATCGACAAGAACGTCTGGGGGCGTGCGGTCGAGACCGGCTTCCTCGAAGACCCGTGGAACGCCCCGATCGAGGACCTCTACGAGTACACCCAGGACCCGGCCCATGACGGCCCGGCCGACGAGGTCACCATCACCTTCACGGAGGGCATCCCGACGGCGATCGACGGCGTCGCGGTCACGCCGCTGCAGGCGGTCGAGCAGCTGAACTCCTTGGCCGGCAAGCACGGCATCGGCCGCATCGACATCGTCGAGGACCGCCTGGTCGGCATCAAGAGCCGCGAGGTCTACGAGGCTCCCGCGGCCCTGGCTCTCATCGCGGCCCACGAAGAGCTCGAGAACCTGACGCTCGAACGCGACCTGAACCGCTTCAAGCGCGGCGTCGAGGCGGAATGGGCGACCCTGGTCTACGAAGGGCTCTGGTTCTCGGGTCTCAAGCGCAGCCTCGACGTGTTCATCGACCACACCCAGCAGGTGGTGACCGGCGAGGTCCGGATGAGCCTGCAGGGCGGCCGCGCAACCGCCACAGGCCGCAAGAGCCCGAAGAGCCTGTACGACTTCGACCTGGCGACCTACGACACCGGAGACACCTTCGATCAGTCGCAGGCCAAGGGCTTCATCGAGATCTGGTCGCTGCCGTCGAAGATCGCCGCGAAGCGGGATGCCGGATGAGCCGGTCGAGCAGCGCGGCGTATCGAGACCATGGCTGACAAGAAGCCGGCCCCCGGAGCCCTCTGGGGCGCCCGCTTCAGCGACGGTCCGGCACCCGAACTCGCCGCCCTGAGCCGCTCGACCCACTTCGACTGGCAGCTCGCGCCCTACGACCTCGCGGGCTCCCGTGCACACGCCCGGGCGCTGGCGGCAGCGGGGTTCCTCGACGCCGACGAGCTCGCGCGCATGACGGCCGGCCTCGACGCGATCGAGGCCGGGGTGCGCGATGGATCGATCGTTCCGCGCGACGACGACGAAGACGTCCACTTCGCGCTCGAGCGCGAACTGGTCGACGCGGTCGGCCCCGAGCTCGGCGGCAAGCTGCGGGCCGGTCGCAGCCGCAACGATCAGATCGCGACCCTGATCCGGCTGTACCTGCTCGACCACGCGGCGACGATCGCCGGCCAGACGGTCGCGCTGATCGACGCGATCGCCGGGCAGGCGAGCGCGCATCCGGATGCCGTCATGCCCGGCCGCACGCACCTGCAGCACGCGCAGCCGATCCTGCTGGCTCACCACCTGCTCGCGCACGCCTGGCCGCTGGTGCGCGATCTGGAACGGATTCGCGACTGGCGCGTCCGAGCCACCGCATCGCCCTACGGTGCCGGGGCACTCGCGGGCGGTTCGCTCGGACTCGACCCGGATGCCGTGGCCTCCGACCTCGGCCTCGGTGCGCCGATGCCCAACTCGATCGACGCCACCGCGAGCCGCGACGTGGTCGCCGAGTTCGCCTACCTGACTGCGCAGCTCGGCGTGGATCTGTCCCGATTCGCCGAGGACATCATCATCTGGAACACCCGCGAGTTCGGCTTCGTGCGGCTCGCCGACGCCTATTCCACCGGCTCGTCGATCATGCCGCAGAAGAAGAACCCCGACATCGCCGAACTGGCGCGCGGCAAGGCCGGCCGCCTGATCGGCAATCTGACCGGGCTCCTCGCGACGCTCAAAGGCCTGCCGCTGGCGTACAACCGCGATCTGCAAGAAGACAAGGAACCGGTCTTCGATTCAGTGACCACCCTCGAGCTTCTGCTGCCGGCCTTCACCGGCATGGTGGCCACCCTCGAGTTCGACGTGGCGCGGATGGCCGAACTCGCGCCGCAGGGCTTCTCGCTCGCCACCGATGTCGCCGACTGGCTGGTCCGGCAGAACGTGCCGTTCCGCGAGGCGCACGAGATCGCCGGGCGCCTCGTGCAGTTCTGCGAGGCGAACGGCCTCGAGCTCGACCAGCCGACGGATGCCGACTACGCCGCCATCGATCCCCGCCTCACCGGCGAGGTGCGCTCCGTGCTCACCGTCGCCGGCTCGATCGCCAGCCGCACCGGGACGGGCGGCACTGCACCCGCGCGCGTCGCGGAGCAGCTCGCCGCCCTGACCTCCGCCGTTCGCTCGGCGCTGACCTGACCCGCCACCCCGAGGAGATCGCCATGACCCTGTTCAGCGACAAACCGCGCAGCGAGCGCGGCAAGGCCTTCAAGCAGAACCGCCTCGACCGGCAGGACCGCCAGTCGAAACGATTCCCCTGGCTGATGCCGACGATCGTCGTGCTCGCCATCGTCATCGTCGTCACCGGGGTCATCCTCGCGGCCGTGCTGGGCAAGTTGTTCTGAGCGCGATGACGCCGCTCGCCGAGTTTCTGGGCGGCTCCTCGGTCGACATCGCACCGCGTCTGCTCGGCGCGCTGCTGCACGGCCGTGGCGCGACGGTCCGACTGACCGAGGTCGAGGCCTACCGCGGCGAGACCGACCCGGGCTCGCACGCCTTCCGCGGCACGACACCGCGCACCCGCATCATGTTCGAGCGCCCCGGCACCCTGTACGTGTACTTCTCCTACGGGATGCACGTCTGCGCCAACATCGTGACTTCGCCGTACGGCGAAGCCTCGGCGATCCTGGTGCGCGCCGGCGAGGTGGTCGACGGGCTCGAACTGGCACGGTCCCGCCGGGCGACCAGCAAGACGGATGCCGACCTTGCCCGCGGCCCCGCCCGCCTCTGCGTCGCGCTGGGCATCACCCTCGGCGACAACGGCGACGACCTCGAGACTGGCGACATCCGACTCGAACTGCGGGATGCCGCTGCCGCCCCCGTCGAGTTCTCCCAGGGACCGCGCACCGGCGTCTCGGGCGCGGGCGGCTCGGACGACTACCCCTGGCGCTTCTGGATTCCGGGAGATCCGACGGTCTCGCCGTACAAAGCAAGCCCGCCCAGGGGCGGCGACAAGCCGAGCTCGCGCTAAGGCCTACTCCGCCGCCGCGTCCAGCGCCTCGAGCGCCTGCACCAGTGGTGGGATATTGGCCGCCTCCAGCCGCAACTGGGCCGACTGCGCGCGCAGGCTGATCGCCTGGGGGGTGACGCCCAGCCGGTCGGCGGCCTCGCGCTGCGTCAGCCCGGCCTGCACCAGGTCGTAGAGCTGCCAGCCCTCGACGGTTCTGCGCGCCCGCAGGGTCAGCAGCATCTCGACGAAGGGGCCGGGATCGATGTGGTCCATGGTCGTTCCGCGCGTCTCGATGCGGAAGCGCAGCGGCCGCTTCTTGGCGGCCGTGACCGCGGCGCGCGCCGCGACGAACGCCTTCCC
>Ga0207695_10005254_pt1 | contig 17287 bp, 17 predicted proteins | sample KBSC54metaG_FD_184354 | JGI IMG/M metagenome (GOLD analysis project Ga0207695, IMG submission 184354) | Corn rhizosphere microbial communities from Kellogg Biological Station, Michigan, USA - KBS C5-4 metaG (SPAdes) (version 2) | ecosystem: Host-associated > Plants > Roots > Rhizosphere > Soil... | reverse complement strand
TAATTCTCGACGGTATCCTTTTGCCGGGCGCCGACCGTCTGACCATCGACCTGCGTCTTGTAGGGTTCGGGCCAGAGGTTCCGTGGGTCCCGAGGATGCCCGCCATTCTCCAACGAAATTAGGTGGTCTTCCTCGTAGCAGCCCGGACTGTTCGACGAAAGCATACAGGTGGCATTCGGATCATTTACGGTATCGGCGTATTGCTGCATCTGTGTCAGTTTGAGCGGATTCGTATAGGAGGTCGGAGGGCGAATTGTGCTTGTGCTCCAGGTGGGATTGCACAGGTTATCGGCGATGTTGGCCTGCGTAATGTCGGGGTCGGCAAATCCGGACGTCCTTGTTGAGTCGGGGTATATCTCTAGTGGCCCAAGCCTTGTTGACGATGGCGGAGTGCTTTCGATCGCGACATTCTTTGCCCAGACCCAACCTTCTTTGCCGTCCGAGGTGCGCACGTGATAAAACCCGTTTTGCTTGTCGGAATCCAAAAGTGTGAGTTGGGCCGGCGGAGTCAGCAGGACGATGGGTTTGACGTTTGTCGAGGGATCGCTTCGCAGGTTCACGTTTCGCTTAACGATGAGACTTTGGGCGGAGGCAACACCACCGAAGACAAACACCATCATCGCCAACGAAAACCTAAAGCTCTTGAAAATCCCCATTCGCTCCCCGAGTGCTGTCCAATATTCTAAAACGAATCAGAGCAGCCACCTGATCATCGCAATTTCGATTTCAGAGCCGCCTCGCGCGGATCGCGGCCGCTACTTTCAAGCCAAGCCTTTAGCTTGAACAACGGAACCTTATGCGAAGTGGTGGTCTTGATATCCACTGTCAGATCCTCGACCCCGTCATCGCCGATCATTTCCGTTTCGCGGATCTGTTTCAGCCCTGCCGCAGCGGCCTCCAAGACCGTGCTGGCGTAAACTGCAACCGAGTGCCGGACTCCGCGCTGATCGATAAAGCTGACCTGGCATTCGCGAATCGCCATTGAAACCTGTAGCCTAGCATATTCGTCTTTTGTTCGCCTAAAACCCTTGCTACCTGGATGCTCGCGTGCACACGGAAAACTAGGAACCCGTACGTATTGAAAAGGAGTGGCGATTCGCCGCAGTAAGATGGCCTCAACCATTTGGAAAGGACCGGTCACGTTCGGTCTGGTTTCATTTCCTGTCCGACTTCAGAAGGCGGCTCGCAGAGAACGCATCGCTCTTAGATACGTGAAGGGAGCCAATCCCGGCGCCGCCACAAACTCCGATTCCTTCGGAACGGCAGAGAAACCTGAAGGAGAAACGGAGAACCCCGCCATTGACAATGCTGGCTACTCTGCGCCACACGGGTCACAAGGCGAAGTAATGCCGGTTCGGCAGGGCTACTATTCGGAAGGGCAGCGCGAGCCATCATCTACCGCCGATTTGCAACGCGGTTACGAAGTGGCACCTGATAAGTTCGTGGTTGTTCGTCCAGAGGAACTGAAGGCACTACGCAAAGCTACATCCCCCGACATGCAAATACTGCGCTCGATTAAAATGCAGGAGATCGATCCGGTATTTCTCGAAACCTCCTACTACGTTATTCCGGGCCCGGGTGGCGAGCACGCTTACGGGCTGTTCTACCGGGCGCTGACCGAAACGAAACTAGCTGCTCTTGCGCAGGTTGCCATGCATGGGCGTGAGCATATAATCGTCTTGCGAGCTGGGGGCAAGGGGCTTATTGCCCACACCATGTTCTACGTCAATGAGGTGCGCGGCGAGGAAGAATACGAGGCGGATACCGCCGATGTCGTCGGTAAAGAACTCGAACTTGCGAAGAAATATATCGAAGCGCTCGTTGAGCCCTTCCGGCCGGAGGAGTTCACTGACAGCTATAGAGAGCAGCTGCAAGCTCTGATCGCATCGAAAGAGGTTCCGCAGCCTGCTGTTGGGACTGCCCAGTCGAAGAAGGCCTCTAGTAAGGTAGTCGACATTATGGAGGCGCTCCGCAAGAGTCTCGATACGGCTAAGGCTACAAACGCCCAGCGGAAACCCGCAGCGTCCTTGGCGATCGACAAGAAGACTCGCAAGCGAAAAGCCTGAGCGCTGAATGCCTGATCAGCAGTCGAACCTTGCCGCTGTTCGCGAAAAATAAGCGGCATAAGCGAAATTGAACACAACGGGTTATCAACCGTTAGGCTCTAACTTCTATTGATGCGGCCTAAAGCGGTTCCAATCGCACGTGCGATGTAGATTAAGAGATCGCCATTGAGATCGGAAGTGTCTATCTCCGCGGCCGCGACAGCCTCATCGACCGAACCGCCTTCATGCAGAGATTCCAGTAGAATCTCACTTTGACGTCCGGAGATGCCAAGCGCCCGAGCCACCGTATCTCCGAAGGCTTCATCCGGTTTGGGTTTTATACCGTGTTCTTCGAGCAGTTCGTGAACACCTTTGACTACATTTGCGTTGATCATGCGAATCCATTTCACCACACTGCCCAAGCGGGTAGTTGGGTACGCGCTTTGGCTTACTACCGATAATGTTGCTTAACGGCCTCAATGGGCGGGCACCTGTCCACCAGTGAATCCCGCCACAATCATGGGCAAGTTCTACACTGTCAGTTAGGTACCCGCCATGCCCAGGACCAGCCAGCGCGTTATCCAGCGACTGCTCGATGAAATGAATACGATCGTCCGTAGTTACCATCCGACAACGCGAAAAACAGGAAGTTCGATAGCCGAACTGATCTGCGGGACTGCATTCTTCCCAGGCGGCACAGGCTTATGGAGGGGCGAACAACCATTTGGTGAATTGCCGGATTACTTTCCCGAACAGCCCATAATGTTCGTTGCGCATAACTTCGACAGTATTCGTGCTCATGATGAAGCCAAAGTCAAAGGAGGTGAAGCAAAGTCATTTTTCTGGCGAACCCTATTGGCTTATCTTGAATGTGCTGGGATCGACCCCAACGAAGGCTTTTTCACGAACGCTTTGATGGGGCTCAAGCCCGGCAGTGCGGTCGGTGACATGCCGACTGTCGCAGGTTATGAGGATGAATGCCGGCAATTTCTGGTTCGTCAGATCGAGATAGTCAAGCCGTTCATGATCATTGCACTGGGTCAAAAGGCGGGTAATCGCGTGCGCGCGGCTAAACCGGCCGTGCCATCTGTCGTACTCCTACATCCCTCCGCCCGCGAACTGAAGCCGCTTGCAACTAGGCAAAAAGTGATATCCACTCAAGCGCGGGTCTTGTCTGACCTGCGCACATCAATCCGTGTGGCTGATGTGCCTCGCACGACGACGGTAAAGTAATGCCGAGATTGACGTATGCGCCTGCGGTTGACGGAATCCAGCATAGGAATAGCCGCTATCGTCAACGCATTTTCTCGCGTCTATCACTACAATTTACTCTAGGGTCCGTCCGACCGCACGTGAACTAACCCAGATCCAACCCTCCTGTTTGGCCAAGGCCAGATCCGAGGGCGGCATAGCAAGTCCTTGGAGAAAATCGGCGCCGGCGACAAGGCATACGACCGCGTCGAGCGCGTCTACGCTGTCTCTAAGTACTTCGATGTGTTCCGGAAAACTCGCGAGCGAATGCAAACGCTCTATCATTGCATCACGTTCGGCGAGATTAGACCTCTTTTTATATCCCTTGGTGTTAATAGAGTGAGCCCGCAACGTCGCAGCCGGATAGACTTCGATCGCAGATATCCGCCGGCAATCGTCCTGCGACCAGGCGAGCGGAATGTTGTAATTCAGCCGGCGTCGCAGAGCTCCCAATAAGGAGAGCGCAGAATGCGCGGTTCGAGCAATGCGATCTGCGCCAACGTCGAGGGGAGTCTTCCCGATCCTTTCTTGAATGAAGCGATCCGTATAGCGCCGAAACATGGAATTCGGCTCTGTTGTAATCTCCTCGCCAGCCAAATGCTTTGCCAGTCCAACGGAAAGGGCCGCCGGCCAGCCGAGTGGGGCGTCGATCGCGAGAAGTGTAGGAACATCGTCATGGATTAACCAGGACATTGTTGTTTCGATCACTTGGAGTGCCCGAAGCCACAGTTCGCGTGGTGAAGTGTTCACCGCCGGCGTAGGCGTTTGTAGATCTCTATTTGCAGTCTTTGCCTTGTTTGATGGTCACGAAGCAAGCGTACCAGTTACCGGCGAGAATCTCCTGGTCGCGTTGTAACGTCATCGAAGTATGAGCAATTCTCTGCTTTGGGCTCCGCTTTATGGCGATCCGGTATGACTGGAGGCTTCCGGTCGCCGTTGGAGGAAACGGCAATAGGCAGAGGTAATTCTCTCCATTGGACGACATGCAGTGCCGCATCCACTTCATTTGGTAGCGGCCCGAGCAAATTCCGATAATGTTCGTAACAGGATGTTCCTGGAGTCGCATGGGTCGACTTCCTTCAACCATATGTCCCGATGTCGGCGACCCAAGAATTCAACCAATGCGCTGACCGGACAAGTGGCTCGCGCGGTGTGTCCGAGAGACAAAAAGGGACACGCTGCGATGGCTGTCCTTCTTCTGCAGGATGAGAGAGTCGTGCGCCCCGACTGGAGTGGCCAGGGTTCACGCACCCTCTGGCACGAGGAACACGGCGGGCTCGAACCCGACGGGGGCCTTTCGCGGCCTACATCGAATCGGGCCTACTGACCCTAGGTGTCCGTAGACGCCGGCACCGGGATCATGTCGAAGCGAGCAGCAAGTGCGGCCCGTTCCTCTATACCTCCGTGCCGCGCTGCCAATTGCTGCATTTCTTCGAGAAAGCGCTCGAAACCGGCGGGATGATGCATGACTAAGATGGTCGCGCTCTCACTGCTCGCGTTGTGAAAGCCGTGGATCGTTTCGCGTGGGATAAAGGCGAAGGTGCCGGCTCCAGCGGTGTATCTCTCGTCGCCGATGCGGAGCGCCACCTCACCTTCCAGAACGTAGAAGAACTCGTCGCGCCCGCGATGATAGTGCGGTCCCGCGCCCACCGTCCCCGGCGGCACTCGTCCTTCCCAGACGGTGCACAGGTCGCCAGTCTCTGCGCCCGACGCCTTGACCGTCACGCCCGTGCCAGCGGACCCGAGCGCAATAAACCGTCCCTCACCTGGAGCCACCACAACAGCTTTCATCATGTTCCTCCTCGTCCCTAATCCAGGCCAATGAGCTACTCCGGCTCGCAGTGCGCTGTTACGGTGCCGGGGTGAGGCCATGGCGGCGCATGATTTCGGCCATCTTGACTCGGTCGGGAGGGCCACCGGCGGCCGCGTTGATCACCTCGGCAGACTCGCGGAAATACTGCGGACCTATTGCGGCTGGCGTGATCACGCAGAGCGCCTTTGCGTCGGTACTCCCGTTGTTATCGAATCGGTGAATGGCTCCGCGCGGAATGCATAGCGCTTGCCCCGGCCCTACGTCGAATGGTTTGCCGTCGACGGTCCAGATCAGCACTCCGTCGAGACCGTAAATGGTCTCCTCGTAATGGTCGTGGCTATGCGCTGGCGCAGACAGGCGCTGCGCGGCTGGGACAAAAACCTCAAAGGCCGCGATGCTGCCGGTCGAGTTGTCCCCGGTGAGCAGGAAGCGCACCGTGAGAGGCCCCAGGCGGATGGTCTCGTCGGAAGGATTCACCGTAAGGCTGACAGCCTGTTGTGTCATATGGTCTCCTTGTGGTAAATTTCTTTTACTGGTAATAGTAAACTCGATTTACTAGTATGTCAATGCCTTCGCTGCAAAAAAATTCGCCGGTAGCAACCGCGCATATGCTGATCGGCGCACTGCTGCGCGTTCCGGCTCAGGCAATCCATCGCCGTATTATCAATGAGCTCAATGCGGCGGGTTTTGACGAGCTTAGCATGCCGCATATGGCGGTGCTGCAGTTTCCGGGTCCAGATGGGGTTCGCCCAGGCACTCTCGCCGAGCGCGCCGGCATGAGTAAGCAGGCCATGAACCAGCTACTCCGGAGCCTCGAAGGTCTCGGCTATATCATCCGGTCCGACGCAACCGACGAGGGCCGCGCGCGAATTATCCGCTTCACCAAACGCGGACGCGCCGCCTACTCAAAAGTCCACGACATACTCCGCGACATCGAGCGCGAATGGATCGCTGAGCTTGGGCCCAAGGATTTCGCTCAGCTCAAACAACTGCTCTGCCGCGTCTGGGAGAGTTCGTTGACGCGCTAGCTAGCCGCTTTCGTAGCCGATCAAGAAAACGACAAGTCCCGGCGCACACGGAAGCTACCAGTCCCCCGGAGATCCGCAAAGAGTATCTGATCCGCTTACAGGCTCCGCCTTTCGGATTCACAGAGCAACATCAGAGGAGTTTTATTTGCCTACTCGTGGTTACTGAGCGGAGTGTTGTTGATCGGGATCATGATGTGGGCGCCCGGAGTGCCGGGGAGCATCATCCAGGGCAGCCCTTTGCCTTTGAGGGCAGCGGCTCGCTGGGACACCGTGGAGACTCCCACCGTTTCCGGCGTGGCGTTGGGGACGGACATGATCCAGAGCAGCTTGATCCGTTTATCGTCATCCGAGTAGCGATAGTTGATCAGGCCGTACGGGGCGGACTTGATTCTGCCTTCCTTGGTGGCCTGCTCCATAGCCGCAGTGATCTCCTGCCTTGACATCTTTTTCGCTTTTAGTTTGGCCTGGAAGTCGCGCCGGTCAGCGGTTATTTTGTTGTAACAGCGGGTGAAGCCGTCCTCGGGGTTCTTCGGCATGCACTCGACCATATTGCTGCCCGGGCGGAGGATCTTGCGATTGCCATTCTCATCGTAGATGTAGATCGTGGCGTCGGCACGGAGATCCTCTGGCAAGGGGAGAACAGCCTTCGCGATTTCGTCAGCAGATTGGGCCATCACGGCAGCCTGACTGATGAGAATCAAGAACCATGCTCCAACCAAGCCAGCAAAACGCTTCACTTCTCTTTTCATATCATCGAACCCTCTCGTGAGTGCTACTTAATATAGTATGCGAGGTCAGCGGGAAACGGGCGGGTAAGGCGGAAAGGCCGCCGAGCCAGAAGAACTCTGAACATCCAGCAAGTTATTCAGGACCGATCCTGGCGTTCTGGACGGATAGGGAATGAGTCACGGCGTATCCGGAAGTTTCTTTTCCGGCAATGCTTTTGGTGGAGCTGAGCCGCGCCCGGACACAAGGTCGCATGTGGTTGTTCAAGAGTTCTTGATACTCCATCGCGCACTTCCACAAGATGTGCATTGCCTAGCGTTGGGTCTCAACGTTTCGCCGCAATCCAGACAGTATGGGGAAGCAGGCTTGGGAGATAGGCGAGAGCGAGATACCTGATAAGCGAAGAACCCTGCGACGGCGGAAGCAACAAGTCCAACTGCTAACCAGGATTGAGTGTAATAGAAGAGAGTTAATATAACCAGAAACGCCGCAACCCAGGCTAACCACCGTTGCGGTCTGAGCGAAGGCTCCATCCGCGGGCGATTATCGCACAGTCCGAAGTCCACCTACCTGCGGCGCTCTCCTGGCCTCCTCCGCGTCCTGTCTCGGCTTGATGTTCTTCCCGCCCAGGAGGTAATGTCCACATGACGCTACCGATAATGCCCAACAACAGGACCCTAAATGAACGAATTGATTAGCCTCGAAAAGATAGCGCAGTGGCAGAAATTGAAGACGCTCGTGCTGGACAGCGTCTCCTCGCCGATTACCAAACGCGTGTACAACATGGCGCTGGACGAATTCATGGGCTGGTTCCAGCAGGCGCCGCGGCCGGGCTTCACCAAAGCCACGGTTAGCGCGTGGCGGGTATCCCTAGAAGATCGCCGCCTCGGATCGTCATCTATCATTATTAGAATGTCGGCGATCCGCAAGCTGGCGGCAGAGGCCGCGGACAATGGCTTGCTGGCGCCTGAACTCGCGGCCGGCATCAGTCGCGTAAAGAGCGCGAAGACGCAAGGCATCCGGGTGGGCAACTGGCTATCGCTCCGGCAGGCGCAGGCTCTGTTGAGCGCGCCGGATACTACGACAGTGCGCGGGTTGCGCGACCGGGCTATCCTGGCCGTGCTTTTGGGCTGCGGCCTGCGGCGCTCCGAGGTCGCTGCACTCACATTCACCCACCTCCAGCAACGCGATGGCCGCTGGTGCATCGTTGACCTGGTCGGAAAGCACGGCCGTGTCCGTACCGCACCTATGCCAACCTGGGTGAAGTTTGCGATTGATGCGTGGCGCTGTCCAGCAGATGTGGCGCAAGGACACGTTTTCCGGTCTGTGAATCGCGCTGACCGAGTAACGGGCGAAGGCCTCGGGGAGAAAGTCGTCTGGCAACTAATCAGACCTTACGCCGAAACCGCGGGAGTACCTGGTATCGCGCCGCACGATCTTCGCCGAACGTGCGCCAAGCTATGCCGCGCCGGGGGTGGCGAGCTGGAGCAGATCCAACTGCTATTGGGCCACGCTTCGGTCCAGACGACGGAACGTTACCTTGGCACCAAGCAGGATCTGGTACACGCGCCAAATGACGGGATCAAGTTGAGAGTGGGGGTATGCGCGTAGTGCCGAAAAGGGTCCTAATAAAACATCTCCAGTGAATGAAAGCCGCTTCGCTTAGGGCTGGCTGAGTTCCGTTCCTCACCGCGACGAAAGCATGAGGCCAGCTGACGCGGTCAGCACCAGTCGCACTCTCGGAGGCTCTCGTCAAAGGCCACTGCGCAACGGCTGACCCGTTTCGCCGGGGGCCTATTTACTCACTCGCAACCACAGTGTCGTAAAGCCCGTAATAGGCCAGTCCGGGGTGGCTCTCAATCCCAGTGTAGCGGAGCGAGGCGTCTTCGTACCTCCGGAATGCGAACACAGCCTGATTCATCTGCTCAGTATTAAACACCTTCAGTCTCACGAGCAGATGGAAGTCCTTAACCGTCAGGCCCGTGACGGACTGGAACAGGTCAGGCTCTAGCTTTGTGATGACATCCTGTAGGGTGTTCTCCCGAAAGTCGGTCAGGTACATAAACGCGGGGATGCGCGTCGCAAATTTGATCAGCTTCTCCTGAACGAGCTTGCGTTTGGACTTATACTCCTTTTCCGCCTCGGTGAGCTCCCTCTTCTGCTTGGCCGTCAGTTCCTTGTCCTTGGCTTTATTCTTGAGCGCCTTCACCTTTTCGCTCTTGTTGATGATTGTGTCGATGATGTTCTCGCCCAGCGAACGCCAGCCTTCAATGCGCTCAACGGCAGCCATCGCCTCGGGGTTGTCCAAAATCCGACGCAAGGTGTCGTTATCCACATTCACGAGCAGGGCGCTCTCCCACTTGCGGGCCAGCAGCGTGGCCGAGGTACCCGCCATCGCTATGTCGAGAATGCCACCCGCATCGATCTGGGTCATGTTCGCGCCATCGTATGCCAGCACTGGCAGAAAAGACACGAGGTCCTTGACCGCGTTCTCCGGATTCAATTCGTTTGGCGACAGGCCGATACCATACTCAGAGAGTTGCCTTAGAGCGCGTGTCGGAGCGAAGTCGAATACGAAGCAGACAGGCTTGAGGATCTCTTCTTCGTTTGGGTTGTCGCCGTTCGGGTTCTTAATGGACCACGGTGACTGCACGCGGAATGCTGCTTGAAAGTAGGTTTCAGGCGACTTGAGATTTCGTAGCATCAGGATGGATGACCACTGCGGCACTGTGACACCTGTGGTGAGTTTGCCGCATGAGAGAGTGATGGTCTTGGTCTCGAATCCGCTCCCGATGGCTTTCCGTACCGGCGGCATCGCTTCCAGCCCGATGCCCGCCGCGGCACCGGCGGAAACAATTACCTGGTAGTCGTGCCAGAAGACATTGTGCTTCTCGGTCAGCAGGTTTGCCATCGCGTGGCAAGCCGCAACGTTGGGGAGAAACCAGAACGAGTGTTGAAGATATGGAAGCACGCGGGCATCCGAATACGGAAACGGCGGCCGAGTACCGGTCTTTAGGTGCTCGACCGACTTGGACGCGTACCCGCCGCGGATGATGTCTAGCCACTTCTGCACATCAGTCTCGTGCTTGAACTTCGCCTTGGCGCCCCTCCCCGATGCCTCAAAAAATGCATTAAGATCAAACTCATCGAACTCCCCAGCACTAGCGATCGCTAGCAACTCATCCGGCATCTGGTACGTCAGCAGGCGCATCTGGGGTAGCCCACCGTACGGATTCCACGCTCCCGCATTCTTGGCTGCGAACTCCTCCTTAGCACGTTGCTCGTCGGTGTACGTCCAGTTGAAGATCTGCTCCTCAATGAATTCGCCTGTCGCAAGTGCCTTGAACGGTGTTCCCGAGAGGTAGAGGTAGGCCTTGGTCGTAATCGGGAGGAAATCAGTTTCCTTCACCGAAAGCTCAGTAAGATCGACGTTCACCACTTCTAGACCGGTTGCATACTCCAGCTTGGTTTCCTTCGTAGCGATTGCCTCCTCTTCTCCCTCGAAAAGCTCCTTTGCGGTCTCCCGCCACGCGCCGAAGTGGTATTCGTCGAAGACCACCAAGTCCCACTTCACTTTGTGGAGCCATTCGTTCTTGGCCTTGATATTTCCCGCTGAATCCCGCCCGAGAAGGTCCTGGAATGAGCCGAAGTAAACGACCGGCTTCTTGGGGTTAATCTCTGTAGGATCGCGGTCAGAGTTACGGGAGAGGTACTGCCACTCATCGAAGTCCACGTGGGACTCGATGTCCGTTTGCCAAGCATCCTCGACGGCGGGCTTGAACGTCAGCACCAGTACGCGTTTTGCATCGAGTTGCTTGGCGAGCTGATATGCGGTGAAGGTCTTTCCGAAGCGCATCTTCGCGTTCCACAGGAATCGCGGGACGGCGTGCGAATTCTCCTTCCAGATGGAGTGGAAATATGCATTAGTCTTGTTTACAGCCTCTGCCTGCTCCCGGCGCATCGAAAACGTTTCATGATGCGTGCCGGTAAACTGTTGACCCTTACGCAACTCAGTGAGAACGGTCCTCACATCCTTGATCGAGCATCGCATCCACTCTAGCTCGGCGTTCTCGAAGCCCTTCCTAACCAGCGTCGCGCGGACGTCGTGGTCTCTGAAGGTGCTGCCGTCGTCGCGGTCGGCGGGCTCGTCTAACACGATGGTGTAGTTCTTTATCGCCGCGGTCTTGAGCTGCTCGGCGACGCGCTGCTTTACGTCCCTCGTAGTTTGCCCGACCTTGAGAAGACCAGTGTGCGATTGATCGGCAATCGAATAGGCGTAGATGCGCGGTCTCGCCTTAGGCTTCGGCGCAAGAATTTCCTCTATGGTCTTACTCATCGTCGATTTCGTCTATAGCGGGCTCGTCGAACAGTTCTCTGTTGTGTTCGGCAATCTGTGACTCGATAAAGGCTATCTCGTCCTTGGTCAGTCCATACCTCTTGTAGAGCATGGGGTCTGTCCAGCTCTTGTTTAGCGAAAGATCGGGAACAAAGGAGTAGACGTCCCGCGTCGCGTGCTGCGTGGCTTTGCGCAATGAGACAAGGAACCGGACAAACCGAGTGCGCAAATACTGCGCATAGTTGGTGGCTTGCTCCTCGTTGTCGAAATGTCCAGCGACGAGATACGTCTCTGTGCAGGCAGTGCCAGGCTCTGCAATGATCGGCTTGCTCAGAAATTTGGTCTCGACTGCCCCACTTGTGCCCTGGACTGCCGTCATCAACACCTTCCACTCGTCTATCCACTCGGGATTGACTGTAATCGCCTTACGCTCGACCCATGCGGCGCGCTGGTTCGCGAAGAGCTTCACGGGCTTTTTCAATCCCGCTTCCGAAGGTTTGCCCAGGAAATTCGTAGCGAGTCCAAACGGCTTACGACTGGCGACGCGCCGGTCGAGTGTCGGCTCCTTCTTAGCTCTGACCTTTTCCAAAATCGACACTGCCTCGTTACGGCGCACGAGAATGTCATAGGCGTCGAGGTAGCGAGCCACCGCTGGTCCTGTCGGCTCTCCATCCCAGATTGTCTGAACTTCGCACGGTCCGTTGTGGTCGCGATCCCACAAGAAGTATGAGATCCCGCCACGAATCTTCACGCCGGGAAAACCTTCGTACAGTTTTGGATAGTCCACGATCTTCCGCATCCGCTTGTCGGTCAGCATTCGAGCACGATACTTGTCGAGGCCTTTGCCGCCCGCCATCCAGCGCGAGGGCGTCACGAACACCGCATAGCGCGGATCGAGATCGAGCGCATTCTCCACGAATAGTTGGTAAATGGGCGCGGCGCTGGTACCATAGCCACCGTCGTCCAGTTGGTACGGTGGGTTGCCGATGATCACGTCAAACTGCATATGGCCTCCAAATAACTCGGCAACCCGAGTCTTGATGTTGTTTGTGTGAATGAACGCATATGCATGCGTTTCGAATCCTTCGCCACGGTCTAGTGACTTCTGGCTCGCCCCGCAGTACTTGCACTTGCCGCCCGCCCACGTGTGTTCGAGCTCCTCGAACCAGATGTTGCCACTATCGCTGCTGAAGCCTTTGACAATGGAGTGCTCGCTCATGGCATGCTTCGAGCAATACACACTGCGTCGAGCGAGCAGACTCGTAAGATGCGTAATCCCGATTCCGAACACCTGCTTAGTCAGGATGTGATCGACACGCTCCTCAAGACTTGGTATTTGGTCCGCCAAGCCCTCGGTGAGACGGGTAGTGATCTCGCGCAGGAACACGCCAGACTTCGTGCACGGGTCGAGAAACGTCACCGTCTTGTCCGCCCAGAGGTTCGCGCCGCTCCGGCTCACCGCCCACGCCTCGGCTAGCGTGTCCAACATCCGTTCGCGAACTCGGGAGGCGTGAAAACCTCGTCGTTGGAGAGGTTCGCGATGCATGTCAAAACATCCGGATTGCGGCTGCGCAGCACAAAGTTTGCCTGAGTGCTCATGCGACCTCCTTGGGTTGGTCGCCGAGGGCTGCGACGGCTAACTCGCCCACTGTCATTGGCGGGTAGGTCCGGGTCGGCGTGAAGATTTCGTGCTTGCCGAGATGCGCGAAAAGCGGGCTATTCGCAATGAAGCCCGATATCTGAGTAAGAGCGTCCAAGCGAAAATCGCGACGCTGGAACCTGCCTTTGCCCAAGTAGCCCCATTCGGCGAAGGCAATGTGCTCACCATCTTTGGCGCTCATCTTCAGGGCATCGCCATGAACAATGTTTTGAGACAGCACGTACGAAGCAGCCTTATAGAGTTCATCCGACTCTTCAACGTGTAGGAAGTCGCCTATGGTCTCCAGCATGTTCGCACGGCACTCGGCGATGTTGTCCTCCAGGAGTTCGATTCCGTAAGTGCACATCAGAGCCAGAAGCGCGTAGTGCTGCTTTTCAAAATTGGACTTCCCGAACTTGAGCTCGACGGCGGCGAGCTTTCGCTGCAAGATACGCACGAGGAAGTTTCCACTGCCGCAAGCCGGCTCTAAGAATCGGGAGTCAATGCGCTCCGTCTCGTCCTTTACAAGGTCGAGCATCGCTTCGACCATCCAGGAAGGTGTGAACACCTCACCGTGATCGGCGACGCGTTGTTTTGACTTTAATTGGCTCATTGCAGAATTACGTTGCACGCATTCGAGTGCTAGTTGTCCGCTGAGGCGAGACTTATTGCTGAGGCGTATTCGGCCGCTCTCCATCGAAGTTACCATGGGCGGGCAGCTGCACGCTGTAACGTTGCGATTATGGGTCTTGAGCCGGGCAGTACCATGTCACCTTATCAGAAAGGCAACTCTTCTGGCGTAGATTCTCTCGACATCCGCGCAGCATCGACGAATGCGACGTCTCCGGCAGCTAGTCTCATGGGAACCTCCGCCGAGATGGAACGCTATATGGAGCCAGCCCCGTTAATCCGTAATATCGCAAGCTACAGTCCAGTCGCGATTGCCGAGACGTCGCTGAATTGGAAACCGTTCAACCACCATCGCCCACGTGCTTGATTCGGATGCCTATATAAGAAACGCGATTGGGTGGTTTGCGGGTTAATATTGCGCGTGGTGTGGGATCCGCTTGCAGTTCGAAACTGTCATCGAATTCCATCTCTAGCCGCAATGCTGGCGAATCTTCCACTTGAATGCTGCCAGTAGAACAACTGATCGTCTGGTTGTCGAATGTGAGTGGCAACTTCCACGTTGTGCACATCCGCAAAATAGCTTCTGCGTCCAGCGCAGTTGCCCGCCCCTTAAGGAACCCCGTAAGCATCTGCTTGCTTATACCAAGGGCATCGGCAACCGCGGTCCAGCTGTTACCGTCCGCATGCAATCGCTGCAGTAGAGAACGCACAGAATCCCAAAAAGCAGTATCGCGAACGTGAAGGCGAGGGCGACTCATGAGTATTTATATAAATACAGACTATTGCAAAACGGCGATTTCTGTATTGTAATAGATACTTAGGCCGAGGAGTAGCCCTCATGTCCGCTGCCCAAGTTTTAGATAGGGTAAACGAACGCGATCAACGAATTGGAACGATTGCGCGGGCGGATGTCTTCAAACTTCACGCCAACTTCAGAGTTGTCCACGTATTTATTTTCAACTCCAGGGGAGAACTGCTACTCCAGAAGATCGCACCCAATCGGCATCGTCACCCTGGCCGCTGGGGGTCGTCGCTTGCTGCATACGTGGCGGCGGGCGAAGACTACGCCGAGGCGGCGACGCGCCGACTCCAAGATGAACTTGGCATACCCAGCTTGGACTTGTCTGAAATTGGTAAGACCCAGATGCACGACGAGGGTTGCCTTAAATTCATCACACTCTACGTAGGCAACTACGCCGGTCCTTTCGCGGCGGATCCAACCCAGATCGCAGACCTCGAATTTCTTTCCATGGACGAAATACTCCGGGCAGCCGTTCACAGTCCCTCGCACTTCACTCCAACGTTCCTCTATCTCCTTGACTTCTACATGCGAACCCGGCCATCGTAAGAAGCAAGTGCAACTGAAGACCGACGAGCTCATCGATCTTTACAAAGTCGCGATCGAAGAATATCGGTTTCAGGTTAAACTCAATAACGACCGTCTACTGCATCTCACCGTATTCAACATCGCGGTTTTGTCCGCAGGCGCAGGACTGTTGAAAGTGGGTGGTCCCCGACTAGGAAATCTGTTCGTCGCCACCATTTTCATAGCCGGCTTCTGCACGTCTGTCATCGGAGCCCGCGCCGTAAGCACTTTTCATCAGTACTACCGCCGGACCGTTTACAAGAAAACAGTGTACGAGGAACTCCTCGGACTCACAGAAGCTCGCGAACTGCCCAACGGCGTCCCTGCTGACTTAGCAATCGGCACGACGGAATCGCATTCGGAACGCGAGAGAATTCTCACGCAGACCGAAGCTTGGGTATGCCGTCCCATTGGCATCTGGAGCGTGGTTGGTGGATTCCGATCGACGCTGACCATCCTGGCAGCGCTGCATCTCCTCGGAACCGTTGCGGCCGTCGCGCTTGCGTTAGGACTCGCAGCGTTGTAACGGCATGCCCGACGCGGCGATAACAATGCGTAACGATCTCAGAAAGTTATCTATATAACGGCACCGAAACTGTGCCCATTTTTGTGCCCACCCCCTGCATAGAAGCATTACGCACCGTTACCAGCCTGAAGCTGAATAACCCGAGCATGTCTTTGATAACTAGCAACATTGCGCAACGTAAGGCAGCTGTTGTGAATCCTTGCAAGTCATAGAGAAATGGCTGAAATCTTATTCGTAATCAGCAGGTCGCCGGTTCGATCCCGGCGGGTGGCTCCAGGAACCCTTTCCCCTCCATACGTTTACGGCGATCTAAAAGATTCTTGAAATCGCCAATTTTGATTTTATGCCTACGCTGCGCCTCTGATTTCCGACCTGCGCCTCTACGGAGTACCTGAATTATTCAGGAGCAAGTACCGTGCGCGACGGAGTGATGCGGGTTAAGTTTAGGCTTGGTGCACGACTTGACCAACCTGCGAAGCTCTACTAATGGGATGGTCCGCCGCAGAATCTCAGGTTGTGGGGGTATAGAGTGCGGAGGAAGGAGACCTCTCATGGAACTACACGCGATCGGGATAGATCTGGGCAAGATGAGGTGTATCGAAGTCCCGCTGTGGCAACTTCGATTCTAATCAAGCATGACGTAGAACTTTCCTGCCAGGCCTGCCGGCGCATACTGAGATGGCACAACGGTCGACCCGGCGCTTTCTAATCCTGATATCGGTAGAGTTCCTTCAAGACCGTTTAGCTAATGAGGAAGAGAGCGGGCGGATTCCCTCATGGCCCGGAGTCACTGACTCCACCAAAGGCCGAATACATTGGCGCAGACCGAACTGTCATTCCCGTTTTCGCTTGCAATTCCACGGGGGACCATACATACCGGCAATTAACGGGACTTTTCGAGTTAACGCGTGACCCGTCAAAGTGTGGATCGGCCACGAACCGCCGATACGGAAACAATCGATGCCGGTAGCTGCTAGCGGGAGGCGTGCTAACGGGAGGCGTTGAAAATCTGATTTAACACTATTAACATAGAAGTACTTACTGAGGATTGTGAATGATATCCAAACGAATGTGGGTCGGAGCAGTGCTGGCTGTGCTGGCGGTCAGATTGAGTGCCGCCGATGTCGAAGTCAAAAGCCCACAACCGTCGCCACTTGCCGATGCGGTTCAACATGGCGACACGCAGGCTATCCAGGCGCTGCTAAACAAAAAGGTTGACGTGAACGCCCCGCAGCCCGACGGAGCGACCGCGCTCCACTGGGCCGCCTACCGGAGCGACGCCGAGTCGGCGGCTGCTCTCATTCGCGCGGGCGCGGATGTCAATGCCAAAAACAGGTACGGCGTCACTCCGCTTGCTCTTGCCGCGGACGAGGGCAATCCAGCCGTGCTGGATATCTTAATAAAGGGTGGCGCAAAGCCGAACGACCCAATTAACTTCGTGAACTCCGGCGAGACGCCGCTGATGCACGCGGCGCGATCGTCGAAGATCGACGCGGTCAAGTTGCTGGTGCGGGCCGGCGCCGACGTAAACGCGAAGGAGGACTGGAACGGTCAGACGGCTCTCATGTGGGCGGCCGCCGACGGCGACAGCGCGATGGTGACGGCGCTGCTGGAATTGGGCGCCGACCTCAAAGCAAAATCCCACGCCGGAACGACGCCGTTTCTGTTCGCCGTGCGCAAGGGAGACCTGCGCAGCGTGCAGGCGATGCTCGCCGCGGGCGCCGACGTCAACGAGAAGCGATCTGGCGATTTGGCGACGCCGCTGCTTACCGCCATCATCAACGGCCACGCAGATTTGGTGGACTTGCTCCTCGACAAGGGCGCCGATCCAAACGCTGAAGGCGGCACCACTGAAGTGACCGTTACCGGCAGCAAAGCGGCCGAAGTGAAGCTTAAGTTCAAGACGCCGACTTTCCGCGAGCAGCTC
>Ga0207695_10005252_pt1 | contig 17289 bp, 15 predicted proteins | sample KBSC54metaG_FD_184354 | JGI IMG/M metagenome (GOLD analysis project Ga0207695, IMG submission 184354) | Corn rhizosphere microbial communities from Kellogg Biological Station, Michigan, USA - KBS C5-4 metaG (SPAdes) (version 2) | ecosystem: Host-associated > Plants > Roots > Rhizosphere > Soil... | reverse complement strand
GCCGATACGGCGCTGTCGATGCAGACATTCGACCTGCTGATCCTCGATCTCGGGCTGCCGAAAATGTCCGGGCTCGACGTGCTCAAGCGCCTGCGCGCCCGCAATTCCAACCTCCCCGTGCTGATCCTGACCGCCGCCGACAGCGTCGACGAGCGCGTGAAGGGCCTCGATCTCGGCGCGGACGATTACATGGCCAAGCCGTTCGCACTCAACGAACTCGAAGCGCGCGTGCGCGCACTGACCCGGCGCGGCGCGGGCGGCGGCCCGACCGTCGTGCGGCACGGCTCGCTCGCGTTCGACCAGGTCGGCCGCATCGCGTACGCGAACGATCACGTGCTCGATCTGTCCGCGCGCGAACTCGGCCTGCTCGAGGTGCTGCTGCAGCGGATCGGCCGGCTCGTATCGAAGGAGCAGCTCGTCGACCATCTGTGCGAATGGGGCGAGGAAGTCAGCAACAACGCGATCGAAGTCTACGTGCACCGGCTGCGCAAGAAGATCGAACCGAGCGGCGTCCGGATCTCGACCGTGCGCGGCCTCGGCTATTGCCTCGAAAAGGTCGCGCCCGCCGCGCCGGCCGACACCACAGCGCCCCAGCCCGCGACGGCCGGCACGCCGCTGCGCTGAAGCCGGGCGTCGCCGCGATGGCCACGCCGGCCCATTCCCGCCACCCGACCGGCGCGCCGTCGTCGGCCGCCGACGAGGCGCGCGACGCGCGCTACGAGAACCCGTTCGCGCCGCCCGACGAAACCGATGCGCCCGAGGCGCCGCGCCCGCGCTCGCTGTTCGGCGAAATCCTCGACTGGATGCTCGCGCCGCTACTGCTGCTGTGGCCGATGAGCATCGCCGTCACCTATCTCGTCGCGAAGACGATCGCGAACGGCCCGTTCGACCGCGCGCTCGAGACCAACGCATACGTGCTTGCACGCCAGATCCACCCGGTGAACGGCGTCGCCGAGCTGACGCTGCCGGAGCAGACGCGCGACTTCCTGCGCGCGGACAACGTCGACAGCGTCTACTTCCAGGTGCTCGGCGCGCGCGGCGAGCTGGTCGCGGGCGAAGCCGACATGCCGCTGCCGCGCGACGAGGACCGCCCGCCGCCGGGCGTCGTCGTGTTTCGCGACGACCTGCTGCGCGGCAACGACGTGCGCGTCGCGTATACGACGGTCGCGCTGCCGCAGGCGAGCGGCACGCAGCCCGTGCTCGTGCAGGTCGGCGAGACGCTCGACAAGCGCAACGCGCTCGCGAACGACATCATCAAGGGCGTGATCCTGCCGCAATTCGTGATCCTGCCGCTCGCGATCCTGCTCGTCTGGTTCGGGCTGTCGCGCGGGCTCGCGCCGCTCAATGCGCTGCAGGCGCACATCCGTGCGCGGCGGCCCGACGACCTGTCGCCCGTCGAGGCGCAGCGCGCGCCGCCCGAGATCGAGCCGCTCGTCACGTCGTTCAACGACCTGCTCGCGCGTCTCGAACAGAACATGGCGCTGCAAAAGCGCTTCATCGCCGACGCCGCGCACCAGATGAAGACGCCGCTCGCGGGCTTGCGCACGCAGGCCGAATTCGCGCTGCGCCACCCCGTCCCGCCCGACGTGCAGCGCTCGCTCGAGCAGATCGCGACGAGCTCCGAGCAGGCCGCGCGGCTCGTCACGCAACTGCTTGCGCTCGCGCGCGCCGAGAACCGCGCGAGCGGGCTCACGTTCGAGCCGGTCGAGATCGCCGCGCTCGCGCGGCGCGCGGTGCGCGACTGGGTGCAGGCCGCGCTCGCGAAGCGGATGGATCTCGGCTACGAAGGCCCGCCGGACGACGCGCCGCTCGACGTCGACGGCAACCCGGTGATGCTGCGCGAGATGCTCGGCAACCTGATCGACAACGCGATCCGCTACACGCCGGAAGGCGGCCGCATCACGGTGCGCGTGCGCGCCGATCGCGCGGCGCGGCTCGCGCATCTCGAAGTCGAGGACACGGGGCCCGGCATCCCGGCCGCGGAACGCGAGCGCGTCGTCGAGCGCTTCTACCGGATCCTCGGCCGCGAAGGCGACGGCAGCGGCCTCGGGCTCGCGATCGTGCGCGAGATCGCCACGCAGCACGGCGGCACGCTGACGCTCGACGATCACGTCTACCAGCAGGCGCCGCGCCTCGCCGGCACGCTCGTGCGCGTCAGCCTGCCGCTGGCGGAAACCGCTCCGGATTAACCCTGACGCGCACCGCGGCAACGCGCCGCGATCGCGCTGAAACCGGCATTTTGCCGGACGTTCGCACCACGATCGTCACGCGAAGCACCCGATTCGGCGCGGGTTAACGCGCAGTCGTTTTGTGCGCGCGAGTCAGTGCGCCGTAAGTTTCCGTGCCAATAATCGTCGACAGGCCCGCCCACCCAAGGCGGCCGCATATCTATATCAAGGGACTTGGAGACGATTCATGGCAACGTTAGGCGGGCAAATTTCGCACGCGCCGATGACGGGCGAAGAGAAAAAGGTGATCTTCGCGTCGTCGCTCGGGACCGTGTTCGAGTGGTACGACTTTTACCTGGCCGGCTCACTCGCGGCCTACATCAGCAAGAGCTTCTTCTCCGGCGTCAATCCGACCGCCGCGTTCATCTTCACGCTGCTCGGCTTCGCGGCCGGCTTCGCGGTGCGGCCGTTCGGCGCGATCGTGTTCGGCCGGCTCGGCGACATGGTCGGACGCAAGCACACGTTCCTCGTGACGATCGTGATCATGGGCCTCTCGACGTTCGTGGTCGGCTTCCTGCCCGGCTATACGACGATCGGCATCGCCGCGCCGGTGATCTTCATCGCGATGCGGCTTCTGCAGGGCCTCGCGCTCGGCGGCGAGTACGGCGGTGCGGCGACCTACGTCGCCGAGCATGCGCCGGCGAACCGGCGCGGCTTCTACACCGCGTGGATCCAGACGACCGCGACGCTCGGCCTGTTCCTGTCGCTGCTCGTGATCCTCGGCGTGCGCACGTTCATCGGCGAGGAAGCGTTCGGCAACTGGGGCTGGCGCGTGCCGTTCGTCGCATCGATCGCGCTGCTTGCGGTGTCGGTATGGATCCGGCTGCAGCTGAACGAATCGCCGGTGTTCCTGCGCATCAAGTCGGAAGGCAAGACGTCGAAGGCGCCGCTGACCGAAGCGTTCGGCCAGTGGAAGAACCTGAAGATCGTGATCCTCGCGCTCGTCGGCCTGACGGCCGGCCAGGCCGTCGTGTGGTACACGGGCCAGTTCTACGCGCTGTTCTTCCTCACGCAGACGCTGAAGGTCGACGGTGCAAGCGCGAACATCCTGATCGCGATCGCACTCCTGATCGGCACGCCGTTCTTCCTGTTCTTCGGGTCGCTGTCGGACAAGATCGGCCGCAAGCCGATCATCCTCGCGGGCTGCCTGATCGCGGCGCTGACCTACTTCCCGCTGTTCAAGGCGCTCACGCACTACGCGAACCCGCAGCTCGAGATCGCCACGCAGAAGGCACCGATCACCGTCGTCGCCGATCCGGCCACCTGCTCGTTCCAGTTCAACCCGGTGGGCACGTCGAAGTTCACGAATTCGTGCGACATCGCGAAGAGCGCGCTCGCGAAGGCCGGCCTGAACTACGAGAACGTCGCGGCACCGGCCGGCACGATGGCCGAAATCAAGGTCGGCGATACGGTGATCCCGGCGTATGACGGCAAGGCGGCCGACGCGAAGGCACAGGGCGCGGCGTTCGACAAGACGCTCGCATCGACGCTGAAGGGGGCCGGCTACCCGGCGAAGGCCGACCCGGCGCAGCTCAACTGGCCGATGACGATCGTGATCCTGACGATCCTCGTGATCTACGTGACGATGGTCTACGGGCCGATCGCCGCGATGCTGGTCGAGATGTTCCCGACGCGGATCCGCTATACGTCGATGTCGCTGCCGTATCACATCGGCAACGGCTGGTTCGGCGGCTTCCTGCCGGCAACCGCATTCGCGATCGTCGCGGCGAAGGGCAACATCTATTCGGGGCTCTGGTATCCGATCGTGATCGCGCTGGCCACGTTCGTGATCGGCCTGCTGTTCGTCAAGGAGACGAAGGACTCGAACATCTACGCGCAGGATTGATGTCGAGGCATGGGCGGTTGCCGGGCGCGTTCCGGTGACCGGCAACCGCCCTGCGACGAGGCCGGTACGGATCATCGGCAACTTTTTTCGGGGAAGATGAAAAAAGGTGTTGACAGCCTGACGGCCGATCTCCATAATTCATTTCTTCGGCGAATTAGCTCAGTCGGTTAGAGCGACGGAATCATAATCCGCAGGTCCGGGGTTCGAGTCCCTGATTCGCCACCAGTTGTAAAAAAGCCGCTGTTCCGCAAGGAACAGCGGCTTTTTCATTTGGCGTCGTCCGATTCGCGATCCTCTCGCGCCGCCCCCGCCGGCATGCGGCATTTCACGTGCCCTGGCGCACCGACGGCCGCCGCTTTGCGGACACAACGGCCGAAACCGCCGCGTCCCGGCTCGTTACGCCGCCACCGTCCCGCGCCGCTCCTCCGGCAACTGCCCGCGCACCTTCCCGCGCCAGTTCTCCCCACCTTCCAGCGCCGGTGTCGACTCGAACACCTCCGCGATCCAGTCGGCGAACACACGCACCTTCTGCGACAAATGCCGGTTGTGCGGATAGACGATCGAAATCGGCTTCGGCTTCGGATTGCAGTCCGGCAGCACCTCGACCAGCGATCCGTCGAGCAGGTTCGGCAGCACCATGAACAGCGTCGGCTGGATCATCCCGAACCCTTCGAGCCCGCACGTCACGTAGGCATCCGAATCGTTGACCGTGACCTCCCCGCTCATCCGCACCTCGACCGGCTTGCCGTCGATCATGAACACCCACGGAATCGCACGCGCGCCGTGGCTCGAACGGAAATTCACCGCATGATGTTCGGCAAGATCGGCAATCTCGTGCGGCTCGCCGTGACGCGCGACGTAATCGGGCGATGCACAGGTCACGCGCTTCAGCATCCCGATCCGTCGCGCGACCATCGACGAATCCTCGAGCGGCCCGACCCGGATCATGCAGTCGATGCCCTCCTCGACCGGATCCACGTAGCGGTCGGAAAGCCCCAGCTCGAGCGTGATGTCCGGATAACGCTGCCGGAAAATCGACAGCGACGGCAACACGATGCGCCGCCCGAGCGAACTCGGCATATGGACGCGCAGCACGCCGCTCGGCTTGCGGTTGCCGGTCTGGAAGCTCGCGTCGGCTTCCGCGATCTCCGCGATGATCTTCATGCAATGCTCGTAGTACGCGGCACCTTCCGGCGTCAACGACAGCCGGCGCGTCGTCCGGTGCATCAGACGCACGCCGAGCAGCGCCTCGAGATTCTGGATGATGGTCGTCACCGACGCGCGCGGCATCGCGAGCGTGTCGGCCGCGCGCGTAAAGCTGTTCGCATCGACCACACGGGTAAAAACTTCCATTGCCTGGATTCGGTCCATGCTGCCCCCCTTCGAATCGCCAACGGGACAGAATAGAGCGCGCGGCGGGCACGGCACAAGCCCCCACCCATTGTTCTCCAGCCCTGAATAGTCTCGGCATTTCGCACTGGAAAATGATCGGTTTTCGTTCAGTTCCACACAACAACCGCTCCGGCCCCGATCGCGCGCCGCGCGTTACCGCACGAACCGCTCCCGATACGCCTGCGGCGACACGCCCAGCACACGCACGAAGCTGCGCCGCAACGTCTCCTCCGAACCGAATCCGCACCGCGCGGCGATCCGCTTGACGGGCCATGTCGTTTCGCCGAGCAGGCGCTGCGCGGCCTCGACGCGGATCTGCTCGACCGCGCGCGCGGGCGTGCGGCCGGTTCCCGCGCGATAGTGGCGCACGAAGCTGCGTTCGCTCATGCGCACGCGCTCGGCCAGCGCGGGCACCGACAGGTCGGCCGCCAGGTGCTCGGCCATCCATGCATGCAATTCGCCGAACCGGTCGTCGGTACGCTGCATCGACAGCATCGCGCTGAACTGCGCCTGTCCGCCCGGACGCTTCAGGAACACGACGAGTTCGCGCGCGGCATCGAGCGCGGTCGCGCGGCCGAGATCCTCCTCGACCAGCGCGAGCGCGAGATCGATGCCGGCCGTCACGCCGGCCGACGTCCATAGCGCGCCCTCGCGGATGAAGATCGGATCGGCTTCGACGCGCACGTTCGGGTAGCGCGCCGCGAATTCGTCGCAGCGCGCCCAGTGCGTGACCGCACGCCGTCCGTCGAGCAGGCCGGCCTCGGCGAGCAGGAACGCGCCGGTGCAGACCGACGCAACGCGCCGCGCACGCTCCGCCTGCTGCCGCACCCAGCGCACCAGCCGGGCATCCTGCGATGCCGCGTGCACGCCCTTGCCGCCCGCGACGATCACCGTATCGGGACGGCGCGCGGCCGAGCGCAGCGACTCGGCCATCACGACGAGGCCCGACGACGTCTCGACGGGCCCGGCGTCGGCCGCGACGACACGCGGCGCATACGGCGCCGGCTGCCCACGCTCCAGCGCAAGTTCGTTGACGGACGCGAACACCTGCAGCGGCCCCGACACGTCGAGCAATTGTGCGCGGGGAAACGCAAGGACCAGGATCGAGCGCGGGGCGGCAGGCATGGCGATTGGCTGAAAACGTGGGCGATATGGCAATTTCGCCAAACACTACGCGCCTAGAATCGATCTGTCCATCGTGTGCCGGCAACGGCGCGCTCCTCTTCCACCCGGAGTCTTCGCATGACCCTGCATATCGGCCTTCTCGTGTTTCCCGGCGTTCAGCAACTCGATCTCACCGGCCCGCACGACGTGCTCGCGTCGCTGCCCGACGCGGCCGTCCACCTGGTCTGGAAGTCGCGCGACGCCGTCGCGTCGAGCAGCGGCCTCGCGCTCGCGCCGACCTGCACGTTCGACGACTGCCCGCCGCTCGACGTGATCTGCGTGCCGGGCGGCATCGGGATCAACGACCTGCTGCTCGACGCCGAAACGATCGCGTTCGTGCAGCAGCGCGCGGCCACCGCGCGCTACGTGACGTCGGTCTGCACGGGCGCGCTGCTGCTCGGCGTGGCCGGCCTGCTGCGCGGTCGGCGTGCGACGACGCACTGGGCGTTCCACGCGCTGCTCGAACCGCTGGGCGCGGTGCCCGTGCGCGAGCGTGTCGTGCGCGACGGCAACCTGATCACCGGCGGCGGCGTGACGGCCGGCATCGACTTCGCGCTGACGATCGCCGCGGAGTTGGCCGGCGACGAAGAGGCGCAGGCGATCCAGCTTCAGCTCGAATACGCGCCTGCGCCGCCGTTCGACGCCGGCTCGCCCGACACCGCGCCGGCATCGGTCGTGAAGCGCGTCACCGAACGTTCGGCGGCCAGCTTTGCCAAACGCAAGCAGACAATCGAGCAGGCGCTGCGCGCGATGTCGCGCTGAATGCGGATGCCGGGGAATTGACCGGAAGACGACGCGCATTCGCCCCGGAGAACATATCGATGAACATCATCCGCAGCGCGGCATTCACCGCGGACCGCCCTTGGGGCGCGCTCGACATCGCGAACCTGAACGGCATCACGGTCCGCCTGCACTGGACCGACCAGCCGTATCGATGGCATGTGAACGACGGCGACGAAGTGTTCGCGGTGCTCGAAACCGGCGACGTCTTCCACGCGACGGTCGGCACCGAGCACGTCGCGCATCCGCTCGGCGAAGCGCGCATCCTCGTGATCGAGACGGAAGGCAGCGTCTGACGGCGGGCCGCCGTGCGCCGTGCCGCGCGGCGGGTTTTACCCCGAGATCGTCCCGGTGCCCTGCGACGGGATCAGTTTCGGTTGCGGCGTGCACACGCACTGGCACAGGTCGTGTTCGAGCGCGACGACCTTGCCCATCACGGTCATCGTCCGCTCGCCGCCGTCCGACACGATCACGCCCGTCGTCTTGCACGCGGCGCAGAACACGGGCGCGCCGAGATAGGCGAGTTCGCGTCCGTCGAACGACGAATTGGCGATCCCTTCGAGCACCACGCCGCCGTGGTCGGTCGTGTCGCCCTTCAGAATGAATTTGCGGCTCATGATGTCGGTTCTTCCCTCGGAAACGCCGCGCCGCGCGGCGGCGAGGCCGCGCACGGGCAATCGGACACCGCCCGTCGATTGCGGGCGTCCCGCGAGGATATCACCGCTCGCGGCGGCCGCCGTCGCCCGCCCCGTCGAGTCAGTGCCAGACAGGCACCGGCAGACGGCGGTCAGATACACATCGGTGCACTTGGACAGGAGGCAGTCGAGCCCTGCCGCGACCTGGCGATACGTCACGCCGCCGCTCGGACGAACAGCGCGATGCACAGCGCGGCGCCGCACAGATACGTGCCGATCGCGCCGATGAAACGCACGGGATTCGGCCTGGCCATCGTCGGCCACGCGAGCAATCCGATCACGAGCAGGCAGCGGCATGCGGTCGCCGCGACGATCAGCGACAGGATCGCGCGCGACGGATCGTGTGCACCGAAATAGAGAAACAGCACCGCGAGAAACGGCGCGTATTCGGCCGTGTTGCCGTGCGCGCGCACGATCTTGTGCAACCCGTTCGTCGGATCGGGCGCACACCCGGATCCGGTGGTGCACCGGAAGCGCGTGACGGACACGACGAGTCCGAGCCCGAACAGCAGCAGCCCGAGGATGGCCGTGCAAACGAGCGCGACGGGATGGATCGGCATGGGAGTCCCGGCGAAAGCGGAAATGCGCCGCAGATCCGGCGATCCTACGCTCTGCCGGCGTGCACGGCTATCGCGGAAACCCGCAGCGTCGCCATGCGCCGGCCGCGATTTCGCGAACAGGATCCGGCCCGATTTGCCGCGATGCCGCACCGCACGAAACCGGTGCAGCGCCCCCTGCCCGGCCGCCCGGGCCTGCCCGCCGAAACCGTTGTCGCGCGGACGCTTAGGCACGGCACGCGCAAACGTTTCGCCGCGACGGCGTGCGCCGTCGCATCGCAACGCCGGTCGTCGCGCGTCACAGGCATGCGCGTTGCGTCGGCGCATCTCGGTAGTGAACCGCCCTTGGCAGCCCGCGGTTGAGGACTACACTAATCCTTAATGGGGTGCGGCCAGACAGCCTGCGCCCTTAGGGAGACGCCGCCATGAATCGGCCGCTTAATCGTATCCTGCCGCGCGTGACCGGTCTCGCATCGGTCTGGACGTGGGTCAAATGGTCCTTGCTGGCCGCGCTGCTGATCGCGCTCGCGATCGTCGCGCGACTCGTGCAGACCGAGATCGAAACGTCCCGGCTGCAGGCGCGCTATCTGTCCGAGCTCACCCGCGATGTCGGCTACACGGTCGAAACGGGCCCGAGCGATCACATCCGCTTCCCCGCGAACGGCCCCTACGACCAGCGCCTCGGCTACGCGATGATTCCGTCGTTCCAGGAGCGGCTGCTCGCGCGCGGCTTCGTCGTCGGCAAGCAGGCGCGCGATTCGCAACGGATGCTGTCGCTCGGCGAGCGCGGATTGTTCCTCCCTTACGAAGAAAAAGACCAGACAGGCCTGATGCTGTTCGATTCGACCGGCGCGCCGCTGTTCGCGACCGCATTCCCGCAGCGCGTCTATGCCGACTTCGACACGGTGCCGCGCGTGGTCGTCGATTCGCTGCTGTTCATCGAGGATCGCTACCTGCTCGACGCGAACGAACCGAACCGCAACCCGGCGATCGACTGGGGGCGCTTCAGCCGCGCGCTCGCCGACCAGGCGCTGCACGTCGTCAACCGTCACCAGGCGCGCCCGGGCGGCAGCACGCTCGCGACCCAGATCGAGAAGTTCCGCCATTCGCCCGAAGGCCGCACCGCGACGCCGCCCGAGAAGCTGCGGCAGATCGCGTCGGCGTCGGTCCGCGCGTATCTGAACGGCCCGCAGACGATGCTCGCGCGCCGCACGATCGTCGTGCGCTACCTGAACTCGGTGCCGCTCGCCGCGCGGCCGCATATCGGCGAAATCACCGGCATCGGCGACGGTCTCGCCGCCTGGTACGGCCGCGACTTCAACGACGTGAACCGGATCCTGTCCGCGCCGACGACCGGCGACAACGTCGACGAACAGGGCAAGACGTTCCGCGAGGTGCTGTCGCTGATCATCGCGCAGCGCGCGCCGTCGTACTTCCTCAACCGAGGCTATCCGGCGCTGCAGCGGCTGACCGACAGCTACCTGCGGCTGCTGTCGAACGGCGGCGTGATCTCGCCTGCATTGCGCGATGCCGCGCTGTCCGCGCAGATCGAACGCAGCGCGCCGCCTGCCGCCGCGCAGGTGCAGTCGTTCGTGTCGCGCAAGGCCGTGTCGTCCGCACGTGCGTCGCTGCTGTCGGCACTCGGCATCAGCGACGTGTACCAGCTCGACCTGCTCGACCTGGAGGCGACCAGCACGCTCGACAACGGCGTGCAGCGAGCCGTCGCCGAGCGGCTCGCGAAGGCATCGACGCGCGACGGCGCGCAGGCCGCCGGCCTCTATGGCTACGAGATGCTCGCGCCGAAGGACGACCCGTCGCATCTCACGTACAGCTTCACGCTGTACGAACGCCGCAACGGCGCGAACATGCTGCGCGTGCAGACCGACAGCGTGAACGAGCCGTTCGACGTGAATCGCGGCGGCCGCATCAACCTCGGCTCGACCGCGAAACTGCGCACGCTGATCACGTACCTGCAGATCGTTTCCGACCTGCACGCGCGCTATGCGAACCTGTCGAACGCGCAGCTTGCGCGTGTGAAACCCGACCCGGTCGACGGGCTGTCGCGCTGGGCGCTCGACTATCTGTCGCATACGCGCGACCGCTCGCTGCAGGCAATGCTCGACGCGGCCGTCGAACGCAAGTACTCGGCGAGCCCCGACGTGTTCTACACGGGCGGCGGCGCGCAGGTGTTCTCGAACTTCGAGAAGTCGGACAACGGCCGCATCCTGACGCTGCACACTGCGTTCGAGCATTCGGTCAACCTCGTGTTCGTGCGGCTGATGCGCGACATCGTCCACTACGAGACGCTGCAGGCGGCCGGCCCGTCGTCGTCGTGGCTCGGCGATCCCGAACAGCGCCGGCATTACCTGCAGCAGTTCGTCGACGGCGAAAGCCAGGTCTACGTGAAGCGCTACTACACGCGCTATGCGGGCAAGGCACCCGACGACGCACTCGCGCTGATGCTGAAGGACGTGCGCAAGTCGCCGCCGAAGATCGCGACGGTGCTGCGCAGCGTCGCGCCGAACGAATCGCTCGCGTGGTTCGATGCGCAGATGCGCGCGCAACTGAAGGGCACGCCGGCCGCGACACTGTCCGACGACGATCTCGCCGCGCTCTACGCGAAATACGCGATCGACCGGTTCAACCTCAACGATCGCGGCTATATCGCGAGCGTGCACCCGCTCGCGCTGTGGACGCTCAACTACCTGCGCGCGCACCCGAGTGCGCCGCTCGGCGAGGTCCAGCGCGAGAGCCGCGATGCGCGCTTCTACACGTATTCGTGGCTGTACAAGACGCGCTACCACGCGACCCAGGACCGCCGCATCCGCCGCATGGTCGAGCTGCGCGCGTACGCGGAGATCACGAAGTCGTGGCGCGCGCTCGGCTACCCGTTCGCGGAAGTCACGCCGTCGTACGCGGCCGCGATCGGCGCATCGGGCGACCAGCCCGACGCGCTCGCGAAACTGATCGGCCTGATCGCGAACGGCGGCCAGAAAGCGCCGACCGAGACGATCACGCGGCTCGACTTCGCGAAGGGCACGCCGTACGAGACGCGCTTCGTGCGCGCGACCGCGCAGCCGCAGCCGATGCTGTCGCCGGAAATCGTCAACGTGGCGCACACGCTGCTGCGCGACGTCGTGCTCAGCGGCACCGCGCGCCGCCTCGCGGGCGGCTTCACGCTGCCCGACGGCAAGACGCTCGAGGTATACGGCAAGACGGGGACGGGCGACCAGCGCTTCAACGTCTACGCGCGCGGCGCGCGGCTGATCGAATCGCGCAAGGTGAACCGCAGCGGCACGTTCGTGTTCGTGATCGGCGACCGGTTCTTCGGGGTCCTGACGGCAACCGCGCACGAACCGTACGCGGCGCGCTACGACTTCACGAGCGCGATGGCCGTGCAGTTGCTGAAATCGATGGCGCCGGCGCTCGCGCCGCTGATCGAACGTCCGGCCGCCACCGGCACGCACGCCGCGGAGCCCGCGCCGCAGGCGGAAATGCCCGCGCCGAGCGCCGCGTCGGCGCAACCTTCCTGACCGCGGCGCGTAAGTTCACGCGATGGCACGCCGCTCAGTGCGAGCGGCCGTCGTAGTGCGTGACGGGCAGCGCGTCGAGGTCGATATCCTCGAGGCAGCGCACGTTGATCGCGGCCATCGCGGTGCCGTTCGGATGAACGCCCTCGGCGAACGGATGCATCCCGCAGCGCTTGCAGAAGCGATGCCTGATCACGTGCTTGTTGAACAGGTAGGTCGCGAGATTCTCGTCGGGCGTGAGGAGCTTCATGTGGTCGCGCGGCACGAACCACATCAGCGCGCCCTTGCGCTGGCAGATCGAGCAGTTGCACGCCATCACGCCCTGCAGGTCGCCTTCCGCTTCGAACTTCACGTCTCCACAGTGACAGCTTCCGCGATAAAGCATCGTCGTCTCCCGGTGCGGCCGGTGCGCGTCGGCGGCGCCCGGACGGACGCCGTTGGCCAGGCCGATTCAAGCGGGTACAGTAGCGCGCACATGCGCCGCGCGCAATGTCCGGCGGCGCCCGTCCTGACCCTCCCCAACCAAGGAAAACCATCATGCTCGAACTGCGCCCCGGCTGCGAATGCTGCGACAAGGACCTGCCGCCCGATTCGGCGGAGGCGCGCATCTGCACGTTTGAGTGCACGTTCTGCGCGACCTGCGCCGACGACGTGCTGAAAGGCCGCTGCCCGAACTGCGGCGGCGACCTGGTCGTGCGCCCGCGGCGGCCGGCGAGCCTGCTCGCGAAGTATCCTGCGTCGACGGAACGCATCCACAAGCCGGGCGGCTGCGCAAACGCCGCCTGACGGCGCCGCCCCGCCCGCCCCGTTCCGTCACGACATCTCGATCCGCGCGCGCGTCACCGCGAGCAGCGCCGCCATCGCGCGGCGCGCGCCGTCCTCGTCGCGCATGCGAATCGCATCGCTGACGGCCGTATGCTCGGCAAGCGACGCGTTGTACACGTCCGCGCGACGCGCATTCAGATGCAGTTGCGCCTCGAGCGTGCGGTCGATCAGCGCGCCGAGCGGCATCAGCAATTCGTTGCCGCCGGCCGCGAGCACGCTCAGGTGAAAGCGCAGGTCGGCGCGCACCCATTCGTCGACGTTGCGCGCGGCGGCCATCGCGCGCGCCGCGTCGTCGATCGCGTCGAACGCTTCCGGCGTATGCGCGCGCGCGGCAAGCGCGGCCGCGTACGGCTCGATCATCTCGCGCATCTCCTGCAGCTTCAGCGCGAACGCGAGCGGCGGCGCGACGCGCGCGTACCAGTCGAGCAGGTCGGCGTCGAGCAGGTTCCACGCATGGCGCGGCCGCACGCGCGTGCCGACCTTCGGCCGCGATTCGACCAGCCCCTTCGACGTCAGCGTGCGCAGCGCCTCGCGCATCACCGTGCGGCTCACGCCGTACAGCTCCATCAGGTCGGGCTCCCTCGGCAGCAGCGATTCGGGCGGATAGTCGCCGCGCAGGATCGCCGTCGCAAGCCGGAAGGCCGTCTGTCCATGCAGGTCGTGTTGAATGATCGTTCTCCGTTGGGCGGCGTGCAGGCTGCCCACTATCTGCACAATAATGCTATTAATACTATTTTTTTATCAGGCTACGCTAGGATAATCGCGAAAGCACGCGACCGCGCGCCGCGCCCGTGCGTCCGCGCCGGCCAACCATGGAGACTCGTATCGTGAAAATCACCCGCCTCGAAACTTTCGTCGTCCCGCCGCGCTGGTTGTTCCTCAAGATCGAAACCGACGAGGGCATCGTCGGCTGGGGCGAGCCGATCGTCGAGGGCCGCGCGCACACGGTCGAGGCCGCGGTGCAGGAACTGGCCGACTACCTCGTCGGCCGCGACCCGCTGCTGATCGAGGATCACTGGCAGGTGATGTACCGCGCGGGCTTCTACCGCGGCGGCCCGATCATGATGAGCGCGATCGCGGGCGTCGACCAGGCGCTGTGGGACATCAAGGGCAAGCATCACGGCGTGCCGGTGCACGCGCTGCTCGGCGGCCAGGTGCGCGATCGCATCAAGGTGTATTCGTGGATCGGCGGCGACCGGCCGAGCGACGTCGCGAACAATGCGCGCGCGGTCGTCGAGCGCGGCTTCAAGGCCGTGAAGATGAACGGCTCCGAGGAGCTGCAGATCGTCGATACCTACGACAAGGTCGAGCAGGTGATCGCGAACGTCGCGGCCGTGCGCGACGCGGTCGGCCCGCACGTCGGGATCGGCGTCGACTTCCACGGCCGCGTGCACAAGCCGATGGCGAAGGTGCTCGCGAAGGAGCTCGACCCGTACAAGCTGATGTTCATCGAGGAACCCGTGCTGTCGGAGAACGCCGAGGCGCTGCGCGACATCGTCAACCAGACCAACACGCCGATCGCACTCGGCGAACGGCTGTACTCGCGCTGGGACTTCAAGCACATCCTCGCGGGCGGCTACGTGGACATCATCCAGCCCGACGCGTCGCACGCGGGCGGCATCACCGAGTGCCGCAAGATCGCGACGCTCGCGGAGAGCTACGACGTCGCGCTCGCGCTGCACTGCCCGCTCGGCCCGATCGCGCTCGCCGCATGCCTGCAACTCGATGCGGTCAGCTACAACGCATTCATCCAGGAACAAAGCCTCGGCATCCACTACAACCAGGGCAACGACCTGCTCGACTACCTGCGCAATCCCGAGGTGTTCCGCTACGAGGACGGCTTCGTCGCGATCCCGCAGGGCCCGGGGCTCGGCATCGACGTCAACGAGGAGAAGGTGCGCGAGATGGCGAAGACGGGCCACCGCTGGCGCAACCCGGTGTGGCGCCACGCGGACGGCAGCGTCGCCGAGTGGTGAGCACGCTGCGTATCGCGCGGTACGCATCGACTTCGGAACGGCCGCCCGACAGGCGGCCGATTTTTTGCATGCGCGGCGCGACGAACGGCACGTGCCGCGCACGCGCCGGCGACCTTGCTTCGCGCCATGCGGAGCCTGCCGTCAACCGAGCGCCGCGAACCCCGGCACGCTGAACGACAGCACGGCGGCCGCGACGAACACGCCGATCATCGTCATCCCTTCGAGATGCAGGATGTTGCGGAACGTGTGCGCATCCTCGGTCGACGCGGTGCGGCGCAGCCGCGGCAGCGCCGAGAAGCGGTTCAGGCCGCCGAGCACGAGCGCGAGCGCGACGAGCAGCAGCTTCAGCAGCAACACGCGCCCCCACGTGCTGCCGTCGAGCGGCGCGAGCGATCCGCCGAGCCCGCGCAGCGCATTGAGCATGCCCGTCGCGAGCAAGAATACGACCGCGATGATCGACGTACGCGACAGTTGCTGGCCGATGCGGATCAGCGCGCCGCGTGCGACCGACGAACCGAGCGCCGGCAGCACCGCGAGCCCGCCCGCGAGCACGAGGCCGCCCCACACGGCCGTCGCGAGCAGGTGCAGCGTCTGCACGCCGACCGCCGCGGACAACGCGCCCGTATCGGCCGCATGGCCGAGCGATGCCTTGCCGGCCGCGACCACGATCACCGCAAGCCACAGCACCGCGTGCGCGCCCGGGCCCTCCGGCTTCGCCAGCGCGACGATCGCGAGCACCACCGCGCCGGCGAACGCGACGCTCCACGCGAAGCCCGCGTGCGTCTGCATCAGCACGACGGGAATCGCGGCGAACGCGCCGCCGAGCCCCGCGCCGCTCATCGTCGCGGCCTCGTAGACCAGCCAGCCGAGATCCGCGAGCACGAGCGCCAGCGCCGCCGCGACCAGAGAATGTTGTGCGCGCAACCACGCGGGATGCGAAGGCGCGATGACCGGCCGCGCGCCGTCCTTGCCGAGCCACGCCTTGAGCAGCGCCGAGCCGACCGCCATCGCGAACGCGGCGTCCATCAGCGCCGCGAGCGCGACCTGCCCGATCCACAAGCTGTCGAACTTCATTGCGCGTACCCTCCCGCAAACGGCCGGCCGGCGGCGCGGCGGTAACGGGACAGACAACGGGAACGAGGCAACGGCACGGTAGAAAACGTCATCGGTGAATCCGGAAACGGGAGAAATGACTGGACCTGCGGCGGAGGCGGCGCCGCGCGACCCGCGAGTGTACGGTCTTCGATGGCGAAAGCGCACGCCGGTTCACTTCGCCGCTGTGCAATACGCGTCAAATTGTCGCAAGTCGTAAACAGACAGGAACCGCTGTCCTTTTGCCAAATAGCCGTCATTACCCATCGATGATAGAATGCCGCGTCGCAGCAGCCCGGCTGTCCTGCCGTCCATGCGCCGAGCCGATCGTAGCCCGGACAAGGTCCCCGACGAATAATCATGGAGTCTCGTGTGTCTTCAAGACGCCTCTTCCGTCCGCTGCTCGCCGTTCTGTTGATCGGCGGAGCGGGCCTTATGAGCGCTGCCCAAGCGCAGACCAAGCCCACGGAGCAAGCGCACGCCCAGCAGGCGCCGCTCAAGGCACCCGATACGATGGCCGAGCGTGTGCGCGGCTGTACCGCATGCCACGGCGTCCACGGCCAGGGCACGGACAACGACTACTTCCCGCGTCTTGCCGGCAAGCCGGCCGAGTACCTGTACAACCAGCTCGTCAACTTCCGTGACGGCCGGCGCAAGTACCCGCCGATGAACTATCTGCTGACGTACCTGAACGACGACTACCTGCGCGAAATCGCCGAGCACTTCTCGGCCGAACGTCCGCCGTACCCGACGCCGGCGAAGCCGACGCTGCCGGCCGCGACGCTCGCGCGCGGCAAGCAGCTCGTCACGCAGGGCGACCCGTCCCGCAAGCTGCCGGCCTGCGTGGCCTGCCACGGCGCAGGGCTGACCGGCATGCAGCCGGCGATCCCCGGCCTCGTCGGCCTGCACGCCGATTACCTGAGCGCACAGCTCGGCGCATGGCGCTCGGGCAACCGCCACGCAAAGGCACCGGACTGCATGCACGACATCGCAGCGAAGCTTTCCGACGAAGACGTGACGGCCGTGACCGCATGGCTCGCCGCGCAACCGGCGCCCGCCAACCCCGTGCCGGCCCCGGCGCGCTCGATGAAGACTCCGCTCGCCTGCGGCAGCGAACCGCAATAAGGCAAGGGAGACAGACACAATGAAACGCAAGTCCCTGTTTGCACTCTCGGCTGTCGCGATCGTCGCGGCTGCCGCCCTC
>Ga0207695_10005249_pt1 | contig 17295 bp, 11 predicted proteins | sample KBSC54metaG_FD_184354 | JGI IMG/M metagenome (GOLD analysis project Ga0207695, IMG submission 184354) | Corn rhizosphere microbial communities from Kellogg Biological Station, Michigan, USA - KBS C5-4 metaG (SPAdes) (version 2) | ecosystem: Host-associated > Plants > Roots > Rhizosphere > Soil... | reverse complement strand
TCACGCCGAACAGTAGTGAGCTCAGCGCGCGAGTCATCGCGATGGCCCCGGCAACGCCGGCGACCACTCCGATCACCGCAACGATGAGCGCTTGGCGAACGACCATTCGTCGAACCTCGCTGGCACGCGCGCCAAGCGCGAGACGGACCGCGATCTCCTTCGTCCGCAAGCTTACGACGTAGGCGATGACACCGTAAATGCCGACCGCGCCGAGCACGAGTGCGATCGATGACGCAGCCCCGAGCATGAGGAGTGTGAGTCGCGTGCGCACCTCGGCGTGCGCGACCACGTCCGACATCGGGCGCGCAGCGTACAGAGGGATCGATGGATCGACACGACGCACGGCGTCCTCGCTCGGCGTTCCGATCAACTCCGGCGTACCTGCACTGCGAACGACGATGGCCACATCGCGCGGCGTCCAGCGCAGCGTGTCGAAGCCCGGAGTAATGACGAGCGGCAAGTAGACCGTCTCGTCGGGCGGCTGTTCGAGCGTCGTGCCGCGAACATTGCCGGCGACTCCGATCACGGTGAACCAATCGCCAACCGGCATCATGCGCACCCGCTTGCCCACGCCGTGACCGCCGGGCCAATATCGCTCGGCGAGTGCTCGGCTGACGATCACTTCGCGACGCGCGCGGTCGGGATCCGGCGGGTCGAAGGTCCGACCCTCGAGGAGCGGAATCCCCATCGCGCGAAAATATCCCGGGCTCGTGAACGCGAATTGATGAATGTTGGGAATGGTACCCGGTCGCGTTGCCGGATCCTCGAGCCACAGCGCGCTGTCTTGGCGTGCTTGGTCGTCGAGGGGCAGTTTCGTCACGGCGCCGACTGCTTGCACGCCAGGTACCGCGGCGACATCGTCGAGGGCTCTCACCAAGAGCCGAGCGACATCTTCCGATTTCGGAAACTTCGCCGGAAGGACCGCCAGGCGGAATGTGAATGCGTGCGATGCGTCGACGCCGGTCTGCACGGAGCGCAGGCGCGCAAAGCTCCGCGCCATCAGTCCGGCGCCACTGAGCAGTATAAGCGCGACGGCGACCTGAACGACGACCAGCGTATTGCGTATGCGATGACGCCGTCCCCCGACCGTCGTGGCGCCGCTGACTTCGGTGAGCGCCGCGTGGTGCGAAACCGTTGACGAACGCACGATCGGGGCTGCGCTGACGAAGAGCGCCGCGATCGCGGTAATTCCGGCGGCAATCGCGGCAACTGTCCCATCGATTCCGATCTCGGCGAGGCGTGGAACATTGATGCTCGTGTCGAGCGAGCGAAGCGTCGCGATGCCGAGTGAGGCCAGGAACACTCCCAGTAGCCCGCCGACGATCGTGAGCGTCACGCCCTCCGACATCAGCTCGACGGCGAGCGCCGATCTACTCGCACCGAGTGCGCGTCGCACAGCCAATTCCCGCTGGCGTCCGTCGACGCGCACGAGAAACAGATTCGCCACGTTGGCGCACGCGATGAGGAGCACGAATGCGACAGCGCCGAGAATTACCCATAACACTTTTCCGACGTCGCCGACAACGACATCGCGCAACGGTCGAACGACTGCGCGCATCTTGGTCTGCGTGATCCCATTGGCGGTCAACCGGCCGGGGAATTCTTCAGGCGTCGTCGGTAGGAGACGCTGCAGCTCGGCAGCGGCGGCGTCCATCGAGACGCCGGGTCGCAGTCTCCCGATCGCGTGATAGTCGAACGCGGCCGATTTCGTGCGGAGCGGGTCGATGTGAATCGGAAGCCAAATCTCCGTGTGGCTCGAGGGAAAATCGAAGCGGGTCGGCATGATGCCAACGATCTCGTGCGCCACGCCGTCGATCTCGACGCGACGACCGATGATCGTCGGCGCGCCGGCGTATTTTCGCTCCCACAACTGTTGCCCAATGATCGCGACGGGCGGAGCCGAGGGGTCATCTTCGGCGTCGGTGAATGCGCGGCCGCGAATCGGTTGGATGCGCAGCGTTCTCCAGAGGCTGGCGCTGACACGTGCCGCGGGAATGTGCTCGGGGTAGGCGGCGGCGCTGGCGCCGGCGCCGATCTCCGAGCCCAGTTCCGCGGTCGTCGCGCGATAGGCACCGAGCTCCGAGAAGACACGAGTCGCGTGGCGATAGTGCAGATACGTCGCATCGGACTGGTCGACCCGACTGACTCCCGTGAGAGAAATCTCATGGGAGAGATCGACGAGCTGCTCGGGCTTCGCGAACGGTAAGGGTTGCAGCAGTACGCCTTCCACGACACTGAAGACGGTGACGCTCGCGCCGATGCCGAGCGACAGCGTCAGCAGCGTTGCGACCGCGAACGCGGGAGTGCGAAGAAGGCGCCGAACCGTGTGGCGAACCACTGGAGCCAGAGGGGTCATGCCGCATTCCGTTGGGTGGCGAGGGCAGAGGGGTCGAGCCGGCTACAAGATTGCCGCGGGACCGCCCAGATCAAACGGGCGAAATCGTGTTTTGACGAACCTCTAACACCGCCGGAAAGCCACGTCGGGCTGATCGACTGCTTGCGGCGTACGGCTCGCCGTCAGTCCTTCTTGAACGCGAGCTCGAAGACAGACCCCTTCTCGATCCTGCTGCGAACCGTCAGGTCACCGTTCATCGCGCGCGCCAGATCTCGGCTGATCGCGAGGCCGAGCCCCGTGCCTTCGTGGCCGGTGGTGAGCGTCCGTCCCACTTGAACGAACGGCTCGAAGATCGACTCGAGCTTGTCTTCCGGGATTCCGATGCCGGTATCCGTGACGCGGACGCCGGCGAACCCGTCGACGCTGAATTGCTCGATCACGATTGTGCCGCCGCGATCCGTGAACTTGATCGAGTTCGAGAGAAGATTCAGCAGAATCTGCTCGACCTTTGTCGAATCGGCGACGACCTCATAGTCCGCCGTCTCCACTACGCGAACGTCCAGCTCCCGTTGCCTCGCCTGTGGCTCGATCATCGGAAGCACCGCGCGAATGGCCCGGCCGAGAAACATGGGCTTCATATCGTACGTAATTCGTCCCGCTTCGATCCGGCTGAAATTCAGCAGATCGTTGATGATACCGAGCAAATGTTGCTGGCTGCGCCGCAGGCGATCGAGGTATTCGCGCTGCTCGGCGATCAGGTCGCCTGCGACGCCGAATAGGAGCAGGTCGGCATAGCCTCCGATGGCGTTGAGCGGCGTGCGAAGCTCGTGCGACATCGATGCGAGGAACGCGCTCTTGGTTCTGTTCGCCGCCTCGGCCTCGGCGATACGGCGAGCGTCTTCGATCGCGCGCTCGTGCGCTGCCCGGCGCTCGGTGAGGTCGCGCGTCACCTTCGAGAAGCCAATCAGCGTCCCGGTCGCATCGCGCATTGCGGTGATGATGACGTTGGACCAAAACCGCGAGCCGTCTTTGCGCAGACGCCAGCCCTCATCCTCGAAGCTTCCGTCGCGCGCGGCGACCTCGAGCTCGTAGGCGGGTTGTCGGCGTGCCAGTGCCTCGGGCGGATAGAAAATGGAAAAGTGTTGCCCAAGGATCTCTTGCGTCGTGTACCCGTTGATTCGCTCAGCCCCCTCGTTCCAGCTTGCGACGTGGCCGCCGGTATCGAGCATGAAGATGCCGTAATCGCGCACGCCTTGGATGAGGAGACGGAAGCGCTCCTCGCTCAGCCGCAATATCTCTTCGGCCTGCCGGCGCTCCGACAGATCCCGAGTGACCTTGGCGAATCCGACGAGCCGTCCATCGGGGTTTCGGAGGGCCGTAATGACGACGTTCGCCCAGAAGCGCGACCCGTCTTTCCGGACGCGCCAGCCCTCGTCTTCGACGCGACCTTCGGCGATGGCGATCTCCAACTCCTTTTCGGGCTTTCTCGCCGCTTGATCCTCCGGAGGATAGAAGATTGAAAAATGTTGGCCGATGATCTCCTGCGCCGTGTAGCCCTTGAAGCGGGCCGCGCCGGGGTTCCACGTGATGATGTGACCGGTTGCATCGAGCGCGAAGATCGCATAGTCGCGAACACTCTCGACGAGAAGTTTGTAGAGGCTCGACAGGTCAGCGACGGCGGTTTCTGGCGCGTGATCGAGTACAAGGATCTGTTGATCGTCCGGCCCCCTTGGATCGGACGGTGGCGGCCGGCGGGAATTCACATTGGTCATGAGCCAAGAAGTCTGATGCGCACGCGGGCCTGTGAGAGAACTCGCGAACGTGACATTCGTGTCGGGCTTGCGGTGCCGCTCACCTCGACCCCGCGCCGAATGAACAACCTAACCCAGCAGACTGAGGCATGAACCGCGCCGCGAGCTCGTTAGTCGTATTCGTCCGATCGCTGAACCCAGATGAACGACTGCAGGTCGATCATATCTCTCGGACCGAGATCGCGCGTATCGGTGCGCACGCGTTCGGCAAAGCCTCGTAGACTGCTGTAGCTGGACCAATTCGGTCGCGATTGGTACTCAAAGTCATACCCATAAGCCTCGGCCGCGAGCCGTGCAACGTTTGGCTTGAGAAAAATGTGACGGTCCGGCAGCGCAATAAAGCCCCAAACGGTGACGAGCGGCCAGGTCAACACTCGCGTCTGCTTGCGCGGCAGCCCAGCGGCGACTTCGCGCTTTAGGACGGTGGCTTCGTCGCCGATGGTTGCGCATGCTTGGCCGTTTCTTCAGCATGAACGAGAGCGAAACATGCTCGTCCAGAACCTTCGACCCTGAATCGCCAATTGACGATGCTTTACACCATTCTTTGCTACAACTCCGAGGAAGCCATTGGCACATGGACGAAGGAGCATGACGACGCCGTGATGGCGAAGCTTGCCATCGTCCAGGACAAGCTTGCGAGAAAGGGCAAGCTCGGTCCAGTGGCTCGCCTTCACCCCACGAAGAGCGCGAGCACGCTGTGGAAGGATCGCGAACCACACGTGGTGACAGATGGCCCATACGCCGAGACGAAGGAGCAAATCCTCGGCTTCTACGTCATCGACTGTGAGACGCACGGCGAAGCGATCGACATCGCGCGAGAGCTGGGACGCGCGAATCCCGGCGGCGCATTCGAGGTGAGGCCCATCTCGCTGTTCTTTCCTGGAAGCATGAGCGAATCCTAAGATTCGCTCATGCTGGCCGATCATCCGGCTCGCAGGGCCTCGACCGGATCGATCCGCGTTGCTCGCCGGGTCGGAATCCAACACGCGACCGTCGCGACGATCGCAAGTAGGAGTGCGACCGCCGCGAAGGTGCCGGCGTCCGTCGGGCGCACCTCGTACAGTAGTCCGGCAATGATGCCACTCATCACTCGCGACGCGATGACGCCGCCGATCAATCCCAGGGCGACGGGGGTCAGTACTTCGCGAAGGATCAAGGCGTGCACGTTCACCGAACGCGCGCCCAGCGCGATTCGAATGCCAAGCTCGTTCGCGCGACGACTGAGTGAGTGTGAGATGATGCCGTAGATACCGATGCTCGCCGTCAACAGCGCGGTGATCGCGAACAATCCAATGAGCACTAGCTCGAAGCGCCGCTGCGCGACGACGGTCGACACGACCTGGTCGATCGTTCGTATGTGCGAGATTGGAACCGACGGCGCGAACTGGCGGAGCGCAGCTCGCACCGAGTTCGTGAGTGCAGCAGGATCGCCGGTCGTGCGCACCAATATTGTGGGAGCGTAGCCGCGGTACCAGTACGGGTGATACACGGTCAAACTCGCGTCGTGCTCGATACCGGTCGTGCGTACATCCGCGGCAACGCCCACGACAGTCGACAACGAATCGTTACCCGCGTGAACGTACTTGCCGATCGGATCTTCATTCGGCCACAGCGCGCGAGCCGCATTCTCCGAGAGAATGACGACATGCTGGCCGCGATCACTCTCGACGAACGTCCGGCCTTTCTTCAATGTCACGCCGAGCACGTTGAAGAAATTGGGGCTGACGAACCGGAAGTTCGCGTCCACCTCTTTACCCCACCCGCCCTTCGCGCCGGACTCGGGGGCAAGGCCATCGATCCATCCTTCGCCCTCGAGCGGAAGCCCGCTGGTGAGCGCGACCGCGCTGACTCCAGGTAACGTGGACACGCGTAGCATGACTTCGCCGTAGTACTGATTACGCTGCGCGCGCGTGGGATACGCGCTCGATGGCAGCGTGACGTCGAGCGCGAGTACTCGCTGCGCGCTGAATCCTCGATCGGCGTGCAACACGCGGACGAAGCTCTTGAGAAAGAGGCCAGCTACGACGAGGAGCACCGCACTCAATCCAACCTGAGACCCGATCAGCCATGAGCGCGCGCGTGCGCCGCTTCGGCTTTCCGTCGCGCCACGGCTGCTCTCCTTCAAGACATCGCCTGGCGACGTACGACCAAAACGCAGCGCGGGCACGAACCCGAACGACAATCCCGCGAGCACAGACACCAAGAGTCCAACGGCCAAGACTCTGCCGTCGACATGCACTTCATCGATGCGCGGCAGATCTGCCGGCGCGAGCGCAACGAGCGCACGCACGCCCCAGCGCGACAACACGATGCCCGCCAACCCGCCGGTCAGCGACAGCGTCACCGTTTCCGCGAGCGCTTGACGCATCAAGCGTCCGCGGCCGGCGCCGAGGGCGACGCGCACAGCCGATTCGCGCCGGCGTGCCGCGCTCCGCGCGAGAAAAAGCGTCGCGAGGTTCACGCACATGATGAGCAACATTGCCGCGACAGCTGCAAGCAAGAGCAAGAGTGGCCGACCGGCATTTCCGACGACTTGGGCTTGCAGGGGCGTAATCGACGTGCGCGACGGCGAGTCGTCGCGCAATGCTACCGCATTCGCGGCGCTGATGGCATCGAGCTGCGCACGGAGCGCGGCGGGTGTCGCGTCTGGCTTGAGCATGGCGATGACGCCGTAGTCATGCTCGCCCGGAGTCGTCTTCTCTCTCGCATTCAGCGCCAGCGGAACGTATGCGTCGCCGCGACTGGGCAAGCGGAGGAAAGGCCCGAGCTCTCCACCGCGAAACATCCGAAAATCCGGCGCGACCACGCCGAGCACAGTCCACTGCGCATCGCCGATCGTGACGGCCCGGCCGACGATGTCGGGACGTGCACCGAACTGCTGGCGCCACAAGTCATCGCTGATCACGACGAGATGCTCATTGCCAGGAGCGTCGTCGCCCGGCGCGAGCAGTCGACCCACCTCGGCGTGTGCGCCAAGCATGGCGAAAAGGTTGTCCGAAACGCGGTAAACCGAGATGACCGCTGGTTCGCCGACGCTGCTCAGCGTGAGCTGGCCCGGCCGTACTGCGGCCATCCCTTCGCACACCGTGCAGGCGTTCTTCCATGCCAGGTAGTGCGCGGCGTTCGGAACCCAGGTCGGCGTCACGTTCTTCAGTCGATCGCTCAACACCTGGATGCCGACGAGTCGATCAGCATTCCGGTAGGGAAGCGAGCGGAGCACGACGTTATCGGCGACGGAAAAAATCACGGTAGTCGCACCGATGCCGAGGGCGAGCGTCAAGATCACGGTTGCGGTGAACCCAGGCGTTCGTCGAAACGTGCGCGCGGCGTGGCGAACGTCCTGTATCAGATCTTCGAGTCCGCGACTGCGAATCTCGTCTCGCGCCTCTTCACGAAAGCGCTGACGACCGCCGAACGAGACGTTCGCGCGCCGACGCGCTTCCTCTGGCGGAAGCCCAGCTCGAATGTTGTTGGCCGTCTCCATCTCGACGTGAAACGCCATCTCTCGGTCGATCTCCCGTGACACCCGACGTCCGGTGAGCAGCGCGTGCAAGCGAAACCAGAGTGCGCGCAGAAATGTCATCGTGCTTCCTCCGCCAACAAGACGAGGTCGACGGCGCCGGCGAACTTGCGCCAGTCATTCATCTCGGTCGCGAGTGCGCGTTGGCCGGCCGCGCTCAAGCGATAGTATTTGGCCTCGCGATTGTTTTCCGTGGTGCTCCATTCGCTCTTGACCAAGCCACGCTTTTCGAGTCGATAGAGGGCGGGGTAGAGCGATCCTTGCCCGATTTGCAGCGCGTCGCGCGAGAGTTGCTGAATGCGCTGGCTAATGCCCCAGCCATGCATCGGTGCGAGCGAGAGGGCTTTGAGCACGAGGAGATCGAGCGTGCCCTGGAGCACGTCGGAGGAAGATGCGGCCACCGAGACATTCTCCTGTCGGATGTTCAAGGGAGAAGATGCGGTGCTCCTGTCGGATGCGCAAGGGTACCCTAGGTAGCTGATATGGGCGCGCGGCTAGCTTTTCGGTGAAGCACTGGGAGGGACGATGCGAGCGATGCTCCTGCGACATCCATGGTCGGCGGCCGGCGGGGCCTTTACTCCGCTCGAGCTCGACAACGTTCCCGTCCCGGCGCCGGCCGACGGTGAAGTGCTCGTCCGCGTTTCGGCGTGCGCCGTGTGCCGCACTGATCTCGACGTCGCCGAAGGACGAGTCGTCGCACCGCGCTACCCCGTGATCCCGGGACACCAAGTCATCGGGCGCGTGGCCGGCGTTGGCCGCGCTGCCTCGGGCCGGCGCGAAGGTGACCGCATTGGGATCGCATGGATCCATTCGGCGTGCGGCGTCTGCCGATGGTGCACGCGCGGTGAGGAAAATCTTTGCCCGTACTTCGAGTCGACCGGATGCGACGCGAACGGCGGATATGCCGAGTATGTCACGGCGCGTGCGGACTTCACGTATCCCATTCCTGACCTGTTGAGCGATTTCGAAGCGGCGCCTTTGCTCTGCGCCGGTGCGATCGGCTGGCGCTCCTTGGCACTTACGCAGATGCACGATGGCGATGCGCTCGGCCTGACTGGATTCGGCGCGTCGGGTCACCTCGTCTTGCAGCTCGCGCAGAAACGATTTCCCCGTTCGGCCATCTATGTATTCGCACGGAGCCCCAGCGAGCGGGCGTTTGCCCTCGAGCTCGGAGCGAGGTGGGCCGGCGACACGGCGGATGCGCCACCGGAGGCACTGGCCGCGATCATCGACACGACGCCGGCGTGGAAGCCAGTTGTCGATTCGCTCGCCCATCTGATGCCGGGAGGCCGGCTCGTCGTCAATGCGATCCGAAAGTCGCGATCGGATCAGGCCGAGCTCCAACGACTCGACTATGCGACGCATCTCTGGATGGAACGCGAGATCAAGAGCGTCGCCAATGTGACGCGGGCCGACGTGCAAGATCTTCTGGCTTTCGCTGCGGAGAGCGGCCTGCGCCCAACGGTCGAGACGATTCCGCTCGAGCAGGCGAATGCCGCGCTTACCGCACTGCGCAGTGCCGGCGGCATCCATGGCGCGACGGTCCTACGGTTCGACCTGAACAGTGGTACGTTGTGAGCGGCCGTGCCCGCCTCCCGTCGTCCCACCGCGTCGATTTCCCCGGAACGCGCCATGCAAAATGGATTTGAGCGTCAAGCAACGACCTCGCACGCTCAGTGGGGCATGGCATCGGCATGAACCAGACAAAATCGCGGATTATTCGCGGCGCTCTTCGGGCGACGCTAACCATGCTGTCGACCACGGCGGTCGCAATCGCACCTGGATGCATGCTCGCGAGTCCGTCTCGCTCGTCCATTGCACCACCGCCGGCGCGGCTAGCCGCCGAGAACGTCGTGTTCCCGAGCGAGTCGGGAAGCCGCATTCATGCCTGGCTCGTGCGCGGTCGTCCGGGAGGCGGGGCCGTGTTGCTCCTGCATGGTGTCGGCGCGAATCGATCGAGCATGCTCGGCCGCGCACAATTTCTTCATGACGACGGATTCACTGTGCTCGCTCCCGATTTTCAGGCGCATGGAGAGTCGCCCGGCGACCACGTGACGTTCGGTGCGCGCGAGAGCCTCGATGCTGCCGCCGCATTGAAATTCCTGCGCAATGTGGCACCCGCGGAATCGATCGGCGTCATCGGTGTCTCGATGGGCGGTGCCGCGACGCTGCTCGGTCCGGGACCAATTCCGGCGGACGCGTTCGTCTTGGAGTCGGTGTACCCGACGATTCGTCAGGCAGTCAGCGACCGCCTCGCGACGTGGTTTGGTCCCCTAGGCGCGATCGGGCGCTGGTTCACGCCGGCCGTCATCAACATCGTCGGCAATGAGATTGGCGTCTCGGAGTCGGAGCTGCAACCGATCTCGCGCATTGGAAAAATCCATGCGCCACTACTGCTCATTGCTGGAACGGAGGATCCCTACACTCCATTGGCCGAAGCGGAATCTCTCTACGCGCGCGCTCCCGCCCCGAAGAGTTTTTGGGCCGTGAAGGGAGCTGGGCATGAGGACATTCACGCGTTCGAGCGACAAGAATATGAGAAGCGTGTTGGAAACTTCCTCATGCGCCACCTGCAAACCGGGCCGGCGATCACCGGGGCCGACAACAACGGGCCGCGGGCGACGGACAGTACCCGCGCTACTCGTAGCGCAACGCAGCCATCGGATCGATACGTGACGCCCTGAGCGCGGGGAGCAAGCCCGCGCCGAAGGCGACGAGTCCCAGCGCCACCGCGGCGACGACGATGACCGCCGGGTCGTATCCCTCCAGTTGGAACAGCAGCGAGCTCGCCGCACGGCCGAGCGCGATCGCCCCGCCAATCCCAATGACGCCACCAATGAGTGTCATCGCTCCAACTTGACGCAGCACCATCACTCGCACGTTGCCTCGGTTTGCGCCGAGCGCCATGCGCACACCGATCTCACGGGTGCGCTGCGCCACCGAGTATGCGAGCACGCCGTACAATCCCACGGCGGCAAGCACCGTCGCCAACACGGCGAACGACGCGGAGAGCGTTCCGATCATCCGGTCGAGGAACACATTCTCGCGCACCTGCTGCGGCAACGTCTTGAGATCCTCAATGGGCAGATTGGGATCCAGCTTCTTCATCGTGGCTGGGATGGCTTTGAGAAGCTGCGCCGGCGGCAGCGCTGATCTCAAATAGAAGTTGTTCGATCCGAGCCGACCTGCTTGGCGATATGGCAGCACGAACACCGGCGGGATTTGAGCCTTCACTTCTGAGTATTTCGCATTCTTCGCCAATCCGACGATCGTGACGTTCAGCGAGTCATTGTCAACCGACATGCGCTTGCCGACAGCGCTCGTGCCGAGATGGAATTTCTTGGCGAACGCTTCGTTGACGATCGCTACCTTCATTGCGCCAGCGTTGTCGCTCGCGGTGAAGTCGCGGCCAGCCAGTAGTGGAACGCCCAGCACATGGAAATAATTCGGGCCAACGAGGCTGGTGCGCGAGCCGTCGTCCGTATCCGGATCCTTCTTGAACCCTTCGACGGACACGCCTTCTCCCCAATTGCTACCCGAGAGAATCTGCACGGCCGACGACGTCACGCCCGTCACGCCGGGAATCGCTGCGAGCTCCTGCTCCATGCGTTCGTACAGCGCCGTCGCTCGAGTCGAGTCGTATCCGCTTCTCGATGGCGAGACGCCGAATGTGACCACGTTCTCTATGCTGATCCCTAAATCGACGCGGCTGATGTTGCGCAGGCTCTTGATGAACAACCCCGCCGAGATCAGTAGCGCCATCGAGAGCGCGATCTGCGCGGTGACCAGACTCGTGCGAAAACGCGCCGCGCCGCGTCCGCCCGACAGCTTGCCGGAGTTATTGCGAAGCTCCGTCACGAGGTCCGGTCGCGTGCTGTGAAGCGCGGGAACGATACCGAACAAGAGACCGGTGCCGAGCGACACTGCCGCTGTGAACCACATCACCGGCATGCTCAGCGTGAAATGCATCGACTCGTTTGATTCAGGGGGCAGCATCGCCGTGATTCCACCCAGCGTCCAATGGGCCACGACGAGGCTCGCGAGTCCACCCAGCGACGCGAGCACGACGGACTCGGTCAGCACCTGTGCGATCAACTGGCGCCGGGTGGCGCCGAGTGACAGGCGCACCGCCATCTCCATGGCGCGGTTCGCGGCGCGTGCCAGCAACAAGTTCGCGATGTTCGCGCACGCGATCAGCAACACGATGCCGGTGATCGCGAAGAGCAGGACGAGCGGCGTGCGCGACTCTTTGATCGTCGAGCTTTGACCCTTGCGTCCATCGGCGAGTGTAATCTGCTTCGCGCGGAACTTCGCCATCGTCTGCGCGCTCATGCCTTTCTGCAGCGGTGCTTCAATGTCGTTGATGATTGGACGGTAGACAGCGTTCACGGCGGCCGCGGCCTGCTCGATCGTCGCCCCTGGCTTGAGCCGCGCGAAGATGTACACCCAATAACTGTTGCGCTTCTCGAATCCCGTCCAACCCTGACTCATCACGCCGCGCATGGTGATCGGAACAAACACGTACGGTTGTGCGCCAAGCGTGGTGCCCGTGAAGTTCTTCGGTGCGACGCCAACAATCGTCATCTGTTGGCCATTGATCGTGATGATCTTGTTGACGACCGACGGATCCGCGCCGAGACGCGTCTCCCAGAACGGATAGCTGAGAACGGCGACGTAATGGCCACCGATCGTTTGATCATCATTCGGTGTGAGCAGACGCCCCAATGCCGCGTGGATTCCAAGAACGGGGAAGTATGATCCCGAGACGAACACGCCGAGGCCGTTCACAGGCGTTTGGCCCGTCATCGCGACATTGACGCCGAACAGAAAGTGGCCGGCCACGCCGCTGAACGCGGTGTGCGCCTTCTCGAGGTCGCGGAACATCGGATAGCTGAACACCTCGTGACAGTCGCCCGCCTGGTTGCATGAGTTGGAACCGTTCTGCGGACCTGGAGCCGCCAAGTTCACCAGGCGCTCCGGCTGTGCGACGGGCAATGGGCGAAGCAGCATCTGATTGAACAGCGAGTAGATCGCTGCGTTGGCGCCGATGCCGAGTGCGAGCGACAGTACAGCCACCACGGTGACGAAGGGCGTCCGGAAGAGCGTCCGGAAGGCGAGCCTCAAGTTGCGCATGCGGTGTCCGGTCGAGGGGCCAGCGACTGTATGCGCCGGGGGACGATTGTTACAGAATCACTGCACGCCGGCGGCGTGAACCAAGGGTTGGACACGCCGCTGACCGGAATGGTTTGGTGGACGGCATTGCCTATGCAGTCGTCGGCAACCTCGACGGCACCACCACGTCTCGTTTACCTCTTCTGGACACGAACGATGCGCACTACGGGAACGGTCAAATGGTTCAACGGCGAGAAAGGCTTCGGCTTCATCACTCCCGACGGTGGTGGCAAAGACATCTTCGTCCATTTCTCGGCGATTCAGGCCACGGGATACAAGTCCTTGAATGAAAACGAGCGCGTGGAGTTCGACGTCGTGCCCGGTCAAAAGGGACCGCAAGCGGAAAACGTCACTCGTCTCGATGCCGGCCAAGCGACGGGGCCAGCGGATCAGCGACAGGACGCCGGTCGCGGTCGGGGAGGCGGAGAGCGAGGCGGAGAGCGAGGCGGCAAGCCGTGGGAGACGCGGCGCGTCGATCGTTGGGAAGACGAAGGTCCGCGGCGGCGCGGATAATTGTTGGCGCTGGTTGCGGTTTGCTGGTGCTGGCACCAGCGGCCGTCGGTCAGCGCCTGGAAAAGGTGCTGACGCGGTACTTGTCCAGCTCCTCGGGCACGGGGCAGATGAGCGACTGCTCGGCGAGCACACGGACGAGTCTCACGCCTGAGATGTCGAGCCGGGACGCGGCAATTGTCCTGCATTCCTCGAGGACCTGTTCGCACGACGCGCCCGCCAATCGTCTCGTTTGACAAAACTCCGTGACCGCCCTGACCAGACGGTCGGGCGTGTACTCTAGCGCGTCGAGCGGAATCAACTGCTTTTGGAGCCGCCTATGCGCGATCGTGTCCAGCTCGCGCTGAATTGGCCTACCAATCGGCGCCAGCGGAATGGAAGGTATGGCTGTCATGCAAGTTCTCGGGGAGTGCGCCAAAGTCAGCATCGAAATCCGTGCCACCGCGAGCGGCGCGTCAGATTGCGGATCTCGGGCGCATCACGCGAAAGTGCCCCGCCAAGCAAGTCGGCGGGGCACTTTGACGATGAGACGATCGAAGCGACGCTCAAGTCTTGATCTTGTTCGCCTTCACGTCCTCCGCCTTCGTCAGGTGCTCCTGCACCTTGCCGACGGCCTTGGTCAGCATGTCCTTGAGCTTCGTGTTCGTGGTGGACTTTTCAAAGTCCTGTAATTTGTCGAGCACGGCCTTGTGTCCGTCGATCTCCTTGTCGATGAAGTCGCCGTCCCAATCTTTGCCGGCTGGCTTCTTGGTGAGGTCGGCAAGTTCGTCATGCGAGTTCTTCATCAGGTCACTGACATCGCTCTTTGTGGTGTCCGGCGTGATCTTGTTGCTGGACGCGAACGACTTGCCTTCCTTCAGCATCGCCTCATGGTCTGTCACCATCTGGCGCGCGAACGCTTTCACCGCCGGGTTCGTCGACTTCCGCTCGGCGAGACGTCCCTCGGCGACCTCGGCATTGTTCGCTGCCGCCGTGTAGGCAAGGATCTGGGCGTCCGTCCAGCCGTTGTTATTCGTCGCGCCGGCCGGTGCGGTGGTGTCCTTACCCATCGCGGCTGCGTGTGAGGTGTCGGCGAGCGAATCACGATGTGCTACTTCGCCCGCAGCCGCGGTCGTATCCGTTCGTCCGTTGTTCGCGCGTTGACAGCCGACGAGCATGGTGCCCGCCGCGACGATGGCGATTGCTACGGTCCAGCCGGTTGATGTCGATCTCGAGTGCATGGTGGTCTCCGCGTCGACGTGCTATCAAAAGCTGCCGAGGAACACGGCGGACTCTCCGAGCGAGTTTCTCGGCGCCTGTCGCCTGTAAGGCGTCTCGGGCCGGTCTGTGCAAACGGTGAGCCGACTGCACGTCCGATGCACGTCGTGTCGCGAGTCGTCAGCGTCGAGCGCGCTATGAAGCTCGTCTATACTCTCGTCGCTTGGCGTTCGGCGAAGATCTGCGCCAAGTGGACGAGCGTCTCCGTCGTCTTTTCCAATCCGCGACGCGAGTTGAATTCCAACTTGCTGTGGAACTCGTGGCCACCCGTGAAAATGTTGGGGCAGGGCAGCCCGCGAAATGTCAGCTTCGATCCGTCGGTGCCGCCGCGGATCGGCATGGTGTGCGGCGAGAGTCCGGCGCGCCGCGCGGCCTCGAACGCATTCTCCATCAGCTGCGGATGATTCTTCAGCACTTCTTTCATGTTCTTGTAGTTCTCCTTCACGTCGACATCGATCGTAACGCCCGGAAACTTCTTCTCGGTTGCCGATGCGAGATCTCGCAACAGCCGCTCTTTGGCGTCGAGTCCTCCGAGCTCGAAGTCACGCAGAAGAATCTTGACACTCGACTCCTGAACGTCGGCGACACCAACGTACGGATGCACGAACCCCACGCGGTCCTCCGTCGTCTCTGGCAGCATCTCGGCCGGCATGCGCGACAGATAATCGGCCATCGCGTAGATGGAGTTCACCATCACGCCTTTGGCCGTGCCTGGATGCGCGCTCTTTCCATGAAATGTCACCGTGGCCGCGCGAGCGCTCCAGGTCTCATCACTGAGCTCGCCGAGTGTGCTTCCGTCAACGGTGTATGCGAACTGGGCGCCGAAGGCGGCGACGTCGAACTTCTCAATGCCGAGGCCAATCTCTTCGTCGGCGGTGAATCCCACCGCGATCTTTCCGTGTTTCACCTGTGGATTCTGGCGCAGCATGTCGATCATGGTCATGATCGCGGCGACGCCCGCCTTGTCATCGGAGCCGAGTAGCGTGGTGCCGTCGGTGGTGATGATGTCGTCGCCGATGAGCTGATCGAGCACGGGATGCTGTGCGACGGTGATGACTTGAGTTGGATCGTTCGGCAGCGTGATGTCGCCACCCTGGTAATTTCGGTGAATGACCGGATTGACGTTGGCACCCGTCACCGCCGGCGACGTGTCGACATGCGCGATGAATCCGATGACCGGCACGTCGGTGGCGGCGACGTTCGCCGGAATCGAGGCGTAGACCATGCAGAACTCGCTCACGCGAACGTCGTCCACGCCCAGCTGCTTCAACTCCGCCACGAGAAGATTCGCCAGCGTCCATTGTTTCGCGGTGCTTGGCGTCGTCGATTGGTCTTCTTGCGATTGCGTATCGATCCGCACGTACCGGAGGAATCGGTCGACCGCACTTTCCGTTGGGGGAGTGAGAGATGTAGTCATGGCCTGTATAGTAACGGGCCATGCGGCGCCCCGAGATTTCGCAAGGTTGCGGACGTAGCCGCCAGGGCATATTCGTTCACGAGCCTATGACGAATCCGTCGCCCATCGAGACGCGTCTCGCGACCATCGAACACGATTTGGCCGCGCTCGCCGCCGAGATCGCGTCATTGCGCGCCGAGTTGCAGGCGGTGCGCGGAGACGCTCGGCGTGCGCCGACGATGCCGCTCCGCGCGCCATTGGCCCCGCCACGCCCGGTGCGCCGAATCGCAATTCCGACGACCGGGCTCTCGGCGCAGGACCTCGAGCGCTTGCTTGGCCGATACGGCATGTTGGGCATTGCCGTGATGGCTGCCGTCGCCGCGGTAGGCACGTTCCTCAGCTGGGCGATCAGCCATGGATACTTGAGTCTCGGACCTGGCGCGAGAGTCGCTGCGGGTCTGGTGTTCGCTGCCGCGATCGGCGCGTGGGGATTCAGACTTCGTCGCACCGAACGCTCGTTCGGATCGAGCATGCTCGGGCTGGCCCTCGTCATCGTCCAGGTCTGCGCGTACGCTGCGGGTCCGTCGTTCCACTTGGTGCCGACCACCGGAGCGTTCGCGGGTGCGATGCTCGTCTCTTGGGCGCTCGCCATGTTCGCCCATGGTGAAAACGACGAGCCACTGTGGTGCGTGGGTTTTGGCGGCGCGTCGCTCGCGCCGTTCGTGACGTCCGATGGGCACGGCAGTGTCTACGCACTCTCATTATATGGTGCGCTCGTCCTATTGACGGCGTCTTTCGCCATTAGCCATCGCGCGTGGCCTGTTGCCTGGCGCGTCTTCTATGGAGCGGGGGCGCTGTTCGTTCTCGGCACCGCGAGCGTTGCGCGCACGAGCGGAACGCTCGCGGTGCTTGCCGTCTTCGCCCTCCCATTCGTCGTCGGCGTGGCGGGAATTCTTCCGTTCGCGCCGGAATCGCGCAAACGCGGCGCGTTGCGGTGGCTCGCGATACTCGCCGCGATGGCGACCGCGATTGCGCACGCCAACACTACGCGTGAGCATTGGATCCTAACGGGCGCCTTCACGCTTGCGACGACGCTTTGGCTCCTCGTGATCGATCGCCACGCCGGCGTGCGCCAGTCGAGTGTCTTTGCGAGCAATCGTGGGCGTCCAACACTGCTCGACTGGATCGATGGCGCCGCCATTCCGCTTGCGTTCTCGCTGCAAGCTGTCGAGGCGATAGGGTCCGCCGCGAGCCCGATTTACGTTTGGGTCGGTGCAACACTTCTCCTCGGCGT
>Ga0207695_10005247_pt1 | contig 17296 bp, 36 predicted proteins | sample KBSC54metaG_FD_184354 | JGI IMG/M metagenome (GOLD analysis project Ga0207695, IMG submission 184354) | Corn rhizosphere microbial communities from Kellogg Biological Station, Michigan, USA - KBS C5-4 metaG (SPAdes) (version 2) | ecosystem: Host-associated > Plants > Roots > Rhizosphere > Soil... | reverse complement strand
AACAACAATTACGTTTTGAGCGGCAACAACACCGCCGGCAGCCTCGGGATCGTAGACAACGGCACCGCCCCGCGCGCGGTAGGCAATAACCTCTGACGCGGGAGCCGGCACCTTGAGGGACACCAGCAACGGCGCCGCACCGGAAGCCCAGCTCGCCGAACTGAACTCCGACGTGCACCACCTGGAGGAGGATTTCAAACAGCACCGCATCGACGTGGCCAAGAGACACGCCGAGGAGCGGCGGTTCCGGGAGGCGATTACACTCTCGCACGCGACACTGGCAGCCAACGTGGCACGCCTTGACGACAGCTACCGACGGCTGACCGACACCGCGACCACGCACACGAACGTCCTGCACGAGCTACGGGGCATGATGCGGCTCGGGGCGTTCGTCGTGGGCGCCATCGCAGCCGCGGTCCCGGTTATCATGAAGGTGATCGAACACCTCTGGAGGTAGAGCATGCGGAGCAAATTCGTTTACATCGCAGTCGCCGGCGGCGCGGCCGCGCTGCTTGTCTGCCTGGTGTTCGAGGCGAAGCTCTGGAGGTAGAGCATGCGGAGCAAATTCGTTTACATCGCAGTCGCCGGCGGCGCGGCCGCGCTGCTTGCCTACCTGGTGTTCGAGGCGAAGGGCGCCGCCGGCGGCATCGACGACGGAATCACCCCCAGCGTCGGCACCAACACCACGGGCACCGTCACCGGCGGCGACCCGGTGATTGTCTCCGGCACGTTCGGATATGCGCTGCCGGCGGCGATCCCCACCCTCAGGCGATAGGAGCAACATGACCACCACCGAGACCACGTCACCCGTTCCCACCAGCAACGAACACGTGGCCGTTGACCCGGCCGCGATCTCCGATCTTCCCAACTCAAGCTTGCTCGAACGCCTGCGCGCCGAGCTTGCTGCGGTCGAGACGCGCGTCTCCGCCGTCGTGCACACGATCGGCGACGACGTGCGGGCGGTGCTGGCCGAGATCAGGTCGGTGACCGCCTCGGCCGCCCAAGCGGCCAAGCCCCCGGCGGCGCCGGCGGCCCGCGCGGCCATCGCTGGCCCCAGCAAGGTACCCGTCGCGAAGCCCGCGCCGGCGCGCCCCACCGCCGGCGTCCGCTTTCGGGATAGGGTGTAACCCATGCTGCGGTTGCTAATCGGGGCGGGGCTCGGCGTCGGGGCGCTGTATCTGTGGCGCAAGACGCACGCCGCGCCGGGCGCCGACTTCACGCGCGTCAGCCTGCAGGACACCGAGACGTGGCTCGCCGCCGGCGCCGGCGCGCTGGCTGGCCACCTCTGGCGCAAGACCTAGGGCGCTCCCACCCAACACGCGACCCTGGACCCCGCCCGGCATGGTGTCGGGCGGGGTTTTCTTTGTCCAAAACCGTCCGGTTTTGGCCAGCGCCGGCGGGTGACGCAACCCCGCTGGCGGCGCGCTACGCGGCGGCGGTTCCGAGGGGGCCCTTTTGTCCAAGCGCCTCGCACGCCCGGGCGAGCGTGGGGTGCGAAGGGACGCCGGCGAAGCCCTCGGCCGCCAGCAGCGCGCGCACGTCGCGCCAGGTGCGCCCGGGCACCGAGGGTCGACCCGGCGCGATCGGCGCGCCGGCGCGCAATTCCACTGCACGGGCGATCAGCGCCTCGGACATTTGCGCCCGGGGCCGACCGACGTGCTTGCCCTGCGCCCGGGCGCGGGCGATTCCCGCCTTGGTGCGGGCAATGAGCGTGCGCCGCTCCTCGGCCGCCAGCGTCAGTGAGATTTGCACCAGCACCGCCCGGAAGGGGCCGGCGCTGTCGATCCAGGTCTCTTGATGCGACAGCACCGCCACGCCGAACCGGTCCAGCTCGCTCAGGAACATCAGCCCGCCGCGGAACGTGTCGTCACGAGAGAGGCGGTCGAGGCGCCAGACGAACACCGCCCGGAACTTCCCCCGGGCGGCGTCGTCCAGCAGCCGGCGCAGCGCCGGGCGCTCGTCAACGCCCTTGGCCCCGCTGGCCTCGTCTTCATACACCTGCGCCACCTCGTAGCCGCGCCCCGCGGCCATTTGCATCACCTCGGGACGCTGGTTGTCGGTGGTCTGGGAGCCGTCGTCCTTCGACACCCGGAGATAGACCGCCGCCGGCGTCACTGGTTCGCACCGAAGAAGGGCGCGGGCGAACCCCGGCGGGGTGACCGCGCGCGCGGCGGAGTCTCGACGCTCCATCGCGCTGCCCACTGGGGTCACGGGTGGTCCGGCCCCCCGTCGAGACTCGGCGGGGTCTGCAGTCATCGGCGGTCCTGCGTCGAGGTGCTGCCCTGACCGCCATTGGCGAAGCGGTCGGCGGCGGCGGGGTTGATGCCGGTGGCCGGGTGCGTGGTCTGCCGGGGATCGACCGGCGGCGGCGCGTCGGCGGCCGGCTTGGGGCCGCGGTTGCTCTTGACCTTGCCGCACGGGGCGCTGGCCCCTTTGGGCACCACCTCACAGACGCCGGCGGCGTTGAACTTGTGGCGGTGCTCGTCGCCGGCGGCGCGGGGCGCGCGCGGCTTCGGAGCCGCCTCGGTCGCCGGCGTGCCCTCGCCGGTTTCGTTTTCCATGGCCACCAGCTCACCGATCGCGCCGGCGGCGGCGTGGGCCACCTCGCGCGCCTGCCGCACGAACAGCCGCAGCAGCGGGATCGATCGGCAGTTGGCGGTTTCCAGCTCTTGCGCGGCGTACGACAGCTCGCGCGCGGCGTTCTCATTTTGCATTAGGACATCGCGGGTCAGTTCATCCATGGTCGCCCTCGTTCTGTGTGGTGAATTCGGCCTCCAACTGCAGCAGCGCCGCACGGTGGCCGATGCCCGAGCGGAGAAGTTCCTTGAAACGACGGTCTTTCGCGGACTCGAACGGCGCCACGTGCAGCGGGCGGCGCGGGCGGTCAACCACGAGCGGCGGCGCCGCTGCCGGCGCGTGGCGGCGCGCGGCGGCGGCCTCCTCGCGCCGGCGGGCGAGGAGTTTCTGTTGGGGGTCGCAGAGCGGGCAGGCGCAGCCCTTCCCGTGCTTCACGCCGTTGACGACGCGGCTCACGATGTCTCGCCCTCGCCGACCGGCTCGACGGTCACCGTGCAGCCGAAGTTCACCAGAGGCGCGTCCCAGACAGTCGAGCAGCAGGGCGCCAGCGCTTCCCGTACTACCCACATGATCGCGTCGGCCGCACTGCGCGCCTCGACCAACCTGGCAAGGTGGCCTAGTGCCTCGTTTTCGAACCGCACCCGGTAGCGGGTCAAGGCGCCACCTCGTGGTCGCAGCGCTCGTCTTGCCAGTGCACCGAGACCACCACGGAGGCGCAGCGGTCCCGGTTGGTTTGGTCGATGAGCAGATCGCTGATCGCCTTCACGATGTCGGGATCGCGGGGGCTGTTGCGGGAGGTGAATACTTCGCGCTGACCGCCGCCCTCGACCACCACCAGCGCGCACCCGCGGGTCACGGCCCCCGCCATTTCCGCAGCTCCACGCGAATCGTCACCTCCGGCGGTTTCTCTCTCGTTCGCAGTTGCTCGGCCAGGTAGTCGCGCACCCAGGAGAACAGGCCCGGCCAATCGATCGTCCAGGTAAACCGATGCCAGCCAGGCCCGTACACCGCCACCTCGCGGCCCTCGATTAGCAACACCGCCACGGGCGTCACGCGGCCGGCTCCATGTCGCCGGAGACCGGCGGCACCATCCGCGGGCGCAAATCCTCGCGCGCCTCGCGCACCGCCGGCGACAGCGACAGCGACAGTTGCACCGGAGCGATCACCACCTCGACGCCGGCGTCGGCCGACAACGTGCAGATGTCGACGAACCCGGCGATGCACCGCCACCCATCGGTTTCGAGGATGCCGGCGCCCGGCCAGCCGCGGGGGCCGGCGCGCCCCTTGGTGAGCGCGTCGAGCACCAGCTTTCGGCCACCGGACACGATGTTGTCGAGATCGCGCCGGCGGTCGGTCTCGCGCCAGTTGGTGGCGATGATGACCTTGGAGTCGCGGACGGGTTCGAGGTGGGCCCGGCGGGCGATGGCGCAGAGCGAGGAGCCCAGCTCACGCTTGATGCGGGCGTAGAGCAGTTCCTGGCCGCCGCGCTCCGTCCGCACGAACCTGTGTTGGGCCTCGTTCAGCTCGTTCAGGGAGGGGAGCCGCATCGGGAAGACGATCCGACGTGGCTCGTTTTGCAGGCGGTCGAACAGCGCGCGCACCGCCGCGGAGATCACTGGTCAACCTCTTGCCGGCTGTAGGTGCTGGCCGGGTCCTCGACCACGCCCAGTGCATCGCGAAGCACGCGGGCGACGGCGGCCGGACCCGTCGACACGTTGGAGGCAACGTCCGCTTCGCCGGTGCGAATATCGAGCGCGACCACCACCACCGCGAGACCCGCCTTGGTCGCCGGGATCACCACCGATGAGAGCGCCCGTTGCGTTGCGCCGCTGACCTTCACAGCAGCCCCCACTTCCGGAGAATCCCCTGTCGAGTGACGTGCAACTCCAACAGCAGCCCCCAGCGCTGGGAGGCGAGTCGGTGCCGGCCCTCGCTGGAGTGACGGAGCGCGGACGCCTGGGCCATCGCCATGCAGCGGTAGAGACGATGGGCGCGGGCGACGTCTAGGATCACCTCGCGCAGGCGCTGATCGCGATCTGGGTTGAAGGCGGGGGCGGTCATGACTCGCACCCGCGAAGGTCGAGGGCGTTGAGGCGGACGCGCAGATCGCGCAGCTCGCGGCGGGCGCGGGCGGCGCGTTCGGGGACGCCGCGGCACGAGCCGCAGAGACAGACCGCGGCGTGCACCGCCGGGGGGCGGTAGTTCGTGCGGGAGGGGCGGGCGGTGAAGTGCTCGGGCGGTTGGCGGGTCATTTGCGCACCGCCATTCGCGCGAGCGCCGCCTTACCCTCGTCGGTCGTTTTCCAGTGCTCGACGGCTTCCGCCGACGGGCAGGGGCGACCGATGCCGCAATCACACGGGCCCGGCCGGCACTCCGGGCAGGGCGTGGCGTGCGGGTACCCGCTGGGCCACGACGAGGCGACGATGCCGGCGCCGTCGCAGGTTTCGCAGCCTGCGCGTCCCTTGGTAGTCATCGGCCAGCCGCCCGCGTTTGAACCTGCAGCACGCAGCCCTGCAGCCCGTGCATCAGGGCTTCGGCGTTGCCCTCGTCGAGCGGTAGCCGAACCTGAGCGCCGCCGGCGGGCGCGTAGGCGGTCAGCACGATCACCGGGCGCCGCCCGCTGATGTCGCCGCCTTCGTCGCGGACGTCGACCTCCACCGCGCCCCCGTCGCGCAGCTCGCACTTCATTGGCGCACCTCGCCGACGAGCTTAAGCACGTCGAGGTAGTAGGGGACGGCGCTGTTGCTGGGGTGGAGCCCGCAGGAGATGCGGACCGCCTCGATCAGGTCAGCGCGGGCCAGCAGCGCGCCGGCGAGATCGGCGCTGCCGACCGAGCGGAGCCCGGTGGCGAGCACCGTGGCGAGGTCGGTCGCGTCCTGCGCGCTGCTGCAATAGCGGGGGAGGGCCAGCAGCACCGAGGCGGCGACGCGGAGGACGTCGGAAGTGGGCAGCTCGGCGAGCGGCGTGCCCGCATGCGGTACGGGCGGAGTGGGGGCGAATGAGACAGGCTGTGTAGAAGGTACTGTTGGGATGTTCAGTGGAGGCGAAATTGCGCCCGGGATCGGGGGGTTAGAGGGGCCCTGATCGCGGGTTCGAATCCCGCTGGGGTCGCTGCCCCGGTCCTGATCTTCGATACTTAGGTCGGTCATGGTCGCCCTTTCTGTGTGGTGGTGGTGTATCGACTGCTCATCGTCCGTTCAGGTGATACTCCCCTCTCTCTAAGATACTTCGCGGCTGAACGCATGCGCAGACGTTGCTGCCAATGCCCTCGCGGCGCGCGTCGGGCCATCAGCGGCACTCTGCCCCGGTCCAGGCGCCGCCCGGGTTAGTGCCCCCGCATTCCGAGCACTGATTCACGCAGCGGACGCCGCGAAACTGGCACTCCATCACGCCGGCCGGGCAGCCACCAGAAGCCGTGTCGACAACACAACAGAGCTGACACCCGGGTGCGCCGACGCATGCGCGGGTCGCTTGGCATTCGGAGGAAGACAGCGCCGGCCAATTACAGGTGTCGGCGCCGCCCGCGCCCCCGGAGGCGCCAGCAGCGCCACCGGCAGCGAGCTGGCCGCCGGTGCCGGGCGCGCCGGCCTGGCCGGCGGCGCCCGGAGACCCCGCCGCGCCGCCCGAGGCGCCGGCGGCCACCGCGGCACCAGCGGCCCCGCCAGCGGCGTCAACCCCCGGCGCCGCGGTCACGTCACCGCATCCGATCGCACCCAGGAAAAGCAGAATCGCCAGCTTCATCGGTCGCCCTCCGATGCCCCTCGCATTTGCAGAACCCGGGCCATCCCGGACGAAGGCGATTGTCCCCGATCTCGCCCCGAAACCCAACGGCTTTTCGCGGCGCCGGCCTGGGGAGGACACTGCACGTACACCTCATGCACGAGCCGTGTGCTCGCATGGCCCATGCGGTCGGCGGTTTCGCGCTCAGTGTAGCCAAGGAGGCACATTTGCCGGGCGAAACTGCGGCGCAGCACCTGGGGGTTCACCTCGGGGAGGCCGATGCGGGCGGCGGCGCGCTGGAGGACCCGGGATACGTTCGGCCAGGGGCCGCCGGTGAAGGGGCGACCAGGGTAGAGCGCATCCGGGCAGAGCGACTGCAGCTCGCGCAGATCGTCGAGCAGGGGCTCGGGCATGGGGAAGTGCTCGGGACGGATGCAGCGGGCCGACTTGTGGTTGTGGCGGATGTAGCTGCCGCCGTCGAGAAACAGCCAATCGGCGGTGGCGTGGTCGGCATCGTAGGTGTGGACGCCGGTGTAGAAGAGCCACGAGGCATAGACGCGCCGAAGCGCGTAGTAGCGGGGCAGGTTCTGGGGGCCGCCGAGACGCTGCACGAGCGGCCCCACCGGCTGCGCCCCCTCGAACATCGCCGCGCGCAGGGCGCGAAACATCGTCTCATCGATCCAGCGAAAGACCGGCGCCGCCTTGGGGGGCAGACGCGGGGCGAGCGGCACCGACGTCAACCAACCGCGCTCGACGGCCATGCGCAGCGCCTGCCGCAACACGGAGATGCGGTTGCGGATGGTGCGGCCGGAGAAACCTCGCCGCTCAAGCTCGGCGGCGTAGGCGGACACCCGGGCGTGGCCGTCGGGCGGGGCGAAGTCGATGAGCGTGTACGTGCCCAGCTCGGCGCGCACCTGCTTGACGTAGCCGTCCACGTAGCGGGCCGCGCCGGCATCGCCGGAGCGGGTGCGGTGGTCGTTGCGCCAGATGTCGAGCACCGCGGCCAAGAGGCGCGGCGCCTGCGCAGCGAAGATCGACTGCTGAGCGAGATCGGCCATGCCTTCGCGGCGCAGCTCGGCGAGCTTGGCGTAGGCGGCGTGCAGCGCGTCCTCGCGGTCGGCCGCCGCGTCGCCGAGAACGTAGCGGTTGCCGTAGCCGGCAGCGCGCAGATCGATCACCCACTTGCCGCGCCAGATAGTCGGATTGAGTCGCAACGGGTCGCCCTCCCCTGCTGAGCTTGAAGTGAATCAGCAGCGGAGCCCCCTCGCCACCTTGACGCGGGCGATTCTGACAGTACATTCCCGCGCCCGCAATCGGGTGGGCGGTGTACTGAACAGTTGACACCGCACACGTGGACAGTACGTTGCGATCGGGTGGGAGATGTAACTCACCTGTCTCAGCAAGAGAGCGCCGCGCTCGAACTGCACCGGGTCAATACGCTCGCCGCGTCGGCACTGGATCTCGCGCAGCGGGCGGTGGAACTGCTCAACCAAGAGGAGAGCAAGTACGGGGTCGCGCACCAACACGCCGTCTGCGCCCGAACAATCTTGATGGCGGCCGTTGCCGTGCTGGGTCGGCTATGAGTGACGGGCCGCGGGCTGGCGCGCTGAACGTCGAGCCGAAGGCGCTGCGCAAGAGCGCGCGCCGGGCGGCGGCGGTGCATGGCGCAGATGGGGCGGTGCTGATCGTCGTCGCCGGCGGCGAGATGCACCTTGGGTGCACGCACTCGCTTGACTTCCTGGGGGCGGTACTGGAAAAGGCCCTCAACGACTGGCGCGCGGCGATGCACGAGGCAAAGACGCAGCCCGCGGGTGCGCCGTCGGTGGCGCCGACGATCGTGCAGGCGAAGCACATTCCCAAGCTGGCGGCGCTGCGCGCGCTCGCGGGCGGCCGGAAGGAACCGCCGCGGTGACGCTGGCGGTGGTGCTCGCATGCGCGGCCAAGGTGGTGGTGATCGTCGCGCTGGCCGTCCTCGCCTGGAGAAACAGCCGATGAAAAAAGAGTTCTGGAGGGTGAAGCGCCGGGATAAGCGCGGCGTGCTGCACGAGATCGGCGCGCTGCACTTCACTGGGCCCGGCGGCGCGCGCATCAACACCAAGTGCGCCCCCAACGACGTCGCCGGCGCGCGGCGGTTCAAGCGGGACTGGCTCGCGAAGCATCATCCCGAAAAAGCAAGTTCAACTGTCGTCGAGGGAACCGCCGATGCACCATTGTCGGCGCTCGACGACGGGGCAGAGCCGGCGGCGGCGGCGGCATCGCCCCCGACGACGCCGCCGGCGGCCCCACTTCCACCGCCAGCACCCGAGCCACCGCGGGCGCTGCCGCCGATCGCGCCGGACGGCTATGCGCCGCCGCCGGTGGGCGACTGGGCGGCCGACGCCGCGCGCGCTGCCGCGGGGCCGACGGGCGGCGTCGAGCCGCCGCCGGGGCTGCCGCAGTTTGACCCGGCGTTCATAGACAAGATCATCGAGATGGCCGCTGACCGGCTCATTGCGCTGCAGATTCTCGGGCAGGCGCTGGCCATCCGCTACGTCGGCAACCTCGCGCCCGGTGAGACGCAGATCGACGACGCTAGCCGCGGCATCGCGCGCGAGGGGTGGAAGACGACGATCAAGACGCTCTTGCCGGACACCATCGAGACGTGGCCGCCGTGGGCGGTCGCGCTGGGCGTGACGGCGCTGGCCACGCTGCCGACGCAGCTCATGACCGCCAAGCGCATCGAGAAGAAAGGCGACGCCGCCGGCGAGCAACAGCAGCAGCCCGCCGACGAGACGATCGTGAGCGACCAAGGTGCGCAGGCTGCGGCGTGAACCGCTGCCCGTGCTGCGGGTCTCCGGACTTCGACGCAGGGACCGCGCGGCGCTCGCCGCTCTGCAACCGCTGCAAGTGGCCGTGGGGCGACTGGGAGCCGGGGCTGCAGTGTTACGCGCGACCGCAGCCGACCGAGGTGAAGTGCGTGATCCCCGACTGCGGCGCCATCGGGCCGCGGGAGAAGTTTTCGCGGGCGCGGCGCTGCCCGCGGTGTGAGGCGCGATGCCGACGAGCGAACCGAGCCCTGACCAAGCAGCGATACCGGCGGCGGCGCCGCGCGCGCTCACTGACGGAAATGAAGCCGCCAAGATCGCCCTCGCGCCCCTCGCGGAAGGGGAAGCGCCGATCATCGGGCTGATCGGCGACACCGGCTGCGGCAAGACCACCGCGATGCTGGCGCTCATCGAGGCGTACCAGCGCCTCTCACCGGGGATCGTGCTCGTCGCCGAAGACAAGGGGCTCACCTCGCGCTATCCCGGCATCTACCGCCGCGACCGCGCCGATCTGCAGGCGCGGCCGGTGACCCCCGAAGAGGCGGCGCGCGGTCAGCGGGTGATCGTCTTTCGGGGCGACATCATGCAGAACGTCGACACCAACCCCGAGGAAGTAGCGGCGTACGCCTGGGAGCTGATGCACCTACGGCGGCCGACGCTGACGGTGCACGACGAGCTGGCGCGCGAGGAAATCTGCAAAAACATGCAGTGGCGCGCCGGCGTGCGGTTCATCCCCAAGAGCTTCAAGCAGGGGCGCGAAGTGGGCGTAGGCACGCTCTGGGGTTGCCAGATGCCCCAGGACGCGCCACAGGCGGCGTTCGACCAGAGTACGTGCCTCTTGACGTTCCGGCTCGGGGGGCTAGGGCTCGAAAAGCTGCGCGCGCGGCGCTACCTCGACGGCAGCAACGTGGCCGAGGTGCTGCCAACCCTGCACGCCGAAGGCGACCCCAGAGAGCTGCGCGGCGATTTCGTGGTGCTGGTGAAGGGGCGCCCGTGGGATAGGAGGGTGTTCAAATTCTCGCGGCGCTGAAGGTCGCTGGGATCGCGCTCGGGGCGCTCGGGGTGCTGGTGGCCATCGACGAGATCGGCCGGGCAATCCTCGACTTCATCGACCGGCGCATTTTTCCGCGCTGAGGCTGTCCATCGGTTCGCGGGGCGCGGGCGGCGCCGTCACCGACGGAGCTGCGCGCGGGCAAATGTTGGGTACTCGCCTTTCGGGCGCCGGCGGCGCTCGTGTGGAGAGCGGGAGACATCACCATGAACTTCAAGCACTGGCTGGGCGTCGCCGCTGTGGCGTTCGCCGTCGTCGCGGTTTCGAACCGCGTTTCGACCCTTCGCAAGGGTCTGGGGACCTAACCGATGAACCTCACCGGGACGGGGTTTCAGGTCTGGCCGCTCACCACCGGCAACAACGACGATCCATCTCTGTCGCCGGGGAAGCCAACGTCGTTCAACTGCAACACGGTCCCGGACAGGTGCCCCACCGGGCCCCTGGCGTACTACCTGCCCGGCATCGAGGTGACGTTCTCGGGAACGGTCACGCAGCCGGCCGAAGGCGCCTTGCCGATCTTCCAGGATCAGTTCTACGGCGCGTTGTTCGACTCGCTCGACTGGATCCAATGCTGGCATGGCAGCCAGATCAGCAGCAGCTACGTCAAGGGCGTCAACTGGATGCCGATCGAGTACAACGCGATGGGCTTCCGGCACCCGCTGCGGTTGTCGACGCTCATCGCGCCCGCCACCGCTGGGGACTACCCCTTCGAGGTGACGATCTTCGTCCCGGCGTGCTCGATGTTCGGGAAGATGTCACTGGAGACGATGCAGCTCGCGCTGCTCTTCCGGAACAGCCAGCTCAAGGTGAACGTGGCCAGCTCGGCTGCACTCGACGCCATCTCGACGGGCGCCGTGTTCAAGGCGCCGGGGGTTACCGCCCGCGCCTCGGCGATTCTCGTGCCCCGGCAAGAGCTGGTGCTCGGCCCCGCGATCGAGTGGGTGCTCACGCAGATCGTCGCCGGCAACAACTCGTCGCAGGTGCAGATTCAGAATTTCGGCACCGACTCGCAGATGCAGGGCGTGGAACCCGGCGGCGGGGTCATCACGCTGATGGAGCTGGCCAACGTCCTCAACCAGGAGGGCGTCTTCGTCGCGGAGAACGTGACGCAGTTCAACTTCCCGTGGCGTGGGCAACAGGTCACGCAGCACGTGCAGGCGCTGATCTCGCAGATCATCACGGGCATGCCCAACGACCGCCCGCACACGATGGTCTTCGCGTCGGGGGAGAACAACGACTTCAACGGCTACCCCTACACCATGGCCAACGCTCCCCTGCCGGGCGGCGGCGGCGGCAGCGGGGTCGACGCCACCAATCTCCTCGGGTGGATCATGGCGCAGGGGGCCGACGATCTCGACCTCACCGCGCTGCAGACCGCGGACACGCCGCAAAGCTACTTCCTGACCGTGGACGGCGGCTTCAACGGCGGGTCGCACCAGGTGCTGCAGCAGTTCGCGAGGAGCTGGCAGCCGGCCATGGTCCAGAACTGGATCGACCAGATCACCGCGGGCGGCCCGGGGTCGCTGGCGCGCTACGTCCTGCAGGGGGGCCTTTCGAAGGCGCAGCCCCGCCGGCGCGCGCCGAAGACCAAGCACATCGTCACGACGGATCAGACGCGCTACCTCGCCTGGCAGCTGGTGTAGAAAGTCGAGCTTGAGCCCCGGCGTCACCATAGCGTTTCTGTCGGTCGGCTTCCTGGTGGTGGGCTATTTCCTCTACCAGCAGCAGGAAGACACGCAGATTCTCCTCGCGCAGCAGACCGCCCTCGTTTCGAAGGCGGTCAACGGCGGACAGAAGAGCATCCTGCAAGAGATCGGGGACGTCATCGGGTTCGGAGTGAAGATCGCCTCAGCCATCTAGCACCCATGAAAACAGCACTCATCATCGGCGCCGGCGCCCTCGGGCTCTACCTCGTATGGAGATTCGGGAGCGCGGCCGGGGCCAGCACGTCGGCCTCGATCGCCGCGACGGGTGCTTACACGCCGTCGGGGCCGCCGCCGGGTCAGCCTTATCCATCGGTCGCGCCGCTCCCCTCGGGGATCGGCCCTGGTCTGGCGGGCGTCGCGAAGTTCATCAGCGGTCCGGGCATTGCACCCGTGCACGGCATGCTCTTCAGCAGCGGGGGATTCGTTTGAGCACCGGGGGAATCGTGCTCGGCGTCGGCCTCGGCCTCGTCGGGCTCTACGTCGTGTTCAACGCGGGCAAGGCGTCGGCGCTGGGCCCCACCGGCTTGCCGGTGGGCGGCGTGCCGAGTAGCGGCACCGTTGCCGGGTCGAGCATCGGCACCGGAACCAGCAGCATCCCCAAGGGCACCGCCTTTGGCCTGCAGACCCTGACCGGCAGCTCAAAGCCCACGCTGGGCAGCGCGGGGCAGGGACTACTCGGCACCGTGGTGCTCGGGCCGTCGTACGAGGTTTACAACGCCGGCAAGACCATCCTGGGGTGGCTGTGATGACCAAGACCGACGGACTCATCATCGGCGGCGTGGTGGTCGGCGGCGGCATCCTGCTCTATCTGATGTCGTCGCAGAAGAAGGCGACGCTTTCCGCGAACAGCACGATCGCCTCTGCCGGCGGTTTCCTGTCCGGCATCGGCTCGCTCGCGGGCGCTATCGGCAAGGCGTTTGGCGGCGGCGCGCCGTCGAGCGGCAGCCCGCCGAGTTCCTACAACTCGATCTCGGGCCCCAATTCGTCCGGGCCGGCGGTGTGGGACACCAGCAGCGGCCTGGCGGTCAGCAACGCCGAGATCGGCAACGTCACCGCCTACGACGCGCAGGGCACGGACGCGAACCCTGTGTTCGGGATCGCGGGGCTCGACTACTAATGCCGAAGCTGCCGAAAGATTGGCTGCTTTTCGCGGCGGTCATCGGCGCCGGCCTGGCTGTCGGCTACTACGTCGCGAAGGGCACGTACCTCGTCTACAAGTCCGAGGGCACGCCGATGCCCGCGGCCATCGGGGTCGATCCGACCGTCAATTTTGTGAGCTGACGCCATGAGCCGCACGACGGTTGCGATCGTCTCGGGCCTCGTCGGCATCGTCGCCGGCCTCTACATCGCCGACAAGTACGCCCAGTACAAGGCGACGAGCGGGGTCAACTCCGTGCTGGACACGCTGCACATTGGCGGCGCGGCGCCCTTCGTCGATCCCATCGTCTCGGGGTTGGTGGGCTGATGCTGCTCTCCACGGTCGGCGATGCGCGCGCGGCGATGCTGCAGCTCAACAGCGACATTCAGGCGACCGCGACGCAGGTGGCGGCAACGTACGCTTCGAGCAACGGGCTGACACAGGCCATCGGCGGCAACATGGTGGAAGAGGCGGCGGCGCAGGTGCTGCAGGGCCTCGCCTCAACGTGGCTCGATGTCAACAACCGGATCACCGGCGACGACTCCGATCCGCTGAGCGACGATCAGATCGCGGCTCTGCGCACGCTGCAGAGCGAAGTCATCGACGACCGGGCGGCGGTCGGCAGGGCGATTTCCTCGGTCGATTGGACGTACGGCGATTTCGCGGCCGACGTGGCCACGCAGACCGCGAACCTCTTTGGTCAGGCGGTTTCGAAGGTGGCCGACCTGACCGGCATCAACTGGACGTGGGTCAAGATCGGCCTCGCGGTCGGCGCCGGCGCAGTCGTCTTCTACGCCGGATGGAGGGTCTTTCGATGAGGGACACGCCGAACCCGCCCGTCAGAACCGGCGGTCCCTACCAGCAGTCCGGGCAGCGCACGAACGCGCGCCGACAGTTCAAGGAGATCGGCTGGAAGGTGCTCGTCTCCTACGCAGGCGGCGAAGGCGACAGCGACCCGGGGCCTTTTGAGTTTCGAATCACCAACCCGTCCTCCCAGGTGCGGACGCGCATCGCCGTCAATTTCGAGGCCGGAGCGGGCGCGCCGGCCTACCCGGACATCACGGCGTCCGGCGCAACGATCTGGGTGGCGTCGAGCGATGACCCGCACGGCGGCGCCAGCTCGCGCGACATACCGAACAGCAGCGTCGAAGGGACCAAGGCGGCGCCAACGCCGTTTCCGTCCACTGTCGTTGGCGGCATCGTGACACTCGACCCTGGCCTCACCGGCTACTCTCGGGAATTCGTCACCGCGGGGCAGTTTCTGATGGGGCAGCTCAGCGTGCCGCCGACTGGCTTCAAGGGCGCCTGGGTGCTGGTGGTCACGGCGCAGCCCGATGGCGTGGAGCTGTCGGACGATGCATGGAACGACATCTGCAGCATGTTCGCGCTCAATGTCGGGAAGGCGCCGGCGTGACATGTTTGAAGTGCTCGCAGGCTTGGCGGTTCTCACTTATGTGGTGGTGATCCAGTTGGTGCAGCCCGACACCACCGATCCCTCAACCGGCGAGCCGTACACGCAGCCGACCACGCTTAACAGCGACGGCGTCGTCACCACGGACGGCGAAACGCCGGTGCCGCCGGTGGCGTTGGCCGACGCATTGGGGATCGAGCCCAACCGCTACGCGATGGCGCGGGTCATCATGTCCGAGGTGGGCACCCTGCCCACGGCGGCGTGGTACGGCGTCGGCTGGGCGCTGCGGAACGAAGCCGCGCACCGCGGGTGGAGCATCCTGCACCTCGTCACCCGGTGCGCGGTCAAGCAGCCCGACGGCAGCTTCCTGGCGATCGACGGCGCGGATGGTTTCTTCGGCAGCCAGCACCACCGCTATTGCAGCAGCGCGCAGGACGCGACCGACGACGCAGTGAGCGTCGCGGACGATGTGATCTCGGGAAATGTCGACGACCCCACGGGCGGCGCGCGACAATGGGACAGCCCGAACGCCTTTGCGGCGCTGGGGGAGTCCGACGACACCGCCAAGCGCGAGGCGGCGGGCCTGCGGGCGGTGGCGCTACCGGGAATCTCGATCAATTCCCTCCGGTTCTGGGTGCCGGCGTGAGCGGCCTCATCGGGAGCGCACAAGGCGGCGCGAGCATCGGCACCGCCAAGAGCTCGGACGGCGACGGCGGCAAAGGAGGCGCGGGCGGGGGGCTCACCTCTGGCGTCGTGTCCACCAAAGTCGGCAGCAACCCCAATGCCGCCCTGACCATCGTGATCGATCCGATTGCGGCCAACGGCGTCACCGATGACACACAGGCGCTCAAAAACTGGATCGCATCGGTGCCAGCGAACCAGGGCGCGGAGATCATTCTTCCGGCTGGCGACATCCTGCTTTCGAGCAACGTCCTTGCTTCAGCCATGGCCGGACTCACGTTCACCGGCCGCGGCCGAGCAGCGACCCGCCTGGTGGCGAAGTCCACCTATAACGGCGACCTTTTGACGCTACAGAACTGCATCGACACGAAGATTCGTGACCTCACTTGCACCGCGCAGGCGGCCCGGACGGGAGGGGGCTACATCGTAATTTCCGGCGGCAGCCCGACGATTCACCTGCCCGGATTCGCTCTCAATGCTGCTTGCTGTTTCGTCGAGGACGTCGACATGGACAGCATGTTCAACGGCGTTGTGATGCAGGACAGCAGCCCAGCGAATGGCTGTTGGCAGGTTTACGTCCGGGGAGGGTTTTACCGCGGCGTCAGTCCCGGTGGCGTTGCAGTTTGGATGAACAGCACACACCAGGTCGCGGGATTTCCCGCTGGCGGGTCGATGTTCTGCGAAGATCTCTGGATTCTCGGCGCGGACGCGCCGCCGGCCAACACGTACGGGATACGGGTTCAGGGGACGTCTGACTTCACGCTCAGCCGCTGCGAAACATGGGGGCTCACAAACGGGCTCAGGATCGATCCCGGTGCCGGGCAGACCGTGGAGGCGGGCAACATAATCGGCTGTTTCTTCGACTTCTCCGCGGCAGAGTGCGCAGTGATAAAAGCGGTGACCGGCAGCAACGTGACACAGATCCTCATCGACAATACCTGGTTTGCCGGGGGCACCAAGGGCCTGTTCATCGACGGCAGCGGGGGCGGGAACCTGTCGTACACGGCGATCTCCAATTCCCGCTTCTACGCCAATTCGGCCCTCGGACTAGAGACGCTGTCCCAGACGAACGCCACCGTCACCGGGTGCCAGTTTCAGGGCAACGTCGTGCAAGACCTTTACTTCGCTGGCAACGGCGTCGGGAACACAGCGACCGGAAATCGCTGTAGCAGCCCGGGGGCGAACGGGATACAGGTCGACGCCGCGAACAACAATTACGTTTTGAGCGGCAACAACACCGCCGGCAGCCTCGGGATCGTAGACAACGGCACCGCCCCGCGCGCGGTAGGCAATAACCTCTGACGCGGGAGCCGGCACCTTGAGGGACACCAGCCGGTGCTCGGCCCGTTCGAACAGGAGCGCGATCGCCGTCACGAAGCAAACGGCCGGTGTCGCGGGCGTAGTGTTCAGCGGCAATGTGAGCGGCGATTTGCATTATCAGTGACCCATGACCTGGCGGCACATCGCGGGCGTGGCCTTCTGCATCGCGGCCCTCCTGGTCTGTGGGATGGGGACCACCTGCCACGACCTCATGCCGTCGCTGAAGGACGTGGTGCTGGTGGCGATCGGCGGGATCATCGGGGACGCCAATAGCATCACGAAGTACCGCAGCCGGCGCGGCGCGCACCAGGAGCCTGGGGGCGATGGCGGATGAGCGCGCCCCTGGTTCTGTGCCTCCAGACTGGCGCCGTGCCGCGGCGCTCGCCACCGTCGCGAAAGCGCATCTCGACGTCGGAGAGCGTCTCGCGCGCTGCGCAGGAGATCTGCGAACGCTTGGACCGGCTGCACGAGCGGCTGACCTCGCAGATTGCGACGACATCATCGAGGCCGCTTATCGGGTATGGCGACGCTCACGGGGAGCTTTGACTTGACCTCAACCGCGGCCCTTGATACCACGGAGTAAACACATGACCAACACTCAACACCTTCGACACGCGATCCTCGTCGCCGTGGCCGCCATCGCGCCCGCGCTCATCGAAATCCTCGGCCCGCAAGGCGCCTTCGGCCACAAGGCGTGGGCCGCGCCCGCGATCGCCGTCGTGCTCTGGGCCATCCGCGCGCTGAACGTGAGCTCCGGGCCGCCCACCGCGGCTGCGCTGGTGCTGCTGCTGCCGTTCCTCGGGGGCGCGACGTGCATTAGGACGCCGGTCGGACCGACGCCGCCCGCCGACGCCGGGCCGTCGTTCGTGAACTGCTCCGAGGCTGCGC
>Ga0207695_10005237_pt1 | contig 17325 bp, 18 predicted proteins | sample KBSC54metaG_FD_184354 | JGI IMG/M metagenome (GOLD analysis project Ga0207695, IMG submission 184354) | Corn rhizosphere microbial communities from Kellogg Biological Station, Michigan, USA - KBS C5-4 metaG (SPAdes) (version 2) | ecosystem: Host-associated > Plants > Roots > Rhizosphere > Soil... | reverse complement strand
CTCGTCCGCCGCGACCTGTACGTGGCGGGCGGCGGCGCGTTCGCGGCCATCGCCGCGCTGGCGTTTCTCGTCGCGGGGCGGCTGGGGATCATCTCCGAGCTGGCCGCCGGCCGGATCGCCGTCGCATTGGCCGTCGTCGTCGGCGTGGTCTGCTTCTCCTGGTGGGCGGCCGGGCCGCGCCAGTACATCCGCGACCGCATCATCGTCCTCACGCCGGTGTTCCTGATCGCCGGCCCCGGGCTCGTCGGCGTGAGCGACCTGGGCGGCGGCGTCGCCGTCGCCGTCCTCTCGGGCGCGGTCGGCTTCTCGGCCGCGGCGATGCTGGGCATGGCCTGGTCGTCGCGCCGCTAGCGCACCAAACGGGGTCAGACCCCTTTTGGTGCACGTATCCTGCGGCCCATGAGCCAGACCTACGTCTACTCGATGTACCGCTGCAACAAGTTCTACGGGCCCGAGCGGCAGGTGCTGCGCGACATCTCGCTGTCGTTCCTGCCGGGGGCGAAGATCGGCGTGCTCGGCCCGAACGGCGCCGGCAAGTCGACCCTCCTGCGGATCATGGCCGGCCTCGACGAGCCCTCCAACGGCGAGGCCCGGATCGCGCCCGGCGCGACGGTCGGCTACCTGCCCCAGGAGCCCGAGCTCGACCCCGCCAAGGACGTGCGCGGCAACGTGGAGGAGGGCGTCGCCGAGAAGCGCGCCCTGCTCGACCGCTTCAACGAGATCTCGGCGAGGTTCGCCGAGCCGATGTCCGACGAGGAGATGAACGCGCTGCTCTCCGAGCAGGGCGAGGTGCAGGACCGGATCGACCGCACCGATGCCTGGAGCCTCGACCGCATGCTCGACATCGCGATGGACGCGCTGCGGCTGCCGCCGTCCGACGCCGACGTCACGAACCTCTCCGGCGGCGAGCGCCGCCGCGTCGCCCTGTGCCGGCTGCTGCTCTCCGCGCCCGACCTGCTCCTGCTCGACGAGCCGACGAACCACCTCGACGCCGAGTCGGTCGCCTGGCTCGAGCGGTTCCTGGACGACTACCAGGGCACCGTGCTGGCAGTGACGCACGACCGCTACTTCCTCGACAACGTCGCCGGCTGGATTCTCGAACTCGACCGCGGCCACGGGATCCCGTTCCAGGGCAACTACTCGTCGTGGCTCGAGCAGAAGCAGGCCCGTCTGGCCGTGGAGGAGAAGCAGGAGTCCGCCCGCCGCCGCACGCTCCAGCGCGAGCTCGAGTGGGTGCGGATGGCGCCCCGCGCCCGCCACGCCAAGAGCCGCGCCCGCGTGACCGCCTACGAGCAGCTGCTGGCCGACGAGGCCGCCGTCAAGCTGGACACGGTCGAGATCCACATCCCTGCCGGCCCGCGTCTGGGCGACGTCGTGGTCGAGGCGTCCGGGTTGCGCAAGGGCTACGGCGACCGGCTGCTGATCGACGGGCTCGACTTCTCGCTGCCCGCCGGCGGCATCGTCGGCGTCATCGGCCCGAACGGGGCCGGCAAGACGACGCTCTTTCGCATGATCGCCGGGCAGGAGGAGCCCGACGGCGGCGAGCTGCGGATCGGGCCGTCGGTGGAGCTCGCCTACGTCGACCAGGCCCGCGCCGACCTCGACCCCGCCAACACGGTGTGGAAGGAGATCAGCGGCGGCAAGGACCGGATCACCGTCGGCACCCGCGAGATCGCCTCGCGGGCCTACGTCGCCTCGTTCAACTTCCGCGGCGGCGACCAGCAGAAGCGCGTCTCGGACCTCTCCGGCGGTGAGCGCAACCGGCTCCATCTGGCCAAGCTGCTGCGCTCCGGCGGCAACCTGCTCCTGCTCGACGAGCCGACCAACGACCTCGACGTCGACACGCTCCGCGCGCTCGAGGAGGCGCTGGTCTCGTTCGCCGGATGCGCGGTCGTGATCAGCCACGATCGCTGGTTCCTCGACCGGGTCGCGACGCACATTCTCGCGTTCGAGGGCGACTCCGAGGTGGTGTGGTTCGAGGGCGCCTACGACGAGTACGAGGAGAACCGGCGCAAGCGGCTCGGCGCCGAGGCCGACCAGCCGCACCGGATCAAGTACAAGCCACTCGTCCGGCCGTAGGCGCCCTCGGCGCGCTCAGCCTCGGGGTGGGAGCTGCTGCACGGCCCAGCGGTTTCCGTCCGGGTCGGCGAAGAACACGAACGAGCCCCAGTCGAACCTCTGCACCTCGCCGACGTCGAGCCCGCGTCCGATCAGCTCGTCGCGGGCGGCGTGGATGTCGGCGACGACGAGCTGGCAGTTCGCGGTGCCCGGCGCGGTGTCGGTCAGGCCGGTGCCGATGGCGATCGAGCAGGCCGAGCCCGGGGGCGTCAGCTGCACGAACCGCAGGCCCTCGTTCACGGTGTGATCGTGGTCGGCGACGAACCCGGCGTTGTCGACGTAGAAGGCCTTCGCCCGGTCGACGTCGGTCACGGGGACGGTCACCAGCTCGAGCTTCATGTCCATGGATCTCACGGCTCCTTGGTTTTGACAGTATGCTGTCGTTATGACGGGAAATCTATCAGATCGACAGGATGCTGTCAATCCGGCGCGCACATCCGCGGGCGAAGCGCTGAGCCGTCTCATCGTGCTCGCCTTCCGGCTCGACGGCGCGCTCACGGCCGTCGGCGACGCGCTCGCCCGCCCCGCCGGCCAGACCAGCGCGCGCTGGCGCGTGCTCGCCGCCGTGGAGTCGGCCCCGATGAGCGTCGCCGAGATCGCGCGGGCCTGGAGCCTGGCCCGCCAGAGCGTCCAGCGCGTCGCCGACGAGCTCGAGCGCGACGGGCTGATCCGCTACGACGAGCACCCGGGCGACAGGCGCACGAAGCTCGCCACGCTCACTCCCGCCGGCGCGGCGGCGCTCCGCAAGATCCAGAAGGCCCAGCGGGCGTGGGCGAACGAGCTCGGCTCGCAGGTCGACGCAAACGATCTCGTCCGGGCCGGCGACATCCTCGGGCGGATCCTGGAGGCCCCGGCGATGCAGCGCGACGCGAGTTAGGCCGCCAGCGCCTGGCCGACGAACTGCGCCTGCGCGGGCAGCATCCGCCGCCAGAAGTCGTCGTCATGGCAGCCGGCGACGAACCGGCCGGCGGGGCGGTGTGGGAGCCGCGCGGCGAACGCCCGGTCATTGACGAGGAACGGGTCGGCGGTGCCGCAGCTGAGCCAGACCGCCGAGCGGGCCAGCCGGCCGGCGCCGGCGAAGACATCGTTGCGGGCGAAGTCGGCGGCGCCGTCGAACGCGTCGGGCACGGCCGAGGCCTGCTGAGCGTGCGTCTGCCAGACTGCGGCGCTCGAGACGGCAACCGTCGGGAACCGCCGCGGGTGCCGCTCGGCGGCGAGCAGCGCGCCGTAGCCGCCCATCGACCAGCCCATGATCGCCCGCGGCTCGAGCCCGAACGCGCTTCGCAGGAGCGGCAGGAAGTCCGAGATCAGCATGCGCATGCGGTCCTCGCCGTCGGCCCGCCGGTGCCAGTAGCTCTGGCCGCCGTCGACGGCGGCGACGGCGAAGCGCAGACCCGCCGCCGCGACGAAGTCGACGGCGTGGAGCCCGTTCATCACCCAGTCGGCGTCGCTGCCCCGGCCGGGCAGGCACACGGCCGCCGCGCTCCCGGCGTGTCCCGGCGGCAGGCCGACCGCGTAGTCGACCGGCTCCGGCACGGACGCCGAGCGCAGCGTCCCCGACACGACCCGCGTCCCCGGCAGCCGCGGCGGTGAGGGCCCGCTCGGGCCGCAGACGCCGGTGAGCTCGTCGTACCAGGTGTGCAGCGGCAGCCGCCGCGCGCTCGCCGCCGCGCCGCCCGCGGCGAGGGCCGCCGCGCCGAGGCCGGTGACGGCGCGCCTTCGGGTCATCCGCATCGGGCCACCGTACGGGCGCCGTGTCGCAGCCCTGTAACGGCCCGGTCTCAGTCCTCCTGCCAGTACACCCCGCGGTCGTCGTGCGTGAGCTCGATGCGGCGGCCGTCGGGATCGCGCAGGACGACGAACGGTTGCCAGGGGTTCGGCGCCACCGGATCGCGCTGCACCGCATCCAGCCGCCGCGCCCGCCCGAGCGCAGCGTCGAACCCGGCGGCATCGACGTCGAAGGCGATCTCGTCGGGGTCCTCGGCCGGCCGTCCGCTCGACAGCTCGAGGTGGAAGGCGCGCAGGCGGGCCGCGTCGGGCGTGCGGAAGGCGATGTGGTTGATCCCGTGGACGGCCACGGCGACGAGCGGAGCCCGTGTTGAGCGCGCGTTTTGCGGAGGTAACGGTCGCGTCTCGATGCGGCCGGGGCGCTTCCCGCAGATCGTGACGACCCGTACGATCGGCGCGTGCGATCCCTCGTCCGGATTCTCACCGCCGCAATCGATCTTCTGATCGGCGTCGCCTCCGTGACCGCCGCCGTCGTCGTGATCGCCTTTACCGTGGTCGTCGTCAGCCTTCACGTTTGGCGCTCGGAGCCTCTGCCAAATGGCGCGATCCGGGGCGTCCGCTGCCACTGGAACGGCCCGTGGCTGATCGCCCGCGGGATGGTGGCCAACCTCAGCGGCCAGGACGCCACCTTCACCGTCGAGCCGGACGTGGCGGTGGCCGGAGGGAGGAGCGTCGCGCCGAACGAGACCGACTTCGTCTCGGTGCGCGCCGGGTCGGCTCGGGCCTGGCGGTGGACGAACGACACCGCCCCCGTCCCGCCGGGGACGCGGGTCACGCGCTGCTCGGCCACGGTGCTGCCGCCGAGCCGCGGGGAGGGTGACGACTGATGTGGCAGCGGTTCGGCGCGCCGGCGATCGGCGTCGCGATCGCGCTCGTCGTCACTGCCGTCGCCTATGCCGCGACGCGCCCGGATCCGATCCCGGACGGCAGGATCGTCGCGGCCGGCTGCGCCTGGCACGGGGGCGACGTGGTCGTGACGGGCGCGGTGCGCAACATGGGCTCATCCGCCGGATACTTCCAGGTGAGGCCGACGTTCTGGATCGTCGGGCTGGGCGTCCGGGGCAGGTACGAGGCGGCGTTCGTGCACGTGCCCGCCCACGAGGAGCGGGCCTTCACGTACGTCCACCGCGGAATCGCGCCGCGGCGGTCGAGCATGCGGATCGGCCGTTGCTTCCCGACCGCCCAGACGATCGTGCATCACCGCGACGGAGAGGGCGAGGACTAAACGCCGGATCAGGCGGCCATGCGCTCGATGGCGCTCAGGCGGTTCGCGGCGTCCAGGGCCGCGACCTTGTACGACTCGGCCAGCGTCGGGTAGTTGAAGACCGTGTCGATGAGGACGTCGATCGTGCCGCCCATGGCCATGACGAGCTGGCCGATGTGGACGAGCTCGGTCGCGCCGGTGCCGAAGGCGTGCACGCCGAGCAGCGTGCGGTCGACCGGCGAGACCAGCAGCTTGAGGATGCCGGAGGTGTCGCCGAGGATCTGGCCGCGGGCCAGCTCGCGGTAGCGGGAGACGCCGATCTCGTACGGCACCGCGGCCTCGGTCAGCTGCTCCTCGGTGCGGCCGACGAAGCTGATCTCGGGGATCGTGTAGATGCCGATCGGGAGCTTCTGGTCCATCGCGTGGGCGGCCACGCCGAACGCGTCGCAGGCGGCCAGCCGGCCCTGCTCCATCGAGGTCGCGGCGAGGCTGGGGAAGCCGATCACGTCGCCGACGGCGTAGATGTGGCGGACGGAGGTGCGGAAGCGGTCGTTCACGGCGATGCGGCCGCGCGTGTCGGCCTCGAGCCCGGCCCTGGCCAGGTCGAGCGTGTCCGTGGCGCCCTGGCGGCCGGCCGAGTAGAGCACGGCGTCGGCCGGGATCAGCTTGCCGCTCGCGAGCCGCGTGACCGCCCCGTCGCGGTGCTTGTCGACGCCGGTGACGGTCTCGTCGAAGCGGAAGATCACACCCAGGTCGCGGAGGTGGTACTGGAGCGCCTCGGTGATCTGGTAGTCGCAGAACTCGAGCAGGCGCCGGCGCTGCTCGACGACGGTCACCCGCGTGCCGAGGGCGGCGAACATCGAGGCGTACTCGATGCCGATCACCCCGGCCCCGACGACGACGAGCGAGTTCGGCAGCCAGTCGAGCGACACGATGTCGTCGGAGTCGAGCACGGTGCGGCCGTCGAAGGCGACGCTGGCGGGGCGGGCCGGGCGGGTGCCGGTCGCGATCACGACCTTGGCGGCGGTGACGCGGCGCTCCTCGCCGGAGGCGCTCTCGACGCACACCGCGTGCGGGTCGACGAAGCGGCCGTGCCCGGAGAGCACCTGCACCTTGTTGCGGCCGAGCTGGCTGCGGACGACGTCGATCTCGCGCTGGACGACGTGCTGGATGCGGGCGAACACGTCCTCGCTCGTGATGTCGTCCTTCACCCGGTAGCTCTGGCCGTAGATGCCGCGCTGGCTCATGCCGGTCAGGAAGACGACGGCCTCGCGCAGCGTCTTTGACGGGATCGTGCCCGTGTTCGTGCAGACGCCGCCGAGCGTCTCGCGGCGGTCGATCACGGCCACGCGGCGGCCGAGCTTGGCGGCCTGGATCGCGGCGCGCTGGCCGCCCGGGCCGGAGCCGATGACGAGGAGGTCGTAGTCGAACTTCACACGAGGGTTATCGGCGGCCGGCGGCGCGGATTGACGTGGCCGCGGCACCCGGCCGCTCTATCATCCGTCGCCGTGGCCGAGTACCGCATCACGAGCTGGCAGGAGATCCCGACGATGGTGACCGCTCGCGATGCCGCCGGCGCGACCGCCAAGGTGGCCCTGCCCGATCGGTTTCAGGAGGCGGTCGACGAGGCGGCGATGCGCCAGGGCCTGGCGGGCTCCGACGCCTACCTGGAGGCGTGGGTGCAGGGCGAGTGGCAGGAGGCCGACGGCGCGCCGGACGAGGTCGCCGCTCGGGTCGCCGCCGAGCTCGACGAGGCCCATCCGGCGGAGCGCCTGGGCTCCATGCTCGACGGCTAAGGGCGTAGAATCGCGCAGGCTCCACGTCCAGCGACCCGGGGAGGGGACATGGCGCGCACCCCCTACGACTACATCATCATCGGCGGCGGCAGCGCGGGCTGCGCGCTCGCGAACCGCCTCTCGGCCGATCCGTCGACCAAGGTGCTGGTGCTCGAAGCCGGCCGGCCGGACTGGAAGGCCGACGTCTTCATCCACATGCCGGCGGCCCTCACGTACCCGATCGGCAGCCGGTTCTACGACTGGAAGTACGAGTCGGAGCCCGAGCCGCACATGAACGGGCGCCGCATCTACCACGCCCGCGGCAAGGTGCTGGGCGGGTCGAGCAGCATCAACGGGATGATCTTCCAGCGCGGCAACCAGCTCGACTACGAGCGCTGGGCGGCCGACCCCGGCATGGAGAGCTGGGACTACGCGCACTGCCTGCCGTACTTCAAGAAGATGGAGACGTGCCTCGCCGGCGCCGACGAGTACCGCGGCGGCGACGGCCCGCTCGTGATGGAGCGCGGCCCGGCCACGAGCCCGCTCTTCCTGGCCTTCTTCGAGGCCGTCCAGCAGGCCGGCTACCACCTGACGAGCGACGTGAACGGCTACCGCCAGGAGGGCTTCGCCCCGTTCGACCGCAACATCCACCGCGGCCGCCGCCTGAGCGCCGCCCGGGCCTACCTGCACCCGGTGATGGACCGGCCGAACCTGACGGTGAAGACGAACGCGTTCGTGCGCCGCATCGTGTTCGAGGGCAACCGCGCGACCGGCGTCTCGTTCGACCTCCTGCGCGGCCCGACCCGGCGCGCGCACGCGAAGGAGATCATCCTCTGCGGCGGCGCGATCAACAGCCCGCAGGTGCTGCAGCTCTCCGGCGTCGGCAACGCGGCGGAGCTCGAGAAGGTCGGCGTCCAGGTCGTGCACGACCTGCCCGGCGTCGGCGAGAACCTGCAGGACCACCTCGAGGTGTACGTGCAGTACGGCAGCAAGCTGCCCGTCTCGGTCGCCCCGTCGATGCTCTACCGCAACCGCCCGAAGGTCTACCTGCAATGGCTCGCCCGCCGCGGCGACGGCGCCACCAACCACTTCGAGGGCGGCGGCTTCGCCCGCTCGAACGAGGAGGTCGCCTACCCGAACCTGATGTTCCACTTCCTGCCGATCGCGATCCGCTACGACGGCTCCCAGCCGGCGGGCGGCCACGGCTACCAGGTGCACATCGGGCCGATGTACTCGAACTCGCGCGGATGGGTGAGGGTCACGTCGACCGACCCGAAGGTGAAGCCGGCGATCCAGTTCAACTACCTCTCGACGCCCGAGGACCGGCGCGAGTGGAAAGAGGCGATCGAGATCGCCCGCAAGATCCTGAACCAGCCGGCGTTCGACCTCTACAACGCGGGCGAGCTCTCGCCCGGGCCCGGGGTGGCCACCGAGGAGGAGGTGCTGGACTGGGTGCGCCGCGACGCCGAGACGGCCCTGCACCCCTCGTGCACGTGCGCGATGGGCACCGGCCCGCAGTCCGTGGTCGATCCGCAGACCATGCGGGTGCACGGCCTCGAGGGGCTGCGCGTCGTCGACGCGTCCGTCTTCCCGTACGTCACCAACGGCAACATCTACGCGCCGGTGATGATGACGGCGGAGAAGTCGGCCGACCTGATCCTCGGCAACACGCCGCTCGAGCCGCAACACGTCGAGTTCTACCGCCACGAGCCGAAGGCGGCGGCGGCGGGCGAGTGACGCACGTGGGGACAGTCCCCGGGAACCGGGGACTGTCCCCGATTCGCGGTACTGCTAGGCCCGTTGGGGCCGCAGCGCCTGGGCCGTCCGCACGAGGCCGGCGAACGCGAGCACGGCGACGGAGGTGATCACCGTCAGCGCCTGGGCGGCGATGGCGAACGCGATCGCCTCGCGCGTGCCCACGCCGGCGCTCGCGAGCATCGCCGCCCCCACGCCGGCCTGGGTGGCGGCGCCGGCGGGGCCGATCGGGAGCGCGCCGACAGCGGCGCACGCGGTCACGTAGCCGAGGGCGAGCGCGAACGGCGCCGGCATGCCGACGGCCTGCATGAGGAGCATCATGGCGACGGCCCGAAGCGCCCACGCGAAGGTGGTCAGCCACCACGCCAGCGCAGCGTCGGCAGGCGACTCGAGCGCGTGGCGGTCGAGCCAGCGGGTGAGCGCGTAGCGGCCGATCCGGGCGTGGCCGCGGATCCGCGGCAGTGCGGCGACGACCACGACGGCGCCGACGCCGGCTCCGGCCACGATCGCAAATCCGGCCCGCGAGGCGGTCCCGACGGGGGCGACGACCGCCGCCGCGGCGGCGAATGGCGCCAGCGCGCCGGCGTCGATCATCCCCAGCAGGAGCAGCGACAGCACGAGCACGCCGACGGGCGGACGGCGGCCCGAGAGGCGGTGGGCGATGGCGACGCGCACCGCGTCGTCGAACCGGCTGGGGAGCGCGACGCCGGCCACGGAGGCGGCCGCGGTGGCCGATGCGAGCGCGAGCGAGGCGGGCCGGTCGGCGCCGCGGAAGAGCCGCTGCCATCCGAGCGCCTTCGGCGCCGCGGCGGTCAGCGCGAGCGCGCCGGCGGCCGCCGCGAGGTCGATGCTCGTCCGCGGGAACGGCCAGTCCGAGGTCAAAAGGTCGTGGCCCACGAGGACCAGGGTGGCGATCCCGCCGATGCCGAAGCCGACGTTGACGCACCGGCGCACGCGCGGCGCCCGCCAGGCGTCGACCAGGGGCCGCATGCCGACGAGCCACAGCCGCATGAGCCGCGCCATCAGGGACGGCTCGGCGCCTGACCGGGCGGTGCCGGGCAGGGCGGTGCGGGCGTCGGGCGGCGGCGACGGGCGCGCCCGGGGCGGACGCCGGCGGTGAAGCGGCGACGTGCAGCGGTTGGCGAGGGTGGGTGCGAGCTCGGCCACCGTCCAGCTGAAGAAGACGATCGCGGGCAGCGCGTAGAAGAAGAAGACGCCCCAGGGAGCGACCACGTGCGCGAGGGCAAGCGCGGCGACGGCCAGGCTGCCCAGGCCGACTGCCACGAGGACGCCCAGCGCCGCGATGGGGAACGCGAGCCCCATCAGGCCCCGGTCTGACGGCGTGCGGACCTCACCGTTGGGGTATAGCGGCTCCATGAGCACCGTGGTGCGGACCCGTCCGGATCCTGTCGTCCGCGACGCCGCACGGGTGCTCTTCGGAAACTGGTGCACGGGCAGAACATCGGCCGGAAGGCCCTTCGCCTTCACCGCTCCCGACATCCGCAAGTTCCCGGCCCAGTTCTACTGGGACTCCTGCTTCCACGCGATCGCCTGGGCGGCCGTCGATCCGCGCCGTGGCCGGGACGAGCTGCGCACGCTGCTCGCCGCGGCCGAGCCGGACGGCTTCATCGGCCACACCATCTTCTGGGACGCGCCCGTGCGCCTGTCGCGGAGGGCGTTCTACAACCTGGTCTCGGGCCGCGACCGGATGACGCGCACGATCCACCCGCCGCTGCTCGCGTTCGCGTGGGAGATCGTCGCCGATGCGTCCGGCGACGACCCGGGGTTCCGCACGGAGGGCCTGAAACGGCTGGCGGCGCACTACGACTGGCTGCGGGCCAATCGCGATCCGGATGAGACCGGGCTCCTCGCGCTGATACAGCCGGACGAATCGGGCCTCGACGCCTCGCCGAAGTTCGACGCCCGCCTGCGCTGGCAGGCGCACGGGCTGCCCGGGTTCGTCACGCTCGTGCGCCGGAACCGGCGCGACCGCTTCCGGCTGGAGGGGATTCGCGCCCGCGGCGGCTTCGTCGTGCACGAGGTGCTCACGAACGTCGCCTACGCCCTCTCGACGGCCGCGCTCGCCCGCATGGGCGGCGGCGCCCGCTTCGCCGGCCGGGCGGCGCAGACCGAACGGGCGCTCCTCGAGCGCTGCTGGGACGCGCGGGCGGGCCTCTTCGCCGACCGGCCCCGCAGCGGCCGGCGCGAGGTCTCGACCTGGGCCGCGCTCGCGCCGCTCGCGCTCCCGGGTCTGCCCGCCCCGATCGCCGCCCGCCTCGCCGGCGAGCACCTGCTCGACCGGCGCCGGTACTGGCGCCGCTTCCCGGTCCCGTCGACGTCCGTCGCGGAGCCGTCCTACCGGGCGCGGACCGGATTCCCGTACCGGTACTGGCGCGGCCCGACCTGGATCGCCTCGTCCTGGCTCCTGCATCGCGGCCTGCGCCTGCACGGCCGCGCCGATGCGGCCGAGGAGCTCGCCGCCCGCGTGCGCGGCCTGGTCGGGCGGTCCGGCTTCCGCGAGTACTACGGCCCCGACTCGGGGATCGGCCAGGGGGCGCGCGCGTTCGGGATGTCGACGCTCGCGGCGGCCCTGTGATGGGGACAGTCCCCATGCGGGGACTGTCCCCGGTTATTCCAGATCGAGGATGACGCGGGTGGCGTCGCCCGAGCGCACCAGGTCCATCGCCGCGCCGGCCTGGTCGAGCGGCAGCCGGTGCGAGATCAGCCGGTCGAGGGGCAAATGGCCGCGCCGGTGCAGGTCGAGGATCAGCGGGAAGTCGCGGTCGGGCCGGGCCGAGCCGTAGATCGATCCCAGCACCCGCCGCTCCATGCGCGGGATCGAGAGCGCCGGGAGCGTGATGGTCGCATCGGCGCGGGGGATGCCGCAGAGCACCGCGGCGCCGCGCACGCGCGTCGACATGAACGCCGCCTCGGCCGCCGCCGGCCGGCCGCGGGCCTCGAAGGCGTAGTCGACGCCGCCGCCGCTGGCGTCCCGCACGGCCGCGGCCACGTCGGCCGGCGAGCCCTCCCAGCGCACCGTGGCGGTCGCGCCCAGCTCGCGCGCCCGCTCGAGCCGCGCCTCCTGCGAGTCGACCGCGACGATGTCTGCCGCGCCCGCCGCAACCGAACCGACGACCGCGGCGAGCCCCGTGCCGCCGAGGCCGAACACGGCGACGCGCTCGCCGGGCCGCACCCCGGCCGTCCGCCAGACGGCGCACACGCCGCTCGCAACCGCGCAGCCGACCAGCGCCGCGACGTCGAACGGGACGTCCGCCGGAATGCGCACGCACGAGCGCTCCGGCACGACCGCCCGCTCGGCGAACGACGAGAGGAAGCAGTAGTGGTGAACGGTCGCGCCGCCGAACCGCAGCCGGGTCGTGCCGTCGAGCAGCCCGCCGGTCAGCATCTTCGGCCACGCCGTACCGCAGAGGTGGGGCAGGTCGCGCAGGCACTCGTCGCAGTGCCCGCAGTACGGCGCCCACGAGAGCGCGACGTGGTCGCCCACGCGCAGGGAGTCGACGCCCCCGCCGATCTCCTCGACGACGCCCGCGCCCTCGTGGCCGAGCACGGCCGGGCACGGCACCTCGACGGAGCCGTCGAACGCGTTCAGGTCGTCGCTGCAGACGCCGCTCGCGTGCAGGCGCACGCGCACCTCGCCGGGGCCGGGCGGGTCGAGCTCGAGGTCGACCACCCGCAGGCGCGTCCCGACCGCGGGCAGCAGGGCCGCCCGGATGGTGACGGCGCTAGCCACGCTCACCCGCCCCGATGAGGCGCTCCAGGTCACGCTCGAGGCCTCCCTCGCCGACCTCGACGACCTCCAGCGGGAGTCCGATGCGGTCGGCCGCCGCCTGCGCCTTCGCGCGCAGCTCGGGCGTCGGCCGCTGGGCCAGCCAGACGACCCGGCGGTAGTGGCGGAAGTAGTCGTCGCGCAGCTCCGGGTGGCGGTCGAGGCCGAGCGAGCGCGCGACCGTGCGGTCGAACGTCCGCGCCAGGAAGTCGGTCAGGAAGTACGTGCCGGGCTCCTCGGCGAGCGCCGCGCGCACCTCCGCGCGGGCGAAGACGTCGTAGCAGTGGTCGCCCTCCAGGCGCTCGAGCCCCAGGTCGTCGACGGCGCCCTGGCTGCCGCAGTCGGCGTAGGCGAGCACGATCCGGTCGTAGTTGCCGCGCAGGCCGGCGACCAGCTCCCGCGCCGCCGGCGCGATCCGCTCCGGCCGGTTGTGCAGCTCCGGCGGCAGCGGGTGGACATCGACGTCCCAGCCCCGCCGCCGCGCGATCGCCTGCACGTGCAGGGCGAGCGCGCCGCACGCGACGACCGCCACCCCGCCTCGAGCCGGCGCGCTCATCCCGGGAAGGCCAGCTGGTCGATGAACATGTCGTTGAAGTCTGCCCGCCCGGACAGCTCGACGTACTCGACCTCGTCCAGGATGGCGTCGGCGGCCGAGCGTTCGCGCAGCGAGAGGGCGGCCATCTTGGCGCCCTCGCCGGCGACGTTGCCGGCCGAGACGATTCGCGGCAGCGGCAGCCGCGGCACGAGCCCGATGCGAACGGCGCTCGCCGGCGACAGGTATGAGCCGAAGCTGCCGGCCAGCAGCACCTGCGAGACGTCCTCGGGTGCGATGCCGAGCTCGCCCATGAGGATGCGCCAGCCGGTGGCGATCGACGCCTTGGCGAACTGCAGCTCGCGCACGTCGCGCTGCGACAGGTAGACCGCGTTCTCGGGCTCCTCGCCGCGCCAGGCGAGCACGAACACGCGCTCCTCGCCGACCTTGACGAGCCGCTTCGCCAGAGCGGGATGCGCCTCGGCGGCCGCCTCGTCGGGGACGAACCGGCCGGAATGGTCGAGCAGCCCGGCCGCGACGAGCTGGGCGACGGCGTCGACGAGCCCCGAGCCGCACATGCCGACGGGGTCGGTGTCGCCGATCACCTCCAGGGCGAGCTCGTCGCCGTCGACGCGCACGCCCTCGATCGCGCCCTCGGCGGCGCGCATGCCGCACTTGATCTGGGCGGCCTCGAACGCGGGCCCTGCGGGCGCGGCCGTGCTGACGACCCGGTCCTGCGAGCCGAGCGCGATCTCGGAGTTCGTGCCGACGTCGATGAAGAGGCGCACCCGGCGGTCGCGGGTGAGGCCGGTCGCGAGCATCCCGGCGACGATGTCGCCGCCGACGTACGCGCCGAGGGCGGGGAACGTGAAGGCCGGCGCGCGCGGATGCAGGTGGACGCCGAAATCGGCCGCGGTCACGGGCGGGAGCCGGCGGGCGGCGATGATGAACGGCGCCATCGCCAGCGGCTCGGGATCGATGCCGAGCGCGATCTGGGTCATCGTCACGTTGCCGCAGAGCACCATCTCGTAGACGCGTTCGCGGTCGATCCCCGCCTCCTCGCACACCTCGGTGGCGAGCAGGTTGAGCGTCTCGGCCGCGCGGCCCTGGAGCGCCTCGAGGGCATCGGGATCCATCATCGTCGCCGAGACGCGCGAGATCACGTCGGCGCCGTAGGGCTGCTGGCGGTTGAGGACGGAGCGCACGGCCAGCGGCTGCCCGGTGGCGAGGTCGAGCAGCGTCGCGACGACCGTGGTCGTGCCGAGGTCGAAGGCGATCGCGTGCCGCTCGGCGGTGGTGTCCCCCGGCTCGACGTCGATCAGCAGGTCGTCGCAGATCACGGCCGTGACCCGGTAGTCCGCCGCCCGCAGCGTCCGCCCCAGCATGCGCACGGCGCCCGGGTGCACGCGCAGCTCGAAGTCGTCGACGGCGGCGACCACCCGCTCGACGTCGGACACCTGATCCTCGAGCGACGGCTCGTCGAGCTCCAGGTAGCGCTTCTGTACCGACGGGCGCAGGATGACGTGGCGGCCGACGCCGACGAGCGCCGCCTTGGGCCGCGTCTGCAGCGGCGGGACGTCGATCTCGAGATCCTCGGTGGCCGCCGCGCGGCAGGCCAGCCGCCAGCCGCCCTTCAGCTCGTCGATCGTGAACGCGCGCGGGTCGACGCTGTCGATCGGCACCGAGCCGTTGAGGACGCGCACCTTGCACTTCTTGCAGGTGCCGTGGCCGCCGCAGGTGGAATCGATCGCGATCCCGTTCCACGACGCGGCGTCGAACACCGTCGTGCCGGCGGGGACGCGGACGTCGCCGCCGTCGGGGCGGAACTGCAGCCGCACCCTCCCGGTGCCCGCGGCGGCGGCGGCTTCGCTCACGTCGTGACTGCCGCCTCGGCCGCAGCCGCCTGCTTGGCCCGGTGGGCCGCGATCCAGCGCGCGCCCCACTCGTCGTGGCCGAGCAGGAAGTCGGCGGCGCGCACCGCCTCGACGCACACGGGGGCGCGGGCGTCCATGATCGCGCTCGTCAGGCCGTGGCTGGCCGCGATGCCCAGGAACCCGGCGCCGAGCACGTGCCGGCCGGGCAGGCCGAACGACGTGTTGGAGGCGCCGCAGGTCATGTTCACGCCGAGGTCGTCGCGGATCAGCCGCACGGTCTCGATGAAGAGCGTGACGGCCCGCGGCTCGGCGCCCACCGGCATGGCCAGGGGATCGATGACGACGTCCTCGGGCGGGATGCCGTGGTCGCCGGCGACCGAGACGATCTTGCGGGCGAGCTCGAGCCGCCGCTCGGGATCCATCGGGATCTCGTCGTCGTTGGGCAGCGCGATGACGGCGGCGCCGTGCCTGGCGACGAGCGGCAGGATGGCCTCGAGCCGATCGTCCTCGGCCGTCACCGAGTTCACGAGCGCCTTGCCCTCGTAGGCGCCGAGGCCGGCCTCGAGCGCCTCGATCACCGACGAGTCGATCACGAGCGGCAGGTCGGTCAGGCTCTGCACCAGCGGGATGGCGCTTCGCATCAGCTCGACCTCGTCGGCCAGCGGGTCGCCCACGTTCACGTCGAGCATGTCGGCGCCGCCGGACACCTGCTCGGCCACGTCGGGCTCGATCTGGGACAGGTCGCCGGCCTGGAGCTGGGCCTGGAAGGCCTTTCGCCCGGTCGGGTTGATCCGTTCTCCGATGATGCAGAACGGCTTGTCGGAGCCGATGACGACCGTCTTAGACCGCGACTGGAGAACCGTATCCATGTTCAACCCTTTCGGCGTGCGTGGGGATCCCGAGCCGCCGGCAGAGGGCGGCGATGCCCGCGTCCTTGCGGAAGCTGATGAAGTGCAGGCCGCGAACGCCGGGCTGTGCCATGGCGTGCGCGGCCAGCTCGTAGGCGACGTCGAAGCACGCCTCCTGCTGGTCGTCGGCGGCCTCGACGCGGGAGATGATCGCGGCGGGCACGGAGATGCCGGGCACCTTCTGGTCGATGAAGCGCAGCGCCCGGGCCGAGCGCAGGATCGTGATCGACGGCAGGATCGCGGCCCGCTCGGTGACGCCGAGGCGGACGGCGGCGGCCATGAACTCCTCGAGCAGGTGCGGCTCGAAGCAGATCTGGAGCTGGAGGAAGCGGGCGCCCGCCCGCACCTTCTTGAGCGCCCGCTCGGCGCGATAGGAGAACGGCGGCGCGCCCGGGTTCTCGACCGCGCCGAGGAACAGGTGCGGCGGAGGCTCGATCGCCCGCCCGCCCAGGTAGCGGCCGGACGCGATCGAGCGGGCGGTCGAGAGGAGCTGGGGGCTGTCGAGGTCGAACACGCGCCGGGCCTCGGGCTCGTCGCCGGCGCTGACGTCGTCCCCGGTCAAACAGCACACGTTCTCGATGCCGTGCAGCGCCGCGCCGACGATCTCGGCCTGGAGCGCGAGCCGGTTCCGGTCGCGGCAGACGAGCTGCATGATGGGCTCCATCCCGCACTGCTGCAGGGCGATCGCGATCGAGAGCGGCGAGGCGTGGGCGTGCGCCGCCGTGTTGTCCGTCGCGTTGCAGGCGTCGAGGTAGGGCGCCATCGGGTCGAGCTGGAAGCGCACCTCGTCCATGCCGCCGCCGTCGATCGTCGGCATCTCGGCGGTGACCACGAACCGCCCTTGCTCGAGGGTCTGTTCCAGCCGGCTCAATGCTCGCCGTCCTCCCAGCCCGCCGGGGTGCGGCGGTCGCGACCGTTTGCGAAGTTGCGCCACGACGAGGTGCCGCGCAGGGTGTTGTCCACGGGCGGTCGCAGGTGGTTGAACTCGTCCCGCCACGCCGCCGGCAGCAACGGCAGCCGCCGCGAGCGCTCGTAGCCGCGCAGCCACACGCAGCGCATCTCCGGCTTGACCTCGCAGCCGCCGTCGGCGCGCACGCCGCCGCAGGGGCCGTTGCGGAGCGTCTTCGGGCAGTTCATCGGGCACGTCATGCCGGTCGAGTGGAGCACGCACTGCCCGCACATCTGGCAGCCGAAGACGGGCTTCTTGACCGCCGCCTCCATGGCCGTCAGGAGGCCCATTCAGACTGTTGCAGGCTGCTGCCGGTGCTGCTCGATCAACGCCTTTGCGAGGCGCACCGCCGTCGACGCGTCCGCCGCGTAGCCGTCGGCGCCGACCGCGTCGGCGTACTCCTTCGTCACGGGGGCGCCGCCGACCATGACGATGACGCTGTCGCGCAGGCCCGCCTTCTGAAGCGCGTTGATGTTGGCCTTGAACATCGGCATCGTGGTGGTGAGGAACGCCGAGAAGCCGACGATGTCCGGCTCGTGCTTCTGTACCTCCTCCACGAACTTCTCAGGGGCGACGTTGACCCCGAGGTCGTGGACGGTGAAGCCGGCGCCCTCGAGCATGATGTTCACCAGGTT
>Ga0207695_10005231_pt1 | contig 17342 bp, 15 predicted proteins | sample KBSC54metaG_FD_184354 | JGI IMG/M metagenome (GOLD analysis project Ga0207695, IMG submission 184354) | Corn rhizosphere microbial communities from Kellogg Biological Station, Michigan, USA - KBS C5-4 metaG (SPAdes) (version 2) | ecosystem: Host-associated > Plants > Roots > Rhizosphere > Soil... | reverse complement strand
CAACCGCGCGGCTATCCGGGCATTGGACAGCCGCAGCAGGAGGCAGTGATGCGGCTCGGTGACGAACGAGAAAGCGGAAACTTTGTCGACGATACCGGCCGCGGCGGTTTGGGCTTTGGCGGAGGCGGCTTCGGCGGCGGACTCGGCTGCCTTCTCCCGCTGATTGCGAGCCGTTTCGGAATCGGCGGCGTCGTCGTCCTCGTAATCGGTTATTTCCTTTTGAGCTCCCTGGGTGGCCTCGGCGGCGGGGGCGGGGGAATCGCTCCGAGCTCGCAGCAGGTGGGAGCGCCGGCTGGTCGCAGCACGCTCGACCCCAGCATCAAGCATTTCACCTTGCAGGTGCTCGCGAGCACCGAGGACACTTGGAGCAAGCTGCTTCAGTCCAAGGGCATCAGCTACACGCCGACCGATCTCGTCTTCTATTCGGAATCGGACCAGTCGGGCTGCGGCGCGGCGCAGTCGGCGATGGGCCCCTTCTACTGCCCGGACGACAAGCGCATCTATCTCGATACCGAGTTCTTCAACGAGCTGTCGCAGCGCTTCAATGCGCCCGGCGATTTTCCGGAGGCCTATGTCATCGCGCATGAGGTCGGCCATCACGTCCAGGACCTGATGGGAACCCTCGGCGAGGCATCGAACCTGCAGGCTCGTGCAAGCCGGACGGAAGGCAATGCGATCCAGGTGAAGATCGAGCTCCAGGCCGATTGCTATGCCGGCGTCTGGGCGGCGAACGCGAAGACCCCTGAAGGCCAGTCGATCATGGAAGCCGGCGACATCGAGGAGGGCATGCGGGCGGCCGAAGCGATCGGCGACGACACGCTTCAGCGCGAGACGCAGGGGAGGGTGGTGCCCGACAGCTTCACCCACGGCACCTCGGCGCAGCGCATGAGCGCGCTTCGCACCGGCTATCAGAGCGGCAGCATCGACGCCTGCAAGTCGCTCTAGAGCCGAACGAGCATCTTGCCCGTGTTCTCGCCCTTGAACAGGCCGAGGAAGGCGCCGGGCATGTTCTCGAGCCCATCGACCACGGTCTCGCGCGATTTGACCGTCCCGTTCGCCACCCACGGACCCATCTTCGCGTAGAACTCCGCCATCCGCGGGAAATAGTCGAACACGATGAAGCCCTTGAGCTGGATGCGGGCGGCGATGACGCGCTGGATGAAGCGGAAGCTCATCGGCTCTTTCGCATTATAGCCCTCGATCATTCCGCAGATCGCGAAGCGCGCATTGTTCCGGGCGAGCGCGAAGGCGGCGTCGAGATGGTCGCCGCCGACATTGTCGAAATAGACGTCGATGCCGTCCGGTGCGGCAGCGGCGAGGCTCTTGAGGATCGGTCCCGCCTTGTAGTCGACGACCTGGTCGGCCCCGAGCGAACGGACGAAATCGCATTTTGCCGCACCGCCGGCGGATCCAATCACCGTCATTCCCCTGGCCTTGGCGATTTGCACGACCGCCGATCCGACCGCGCCCGCCGCAGCGGACACGAAGACGACGTCACCTTCTCTTGCCGAAGCAGCGTCGAGCAGCCCGAAATAGGCGGTGATTCCGGTTACGCCGAGCACACCCAGGAACAGCTCGGGTGCTGCGTCGAGCCCTGGAAGCTTCTGCGCCATGCGTGCGGGCACGACGGCTTCGTCGCGCCAGCCGCTCATGTGCTGGACGAGATCGCCCGGACTGAGGCCGTCGATGCGGCTCTCGACCACTTCGCCGATGGCTCCGCCGTCCATCGGTTCGCCGACCTGGAACGGCGGCACGTAGCTTTTCACGTCGTTCATCCGCCCGCGCATGTACGGGTCGACCGAAAGCCACAGGTTGCGGACGCGCGCCTGCCCGTCGGAGAGCGGCGGGAGCACGATCTCCTTCAACTCGAAATTGTCTTGCGTGGGCATGCCGCTGGGGCGGCTCCTGAGGTGCCAGGCGCGGGGCATCGTTGTCCTCCTGTTTCCCGCGCGCATATGCCTTGTACCGCGCACAAGAAAGGCCCGGCCAGGAAGGGGACGACCTGGCCGGGCCTGAATTGCCTCCGTCACGCAGAGGCTGATCGGCGCCTATCTTAGCGGTAGGTGCCCTCGAAGCTTCGATCGAGCATCCGCGGGCCCATCTCGCCCTGATCGTCGCGCTCGAACAACGCACGGGAGCGGCTTTCGTCGCGCCAGCGCTGCCGCGCCTCGTCGGCCTTGCAGTCGAGGATGACCTTGTCCCCCTCGATCCGGTCGAGGTCCGAGCAGCTCAGCGAATGATGGACTCCGCCGCTTTCCGGATCGGATTTGGTGAGGATGATCCGGTCCCCGGCGACCTTGTCCACGGTGCCGACATGCTGGTCGTCGCTGCCGACCACTTCCATATGCTCGCGGATGCGGCCCAGCAGATCGCGCTTTTGCATGCGACGCTCGCGCCAGCTGCCGAAGTCGTTTTCAAACTTCGACTGATGCTCGCGGCGGTAGTCGTCATAATCGCGATCGAGGTCGCTTATGTGGCGGTCACGCCAGCTGCGATAATGCGGATCGACGTCGCGCTCGCGCCAGCCGGAATAGCCGGAGCCCGCATATTCGGTGCGGCGGTATTCGTCGCGGCCCCAGGGGGTCTGCGAACGGTCGTAGCCGCGGCTGCGGTTGCGATCGAAGTCATTGCCGCCGAAACGGGTTCCGGAGAATGAGGAGCCCCGATCCGAGCGGCCATAGTCGCCCGCCATCGGACGGTAACCCCGATCACGGTCACGATCCGAGGGGTGCTCGTGGCTGCCTTGCAGCTCGCTGCGCCAGCGCGGATTGTAGTCGCTTTCACTGAACCCGCCTCGTTCGTTCAGGCCGCGCGTCTCGTACCAGTCGCGGCTGTTGCGATCGCGATCGCGGTCGAAGTCGCGGCCATATCCGCGATCATAATCGCGGTCCTGACTGCGGCCGCTCCAGCCTTGTTCGCGCCGGTCGCGCATCTGGTCCTCGCGCCGCCGCCGCTCGGCGTCATCATCGCCGAACCATGAGGCTACCTCGTCGCTCGCGCGGTCCCAGAAGCCGCGGTCGTCGGGGCGGTTGCCCGAGCGCCAGTCGCTCGATGAGCGGGCTCGGTTCGGATCACTGCGCCGGCTGTCGTCGTCGGACCATCGAGAGCGTTCATCACGCGGGGCGTCCCGCGTGTCGTAACGGTCATAAGCCATACAAGGTCTCCCAGCAGGAAAGTGGCCGGTCAGGCACCGGCCGGACACCGCGAATTAAACGTATGGCCGGTCGCCGCCGTTCCGGTTGAAACGCGATTTCACGAAGCCCAAATCGGCAGTCCGAAGCTCTGGTGGGACAGGCGATTGCATGGGAAAGGACAAGCGGCTAGGGAGCCGCTTCCCAGGCGGTCCGAGCCCATCGGGCCCGCTTCCTGGCTGGAGGCGCGGGGCTGTAGCTCAGATGGGAGAGCGCTGCAATCGCACTGCAGAGGTCAGGGGTTCGATTCCCCTCAGCTCCACCAGCCCGGCATTTTGCGCATGGTGAGCATTTCGGCTCGTGCTTCCAGCGGCCTCTTGTCAGAATGATCTCTCGAAGCCGAGTTCCATCCGTCTCCGACTATAATCATAGAAGGCGATCGTGCTCTTGTTCCGCTCGAACGCGAGCCGGACCACGGGCGAAAGTCCCTGGAACGTGAACCTGCGAACGCTCGCCGCAAGGCTAACGCGGCGATAGCGTTCCGACCTCTTGTCGGGGAAAAGAGCCAGACGTTCGTCTGCGGTGAGCCGGCCGATCTGGCCGCTCATCGTGAGCGTCACCCGGCCAAGCTCGCGCCATCCCAATAGGCCGATCCGCCAGCTCGTCGTCGAGTAGGCGCGGTCCTTGAGTGCCTCCCGAAGGGCCGATCCGCTGAGCGACACTCCAGTGGTCGGCGACAAGGCGTGCTCGAAGCTGAGCTCGCCTGCGTAGTTCCGGCCGTCTTCCAGGCGGTTGATGCGGTTGTCGACGAGCGATGCCGTCCCGACAAACCGCAGCTGGCTCCTTCGCCCAATCGGCCTTGCCGCCGACAGTCCGAGACGGACCGACCGCCGGTATGGCCTTTGCCCGTACCACCGCTGAGTCGCGCCCACCTCAAGGTTGACGCGATTGCCGCCGAGTTCCAGCTCCGGACCAGTCCCAAGGTCGAGTACGACATCGTTGAAGCGGCTTTTCTTGTAGAAGTTGCCGAAGCCGCTCAGGCGCACGAGCAGCTGGCGGCCATCGTCTTCCATCCCGAAACGCCGGTAGATCTGGCCTTGCAGAGTGATCCCCGTGCCCGACTTTGCCCGGCTTTCATCCTTGATATCGAAGTCACCGATGACCGTTCCGAGCTTCTCCGCGCTCGTCGCATGGTTGATGTTGCTGTCGGGAGCGAGCGCGACCTGGAAACTGCCTCCAAATGGCCGCCGGGCCCGCAATGCCTCAGAATAGCGGTCGACGAGGCGGGCGACGTTCGGCGGCAGACCGGCCGCCTGCGCGGCGCGCACCTGCCGCAATGCCCCGTCAACATCCCCAATGTTCTCCAGCAGCTGTGCAAGTTGGAGGCGCACCGGCGCTGCGTCGGGCTTTTCATCGATGATGCTGCGCAGCAGCTCGGCGGCTCTGGTCGATTTCCGCTCTGACTGAAGCAGCTTCGCGAGGCGGAACCGTGCCTCATTCCTGATGTCCGGGTCGGGGTCGCGCGACAGCAGGGACAGGATCGTTTCCGCGTCGGCAAGAGAGCCGCGCTGGACCAATTGTTCGGCAAGGTCGAGCATCTGTGCGGGCGATGCAAAGACCTTATTGGTCGCGGGTGCCGCAAGTGCGCCGGTTACGCTGGCTACGCTCGTCAACGTCAACGCCGCAATGAGCGCGGCCAATCGCCCGAGACCTCGGCCGCGCATCGGTCAGTTCTTCTTGCCGATCCAGACCCCATAGAAGACGGTGTCCCCTCCGCCGCCCTCGAAGCGGTAGGGGAAGGACCAGTGCGCCATGACTTCCTGGGCGCTCGGGCCGGTGAACAGCCCGTTGAACGAACCGAACGGCGTGCTTCCGCCGGCAGAAAACTGGCCGGAGAATTGGGTCTGACCGACACCGAAGACGGTATTGGCGAAATCGAAATGGCCGAGCGAACCGCCCCAGTCCGAATTGCGAGGATCGAACGTGCCCGACAGGCTGCCGGTGCCGAAATTGAATTGCAGGCTGGCCGTGCCGTCCAGGCCGTCATCGAAGGTGTCTTGGCCGAGCGCGTAAGCCGTGTAGGTCGCGCTGCCCGTAATCGGCACTCCTGGCTGGGCCGTCGGCAACCCAAAGGCCAGGTAACCGATCTTCGAATTGGTCAGGTAGGTGCTGAACGTCGTATATTCGAACTGGGGAAGCGAAACGTCCGTTCCGTCGGGTCGAACGACAGTGACCGCGATCGCCTGGAACCGGCCCGGGTTCGCAGGGTCGGTGAGTTTGCCACCCAACCAGCGGTCATTGGGATTGGAGGCCTCGAACGCACCCGGCTCGGATACCGGAAAGTCCATGACATAGTTCTTGGTCGCCGCGTCATAGCTCACGGAAAAGCCACTGCCGGTCGGCGGCGTCTTGTTCCCAAACTCTCGGTCTGCTTCGTACCCTAGAGTCGCAAAGTCGGTCGATGTGGTGACGTTGGGGAAGACTGCCACGGCAGAGTAGACCGGTGTCGGTGTCGGGGTCGGTGTAGGTGTTGGTGTCGGGCTCGGTGTGATCGGTGGCGGCGGCATCGAACTGACGAACCCGCGCCTCCTCCGCCTCCACAAGCGCCAAGCGCCGCGGTCGCTGCGCCGACGAGGATCGACCTACGATATTGCCCCATTGCCCTGTTCCTCCTCTGATTGGAGATCACGACTCGGCAGCCGCCGCCCCCGGGAGCCGAAGCTTGGGACGAGCTGAAGATTTCACGGAGATGTGCGATTCGTCGTCGCCCCCCCGCGGCCGACGAAGGCGCCGTCGGCCTGGTACGTCTGGTTGTCGATCGGCGACTGGTAGGGAAAGGCGAAGTTGCCGATCAGCTCCTGTGCATTGGGACCGGTGAACTGCCCGCCGAAGCCGTTGATGCCCGCGAGATTTGTGTCGAACTTGCCCGAGAAGGTCGGACTGCCGGCCGCGTAAACCGTGTCGCGGAAGTTGAGCGTACCGAGGGAGAAGGACGCGAAATCTTGTCGAAGGTTTGGGGTGATGCTCCCGGACAGCGTTCCAGCGCCGAAATTGAATCTCATCGAAATGGACCCATCGATCCCCATGTCGTCAGGGAAATGAATCTCCGAGGTCGATCCAAGGATCTGACCCAAGTAAGTCGCACTTCCGGTCACTGGAACGCCGCCCGCCGGCGTCGCCATTCCGATGGCTTCGTGCCCATAAATCGAATTGTTGGCGGACCATTCGAATAGGCTTGAATATTGATAGCCCGCCGACCGGAGCCACAGATGGGCGGCATCATTGCCGAAATTGATCGGGGTACCGCTTCCAGTGAAGATATAGCTGATGCCGCTCCACGCCTGACTGCCTGGAACCTGGACCTCGTAGGAATTTGTCGACGCGAGATATCGGACCTGTAGCTGGTTTTCGGAATCCAATCGCGGCGATTGGCCGGCGCTGAATGAATCTGTGGCGCCCATGGCCGCAAATTGCTGGTTCGTCGCCGCGGCGGGTATGATCAGCGGCGGGGTCGCCGGAGCCTGAGGCGGCGGAGGCGCAGTCGTTGTCGGAGGAGGCACCGACCCTGGGGTAACGAGAGCGGATCCGCCCCCGCCACCGCAACTTGCGAGTGCGAATGCCGTCGCCACCAAGATCGACCTGACTTGAAACGATCTCATCTCCGCCTCCACGCAGTCCTCTGCGAAAAGAGTAAGAGAGATCACCGGCCCAAGCTTGGAGATTGGCTGAAGATTTCGTGGAGATAGCGGCGCGTGTTAATGTTCGCTGCGATGCGGTATCGGGTTGGCGAGCATGTTCTGGACCTGCGCAAGTTCGAATTGCGCAAGAACGATTGTTTGATTCCTGCCGAGCCTCAGGTTCTCTCGCTGCTCTTCCTTTTGATCGAGAACCGCGACCGTCTGGTCAGCAAGGACGAGTTGGTAGCTACGATCTGGGGCGGCAGGGCCGTAAGCGACAGCGCCATTTCAAGTCGGATCAAGAGTGCCCGTAAGCTGCTTGGCGACGATGGAGAGGCGCAGAGGCTGATCCGGACGGTCCACGGGAAGGGCTTTCGCTTCGTCGGAGAGGTGTCTGCGGAAGGCGACGTCACCAGCGTCCTTCCACTTGAGTTCAACGGCTCAAAGCCGTCGATTGCAGTCCTTCCATTCGACTGCGCGGAGCCGAAATTGTCGATCATCTCCGATGGCCTGCCGCACGACCTGATCGTGGGCCTGAGCCGGCTGCGATCGCTGACGGTGATCGCGCGGGGCTCTTCGTTCCGGCTTCGCGGCTGGTCGGGAGATCTTGCGCAGGTCGGCGCGACATTGGGCGTGACCTACTGCCTGACGGGGACTGTCCACGCTGCGGGCAGCCGTGTCGCGGTCGCCGTCGAGCTCGTCGACGTGACGACGGGCAATATTATCTGGGGCGACTTCTATGAAGGGGATCTCGACAAGCTGCACGAGGTCCGCGAACAGATCCTGGCGCAGGTCATCTGCATGCTCGAGCTGCAGATTTCCCACCACGAGGCCGAGCGGGCGCGCCTCCGCAGCCCGGAGGACTTGAGCGCCTGGTCAACCTATCACCTCGGATTGCAGCACGTGTTCCGCTTCAACCGCGCCGATAACGCCCAGGGCCTCGGATATTTCGAGCAGGCGACGGCGTTGGACCCCGGCTTCAGCCAGGCTCACGCGGGCATCTCGTTCGCGCGTTTCCAGAACGCCTTCATGCAATATTCGGACAACGTCGACGAGGAGATCGCGCAGGCTCGGCGGGCGGCCGAGAGAGCGATCGAACTCGACGAGCAGGACCCCACGGCGAACCTGATGATGGGGCGGTCGCTGTGGCTCGAGGACGAGCTGGAAAGCAGCATCCCCTGGCTGGAGCGTGCGATCGCCCTGAGCCCGAACTACGCTCAAGCGATCTATTCGCGGGCGTTCACGCACCTGCTCATGTGCGAGTGCAAATCGGGTAAGGAGAAAGCTGGCGCCGCGCTGCGCCGAAGCCCGATCGATCCCCTCCGCTATGCGATGCTTTCCTGCTCCGGCTTCAACCAGGCGATCCTCGGAAATGAATCGGAAGGAGCAATGCTCGTCGACCGGGCGGCCCGCGAACCGCGCGCGCACGTGATGATCGCGGCGATGGCGGCCATTTGCCACATGTGGGCCGGCAACAAGGCCGGCGCGCGCTATTGGGCAAATGACATCAGGGAGCGCGATCCCAAGCTTACGACCGAAGTCTTCCTGACGTCGTTTCCGTTCAGGGATGCTCCCGTGAGGCAGCGGGTGACGGAGGCACTGGGCGCGCTCAGCTTCTGAGCGGGCGCCCCAGCGTGCCGCGCCTCGAGAAGCGACCTCAAGGAGAAATTGGGATGGCCGCGAATGAGCCGATTAGATCCACCGCGGGCCGGGGGAAGCTGTTTCATAGCATTCTCGACGCGGTCGGCGATACGCCGGCGATAAGGATAAACAACCTCGCTCCCCAGCATGTGACGATCTACGTCAAGGCCGAGTTCTTCAATCCTGCGTCCTCGGTAAAGGATCGGCTTGCGCTTAATATCATTGAAGCAGCCGAGCGAAGCGGCGCGCTGCGCCCGGGTCAGACTGTCGTTGAGGCGTCGAGCGGGAATACCGGAATCGGCCTCGCGATGGTCTGCGCCCAGAAGGGCTATCCCTTGGTCGTGACCATGCCCGACAGCTTCTCGATCGAGCGGCGCAAGCTCATGCGCATGTTCGGCGCGAAGGTGATCCTCACTCCACGTGCGGAAAAGGCGCACGGCGCGTATCGCAAAGCTGTCGAACTTGCTGAAGCGAACGAATGGTTCCTTGCTCGCCAATTCGAAACGAGCGCAAATGCTAACATTCATGAGAGCACTACGGGCCGCGAGATCGTCAATGACTTCGCGGGCAGCCGGCTCGACTGGTTCGTAACCGGTTACGGAACCGGGGGAACTCTGGTCGGCGTTGCGCGAGTATTGCGGAGCGAACGACCGGACACGCGCATTGTCTTATGCGAGCCGTCAAACTCGCAGATGATCGGCAGCGGGATTGAACAACAACGGATGGTGAATGGTGCGCCGCTCGTGAGCCACCCCGAGTGGAAACCCCATGCGATTGAGGGATGGGCGCCAGATTTTATTCCGCTTGTGCTTCAGGAAGGGATCGATTCGAGTTTCTACGACGAAGTCGTTCCGATTGCCGCTGCGGACGGTATCAAATGGGCGAGGGCACTTGCTCAAAAGGAGGGAATTCTGACCGGAATTTCAGGGGGATCGACGTTCGGCGCGGCGCGCCAGATTGCCGATAGGACTTCCGCCGGATCTGTTATTCTGTGCATGCTGCCGGATACAGGGGAACGCTATCTGAGTTCGCCACTCTTCGAAGGCATCGAACAGGAGATGACCGACGAAGAAAGAGAGTTGTCGCGCTCTACTCCATCCGCTCAATATGCAGAGTGAGCGCGCTCGCAAGGCCTAACTCCCAGCATCAATCCAGCGTCGTCCGATATTGCCGCACCGCGAGCGCGGCGACGACCACCATGAATACCGCAAGCGCTCCCAGGCTCTGGAGAGAGCCGGAGATCCCCACGCCCTTCAGCATCGCTCCCCGGACCACCCGCAACATGTGCGTGACCGGCACCGCCGTGCCGATCCACTGCGCCCAGACCGGCATTCCGCGGAACGGGAACAGGAAGCCAGAGAGCAGGATCGACGGCAGGAAATAGAAGAAGGCCATCTGCATCGCCTGAAGCTGATTGCGGGCGACGGTCGACACCAGGAAGCCGAGACTGAGGCTGCCGACGATGAACAGGAACAGCCCAAGGATGAGAGCGCCCCATCCGCCGGCGAGTGGCACTCCGAACAGCAGTCGCGCCATGCTGATGATGGCGGTCGCCTGGAAGATCCCGATCAGCACATAGGGCGTGAGCTTGCCGATCATCACCTCGAGCGGGCGGAGCGGCGTCGCCAGCAGCGTCTCCATCGTCCCGCGCTCCGATTCGCGGGTCATTCCGAGCGCGGTCATGATGACGAGCGTCAGCGAGAGGATCGTCCCCAAGAGGCCGGGAACGATATTGTAGGCGGTGATCGATTCGGGGTTGTAGCGGCGCTGCACGACGAGCTGGAACGGCGCAATGACCTTGGCTCGGCTGGCGAGCGGGCCCTTGAGGTCGTGCACCAACGCGTAATTCGGGATCGCGGCTATCGCCGCGACGCCGCTCGCGGTCGCAGTCGGGTCGGAGGCATCGGCCTCAACCAGGATCTGCGGGTTTTCGCCTCGGACGACCCTGCGCGTGAAGTCACCCGGAATCGTCACCGCGAACAGAACCGTGCCACGCTCGAACAGGCGGTCGAGTTCGGCGGGCGTCCGCACCGTCTCGACGATGTCGAAGTATTGGCTGTTCTTGAGGCTCGCAATGACTGAGCGCGAGAAGTCGCCCTGGTCCTGCACCAGCACCGCGGTCGGCAGATGCTTGGGATCCGTATTGATCGCATAGCCGAACAGCAGGAGCTGCATGATCGGGATGCCGAGGATCATGGCGAAGGTCAGGCGGTCGCGGCGGAGCTGGCGGAACTCCTTGGCGAGCACCGCGAAGATCCGCGAGAGCGACAAGCCCATCATGCCGCCTCGTCCAGGCCCTCTGCCCGGGCGCGTTTCATCAGGTGGATGAAGACATCCTCGAGGCTCGGCTCGACCTCGGTCCAGCGCCAGGGGTCGTGGCGGAACGGCTGGATCGAGGCTTCGAGCGCCGTGCGGTCAGTACCGCTGACGTGGAGCGCGGGGCCGAACGGCGAGACCATCTCGATTCCGGTTTTTCCCGAAAGCTCCTTCGCCAGCCGATCGGCGCGCGGACCGTCCGCTTCGAACGTGACCAGGTGAGAGGCACCGATCAGCTCGTCCGCTGTGCCGCGCGCGATCAGATCGCCGTTGAAGATGTAGGCGATGTCGTGACAGCGCTCGGCCTCGTCCATGTAATGCGTCGAGACGAGCACCGTGATGCCGGTTTCCGCCAGCGCATGAATCTCGTCCCAGAAGTCGCGGCGGGCCTGCGGATCGACGCCGGCGGTCGGCTCGTCGAGCAGCAGGAGGCGAGGTTCGTGCAACGTCGCGGCGGCGAGTGCGAGCCGCTGCTTCCAGCCGCCCGACAGCTCGCCGGCGAGCTGGTTGCGCCGGTCCTGGAGGCCGAGCTTCTCGAGCGCTCGGTCGACTCGGTCCGGCACATGATCGAGACCGTAGACCCGCGCGATGAAGGTCAGATTCTCCTCGATCGTGAGGTCCTCGTAGAGCGAGAAGCGCTGCGTCATGTAGCCGGTCTGGCGCTTGATCGCGGCGGCCTCCTGAGGGAAGTCGAGGCCGAGCACTTCACCCTGGCCACTATCCGGCGTGAGAAGCCCGCACAGCATCCGCAGAGTCGTCGTTTTGCCCGAGCCGTTCGGCCCGAGGAAACCGGTGATGTGCCCTTCTTCGACCTGAAGCGCGATGTCATTCACGACGCGGTGGCTGGCAAAGCTCTTGCTGAGGTTAGAGACGTCGATCGCGAGAGTCACGGCAGCGGCTCGACTTCCACCGGAAGTCCCGGAGTGAGCTTGTCCGGGTTGGTGGGATAGGCTTCGACCATGAAGACCAGCCGGTCGCGGCTTTCGCGGCTGAAGATGATCGGCGGTGTGAATTCCGGAGTGGGGCTGACGTAACCGATCCGCGCGCTGAGTCCGCCCGCGCAGCCGTCGCAGGAGAAATGCACGGTGTGTCCGGGCCGGTAATCCGCGACCTGCTTCTCGGGAACGAAAAAGCGGACCTTCACCTTGCCGTCGGGGATGACGCTGACCACCGGCTGGTTCGCCGTCACCCATTCGCCCGCCTGGTAATAAACCTCCTGCACGCGCCCCGCGGCCGGGCTCGCCGGTGAGAGCTGCGCGACCTGGATCTGGACGCTGCGCTGCCCCCCGGCAGCCTGGCGCGTCTGCGCCTCGGCCCGGGCGATGTCCGCGCGGCGCGCGTCGGCCGCTTTCTGGGCAGCAGCGACATTGGCATTGGCTTCGCGCAGCGCGGCGCGCGCCTGGTCGAGGTCCTTGCCGGCGACAGCCGCGGGATCGTCGCGCTTCACTCCCTGAAGCCGCGCGAGATCCTGCCGCGCGCGTTCGGCGACCGCACGTTGAGCTGCAACCTGCGCTAGCGCCTGCGTCAGGGCAGCTTCGGCAGCCGAAACCTGGGTCTGGTTCGCACTAACATTCGCCGCAGCCTGCTCGCCCTGTGCCTCGAGCGTTGCCGGAGCGATGCTGAACAGATGCTGCCCGGGACCGACGCGCTGGCCGTCGACGACCGAGACCGATTGCACGGTCCCTGAGACAGGTGCGGCGAGGTTGAGATCGTCGCCGATGATATAGCCGGACAGAACCTCGCGCTTGTTTGACGCGCTGAGCCACCGCCACGCGACGAACGCCGCGATGACGATCACGAGGATGATCAGGACCGGGCGAAGTCGGTTCATGGCTCGCCGCCTTTCGATATTTCCTCTTTGGCGAGCTCGGGCCAGCCGCCGCCGAGCGCCTTGAACAAGGCGACCGTTTCACGATCGAGCTTGCCGTGGGCCTCGGCCAGCTGATTCTCGAGGGAGATCCGGCTCGCCTGCACCTGCAGCACGTCGGTGTAGGTGACGAGGCCGCCTTGATAGCGCTCCCGTGCAATCTGTTCCGCGCGCGCGGCGTTTGCGTGCGCGTCGCCGAGGCTCGCGACCTGTCGACGATCGTTGTCGATGTTCCCGAGCGCATCCTCAACGTCTTTCAAGGCGGTGAGGACCGTCTTGCGATAGGCGATCAGCGCCTGTTGCTGCACCGCCTTGGCGGCTTCGATGTTGGCTCGAGTGCGCCCGCCGTTGAAGATCGGCCAGTCGACGGCCGCGCTCGCCGTGTAGCTGCGGCTCCCCCACTCGAGCAGCGAAGCGAGCGCCGTGCTGACGAGCGCGGGGGCCGCGGTCAGCGAAAACTTGGGATAAAGGTCGGCGGTGGCGACGCCGATATCGGCGGTCGAAGCATGGAGGTTCCGCTCGGCGGCGCGGATGTCGGGTCGGCGGCGAAGCAGGTCGGAGGGGAGGCCGGCGGGAACTGCCGGCGGTTGCGGCAGCGCCGCGCTGGCGGAGAGCTCGGCGATGAGCGTCTCGGGCGTGTCGCCGGTCAGCACGCCCAGCGCGTGGATCTGTGCATCCGCCTGCGATTTCAGCGGCGGGATGGAGGCTTCGGCGGCTTTCAGCTGCGATTGTTGCTGCGCGAGGTCTTCACCCGTGACCAAACCACCGCGCACGCGCGCGCCGACGAGCTCGACGAACCGCTGCTGGCGCGCAACTTCGGCTTTGGCGGTGGCGATCTGCTGCTGCAGCGCGCGCAGCGTCAAATAAGCGTCGGCGACCTCGGCAGCGGCGATGACCTGTGCATCGCGCCGGTTCCAGATTGCGGCGCCGGTGCGCGCATGCGCTGCTTCGACCGAGCGGCGGGTTTTGCCGAACAGGTCGATTTCCCAGCTCGCGTCGAAGCCGACTCGGAAGGTGTCGAACTCGCTTCCGGGCAGCCCGAATGAGCCGCCCCCAGCAGTCCCTCCGGCGCCGGGCGGAACAGGGATGGCATTTTCACTGATCCGCTGGCGAGAGGCGGAGGCCTGCGCGTCGACCTGGGGCATAGCGGCAGCGCCGGCGGCTCGCTCTTTCGCGCGGGCTTCGCGGATCCGGGCGGCGGCACTTTCCACGTCGAGGTTCTGAGCGATCGCGCGATTCACCAGCTTGTCGAGCTCGGGATCTGCGAAGCCGCTCCACCAGGAGGCGAGGCTTGCATTGTTGGCAGGGTCGGCGGCGTGCGGTTCCGCATATGACGGCGGGACCGGCGCCGCAGGGCGCTGGTAGTTCGGGCCAACGGTGCAGGCGGCCAGCAGCGCTGTCGGGGCGCCGAGCAGAATCGGCCTCATGCCTGTCGCTCCACAAGCAGTCCGCGGAGCACGGTCTCGGCATGCTGCAGGGCAAGGGCGTGGAGATCGAGCGGCTGCGCTCCGGCTGGGACAAGCGTCGCGCGCCATAAGGCCCCAAGTACCATCGGCCCCATCAGGCTCAAGGCGTAGAGACGCGGGTCACCGGGGCGGACCTCGCCGCGCTCCTGGGCCGCGTGAACGAAGCCGGCGAGTGCGCCGATCGCTTTCGACGCGACCTCGTCGTGCCAGACCCGCGCAAGCTCCGGGAAGTTGCGGGATTCACCGATCACGATCTTGGCGACTGCACCGACCGGCAGCTTCGCCTCGCGCTCGGCAAAGCCGCAAAGGAACATGCGGACGATCTCGGCAAATGGCGCATCGAGCGAAGAAAGCGCGGACGTGAGTGCTTCGACGTTCGGCGCAATGGCGTCGCGCACCACGGCGCGAAACAGGTCAGCCTTGTCCTTGAAGTAGAGGTATAGCGTCCCCTTCGACACTCCGGCGCGGCGCGCGATCTCGTCGAGCTTTGCCGCGGCAAACCCTTTTTCCGCGAAGACGTCGAGCGCCGCCGCGCAGATTTCCCGCGGCCGCTCGTCGGCGCGGCGCTGCCACCTGGGCTCGGCCAATTGCTGTTCCTGACTGACCGGTCAGTTATATAGGTACTCCAGCGTGCGTCAACCGCAGGGGGTCACTGATCCACGACGGGCACGTGATATTGCGCGAGAAGCTTGTGGATCTCGCCCGAGCGGCGGCGCAGCACCCCATCGATTTCCTTCAGCAGCCTGTAGTTGCCATTCTGAACCCCCACGGAGATGTCGAACTGCATCGGCCACTGATTGTTGGCGAGCCACGGAGTCACCGGCTCGAGTCGCAGCGGAACCTTCGACTGCGCCGCGAAATAGCCGGCGAGCGGCCCCCAGACGAGCGCGACATCGACATCGCCGCGCTCGACGGCCCGCACGATCTCTGCGGGCGGGTTCGGGGCCGAATAATCGCCGTAGAGCATGTAGCCGCGAACATTCCCGACGATCTTGCGCGCCGCGAGGGCGTGGGCCGGAGGCGTGTTGGTCGCGTCGTTGCCGACCATCTGAACGCCGATCTTGAGCTTTCTGAGGCGTGGGTCGTCGAGGGTGAGGCCGGTCAGGTTCGAGTTCGCCCGAGTCACGAACTCGTAGGTCGAGCGATAATAGGGCCGGCTGGTCGCGACCATCTCGACATTGCTTCCGACGCCGGGCCAGAAGTCGCATGCGCGTTCGTTCAACGTGTTGCGGACATAGCCGCGGCGCTGGGCCCACCACACATATTTGAGTTGAGCGTGGAGGTCTGAGGCGATGAGCGCGGCGAGCTTGTTCTCGAATCCCTGTCGGGCCCGGTTGGAGAAGGGCAGGTTGTTCGGGTCGGCGCAGGCAGTCAGGGTCGGCTGCGGCACGAGGTTGCACGAGCCCAGCAGGAAAGCGCCGAGCGTGGCGGCAATCCTTCTCATTTCGGCGCCGCGATCGCTCCCCACGGCCTGCCGCCGAGCTTCACCGTGTCGACAACCTTGTTGGCCTTGAGGTCGATGATCGTCAGTGTGCCAGACAGTCCGCTCGCGGCGTAGAGCCGGGTCTCGTCAGGCGAGAGGCCGATGCCCCAGGTCCGCTCGCCGGTCGGGAAGGAGCGCAGCACCTCGCCGCTGACCGGGTCGAGCTCGGCGACGCGGTTGGCCCGCCCCATGGCGACAAACACGCGGCTCTCGTCCTTGGTGGCGCGCATCTCGATCGCCTGCACCGGCTCGGGGATGTCGAAGCTTTGCGTCAAGTCGATCGTGCGGACGATGCGCCGCGTCGCCGTGTCGAAGACGCTGATCGTCCCGCGCTGCTCGGACGACACCCAGACGATGCGCCCGCCGCGCAGGAACAGCACGAACCGAGGGCGGCTCCCGACTGGCACGCTGGCGAGGAGTTTGCCGGTCGAAGCGTCGATGAAATGTGCGAGATTGGCCGTCTCCGAGGTGGCGACGACCAGCTTCCCGTCGGGGCCGACTCCGACACCCTCGGGTTCCGGCCCGACGGCGACTTCGCGCACGATTTTCCCGCTCTTCAGGTCGAGGAACGAAACCGCGCTATGGTCCTCGTTGGCGATGTACATCGTTCGGCCATCGGGGCTCACCGCGAACCGCTCGGGGTCGGTGCCCGACGGATACATAGCTATCCGCTTGCGCGACCCCACGTCCCACGCCTCGATCCGGTTGGCCTTGGATGCTGCGACATAGAAGGTTTTGCGATCCGGCGAGAAGGCCATCCCGCGCGGCCTCGGCCCGGTGGCGAGCTGCCCCTCGATCTTCCCCGTCGCCCCGTCGACCAGGGTGACATAGCCCGCCTCGTTCGAGACGAAGACTACGTCGTTCGACGGCCCCTGCCGCGGCGCGCAGGCGCACAACGTCAGGAAGGCGGCGAAGAGCGGAAACAGGCGCTTCATCACGTCGCCCTGTAGGCTCGGGTACGCGCCCGCGTCGAGGTGCCGCACGGCGGGTCAAAGATGGGGCTCCGCAGCCATCCCTCCAGATGGCGACGGAGCCCACAATGTTTTGCGATGCCGCTCAGGCGGTTGCGAGCTGGCGTTTCTTTCGCGTCCGCATCGCGGTGCCGATGCCGGCAAAGCCGAGGAGCATCATCGCCCAGGTCGATGGCTCGGGAACACCGCTCACCACGGTGACTCCGCCTGCCACGTTCGCAAGGTCTTCCTCGAGCGTGAACCACGCCGTTCCGCCGTTTCCGGCGAGGCCGCCGTTCGTGAAGTTCACGGTGCCGTTGTCGTTGTCGACAATGTTGAACGACGTGTTCGGGCCTTCATAGCCGGTCGGTCCGTAAGACACGTTCGAATAGGCGTATTGACCGTCGTAATCGAATGCGAAGATGTCGCTGCCGGACAGCGTCAGGCTGTTCAGCGTGTTGGGCGAGTTGTTGACGACGCCAACAAGCGTGTCTTCCGAGCTGTCATACGGTCCCTGCCCCGTCGAGCCCGCAGTGATGCTGCCGTCGGCGTTAATCGTGATCAGAAATCCGCAGTCCGTGTCCGCCCCTAGAGCGGGACAAGTACCGGCGTTCGCCGGCGTGGCAGCGGCAATCGCCGCGGCAGCCGTGAACGTTGAAAAAAGAGCCTTTTTCATCAGCGCCCCTCCAGCCAATTGTGCAACCAGGCATTGACCGGCGCCGCTGTTAGACGTTGCCGAGTCGCGTTAACAATACATTAACTTAACCATCGTTAGCAACGGATGGATATTTTCCGATGTTTAATCGGCCCA
>Ga0207695_10005230_pt1 | contig 17343 bp, 18 predicted proteins | sample KBSC54metaG_FD_184354 | JGI IMG/M metagenome (GOLD analysis project Ga0207695, IMG submission 184354) | Corn rhizosphere microbial communities from Kellogg Biological Station, Michigan, USA - KBS C5-4 metaG (SPAdes) (version 2) | ecosystem: Host-associated > Plants > Roots > Rhizosphere > Soil... | reverse complement strand
CGTGCAAAAATGGAACACTTTGGGATTATAATACGCGCATACGTTTACCCTTCGAAATGAATTTTCCGGACACAACAGGAACGAAACATCTGTGACGGCAACATTTATAACGCCAGAAACGGATCTCAAAAACTATCCCATCATCAACCCCCAAACTATCCCGTCAAATATTTAATTTAGCAGCGAAAACGAATTGAAGGGAATAATTACAAAATGCCAGACATTATACAGCTTTTACCAGATTCCGTTGCCAACCAGATAGCCGCAGGCGAAGTGGTACAAAGGCCGGCATCTGCCGTAAAAGAGCTTATAGAGAACTCGATAGATGCAGGGGCCGATAAAATACAGCTGATTGTTAAAGATGCGGGCAAATCATTGATCCAGGTGATTGATAACGGCGCAGGTATGAGCGTTACCGATGCGCGCATGTGTTTTGAGCGCCACGCCACCTCGAAAATACGCAAGGCCGAAGATCTTTTTGCTATCCGCACTATGGGTTTCAGGGGCGAGGCAATGGCATCGATAGCCGCCATTGCCCAGGTTGAGCTGAAAACCCGCCGCCACGAGGATGAGCTGGGGACGTGCATTACCATCGAAGGTTCGGAAGTTTTGAGCCAGGAGGCCTGTTCAGCCAATACCGGCACGTCTATATCCATTAAAAATTTATTTTACAACACCCCCGCGCGCCGCAATTTTTTAAAGAGCAATTCGGTGGAGATGCGTTATATCATCGACGAGTTGCAGCGGGTGGCCCTGGCGCACCCGGAGATATTTTTTACCCTGCACCATAACGGGCAGGAAGTTTACCACTTGCCGGGCACAACCTTAAAGCAACGTATCATCCACCTGTTTGGCAATAATTATAACGAGCGGCTGGTGCCGGTTGAGGAAGATACCAATGTAATTAACCTGCGCGGCTTTGTGGGCAAGCCCGAGTATGCAAAACGCACCCGCGGCGAGCAGTTCTTTTTTGTAAACAACCGCTTTATAAAAGATGCTTATTTAAACCATGCGGTGCTGATGGCCTTTAAGGAGCTGCTGCCCGAAGACACCTTCCCGCTGTATGTGCTGTTTATTGATATCGACCCGAGTAAAATTGATATCAACGTTCATCCAACAAAAACGGAGATAAAATACCAGGACGAGCAAACTATTTACGCTATTATCAGGTCGGCTGTAAAACGCTCATTAGGCCGGTACAACATTACGCCGAGTCTTGATTTCGACCAGGAAAATAGTATTGAACATTTGGTGACACCGATACCTATAGAAGAGATTGTTCCGCCAACTATCAGCTTTAATCCTAACTATAACCCGTTTAATAACGACCGGCAGGTAGAACAGGATGCACCTGTTTATAGAAGCAGCAGTGATTACCGCAGCTCGCCCATACCATCAAACTGGGATACGCTGTACGAAATCACCAAAAAGGATGTTAATATACAGCAGCAGGTTTACGAGGAGAAAAGCATAGCTGTTGACGAACAGGAACTGAACAAGCCAAGTGAGCGGCAATTGTTCCAGTTGCAGAACAGGTTTATCCTGTCGCAGATAAAATCGGGCTTTATGCTGATCAACCAGCAGGCGGCGCACGAACGGATATTGTACGAACGTTTTTTGCAGCAACTCCAAAACCACTCGGGCGTAAGCCAGCAAAGTTTGTTCCCGGAATCAGTTACATTAAACAGCAGCGATTTTGAGTTGTTAAAGGAACTTTTGCCCGGATATTCGTGCACTGGGCTTTGACATCCGGGAGTTTGGCAAAAACACGGTTGTGGTTGAAGGTGTTCCGGCCGATTTGAATAATGCCTCGGAACACGAGATACTGGAGCAATTGCTGGAGGGATTTAAAAATAACCAGAGTATTTTAAAACTTGACAAACGCGACAACCTGGCCCGCAGCTTAGCGCGCAATGCTGCAACGAAAGCAGGCGTTAAGATGTCATTAGAGGAAATGAATGAATTGATTGACCAGCTGTTTGCCTGCCAGATGCCAAATGTTGCGCTTAATGGTAAGCTGGTAATTACTACATTTACGCTGAACGAACTTTTAGAACGATTTGAAAAATAACCCTGCGGGGAATAATAAAAATTTATGAGTGTATACAGGCAATCACCTTTCGCCAATTTAACACCAGTAGTAAAAAACCTGCTGATTATCAATATTATATTTTTTATTGCTTATTTGTTGATTGACCATCAATCGCCCAGGGGGCCCGTCACCCAGCTATTCGGTGAATTTTATTTCGACGCTCTGCGTTTTAGGCCGTGGCAATTCATCACCTACATGTTTATGCATGGCGGGTTTGAGCATATTTTGTTTAATATGTTCGCATTGTTTTCATTCGGGCCTATTTTGGAATATTCAATCGGCCCCAAAAAGTTTCTGAACTTTTACTTCATTTGCGGCATCGGCGCAGGCGTACTTCAAATGTTTGTACAGGCTATTGAGGTGCATAACATAGTAGGTGCGTTTACTATCCCGCTTGCTGATAAGCAACTACTTAGTCAGGAGCTATTTCCTAGTTCTCTGAATATTTCGCAAGAGGCGGCGGCCCAGTTATATGGCGTTTACCAGGCGCCACTCGTTGGTGCTTCCGGGGCGATATTCGGCATATTGGTTGCTTTTGGTATGCTTTACCCAAACATGGAATTGATGATGCTCTTTATCCCGTTCCCGATAAAGGCTAAATACCTGGTGTCGTTTTATGTATTACTCGAAATTTATTTAGGGTTTAAACAGAACACGGGCGATTCGGTTGCCCACTTTGCACACATTGGCGGAGCTATATTTGGCTTTTTATTGATAAAAGCATGGAATTTACGACGAATACAATAGCCTGACTGTTTACAAATTGTAAAATCGGAAACGGCAAACAACTTTTTTTTAAATTATTAGTTATCAGCTAATAAGTACTTAAACTATGAATACCCTTTGGCAAAATATACAACAAAAAATGCTGCACTCTGGCAGTAAATTAAACCTGCTTATTGGTATTAATATTATTGCCTTTTTGCTGGTAAACATTACCGATACCTTAGGCAGATTCTTTTTTAACTCGGCGATAATTAGCTTTTATAGTAACGAGTACTTGTTGCTATCTCCTAACTTACACACATTACTTACACATTTTTGGACGCCTGTAACCTATATGTTCATGCATGCCGGGGTATTCCACATCCTGTTTAATATGCTTTGGCTTTACTGGTTCGGGCAGATATTTGAAGAATACCTGGGCAAGCAACGGACGCTGGGGTTATACTTTATGGGCGGCCTTGCCGGTGCGTTTTTGTTCGTTTTATGCTACAATGCGTTGCCTGTATTCGCGGGCCGCGATGCTGCGCTGGTTGGCGCATCGGCCAGTGTGATGGCAATAATTATTGCAACGGCTACATTACTGCCAGACTATACCATTTCGCTGATATTAATAGGTCCGGTTAAATTGAAATGGATAGCCTTATTTATACTGTTTATCGATTTTCTGGGCATAGTAGGCCCCAACGCAGGTGGCGAAATTGCCCATATGGGTGGTGCTTTAATGGGGTTTGTATATATAAAACAGCTGCAAAAGGGGCATGACTGGATTGCCGGCATCGCTAATATTTTTAAAGCGAAGCCTAAATTAAAGGTGGTTTCAAAAAATTCTTCCGGAAAATCAACGGGGAAGCCGCGACAAGAAGAAATAGACCTTATCTTAGACAAGATTTCCCAGTCAGGCTACGACAGCCTGAGCAAGCAGGAAAAAGAGATATTATTTCGCGCAAGCAGTAATGAAGGCTAAAAAAAAGCTATCCTTTATCGATAAGATCATCCTTTGGCTAAACGGCCTCCTTTGTTTTGCGTTGCTGCTCAGCTACCTTGCCCCGGTTGTAGATCCTAAAACTTTCTGGCTAATTGCATTTTTCGGCCTGGCCTACCCGTTGTTGCTGGTGGGTAATATTGTGTTCGTGGTTTTTTGGGCCATCCGCCGCAGCCGGTATGTTTTTGTGTCTATAATTTGTATTGCAATTGGCTATAATGTATTGGCAAATAATCTTCAATTGCGCCTCAGCGATTCCTTTTCGGCAGCTCCCAATTTGTCGGTTGTACATATGATGACCTACAATGTGCACAATTTTAAACGCTATGGGTCAGGCAACGATATCTCGACCAAGCGTGATATTTTGCAGATGATTAATGAAAACCAACCCGATGTTATCGGTTTCCAGGAGTTTTACACGCGCAACGTTGGGCAGTATGACATGCGCGACTCGATATTAAAAATAATGAATACCACCTGGTATTATTTTGAACCGGTAATGGCCAACAGCCAGGAGGCCCTTGGACTGGCTATATTTTCGAAATTTCCGATAGTTGCACATGGCAATATCCCTTTTGCCAACAAGCTGAGCGAAAATTCATGCGTTTATATAGACGTTAAAAAAGGTGATAAGATATTCAGGGTATATAGTCTGCACCTGCAATCCATACGGTTCGACCCGGAAGATTATAAATACCTCAACAGTATAGCCAATAAGGGTAAAATCGAAGGATCCTCGGCCCGGCGCCTGGGCAGTAAATTGAAGCTGGCTTTCATTAAGCGCAGCGACCAGGTTGTTAAAATAAAGGAACACGCCGCAAAATGCCCTTATCCATACATCATATCGGGGGACTTTAATGACACCCCGGCATCATACGCAGTAAACCAAATGGCCAAAGGCTTAAAAAATGCCTTCCGCGAATCAGGCTCGGGCTTCGGTCGCACCTATAATGGCGATTTCCCCAACTACCAGATTGATTACATTATGGCAAGCCCACAGTTTGATGTCCATAATTATTTGATCATCCAGAAAAAACTGTCGGATCATTACCCGGTTAAGGCTGATTTGGTGCTGAAATAACAGTATCGCTTTTTTGCCATAGAATTCCCGTTTTTGATTTTTTAGACTGTTGTGTAATGGGTTGCTATTATTTTTAGTAAATTCGTGTCCGGATAATTATTCCCGGAAAAATTCAACATCAAATTGGCTAAATCAAAAATTGCATATTTCTGCCAGAGCTGTGGCTACGAAGCGGCTAAATGGCTGGGCAAATGCCCTTCCTGCGCGCAATGGAACACTTTTGCCGAAGAAATTATCGAGAAGGCAAATACCTCAGTACCCAATTGGAAAAGCAACTCAACCACCCAGCAACGGGCCAATAAACCAGTACAGGTGGCCGATATTACCTTTAATGAAGAAGACCGCCTGCTGACTCCTGACAATGAGTTTAACCGCGTTTTAGGCGGTGGCATTGTTGCAGGATCATTAGTGCTGATTGGTGGCGAGCCGGGCATCGGCAAATCGACCCTGCTGCTGCAGTTAGCATTAAATATGCCCAACCTAAAAGTGCTGTATGTATCGGGCGAGGAAAGCGAGCGGCAGATAAAGATGCGAGCGGAACGCTTGCAAGAAGTCGGAAGTCCGACGTCGGAAGTCCGAAGTCAGAAGATAGAGAGCGGACAGGGATGTTACATATTAACAGAAACGTCAACTCAGAACATTTTTAAGCAGATTGAGGAGCTGGAGCCGGACCTGGTGGTAATTGATTCGATACAGACCTTGCACTCGGCGCATATTGAGTCGACGCCGGGGAGTGTGTCGCAGGTGCGGGAGTGCACGGCTGAAATGCTGCGCTTTGCCAAAGAAAGCTCAACACCGGTGTTTTTGATTGGTCACATTACTAAAGATGGCATGATAGCCGGACCCAAAATACTGGAACATATGGTTGATACTGTTCTTCAGTTTGAAGGCGACCGCCACCATGTATACCGGATATTGCGTACGGTTAAAAACAGGTTTGGGTCATCGTCGGAACTGGGCATTTATGAAATGCTGGGCGAGGGGCTGCGCGAAGTATCTAACCCGTCCGAAATATTATTATCCCAGCGGGATGAACCATTAAGCGGCATTACTATATCGGCCACCCTGGAAGGCATGAGGCCAATGCTGATAGAAACGCAGGCATTGGTAAGTGATTCGCCTTATGGCACACCGCAACGTACAGCAACCGGATTTGACACCAAACGGATGAGCATGCTGCTGGCCGTGTTAGAAAAACGCTGCGGCTTTAAGCTAGGCGCCAAGGATGTATTTTTAAATATAACAGGTGGCATTCGCGTCGAAGACCCGGCGATTGATTTGGGCCTTGCTGCAGCCATCATATCATCTCACGAAGACATGCCTATCTCCTCAAAAACCTGTTTTGCGGGCGAGATTGGCTTATCTGGCGAAATCCGCGCCGTAAACCGCGTGGAGCAGCGCATAGCCGAAGCTCAGAAACTGGGATTTGAGCAGATTTTTATCTCCAAATACAATATCCCGCAGGGCGGAAATGATAAAAAGAAAATGGATCTGTCGCGTTATAAAATTGATGTGAAGGTTGTTAGTAATATTGAGGAGGTTTTTGGGTTGTTGTTTGGGTGATGGTTGACAACAAGCTTCTTTTAAATACCGACAAAAGGAATTAGAAGCATGTCGACCAAAGGGCAGGTTCCTTGTGTCCGGTAAATTACATCGAGGGCGTGCATAGCGGAGTGGCGTACCTAACGGCACGCACTTGCTTACGTTATATTCTCTACCAATATTTAATCCCTACGGGATTTTGGACGGGAAGACTTGTTTGTCACCTGTTTAAGCCGGTCCCCGGCGCTGTAGGCGCCAAATATTGGTAGAAAAAGCATTAACGGAATATTGCGTGCCGTTAGGTACGCCACCCTGCGAATGAGAATGTCTCTTGTCTTGGATCTAAACAGTCTCGCTTAGTTGCTTGGCGCCCTTGCTTTATCCCCGTCGGAAATTTCTTTGATCAGGCTGCCCCAGTTGAATGGGTTTAGCAGTGGGTTGGTGATGGAGTGCGAGTTAACCACGTTGTTATGAAAATCCTGGAACCCGTTCATTTCTGAACCGTCGCGCGGCAGGGTGCGTTGCAGGCTCAGGATTGATGAGCGGCTAAGGTTTTTTTGTGCGATGGCCAAATCATCATCAGCAATTTTCATCGATATAAAATCTTTCCTGAACTCTTCGGTAGTGGCCCATGGGAACACTTTAAATACCGGCAGGTTTATAATTTGCGGTTTAAGCGCTACTTGTACGGTATAACTTTTTGAGGTAACGTTAGGTGGAATAACTACCGTTTCGGATGCATAGCCCACACACGAAAACCGGATGGTGTCGCGCTCATGTGCCGGGAACGAGAAATATCCTTTGTAATTGGCAACATAAACCTGGCTTTGGTTAGTGGTGTTAACTATACTAACATAAGGCACAATTATGCTGGTGCTATCGGCATTATGCACAATACCGGTAAACTGTACTATAGGCCTTTCCTGCTGCTGCGCAAAGGCTGCCGCTGTTATAAACAGAAAGAATAAAAGGCCAATTAGTTTTTTCATTTTAGGGGTATACTGTTTATCTCTTTTACAGAATTTCAGAATAAAAGTTTCAAACGTTCAACAAAAATAATTTATTGCTGCAAATAGTGTGGCAATTTAACAAAACTTAACACTAACGCATATTTTCGGGCAACACCGCATTTGGGTCGTCAATGTCAGTGAGGTTTAAGGCCTCAACAGCTGTAACTTCCGGTACCGCTTTTTTAATAGCTTCCTCTATACCTGCTTTAAGCGTCATGATGCTCATCGGGCACGAGCCACAAGCGCCTAATAGTTTTAACTTCACCACATTGTCCGGTGTGATTTCTTCAATCGACACATTCCCGCCATCAGTTATTAAATACGGTCTGATCGTATCTAACGCTGCTTCCACCTGTTCTAATAAACTCATTTGTACTTATTTATAAAGTAAAGTTATTAAATATTTTTAATTTACGCACATATGCTTGTCGGCAACCGCAACGCTGATGCATTTTAAGCATTCCTTCGGCCAGTACTTGTAGAATGTTGCGTACCTACGGCACGCTAAACTTATATTAATTAACTTTCTACCAGGCTTTAGCCCCTATGGGGCTATCCTGTCCTAACGCTGATATTGCCAGGCCGGATTCTGTCGCCTAAATCTGCTCTGCATTCGCCTTTTCAAAGGCTTTTGCGTTGCTGATGGCAACCTGTTGCGCTACACTTTTGGCCATATCGATAAACGCTTTGGCCATTATGCTGTTGTCATCCAAAACAATCGGCTTGCCGGCATCTCCGCTTTCGCTTATGCCTTTTACCAATGGTATTTCACCTAAAAACGGAACCTCCAGCTGTGCTGCAAGTTTTCGTCCGCCGCCTTGTCCGAAGATATAATATTTATTTTCGGGCAGTTCGGCCGGGGTAAAGTAGGCCATATTTTCAACTACGCCTAATATCGGCACGTTAATGGCCGGCATCATGAACATGCCTATACCCTTTTTTGCATCGGCAAGGGCCACATTTTGGGGCGTGGTAACAATTACCGCCCCGGTAACCGGGAAGGTTTGCGTCACCGTAATATGTATGTCGCCGGTGCCGGGGGGCAGGTCAATTACCAGGTAATCCAATTCGCCCCAGTCGGCATCGTTAAATAATTGTTTAACGGCGGTTGATACCATTGGTCCGCGCCAGGGTACAGGCTGGTTGGGATCGGTGAAAAAACCTATCGAGAGCAACTTAATGCCATATTTCTCTATTGGCTGGATGCGGGTTTTGCCGTCAACTTCGCTGGCCATTGGTCGCGAGCCCTCCAGACCGAACATTATTGGTATAGACGGACCATAAATATCCGCATCTATCAATCCTACCTTTGCCCCGGTCTTTGCCAATCCGAGTGCCAAATTAACAGCCACGGTTGATTTACCTACACCGCCCTTGCCCGATGCTACCGCTATAATGTTTTTAACCCCCGGCACACCGGTATTTTTTTGCGATGTAACACGCGACGTCATGTTAATGTGCACCTCGGCTTCTTTGCTTACAAAATAAAGTATAGCATTGCGGCAGGCGTTTTCAATCATTGCCTTTAGCGGGCATGCGGGCGTTGTTAATATTACCGAAAAGCTAACACGGTTGCCTTCAATAACAATATCCTGTATCATGTTCAGGGTTACCAGGTCTTTTTTTAGGTCTGGTTCCTCAACATTGCCAAGGGCTTCTAAAACTTGTTCGCGGGTTATGGCCATAATTACTAGCAAATTTACTCAATGCAAGCCGCATTAGTGTCATTTGAATGATAGTTTAGTTGGAGTCCGACAGTCGGAGAGTCCGAAGTCAGAAAAGTCCGAAAGACGAAGTTGTTGGGGAGACGCTTTATGTTTTAGGGGAACCGCGTAATTTTAGCTTATGATTGTTGGTTCCAATATCTTTTCTGCAATAACGCCGCCTTCAACCGATACCTGGTAAACTTTGTTTTTGGCGTCACCGGCCAGTACTTTCGCTATTGTTGTTCCTTCAAAATACAGTCCCGCGTTTTCATCAAGGCCGTAACCGGGTTTTATGTCGCCCTTTAAAACCATATCCTGGTAGGTAGTTGCGCGGGCAGGCGACGAATGGTAATGCGGACTTACACTTCCTTTTAAAAACCCCAGGCTTTTAACACTGCTTAAAGCTTTGGGGCGTGAGTCGGAAAGGCCCTCATGAAACCAGCAGATAGCACCGGCGCTTGAGCCTGTTAAAACAATACCATTCTCCCATGCGGTTTTCAATATTTTATCGATGCCATGCGCCTGCCAAAGAGCAATCATATCCAGGGTGTTGCCACCCGGTACTAAAATGGCATCAGCAGTCAGCAGCGATTCTTCAAAAGATATTTTTTGCGTGGCCGATTCGATGAATACCTTTTGCACGTATGGCTCAGTAGAAAACTTTTTAAGGTTATCGAGCATGTAATTGATATATCCCTGGTTATCGCCGGATGCTGTTGGCAATACGCAAATCTTCGGTTTTTCCTTGCCGGTTAACCCAATCAGGTACTTAATCCATGGCGGACCGTAGGCACCGCCCGTAATCAATATCTTCCTTAATGGTTTTGGAGTTGATAAAGCGGCTGCAAAATTATTATTTGAGAGTGATAGCCCTGCCAATGCGACGGCGGATTGCCTGATGAATTTTCTGCGTATCATGTTTTAAAGATAGTCCGAAAGTCGGAAAAGTCAGTAAAGAAAAAGCGCGCTTCTTGCTAAATATCCGCTTTTTGATATATTTGATAAATCGATCGTGATTTGAAGGCAACCCTAATGCCTCGTAGTTCAAACTTTAATTAAACCCTTTTTACAAATGAAAAAATTAACACTTTTAACCATGGGCCTGCTTTTTGGCCTTTGCACATTAGGGCAGCAGGTAACAACCGACATTTTTACTGCAACCGCTCCCTCGGGATCGGCCAAACTTACCGGCCAGGCCTTGCAGGATTACGTGCATAGCAACTACAAAAAGACACTTGTGCCATCAAACCAGGAGGAGACGTATCTTGCCGACGGAGTGATCGTTTGCTTTTGGGGCCTCCCCGCTGGCACTGTAAAATCGAAGCCTTTGGAAGAAATGCAAACCCGGATGGTTGAGGTACTGCAGAAAAACAATACCGTTAACTACGCCCGTATTGAAACCATAAACAACACCCGGTTTTTGATTTATGAATTTGAAAGTGATGGCGAGGCTTATATCAGGTATCGCTCTGACCCAAATTCAAAGGAGCAAACCCTTAATGGCATCATCCAATTCAAGGCAGCCGACAAGGATAAGGCCCGCCAGGATTTAAAAGACCTTTTGGCGGGCATGCATTTTAAAGAGCAATAACCCGGCTTCAGTCCCGGCTTCTAAATCAAGCATTGGTTAATCGGTAAAATCTTATTATAATCGGTGGAACGGCAAAGCCCTCTTGAGCGCCGTTAAAAAACTAACAGAAGGCGAAAAATCAAAATCAATAAGTATATTTACAAAAAGCCAATTGCCATAATGGCACATAAATTTGGTTTTGTAACAACGGTATGCGGTTTGCTATCTAATTTGTAAATTCACATCCCGGCAATGGGCCGGACTAAAATCCTAAAGAAAAAACATATGAAAAACTTACTAATAGTATTGGGCATTATCATTGTGATTGTGCTCGTAGGCTCATGCAGCTATAACGGCATCGTTAAAAAAGATGTGGTTGTGAAGGCAAAATGGTCGAACGTACAATCAGACTACCAGCGCCGCAGCGATTTGATCCCTAACCTGGTTGCAACAGTAAAGGGGGCAGCCAACTTCGAAAAAAGCACTTTAGTTGAAGTTACAGAGGCCCGCGCCAAAGCAACATCAATACAGGTTGACGCCAGCAAGCTGGATGCTGAACAGATACAAAAATTCCAGGCCGCACAGGGTGGGCTAACCCAGGCCCTGGGTCGTTTGCTTGTAGCGTCTGAAAATTACCCGGAACTGAAATCGAATGCGAACTTTATGGGCCTGCAATCGCAATTGGAAGGCACCGAAAACCGCATCAATGTTTCGCGCCGCGATTTCAATGATGCTGTGCAGGATTATAACGGAAGCGTGCGATCATTTCCGGCGGTGATTTTTGCCAAAATTTTTGGGTTTAGCGAAAAGACAGGCTTTGCCGCAGATGCCGATGCACAAAAGGCACCTAAGGTAGCATTCTAATAATTAGTGAATTAGTGAAGGACTGAATTAGTGATTAGTGAAGGGTTTTTCTTCAATCACTAATTCACTAACTCGCTAATTCACAATTTAAAAAACTGATATATTCTTAAAAACAGTACCCACATGGCCGTATTTAACGACGAGGAGCAGCAACGTATCCGCAGCGCAATTGAAAGTGCCGAGAAGAATACCTCGGGGCAGATTAGGGTTTGTATTGAAAAAACTTGTAGCGAGGGTGTGCTTGACCGTGCGGCCAAATATTTTCATCAGCTGGACATGCACAAAACCCGGCTGCGCAATGGCGTGCTGATTTATGTGGCTACTGTCGACCGTAAATTTGCCATTATTGGTGATGCCGGGATAAATAAAGTAGTACCCGACAATTTTTGGGATGACACCAAAGAACAGATGCTGAACCAGTTTAAGTACGGCAACCTGGTTGAAGGGATTGTAACCGGCCTTACCATAGCGGGCGATAAACTGAAGCAATACTTCCCGCATCAAAACGATGGGAGCAATGAAATATCAGACGATGTAGCCTTTATGGATGGCGAATAAACATAACCCCATGTTAAAAAAACTCATTTTATTTTCGGGCCTGCTGTTTATTGGCTTTATAGCCTTTGCACAGCAACTGCCGCCAAAGTCGAATACGCTGGTTACTGATTACACCGGCACCCTTCGCGACGTGGAAAAGGGCTTGCTTGAACGCAAGCTTGTTACGTTTGCTGATTCAACCTCGACACAAATTGCGGTGGTAATTATTAAGTCGGTCGGCGATTATGACATTAATGACTATGGCCAAAAACTAGGCCGTGCCTGGGGTATTGGCGAAAAAGGCAAGAATAATGGCATCCTGGTGTTGGTGGCGCTTATTGACCATAAAGTTGCAATACAAACCGGCTTTGGCGCCGAGGGCGCAGTAACCGACCTTGCCACACACGAAATTATTACCAATGATATCGTCCCCCGGTTTAAGCAGCAGGATTATTATGGAGGCCTCGATGCAGGCACCACAAAGCTGATGCAGTACATGAAAGGTGAGTACAAGGCTACTAAAAAAGTTAAAAGCGACGATGGCGGCGGCTTCCCAATCGGGCTTGTTGTAGCTATTGTGATTGTAATTCTTGTTATCGTTTTCAGTAAACGTGGCGGAGGCGGTGGTCATATTATTGGCAGCCGCGGGGGCGCAAGTCCGTTCTGGTGGTTTTTAGGCGGCGCCCTGCTTGGACGCGGCAGCGGCGGCTGGGGTGGTTTTAGCGATGGCGGCGGCGGTTTTGGTGGTGGCTCATCAGGCGGCGACAGCGGCGGTGGTTTCGGCGGCTTTGGTGGCGGCGACTTCGGCGGCGGCGGTTCGAGTGGTAGCTGGTAAAATCAGTTGGCAGTTGCGAGTTGGCAGTAGGCAGTTAAAAGGTTGAAGAGGTGCAATATTTTGCGTCCGCCAGCTTAAGGTTTACAGCGACTAAATTGAAAGGCGAGAAGGCATAATGTACAAGGAAAGTTTTATAGATAACGAGATCCGCAAACTTGCGCTTATTTTGGCCAGGCTGATTGGGCTAAAGGCCGATGGAAAAGCTGATGAATTTGTAAAGCTTGCTGATAGCACGCTTTTAAACGAGTATGGTATCGACTGGGACGAATTGCCCGGTATGCCGTTAGATGATTTTGAGGTGCTGCTGCAAAATAACAATTACACGGCTGATAAGCTTGATACACTGGCGCAACTGTTATACCTGCGGGTGGAACCCTTTGATGCCAGCGATAAAACGTTAGCCTGCCTGCAAAAAGTGCTGCTTATTTTTAATATACTCGAGAAAAAATACCACGCGCAATCGCTCGGTAACATTAACAAAAGAAATTTTATCAATCAATATCTGCATAACAATTCATGAAGGACCTTAGGTGGAAAAAACTATCCTCCCATTATCTACACAAAGGCCCCTGGGCCACCCTGCGCAGCGATCGTTGCGAAATGCCTGACGGGCGAATAGTTGAAGACTATTACGTTTTAGAGTATCCCAATTGGGTAAACGCCGTTGCCATAACCGACGACAACAAAATTTTAATGGTACAGCAATACCGCCATGCTGCGGAGATTGTATCTATTGAATTGCCTGGCGGGGTTATAGAGGCGGGCGAAAGCCCCGAGGCTGGCTTGAAACGCGAATTGCTGGAGGAAACCGGTTACCAGTTTGACGATTTTGAGCTGCTGTGTGTTACCTACGCCAACCCATCCACCGCAAATAATTATACATCGTGCTACCTGGCACGGGGCGGCAGAAAAGTGCAGGATCAATCGCTTGATGAGCACGAAGAACTAATAGTTGAAACTTTTACTATCGATGAAGTAAAGCAACTGCTGGCCGAAAACAAAATAGCCCAGGCACTGCATTGTACCGGGCTTTTTTATGCTTTTGAAAAGATAGGCTAAGGGCGAAAGGTAAAAGGTTTTGAGTAACTTTTTTACCTTTAACCCTTTACCTTTCGCCTTTCACCTCTTCCTCTACGGCTTTTTCACTACCGTTAACTTTCGGATGCAGTTATTGTCCTGGTCGGCAACATAAATATTGCCTGACGCGTCAACGGCTATCCCCTGCGGATTGCTGAACAGGGCTGTTGCACCGTCGCCGTTTGTAAAGCCCGACACGTTTAATGTCCCGGCTAAAATATACAATACGTTTGCGGTGGTGCATTCAATTATGCGCCCGCCTTCATCGGCTATAAAAATATTGCCCTGGCTATCCAGCGCCAATGCCGATGGGAAATTGAGCAGTGTTGTTTGCGTTGGGCCACCGGCTATGGTGGTTACCACGCCGGCTGGCGTAATTTTACGGATGGCAGAGTTGCCCTGGTCGGCAACATAAACATTGCCGGCTGCATCAACCGCTACGCCGTTGGGGGTATCAAACGCAGCGGCAGTTCCTGTAGCGTTTACATAACCTGCGGTTTTAACCCCGGCAAGCGTAGTTACCACGCCGGCGCTGGTGATTTTGCGGATAGCGTTATTGCCCCGGTCGGCAACGTAAATATTGCCCGAGGCATCGATTGCCAGTCCGGCCGGGTTGTTAAACTGGCTTGCCGTGCCGGTGGCATTTACAAAGCCGGCGGTACCACTGCCTGCAAAAGTGCTTACGACACCTCCCGCTGTTATTTTACGGATCACGTTATTGCCAAAATCGGCCACATAAATATTACCCGCGCCATCGGCAACTAAACCTTGTGGCCCGTAAAACTCTGCATCTGCAGCAGCGCCTTCGGTATAGCCGAGGGTTCCCTTGCCGGCAAATGCACTAACCGTGCCGCCAGGGTTTACAAAACGGATGCGGTTATTAAATGAATCAGCCACATAAATGTTGCCTGCGGCATCCACGGCAACACCGCCCGGGTTGTTGAACTGTGCCGCGGCACCCGCCCCGTTATTATATCCGGCGGTTCCGCTACCTGCAAGTGTCGAAACTGTAGTAACCAAACCGCTAAGCGCCGACGCCGTAGTAAATTGTACCGCCGCTCCGTATGCCGTCCCGCTACTGTTGCTGGCGTAGGCCCTTGCGTAGTAAGTTGTAGCCGCTGTCAGCCCGGTTAGCGCGCAGGAAACCTGGGCTGGCAGCGCCGAGAAGTTAGTTAAATCGGCAGCGACTTTGATATCGGCCGTTGTTGGCGTTTTGTTGGTGGCGCTATAGCAAACGCCCGCAGTGGTTATAACACTACTGCCGGCACCGGTTATGCTGCCTCCGCTCTGCGCGGTCGTCGACGTCAGGTTGATAATTAATGCGTCGGTAGTAATGGTTGGTAATGTTGTGGTGGATGTTGTGGTTGTTGTGCTGCTTTTTTTACAGCTGTTGAATAGCAAAGCTATCGAGATGAACAAGGCAGGCAAAAGCACTTTGCCGAAATAGGGGGTTTTCATGCAAATAAGATTAAGAGGGTGTATATGTTTAATTCATGCAGCTTACGCTATAGTATTCGTTATTTAACTGCAAGTATATTAATTGTATTATGGATGTGTAAAAATTTAACAAATATTAACAAGGGGAAGAAGCCGGCGTAATTACTGAGTTGTGTTTGCTCCGGGATTGAGTTAAAATAGAGAGCGGGAAATACGCCCTCGATACCATAGACTTTCGTCGCAAAGGTATGGATATTGAGGTTTTGGTTTCCGAAAATTGGTGGGTAGCCCACAGCGTATTTATCCGCTTAAATGAGTGTATGCGAGGTTACGATATTAGAACTACGTTATTTAAGTTAATTAAGTGAACGATATTCAAGCGGTGAGTGACCAACCTTCTGCTTAAACAATCTTGCAAAATGCTGTGGATATTTAAAGCCAAGTTCGTAGGCAATCTGGCTGACCGTTTTATTGGGGTCGAATATTTTCTCCTTGGCAATATCAATCAGTTTAGCCTGTATATATTCTGATGCAGTTTTGCCTGTCTCCTTTTTTACCAGGTCGCCAAAATAGTTAGGGGAGAGATGTAAAGCTTCGGCGCAGTAAGCAACAGATGGCAGCCCGACCGTTTGTGGCTTCTCAGATTCAAAATATCCGTTTAATATCTGCTCAAATTTTTCGAGGACACCTTTATGTATATGGTCGCGGGTGATAAACTGCCGGTCGTAGAAACGGACACAATAATCGAGCAGCAATTGGATATTGGTTACTATCAGCCGCTTGCTGTGTTTGTCAATCGACTGTTCCAGTTCATAATCTACCTTCGAGAAACAATCCAAAACAATGTTCCTTTCCCGTTCCGATAAATGAAGGGCTTCGTTCGATTGATATTCAAAAAAGTTGTAGTCGGCGATGTGTCGCCCAAGTGTGGTTCCGTGTACCAGGTCAGGATGAAAAACAAGTCCGTGACCTTTGGGCTGATAAATTTCGCCATTACTATTCATGCCCACCACTTGTCCGGGCGCCATAAAAACAAGCGTTCCTTCCTGGTAATCGTAAGTATTCCGGCCATAAACCAAGTCTCCGCATTTTACATCTTTCAGGAAAACAGTATAGAAACCAAAATACATGCGGTGGCCTTGCCGTGGCGCAGCTTTTGAAAAATCAACCACACTTACCAGCGGGTGTTTAGTGACATTGTTGTTAAAAGCGTTGTATTCGCTGATCGTATTAAACCTTAGCATCTCGTCCATATCCTTTGTTTACCTTATTCAAAGTTATCACTTTATCTATCTGTTGATTACCAGGTATTTCAGAATCAGTAAAAATGGTATACATATCCGTAATCTGTATCCTATCAGGGGCGATAAAATGCCTCACATTTGTAATGTCGAAAGCAAATTGAGCATAAACTCGAAAGCTGTCAACAGCCCATTTTTACCTAATTGCCAAATTTTTATGAAAAAAATCTTAGCAGGCTTTGCATTATTGATCGCATGTTCAGCTTGTGCTCAGCAGCCGGAAAATAAGCCGGAACAAAAAGGTCCGGCAGTTCAAACCAAATCCGGGATTTTGCGGGGCCTAACCGTAGGCGATGTCTCCAGTTTTAAAGGGATTCCGTTTGCGGGTGCGCCTGTTGGTGCACTTCGCTGGCGTGCACCGCAACCATTCCCTGCCTGGCAGGGAGAGCGGGATGCCACCAAATATGGAGCAGATTGTGCACAGCGCGGCTTTGGCCAGGGTAATGGCGGGATGTCGCCAACCTCGTCGGAAGATTGCCTTTTCCTGAATATATGGCGGCCTGCCGGTTCTTCCAAAGGTGCGAAACTGCCTGTAATGGTTTGGATACATGGGGGCGGCTTTGTTTTCGGAAGCGGGAACCAG
>Ga0207695_10005228_pt1 | contig 17349 bp, 16 predicted proteins | sample KBSC54metaG_FD_184354 | JGI IMG/M metagenome (GOLD analysis project Ga0207695, IMG submission 184354) | Corn rhizosphere microbial communities from Kellogg Biological Station, Michigan, USA - KBS C5-4 metaG (SPAdes) (version 2) | ecosystem: Host-associated > Plants > Roots > Rhizosphere > Soil... | reverse complement strand
ATTTGCCGCGAAGTTCGCACGCGCTCCCAGGTACCTATCATCATGCTCACCGCACGAGGCGAGGACGTGGATCGCATCGTTGGACTCGAGCTCGGGGCTGACGACTACATCGCGAAACCTTTCAATCCCCGTGAGTTGCTCGTGCGTATCAAGGCCGTCCTGAGACGGGCCGCACACGCGCCGCGTGATCCGACACCGGACTCGGTGCGCGCATTCCTCTTTAACGGGTGGAGACTCGACACGACGACGCGCACCCTGACTGATTCTGCCGGCAAAGATGTCTCCTTGAGTGGCGCGGAGTATCGTCTGCTTGCGGTGCTGCTCGGATCGGCCAATCGCGTGCTCTCGCGGGCGCAGCTCACGGAGCTGCTGCGTGGACGGGAGGCGGATCCATTCGATCGCAGCATCGACGTCCGGGTGAGTCGTTTGCGGCAGATTCTCGGAGACGATGCACGCGCGCCCCAGATCATCAAGACGGTTTACGGCGAGGGCTATGTCGTCGGCGTCGCTGTTGAAGCCCATTAGGGTCCCCGAAGGGGCCAGATGCGGCTGAAGCTCTGGCCGCAGTCTCTTTTTGGCAGGCTGATCGCGGCGTCGGTCCTGGCGGTGCTGGCCGCAGAGATTTTCGCCTTCGCGCTCATCGCGCGTGAGCGCGAGTATTTTGTCCTGCAGAGTAACGTCCGCGAGTGGTCGCGCCGCATTGGCGAGATCACATTCATGTTGCAGCCGCTGAGCGCGAGCGAGCGCGAGGCGGCCATCACGAGGCTGGTTGAGCAACCCCGCTTGTTTGCGCGCGCTCTGGGCGCTGGTGCGGCGCGCCGGCGCAGAGGGCCAGGGCTGATGCCGGAGGACCTCGGTCTGCCACAGGCGGCGCTGCCGCCTGCCGGGGACGGCGCTCTTGGTGACGATCTCGGTCCATTGTCTCGCGGCGTGCCACCGCCGGAGAGCCGAGAGCGCAGACCCACGAGGGTCTTCGCCGGTCCGGAAAACCGGGCCCCGGTACAGTACATCATGGTGCGGTTGCCGTTCACGCCTGACTTCGAGGCGGCACTCAAGCAGCAGCTGCAGACAACGCTGGGGAACGGCTATCAGCTCTCGATCAAGCCCGTGACGGATGTTGCCAGGCGGGCCATTCCTGTTCCAACACCTTTTTTTGAGCTGCGCGACGGCTCCAGTATGCAGCTGTACGATATCAATGTTGTGTTCCCAGACGGCGATGCGACTGTGTTCCGCATCGGACATCTGTCCCGGGGCGCGCCGCTCTCCCGCAATCTGTTCGTCAATCTTGCCTTGCTGGTCATGGTGCTCGTGGTCGCCTTGTATGTGACCGCGCGCAGCATCACCCGGCCGCTTTCAGACCTGGTGCGGGCCGCGGAGGGCCTCGGGCGCAACGTGCGGCAGCCGAAGTTGGCAGAAAAGGGTGCGCGCGAGTTGCGGGACGCGGCCCGCTCGTTCAACACGATGCAGGATCGCTTGCAGCGTTATCTCGACAGCCGGACGCGCGTGTTGGCCGCTATGTCTCACGATCTGAAGACTCCACTCACACGATTGCGGCTCCAGGTCGAAACTACCTTGGAGGACCCGGCAATCCAGGCGCGCTTCAGCAAAGAGCTCGATGAGATGGAGAGCATGGTGTGTGGTGCGCTCGCGATGTTTCGGGGGCTGGATGATGACGAGACACTAGCGCCGATCGACATCGACGCGCTGCTGACGACGTTACGATCGGAATTCACGGAGATGGGCGCGGCCGTGTCCGTCGAAGGTAAAGCCGACCGGCCTTTTACGGGTAGGTTGCAGGCGCTGAAACGCTGCCTGACCAACCTCATTGCGAATGCGATCAAGTTCGGCGCGTGCGCAAAGATCATCGTGGCGGACGGGGCGGCGCTCGTGATTCGAGTGAGTGACGCGGGCCCGGGCATACCGCCCGAAGAGCTCGAGCGCGTGTTCGAGCCCTTCTATCGCCTCGAGTCCTCACGCAATCGTGACACCGGAGGCACGGGGCTCGGTTTGAGCATCGCGCGCGATGTTGCGCAGGCGCACGGCGGATCGCTGTTCGCGCAAAATGTTCCGGCCGGCGGATTGGAAGTGGTCTTGGTATTGCCACGCTCTCGCTCCTGAGTCACTCACTTGTCAAATCTCAAGGGAGTGAACAGTCTTTAACGATTGATTACCGCGAGGCTGCGCCTCCGCCACTACGTTGTGCAGTTCAAGGTTTTGCAGGACGGCATCGCGAGTGCCTAGCACGCTCATCGTCACGACCTACGACTGGCCCGCAGCGCTCGACCTGACATTGAAGAGCATCGCCCGTCAGTCGGTGCTGCCCGATGAGGTTATTGTTGCTGACGATGGCTCCGGTCCGGAAACGGCGCGAGTCGTCCAACGGTGGCGCGGCAAGCTACAAGCCCCCTTGACCCATTTATGGCAGCCGCACGACGGCTTTCAACTCGCGCGGTCGCGGAATCGGGCCATAGCGGCGGCGAAGGGCGAATACCTCATCATTGTCGATGGGGATATGGTGTTGCATCGGCACTTCATCGCCGACCACCTGAGCGCGGCTCGGCCCAGCTCGTTCATTCAGGGCGTTCGGCTCTTGACGGAACCGGCGGCCGCCGAACGGATGCTGCGCGAGGGATCCCTGGATCTGAGCTTCTTCTCATCCGGCATCCGCCGCCGGCGGCATGCTGTCCGCAGCCTGCTCCTGAGCAGAATCTTGTTCAGGAGGCGAGTGGGGCAGAGCGCCATCCGGGGCTGCAACCAGGCGTATTGGAAAAGTGATTTGTTGCGCGTGAACGGTTTCAACGAGGCGTTCATGGGCTGGGGTCGGGAGGACAATGAGATCGCCGCCCGGCTTTACAACATCGGAGTGTGCCGGCGTAACCTCAAATTCCAGGCGCTCGCCATCCATCTGCACCATCCGCCGCGCCACCCGCAAGGCGTGAATCCGAACGATGCATTGCTGCGGCAGACTATCGAGCAACGGCAGACCTGGTGTCGACTCGGGCTCGATCGCCATGCTGTATTGGCTCGGGTGAGTGAGCCGGCGCTGCGGGAGCCGTTACGGAACTTTGCCTGATGCGCTCGTCACGCTGTTATCTGTTTGTCTTCGGGCACATGCGCAGCTACTCCTCGCTGTTGTGCCACATCCTCGGCTCGCATCCGCAGATCGACGGCTACTGCGAGACGCATATCAAGTATCGCACTCGGTGGGACCTCTGGCGTCTCCGATCACGCGTGGTGAGACTTACGGGTGAGCCACTGCGGGGCCGCTACGTGTTGGATAAGGTGCTCCATAACTACCCGTTTGCGTCCAGCATCCTCCGCAATCCGAATACGCGCTCGATAGTGTTGTTGAGGCGGCCGGTCCCGACGGTGCAAAGTATCGTCAACATGGGACTGCACTATAGCGATATCGGCTGGTATCGGGATCTCGATGCTGTGGCGAATTACTACGAGGAGAGACTTGCGACCCTCGTGGTGCTCGCGGAACAATTGCGAGGGCGCGTGATGTTCGTCGAGGCGGAGGGGCTGCTCGACGACACGGCTGCCGTGCTGCACAGCGTGACGCGTACCCTGGAGTTGCATGAGCCGCTGCGAGCGGATTATCAACGGTTCGCCCATACCGGCGAACGAGGTTGCGGCGATCCGAGCGAAGTGATCTCGACAGGGCGGGTCAACAAGGTCGCTCGAGAGCAGCGCACACCCGTGGTCTTGCCGCCGAGGCTTTCCGCGCGCCTCCAGTGGGCCTACCACGCGTGCGCGGCGGCGCTGCGCGATACTTGCCAGGCGCGAGCCGCGTAGGGCGGGCGCCTACTGCGTTTGTGCGTTGTTGGATTGCGCCGGATTACGCGGCAACTCGCGTAGCTCGTAGCGTTCGTTCTCATAAATGAGGTAACTACCCTGCTCGTACCACGCGCCCAGTACGATGCGTTGGGCTTGCGCACCTTCTACGGTGGTGTCGTGTATTGCCGGTCGGTGAGTATGGCCGTGGATCATTCGGCGCACGCCCGTCACGCGGTACGCCTTGGCGACCGCTTCAGGATTGACGTCCATGATCTTCGGGATGGTTCGCGCGGTATGTTGGCGACTGCCCGCGCGCGCCTGATTCGCTAACATCTCGCGATCAGCCAAGGGAAGGGCGAGGAAGCGGCGCTGCCATGGCGCGGTTCTGACGATACTGCGCAATTCCTGATAGGAGTGGTCGTCGGTGCAAAGGCCGTCACCATGGGTGAGCAGCACGCGCTCGCCATCGAACTCCGCGATGACCGGATCAGGGAGGAGGCGGCAACCTGTGTTGTCGCAGAAGCCGCGGCCGAGGAGGAAATCACGGTTGCCGTGCAGGAGGAAACAAGCCACTCCGCTGGCGGTCAGGGCGCGCAGCCCCTGCCGGACGGCGGTCTTCTCGACCTCCGTCTCATCATCCCCTACCCATGTTTCGAACAGGTCGCCGAGGATGTAGAGGGCCTCGGCGCCCGTTGCGTGGGTACGAAGGAAATCCAGAAACTGCTCCACCGCCTCCGGCGACCCGGCATCCAGGTGCACGTCGGAGACGAAGAGTCGACTCATTTCGGCGATTGGATCGAATCCGCCGGTAGCGGCAACGGCTTCGCCACAGCGGCGGGTGCCGCGCCCGTTTGCCCTTGCGCGGCATCGAGCAGCTCGACTTTCTGGATCACGACCGGCTTCAGCGGCGCGTCGGACTTGAACGGTCCAAAGCTACCGGTGGCCATGACGCCGATACGGTCGACGACGTCCATGCCCTGTACGATGCGGCCGAAGACCGCATAGCCCCAGCGGGTCGGCAAAGGATCGAGATCCGGGTTGTCGACGAGATTGATATAGATCTGCGCGTTGCCTGAGTGGGGTGCCTCGCTGCGGGCGAGTCCCACCATGCCGCGCTTGTTCTGGAGGCCATTGCCGGACTCATTGAAGATCGTCTCGTGTACGGGTTTCAGCTGGTAGGTGGTGGCATCGTGTCCGCCACCCTGGATCACGAAATTCGCGACGACGCGGTGAATGAGGGTATTGGTGTAATAGCCCTCTTTCACGTAGCGCAGAAAGTTCGCGACCGTGAGGGGCGCGCGGTCCGGCAGCAGCTCGATCACGAAGTCCCCGGCGCTGGTGGAAACCTTCACCAGCTGTGAGGCCTCGGCAGCGTGCGCTCGTGGTAGCGCGAGCAGCAGCATCAGTGCGGTGGCGGCCGCTAGAGCAAGGGTGCGGGTGAAAAGCTTTAGTCGCTGAGTCCGGGGCTGGGTGTACATCAATCCTCCGTCATGCAAGCCGATCATCGTACTTCGCCGCGCTCCGCGAGGCCACGACCGCGCCTTCGGTGCGTTCAGGTCTCGCTTTTCCCGTAACATTGCGGCCATGAGCGCAATGGACAATTCGAGCGGCGCGGCGTTCGCCCAGGCTACGACCCGGTTCGCACCCAGCCCGACGGGCGAAGTGCACTTGGGCAATGCCCGCACGGCCTTATTTAACTTTTTGCTGGCCCACCATGCCGGCGGCCGCTTCTTGCTGCGGGTCGAGGACACCGATGCCGAGCGCAGCCGCGAGGAGCACACCACCGCAGTCCTCCATGATCTGCGCTGGTTGGGTCTCGATTGGGACGCCGGCCCGGATCGCGAGGACGAGCGGGGCCCCTATTGTCAGGCGCAGCGCGCTTCGATCTATCAGCATCATTTCGAGGTCCTGGAGAGCAAGGGAGTGGTGTATCCCTGCTATTGCTCGCCGCTGGAGCTCGAAGTAGCACGCAAGGCCCAATTGTCCGCGGGTAAGCCGCCGCGCTACGCGGGAACTTGTCGCAGCCTCTCTGCCGCGCAGCGTGAGGCGAAGCGGACGCAGGGGATTGTTCCCAGCATGCGCTTCCAGGTGCCGACCGGTCGCCGGATCGAATTCGTAGACTTCGTGCACGGTCCGCAGAGTTTTCTCTCGGACGACATCGGCGACTTCGTGATTTTGCGCGCGGACGGCTCAGCGGCTTTCTTCTTCAGCAATGCGGTCGATGACGCCACCATGGGCGTGACACAGGTTCTTCGTGGCGAGGACCATCTGACCAATACACCTCGGCAGCTGTTGATTCTCGAGGCCTTGGGTCTGAGGGCACCGAGCTACGGGCACATTTCCCTCATCGTGGGTGCCGATGGCGCACCCTTATCGAAACGGCACGGAGCCACGAGCGTTCGTGAGTATCGCGAGCGCGGTTATCGTCCGGAAGCTCTGACGAATCACTTGTTTCGCTTGGGGCATGCGACACAGGAGCACGGCTTCCTGTCGCTTGCCGAGATGGCGCGTGCGTTCGATTCTGCGCATCTGGGTAGATCGCCGGCACGCTTCGACGAGCAGCAGCTGAATGTGTGGCAGAAGGAGGCCGTACACCGGCTGCCTGTCGATGCCGCACGTCGCTGGCTGAGCGCCGTCCTACCCGCGGGGTTGGACGAGAGTGCCGTCAGTGCATTCATATCCGCGGTGCTGCCGAACATTGTGCTTCCGGAGGATGCGCGGCCTTGGGTTGATGTTGTCTTTGGTGGCCCGTTGACCTTGCCCGCAGCCGAGGAACAGGTGGTTCGCGGTGCGGGTGCCGAGTTCTTTGCCGCCGCGGCGAGTGCCGCCGAGCGCAGCGGTAACGATCTGGCCGCTATCGCCGGCGCGGTGCGTGCGGCTACTGGCAAGAAAGGCGCTGATCTCTACATGCCGTTGCGTGTTGCCCTGACAGGGCGCTCTCATGGTCCGGAGCTCGCGCCGTTGTTGAAGACCATGCCGCCCGGCAAAGCACACGAGCGGCTCGCCCGTTTTACTTGAAACACGATTTATGATTCGCATTCACAACTCAATGAGCGGCGACAAGCAGGCGCTGCAGCCGATCCGGCCGGGCCACATCGGGATGTATGTGTGCGGCATGACGGTGTACAACTTCCTGCACATCGGGCACGCCCGCATGATGACGGTGTTCGACACCTTGAATCGGTATTTGCGTCACCGCGGGTATCAGGTCACGTATGTCCGTAACATCACCGACATCGATGACAAGATCATCAAGCGGGCGGCGGAGAACGGTGAGCCGATCGGTGCGCTGACCGAGCGGTTCATCAAGGCGAATGAAGAGGATTACTCCAAACTCGCCATCGAGAAGCCGGATCATGAGCCCCGGGCGACCCACTACATACCTGACATGATCGCGATGATCCGTACCCTGATAGACAAGGGTTACGCCTATGTGGCTGCGGATGGTGACGTCATGTATGCCGTGGCGAAGTTCGAGGGGTACGGGAAGCTTTCAGGCAAGAATCTCGCGGACCTGCGCGCCGGCGCTCGTATCGAGGTGGATGAGTTCAAGCGGGATCCGCTCGACTTCGTGCTCTGGAAGCATGCAAAACCTGGCGAGCCCTCATGGGATTCACCATGGGGACCGGGGCGGCCCGGTTGGCACATCGAGTGCTCCGCAATGTCGGCGGCCCTGTTGGGGACGCATTTCGACATCCATGGCGGCGGCATGGATCTCAAGTTCCCTCACCACGAGAACGAGATCGCGCAGTCTTGCGCGGCCACGGGCGATCGGTTTGTCAACCTCTGGGTGCACAACGGGTTCGTCAATGTCGACAACGAAAAGATGTCGAAGTCACTCGGCAATTTCTTCACCGTGCGCGATGTGTTGCCTACATTGCGGCATCCTGAGGTGTTGCGGTTTTTCTTTCTGATGAGTCATTACCGTGGGCCCATCAACTACTCGCTCGATCAGCTCGAGCAGGCGGATGCGGCACTTCGGGGTATCTACACGGCTTTGCGCGATGTGCCGGTCGTTCCCGCAGTGGAGAGCGAATACACGGCACGCTTCCACGAGGTGATGGACGACGATATCAACACGCCGGAAGCTATCGCGATCATCCAAAGGATGACGCGCGAGATCAATCTGGCGAAGGACACCGGTAAAGAGCGCCGGGCAGCGGCTCTGAGCGCCGAGTTGCGCTCGCTGGCGGGGGTGCTGGGTGTGATTTCGCTGGAGCCGGAGCAGTGGTTTCGGTTGGCGCGGCCCGGCGGCGATCCGGGGGGCGTCGCAGGGCATCAAACCGGAGATGCCGCGGACGGCGCGGTCGCTGGGTCGGGGGCACCCGGGGCGCCGCTGGACGACGCTGAGGTCCAGGGCCTGGTCGATGCGCGGATTGCCGCGCGTAAGGCGAAGGACTTCGCAGAGTCGGACAGAATCCGGGATCAGCTCGCTGCGGCGGGGGTGATCGTCGAGGACAAGCCGGGCGGGAAGTCGACCTGGCGGCGGGCGTAGGGTGAAGGGGTATAGGGCCGCCGCTGAGCTCCAGTAATGCAATTGACAATCATTCTTATTCGCGATTACACTTGCTCCTGAGTCGGGCCGCCTTGTGGTCCGCTGGATGAGAGGGGCTACCGAATGTACGTCTGCATCTGCAACGCCGTCAGTGACCGTCAAATTCGCGAGTGCGTCGATCGCGGCGCGCGCTCTCTCTTCGAAGTGCAGTGCCAGCTTCCCGTCGGCAGCTGTTGCGGCCGGTGCGAAGACACCGCTAGCCAGGTCGTCTCCGAGCAGCTTACCGCCCGTACTCAGCGTAACGCTGCCTAGAAGCTTGGCCTGAGCCGCGCCAGACCGGCGCAAGCCTTTCGCCGCTGTGATTCGCGTCTCACAGCGATTCGTGTTGCGGGACCTGCGGCCTTCCCCCAAGATCGCCAGCCCAAGAATAAGCAGGAATGGCGTGCATGAAGGGCGATCCCAAGATACTGCAGCATCTGAACGTCGTGCTGAAGAACGAGCTTACGGCGATCAATCAATATTTCCTGCACGCGCGCATGTTCGGGCATTGGGGTTTGCTGCGCCTCGCAGAGCATGAGAAGCGGGAATCCATTGATGAGATGAAACACGCGGATCGCCTGATCCAACGTATTCTGTTTCTGGACGGACTGCCCAACCTGCAGGACCTCGGCAAGCTGCTCATTGGCGAGAGCGTGACCGAATGTCTCGACTGCGACCTGAAGCTGGAAATGGCGGCCCGCCTCGAGCTCCAGGCCGCCATAGCCGACAGCGAGGTCGCCGGGGATTTTGTCTCCCGCGAGCTCTTCACCTCCATTCTGGAGTCCGAGGAAGAGCACATCGACTATCTCGAGACTCAGCTGGACCTCATCAAGCGCATCGGTCTCGAGAACTACTCGCAATCGCAGCTGGGCGAGCACGCCGACTAAAAGCCCGCGGCGAGACTCGACTCACATTCAGCGCCCATCGAGTTTGCATAACATCGTAGGTCAGAGCACTCGGCGATGAGGGGGCTGACCATGACCACGCAACGAGCGCGGCTCCTCATAGTCGACGACGAGGAGGCGCTGATGACAGCCCTCTGCAATACGCTCAAGGCGGAGGGTTATGCCACGACAGGCTTTGTCTCCGCATCTGCCGCATTGGCGCAGTTGCGGGAGAGCCAATTCGATCTGCTGCTTACCGATCTCATGATGCCGGAGATGGACGGTATTGCCCTTCTGAATGCGGCGCGGGCTGTCGACCCCGATCTGGCCGGTATCGTGATGACGGGGCACGGCACTATCGATACTGCCGTGCAGGCACTCCGTGGCGGTGCTTTAGACTATGTATTGAAGCCTTTCCGCCTCACGAATTTGATGCCCGTGTTGACGCGCGCCCTGGAGACCCGGCGCCTGCGCACGGAGAACATTCAGCTGCGCGAGGCGGTTTCCATTTACGAGCTGTCGCGCGCCATCACTCGTGGTCTATGTCAGGAAGAGGTGCTGCGGCGTACCGTCACCGCCGCGGCGCGACAAAGTGACGCCGATGCGGTTTGCATCCTGGTCCCAACGGCCGACCGCAGTCAGTTGCGAGTGGCGGAAGTCTGGGGCTCCGATGTTGGTTGGATGCAGGCTGCACCCCTGCAGCTCAACGATGAAGTCGAGCGTTGGGTCTCGGCAACACGCGAGGAGCTGTCAACCTGGGATGGTCGCGGTGCGCTGCAGAAAGTGTTTGCGCCTCCCTTTCCCGGAAGCGCGGTGGGTGTGGCGCTACCCATCGTCGCGGGCGGCAACTTCTTTGGCATCCTGCGCTTTAGTTGCAAAGCAACGCAGCGAAGCCTGACACCAGGGCAGGTGAAGGCGCTCGATATTCTGGCGAGCACGGCGGCCGCGGCGCTCGAGTCGGCCTCGCTGCTCGGGCAGTTGCGAGCGTTGAATCAGGAGCTCGAAGAGCGCGTGCGCCAACGCACTCAGGATCTGCAGGCAGCCAACGCCGATCTCGAGGCCTTCTCGTATTCGGTCTCGCACGATCTACGCGCCCCGCTGCGCAGGGTAGACGGCTACTGTCAGATGTTCATGCAGGATTTCGGTGCCGATCTGACGCCCGAAGGACGCCGGGTTCTCGAGAATGCCTGCGCGGGCGCAGCCCACATGGGGCGGCTCATCGACGATTTGCTGCGTCTGGCGCGCTTCAGCCGTCAGGCGCTGCAGGCGCGGCCGGTGCAGATGCGGGCGGTGGTCGAGCGGGTCCTGGCAAATCTCAACGAGCAGATTCAAGGGCGCGCTGTTGAGTTGCACATCGGCGAGCTGCCGGATTCCATCGGAGACGGTGCACTCCTGGAACAGGTCTACATGAATTTCATCGCCAACGCGCTGAAGTTCTCCGCCAGTCGATCGCCGCCCCGCATCGAGGTCGGCTCGTTCGCTGCGCCCGGGGAACACGTCTACTTCGTGCGCGACAACGGTGTCGGCTTTGATATGAGCTATGCCGAGCGGCTGTTTGGCGTGTTTCAACGCCTGCACTCGCAGACGGAGTTCGAGGGTACCGGCATCGGGCTGTCCATAGTGCATCGGATCATCAGGCGCCACGGTGGCAGAACCTGGGCCGAGGGCAAGCTGCACGAAGGCGCGACGTTTTACTTCAGCCTCCCGGTGCGAGCCGAGACGGGAGCGGTGTGACACCAGAGGCCACACAAACTCGCGCTCCAGCCACAGCCGTGCCCAACGGCGTCGATCTGGATGTCGTGTTGATCGAAGACTCGATCTCCGAGGCGGAGCTGGCGGTCTGGCGCCTGACTCAAGGTGGCTTTCGCTGCAGCTATCGCCTGGTGGCGTGCGAAGAGGAGCTCGTGCGGGCGTTGCGCGAGCGCAGTCCGGACGTCGTGCTATCACAATTCCAACTTCCCGAGTTTGATGGCATGGCGGCGCTCGCCGTCGCCGCGCGCCTGGCTCCGGAGGTACCGTTCATCTTCTTCTCCGGCACGATCGGCGAAGAGCGGGTCATCGAGGCACTCCGGTCCGGCGCTGTCGATTATGTCCTCAAAGCAAACCCGCTGCGGCTCGTTCCGGCAGTGAAACGCGCCTTGCAGGAGGCGGAGCTGCGACGGGCGAACAAGTTGGTCCAGGAGCGTGCCGCGCGAATTACCGGCGTGTTGCAGATGCTGTCCGGAATCAATGCGGCGGTGGTGCGCAGCCAGGACCGACTGTCATTGTTGCAGGAGGTATGTCGTCTGGCGTACCGCCTCGGCGGTTATTACATCGCGGTGATCGCCATGCTCGATCCGGCGACGCGGACCGCGCGCTCGGTAGCGGCCGCCGGTGTGCTGGCCGAGCGCACGGCGGGTATTGTGTTCACGATTGCAGAGAGCGGCGCGGCGGATACGAGCCTGACGGGGCGCGTCATCCGCACGGGCGAAGCCGTGTTCTGCGCGGATCTGGCGGAAACAACCATGCCAGTGCTGGGTCGAGACAACTTTCTCGCGGCCGGCGTACGGTCCCTGGCATGCCTGCCGCTGCGCATCGAGCAAACGCCTATCGGTACTTTCATGGTTGGCGCGCTCGAGCCTGGCCGCATGGGCGCCGACGAGTCGCAACTGTTGAATGAGGTCGCCGCCAACCTGTCGTTCGCCCTGCAGTACCTGAACAAACAGGATGCCGTCAATTTTTTGAACTCCTTCGATCCGCTCACCGGCCTGGCCAAGCGGGCTCTCCTGTGCGAGCGTCTCGACCGGTTGCTGATGCGCGGTCCGGAGCTGGGATCCAGGCTCGCAGTGGAAGTGTTCGATCTGGATCACCTCAGTGTGATCAACGACTCGCAGGGCCGGCACAGCGGCGATCGGCTGCTGCAGTGTGTTGCCGAGCGTTTGCAGGCGCATTGTCCAGACACCGAGCGCTTGGCCCATCTCGGCGGCGGTATGTTCGTCATGGTCGTCATGTTGGGAAACCGCGAGGAGGGCGAGTTACAACGGCTGTACGCCGATGTCATGAAGCTGTTCGAGCAGTCCTTTGCCGTCGATGGCCGCGAGATCGCCGTAACGGTCAAGTGCGGGTTCGCCTTCTATCCGGAGAACGGGCGCGATTCGAACGAGCTCGTGCAGAACGCGGAAAGCGCGTTGAAGGAAGCCAAAGCCTCCGGCGAGCAGTACTTGCACCACCGGGTGGAGATGAACTCGGCGCTCGCCGCGCGGGTCAGGATGGAGCACCGCCTGCGCGCGGCGCTCGGCAACAATCAGTTCGAGCTGCACTACCAACCGAAGCTGCACCTGCAGTCGGGAAAGATCGAGGCCGCGGAGGCGCTGTTGCGTTGGCGGGATCCGGAGCGCGGGCTCGTTGCTCCCGGAAGTTTTCTGCCTATCCTGGAGTCGGCGGGGTTGATGCCGGCGGTTGGCGCGTGGGCTCTCAATCAGGCGGCGTCCGATTGTCGCGACTGGCGCCGCGCCGGATTGCCGCCGGTGCGTGTAGCGGTGAATGTCTCCCCCGCCGAGTTGCGCCGGCGCGGGTTCGGGCATGAGGTTGTGTTGGCCGCGGGCACGTTGGCGGACCGTGGCGGCTGGGGTATCGACATCGAGGTGACCGAGGGCGCCTTGTTGGGCGATTCCGCCGAATGCGTGCAAGCGCTGCGCTTCATGCGCAACTCCGGCATCCGGGTCGCGATCGACGACTTCGGTACCGGCTATTCCTCGCTCGCCCGCTTGTCGGAGCTCCCGATCGACACGCTGAAGATAGATCGCGTCTTTACGCGCCATCTGCCCCAGGATCGGCGTTTCGGAACGCTCGTGGCCACTATCATCGATCTCGCCCACGCCTTTGATATGACCACCGTCGCTGAGGGCGTCGAGACCCAGGCGCAGCTCGACTATCTGGCCCGAGTCGGCTGTGACGAATCACAGGGCTACTTGCACAGCCGCCCCATTCCCAGAACGGAGTTCGAGCGGTTGCTCGTCAAGGTCAATTCTGAGGCTCCCGCTGTGACCGAAGGCGCCGGCGTACCCGTTTAGGTGACCCCGTGCGCACCCCCGCCGCCCTCTCCAAGGTTGCCCCCCCTTCGCCCAAATCGTAGACTGCGCGTCCCCTTGCCGGGGTGTAGCTCAGACTGGTAGAGCGCCACGTTTGGGACGTGGATGTCGCAGGTTCGAATCCTGTCACCCCGACCACATCATTTGGGTCACGCCGGGCTGGACGCCGCGATGCGGGCGAAGCCGTCTGTGTCAAAAGCTCCAGATGGCGCCGATGGATAGCAGATCCGGGCTGCCGGTACCGATACTGATGCGCTCGTACTCGCCCCGCAGTGCCAAGGCACCCACTTTCATTTGCGCTCCCAACGTGTAGGCAAAGCGCGTCGTAGTCTCATTGCGATCGAAAGACGCGTTTCCAAACAGCGGGCAGTTGGTGAGGCAGCCGAAAGTGCCGATGGCTCTGGTATTCGTGTGGATCCGTGCCGCTCCGGCCTTGGCGTAAGCATCCAGGAAGGACAAGGGAAGGGGGGCATAAAGAACCCCGAATGCAGCGGCTGCACGAGCGTGAGAAGTGGCGTAATAGCTCACGTAGTCGTGTTCGCGGCCCAGGGCACCTGAGGTCGTGAAATCACCAAAATCGACGTACTCGACTTCGGCACCCACGAGCGAGAGAGGCCGGGCGCCGAGCTGCACCTTCCAGCCCGTGTTGCGCTGATCGAGCCTGACGGAGGGCGATTGAGTGGCGAAGCCCACCGCAGTGGTCGTCAGAGTGAGGTTCTGCGTTCGCAGAGTCGACCGCCCGAGGGCGCCACCAAAGTAGAAGTGCAGTGAATCGGCCCCGAACGCGGGGCCGGTCGCAAGAACCAAGGCGATCAAAAAGACATGGGGCTTCACGCCAACGATGGTATGCCCGAGCTCAAGCGGCAACTGTCATCGATTTGTACTCGAGCGCACCAATCGGTATCCAGTTGTAGCCGCGCCGCCTTGCCCGGCACAGTTGATGCTCCCTCGGCGACACGGTTCGGTCAGGAGGAGCAGGGCATGATTGCTCATACAACGCTTGCGGTCAGCAACTATCAGAAATCCAAAGCCTTCTACGGCAAGGCTCTCGAGCCACTCGGTTACCACAACAATATGGAATACGGTGATTCCGCGGGCTTCAACGACGGCAAAGTTACGGATTTCTGGATCAGTCAGGAGGACACGGTCCAGCCGACCCACCTTGCATTTCAAGCCCAGAATCGTGAGCAGGTGGAGGCTTTCCACAAAGCCGCGCTTGCCGCGGGCGGGAAGGACAATGGTGGGCCCGGCTACCGCAAGTACTGGCCCGGCTATTACGCGGCGTTTGTGCACGATCCGGACGGCAACAACATCGAAGCCGTGTGGTTCGACTACAGCAAAGCCGAGTGATCGCCGCGCGGCCTGGCCGAGGCTCGCGCGAGTTGTAATCCCAACATCTCGCGGTGCTTCTGGCGGGCAAAGTCGATGTCATTGCCGAGCTCGGCGCTGACAGCTCGCACCGCTCGTGCGAATACGGAGCGCAGCACATATCGGGCGCCGATCCGATTGACTGCATTCAGCAGGAAATTGGCAATCTCGACCTCGCGCCGATAGCGCCTGGGGTGGCGGTTGCGCAGCGCATCGAGCGCGGCCTGTACCAAGGTCTGCTCGTAATGAACGAAATCGGCTGTGTTCTTCTCGATCGAGTCACCGCAGTAGAGACGCCGCGAGCGGATCTCCTGGGCACGTGAAATATTGACAGCCTCGAGCCGCTCGCTCAGGTCGCGCAAGAAACGTGAAGGGCCGATGAGGGCGAGCGCCCCGGTCACCAGGGAGGCGGCCGCGAAGAATTCGGTGCTGCGCGCGATAGCCGGATCCGCGTGCAGGCGTCCATAGCGTCGTGAGCGGCGGAAAAAGGTCGGGACGCTGAGCACCATTACAGCAGCCCGAGCAAGTCCTGCGCCTGTGTCTTCCAGTCGTCACATTTCAGTCACGGCCCGTTCACCGGCACTCGGTACTGTTGACAGATCTGTTGCCGCGACAGACTTCAAGACGTTGCCAAGCACATCGACATGGTCCGATCGGCTCGATGAGCGTCTGTTTCGGACTCTCTACGCGACCTCTCTCGTCTACAACACCTGCTGGGAGGATCCGGCGGTCGATAGGCAGGCGGTCAACCTCACCGCGGACGATGTGCTGCTGGTCATCACCAGCGCCGGCTGCAACGTGCTCGACTATGCGCTGCTCGCGCCCAAGCGCATCCATGCCGTTGATGCGAACCCGCGCCAGACCGCGCTACTGGAGCTCAAAGTCGCCTCAGTGCGGGCGCTCGAGTTCGACGATTTTTTCAAGGTGTTTGGTGAGGGTTGCCATGTGGCGTTCCCCACCTTGTATCACCATGCCTTGCGCGAGCAGCTGTCGGAATTCGCACGCAGCTATTGGGACAAGCGCCTCGATTGGTTTGCCGGCAAGCGCGGCAGCTTCTATTTTCACGGACTCTCCGGCCTGGTGGCGCGCGGTTTCAAGGGATATCTGGCGATACGGCCGCGACTTGCGCGTCATATCCGCACCCTGTTTGGCGCGAGCTCGCTGGATGAGCAGCGGGCGATCTACGACGAGCGCGTCGCGCCAGAGATGTGGGGGCCGACGTTGCGATGGGCGCTTTCGCGTCAGTTCACGCTGAGTCTGCTTGGCGTACCGCATCCGCAGCGCCGGGAGATCGAGGCGCAACACTCCGGCGGAGTGGCAGGCTACATCCGCGAGTCGCTCGAGTATGTCCTGCGCCAACTCCCTATCTGGAACAACTACTTCTGGCGCCTGTATCTGCACGGACGATACTCGCCTGGTTGCTGTCCGGAGTATCTGCGCGAAGAGAATTTTGCCGCGCTCAAGGGCGGCCTGGTCGATCGCATCGTGCCGCACACGGCGACGGTGACCAACTTCCTGCGCGGCTCGCAAGAGCGGGTGTCCAAGTTCGTTCTGTTGGATCACATGGATTGGATGGCCAGCCACTATCCGGAGGCGCTGGTCGCAGAGTGGCGCGAGATTCTCGCGCATGCGGCGCCTCGCGCCCGTGTGATTTTCCGGAGTGCGCACGCGCGGCCCAAGTATCTGGACACGATCAGTGTGGACGGAGTCAGGCTGGCCGATCATCTGTCGTTCCATGCGGATCTGGCGCGGGAGCTCTCTCGGCAGGATCGCGTCCATACCTACGCCGGATTCCATATCTGTGATGTCCCGGCGTGATCTCCGCGCCGATTCGCGCATCCTTTGGCAAATGCTGCGCGGCCAGCAACGCAGTGGCACCGCAGCCGAGCGGCTGCAAGCGTTTTATGCACCGCAAGCGAGCCGTTATGACGAGTTTCGTGCGCGGCTGTTGCATGGCCGTGAGGAGCTCATCGACCGGTTGATCACACCGCAGGATGCGGTGGTAGTTGAGTTGGGTGGTGGCACCGGCTCCAACATCGAGCGGTTCGGTACACGGATGCGCAAGCTCCGCCGCTACATCCTCGTCGACCTTTGTCCGGCACTGTTGGAACAGGCGCGCCCGCGTGCCCGCAAGTGCCGGCATGTCGAGCTGGTGGAGGGCGATGTCACGCGATTCCGGCCCGCGGAGCCGGCCGACTGCGTTTTCTTCTCATACTGCTCACCATGATCGACGATTGGCGCGCGGCGTTGACGAACGCGGCAGCGATGCTGAAACCGGGCGGCTGCCTGGGCATCGTGGACTTCTATGTCTCCGGTTCCAAGCCTGAGCCGGGTTTCGCCCGTCATGCCGCGTGGGAGCGCTGGCTTTGGCGGCGCTGGTTCGCCCATGACGGCGTTCGGCTCTCACCCGAGCACCTTCAGGCGCTGACGGCCGCCATGCCCGACCATGTGCTCCTTGAACGCAAGGGGGCTCTCCCCTATGTCCCGGGATTGAGAGTTCCGTATTACGTCTTTATTGGCCGCAAACCCCACGCTTCTACTGCAGTGCACTGCGACGGCAGCTAATGCCTTGACAAATACAGCCTAGGCAAGTATCTTACGCTCCATCCTCCATTTGGAGCGCGACTTTGGCTGACGTTTACGACATCGAAAACTACCAGCCCCGCAAAGGGGTCGGGCATTTGCTGAACCGTGTGCGCACCGAAATACTGGT
>Ga0207695_10005227_pt1 | contig 17355 bp, 19 predicted proteins | sample KBSC54metaG_FD_184354 | JGI IMG/M metagenome (GOLD analysis project Ga0207695, IMG submission 184354) | Corn rhizosphere microbial communities from Kellogg Biological Station, Michigan, USA - KBS C5-4 metaG (SPAdes) (version 2) | ecosystem: Host-associated > Plants > Roots > Rhizosphere > Soil... | reverse complement strand
GCTATTACCTGTATCACGGGGCGGCTCCGGCGGTTGTGTTGTTCGCGCCGTATCGGTTGTTGACAAAGCACGATCTGCCTGAAAATTTCGCTTTATTCCTGTTCTGCTTCGGAGGCTTTCTGTTTTCAGCCGGGGCATTTTTCGAGTTGATTCGATTGGCGGGGGTGAAACCGCGGCTTACCGCCATCGCGCTGACTCTTTTGGCGCTCGCGTTCTGTCAGGGCGCGCCGTTTCTTACCAGCCGTGTGTGGGTGTATGAGATCGCAATCGCCGGCGCTTATTTCTTCCTTTCGGGCGCGGTTTACTTTTTTGCGCGGAGTTTCACGGGAACGGCCCAATGGACGCTTTCGGCAGCCGGGCTTATGTTCGGAATGGCGGTCGCATGCCGTCCACATACGATGATTGCGGGAGTTCTCGCCGCGGGCATTCTCGCGTTCCAGGGGCGCAAACGCCTGGTCGCAACGGCAATTCCATTCGCCGTGGCGGCCCTTTTCATCGCAGCCTATAATTTCGGCAGATTCGGGAGCCCCTTCGAATTCGGAACCAAGTGGCAGCTTGCGGGGGAGAATCAAGGCCGGGTTACACTCTCGTCGGCGAATATTCGACCCGGGCTCTTTTACCTGCTGCAATCGAAGCCGGAGTTCAGCCCCGTTTTCCCGTGGGTGGAACTGCATTTTCCGCCGCGCGATTTTCCGCGGCCTGCCACGTACTTCGTGGAGGAAACGGTAGGGGGCTTCTATCTCGCTCCGTTCATTTTTGCGCTTCCTCTGATTTTCTTTGCGCGGCGCGTGCGGCTTCTGCTCTTATTTCTTACCGCAACGGCCGCGGGGATTCTGCTGTTCGTCGCCATGACGGGCTGGAGCACGCAGCGGTATGAGGTGGATTTCCTGCCTTTGCTGGGCCTCGCGACGCTGACGGCATTTGCGGTTTCCACATCCGCCATCCCGTTCGCGATCCGCGGCCTTGCGACCGCAATCCTGGCCGCCGCAATTGTGTTCGGTTGTGTCGTGAATCTGGCTTTGGGAATTTCCGGGCCGTATTGGGACATGGTCAGGAACAAGCCGCTTCGCTTCGTCAGAATTGCCGCGCCGTTCAGCCCGGTGGAGCGGTACAGGCCGGTGCTGAACCCGAGGTTCGATGTCAGTTTGAAGGTGGCGACCGCTCCTGTGCCCGAGCATTTTCGCGACGAGTGGGTGACAGTCGGCCGGCAGCTATACCGGTATGAACTCTACACGGAGCGAGTCGCGGGGAAGTGCAGGGTTTTTTCAAATTTCCCGGGGTCGGTGGTCTCGGCCGATTTTCCCGAAGAAGGTCTGCCGGCGGATATTCGGGTTAGCTTTGGACCTGGTCCGGGAGATGTGGTGGTCCGCGGGAATGGTGTCGAGATATTGCGGCATCGTTTGGACGCTCTGGTGAGCGCGCCTTCGCAAATTGTTGTGTACCGAAATCGACCGTAAGCTACGGCGACGTTGTCGGCTTAAGAACATCGGCGGACAGGCGCCGCCTTCCTGCATCGGCGTACCGTGTCGGATTTCGAGCCAGCCCTGTTCTTCCGACCCGATCAATTTCTGGCGCCCGCGATGCTGAAAACATCAGGGTTTGAAATGTTGGGCGAGGTAGTCGAGAATGCCGTTGCGCCGGTCGGGTTTTACGTCCGCACCCCATCCCGCCATCTTTGTGATTTCGCGATCCCACTGAGCGCGCGTCAGGCGCTGCGAACGCATCATGTGGTCGTCGTGGCAGGTAAGGCAGGCGGTTTGGTAGCCCTCTGGCTGAGGGTCAGCGGAAACGGGCGCCTTCACGGCGACCGCCGGACGTGTTTTCGCAACGGCCACATCTCGCGCCTGCGCGACATTCCACAAATACCCCGACGGATTCCATTCCTGCTTCATCGGCTGTGTTTGGCCCGCTTCGTTGGTGGCGCGCGAAATGAGAGAATGCTGGCCTTCCGTTGCCTGCCAGGCGTGAGTCCATTTGCGGAAACCGTATTTCGTTCCGGACCCTGCGAGTTTCGCGGGCTGCCAGGTATTGCCGCCATCCACCGACACATCCACCTTCGTCACCGGCGATGCGTTAGACCAGGCAACACCCTGCACCATCACCATGCCGGGCTTCACCCATTCGCCAGGATGCGCAATGACGGACTTTACATTCAGATCCGTTACGGACGCCATGTCTTTCGGATCGACAGCGGAACCGGGCGCCACGGAATGCGAGGGGTGACGATAGGCGGTCTTCATCCAAAAACCTTCGAATTCATGGTCAAGCACTTCGATGTGCTGAAGCCACTTCACCCATGAATCGCTGGCCCAACCGGGGGCGATGACGCGCAGGGGAAACCCGTGCTGCGCCGTCAGCGGCTTCCCGTTCATGGCCCAGGCGAGCATCGTATCGGGGTGCATGCCTTTTTCGAGAGTAATGGTGCGTTGGAAATCGGGCATTTTGCCGAGCGGCACATCCGCGCCGTCCATCAGCAGTTGTGTCGCGCCGGGCTTCACGCCGGCCATGTCCAATACATCTTTGAAGCGAACGCCGGTCCAGCGGGCGTTACCGACGCTGCCGAAACGCCATTGCGCGCCGGGCAGTGTGGGTTCATAGAAACTGCGGCCGTTGCCCGCGCATTCAAGGACACTGACCAGTTCCGTGTGCGGAAGTTTTTGAAGCTCGGCAAGGGTCAGCTTCAACGGCTTTGTCACAAGGCCGTCGATTTTCAAATTCCAATCGGCTAATTTCACTTCAGGGGTGTACGTATGGCATCTCACGAAGAAATGCTCCACCGGCGTGATCTCATCGATGAAGCCGGATACGGGCATCTCAAGATCCGCGGGACGGGGTGAAAGCGTTATAAGGCTGGTGCCGGACTTCTCGGCCGAACGACCGGTGTTGCCCGCGAGCAGCGATGCGGTGGCGGTGAACAGCAGGTCGCGTCTTGTGAGTGGCATGGATAATACTTTATCTGGCGCCGCGCGCGCGTTGCGGAATGGCGCTTCGTTTGCCGATACGGAACCTCAACAATGAAAACTCAAGCAGCCCACTACCTCCGATATTCCCCTGCCGTTGAGACGATTCATCCGGGCGAAGAAGAAGTGTTTCAGGAACTCACGGACACCATGCTGCACATCACGCGCACCATGGCTTCTCATTACCGCCATGCTTATCGCCCGGTACATGCGAAAAGCCATGGCCTGCTGGTTGGGAAGCTGACCGTGCCGGGCGACTTGCCGGAGATGCTGGCGCACGGCTTGTTTGCCCAGGCGGCGAGCTATCCGGCCATCCTGCGGTTCTCCACCAATCCGGGCGATTTGCTGGCCGATTCGGTGTCGTCCCCGCGCGGCCTTGCGGTGAAAGTGCTGAATGTGCCCGGGGAAATGCTGCCATCACACGAAGGCAGCACCACGCAGGATTTCGTTTGCGTAAATGCCAAAGTATTTGGGGCAGCCGACCCGGCGGCGTTTCTCGCCGGCCTGAAGACTCTCGACAAAACTCTGGAGTATCCGGAGGCGCTTAAACAAGCTGTCTCCACGGCAAGCCGCCTGGCAAATCTGGCATTGCGCGCAGTGGGAGTTCACAGCGGTTTGCTCGATAGCTTTGGGCACCCGTTTACGCATATCCTCGGGGAAACATATTCCACCGTGGGGGCGTTGCGGTACGGCAGCTATGTTGCGAAGATTGCGATCGAACCGGCATCGCGGAACCTCAGGGCTTTGACCGGGAAACACGTGGACGCGGGCAAGGGTTTTAATCCGCTGGAAGATGCCGTCAGGGAGTTCTTCGCTGCCAACAACGCCACATGGAATATACGGGCACAGTTCGCGCTGGACTCCGATACGACGCCGATCGAAGATCTCAGTAAGGAATGGCCAGAAGATCTTACTCCGTTTCAAACGGTGGCGGTGCTGACTGTAGAGGCGCAGGATAGCTATTCGGATGCGCGGCAGGTTTTTGTGGATGAGCAACTATCGTTCAGTCCGTGGCACGGGCTCGCCGCACACCAGCCTTTGGGCGGGATCATGAGATCCCGACGGGCGGCATATGAAGCAGCGCAAAAATTTCGCGCGCAGAGAAATATGCGGCCGCGCGTGGAGCCGTTTCGAATTGAGGAAGTACCGCGGTAGGAGTTCGTGCGTGAGGCGACTTTGTCACCCGCGCCGACCGCGGGTCGGCTAAGCAGGCCTCCGCTCCTCACACTGGAAGCTCATTTGCACCACCGCGCGTTATGCCCGCGCAATCCATTGCCATCCGTCCGCTGAGCCGTACCGATATTCACGTATCGGCGCTGAGTTTGGGCGGACACCACCTCGGAAATACCAAAGACGAGCAGGAGTCGATCCGAATTGTCGATGAGGCCCTGGACGGCGGCATCACAGTCGCTGCGGCGTTTGCAAACCGATCATCTGGATCTGGCAGATTCACGGCGTTTCGTTCTATAACGACCCGGAACTCTCCATTCGGCCCGATGGAGCCGCTGAAGCGCTCACGATGGTGAAGAAGCAGGCGAAAGCTTCCTGTTTAAACAAATCAAGCAGAAAAACACTGCCTCGCTGAACGGGTCCCGATTCTGGTCGGATGATTGCTGAGGGCTTTTGTGGGAGTGAAGCCTCACATGGCGACCAAACCAAGATCAACTACAAAGAAGAGCACTGGCAAAACTTCGTCCGCAAGAAGCACTTCGTCGGCCACGTCGGCGAAAGGGGCTTCGGCGGCAAAAGCAAAGACAAGTTCGGCGACCGCAAAGAAAACGGCTCCCGGCAAGAAAACCATGGCGGCCGGACACGCGACATCCTCGCATGGAGCGTCGGGACACGGAGCCTCCTCACACGCGACCACCGATCATGAAGAAATCCGGCGCTGGGCGGAGGAAAGAGGCGGGAAGCCGGCGTGCGTACGAGGCACGGGCGGCAAGGACGATCCTGGCGTCATCCGCCTCGATTTCCCAACCGGACCGGAGCCTTCGCTGGCGGAGATCTCCTGGGATGAATGGTTCGAGAAATTCGATGAGAACCAATTGGCGCTGGTGTTTCAGGAAACGACGGCCGAAGGCCAGCAAAGCCGGTTCAATAAGCTCGTCAGCAGGCAGACGGTCGGGACGGATGAGAAGGCGCCGAAGAAGCAGCCCGCAAAAACCCGCGGCGCGGGAGGTTCCGGCGGACGACATTAGCGACACTCAGCGCGTCAGACATGTGGCCGGGCAAGTGCTGATCTCCTAATCGGCAATAATATCCGCTAATTTGGCGGAGCAAGGGAGAATAAGCATGAAAAGGACGGCACTCATTGTATTTCTGTCGGCAGCGGCGCCCCTCTGTTTCGCACAGGCTGGCGGGGCCGGTCAGGCCGGCGGCACAGGTCAGGCGGGCGCTGCCGGGACTACTCAGTCAAGACCGAACGGCGCTGGAAACACGGGTCAAACGCAAAGGAGTACGGCAGGACAAGCCGGAACGCCCTCTCAAACAGGAGCCGGTCAAAACGGAGCCGGGGTCGCCGGCAGCACGGGAGCTACCGGACAATCCGGCAACACAAATTCCAATTCAAACAGAAGAAAAAGCACTAAACGGAATCGCAAGAGCAGTTCCGGATCGGGCGGAACGGGTTCTTCGGACACCTCGAATCCGCGCCCTCCGCTCCAATAACGTACCTTGATCCGATTTTGCCTGGCCGCCCCGGGGACTGGGCCGAAAGAGGCGCCGGTAGCCATTCCCCGGGGCTCATCGGGCAGGTTTTTCTTTCAGTGTCAGGCATTTTGATACACTGGTATTTTCCTCGCTCCCTGACCAAATGTTCGATAATCTCTCCGACAAACTGCAGCGTGTTTTTAAAAACATGCGTGGTGAAGGCCGCCTGACCCCTGAAAACATGGAAGCAGCGCTCCGTGAAGTCCGGGTTGCGTTGCTTGAGGCGGACGTCAATTTCAAAGTAGTTAAGCAACTGATCGAGGCTGTGAAAGTGCGGGCGCTCGGCCAGGAAGTGCTGCAGTCCCTGTCGCCCTATCAGCAGGTGATCGGCATCATCAATGAGGAACTCGTTAAGATTCTCGGCAGCCACGAAGCGAAACTGCGCTTCGCGAACGATCCTCCGAGTGTGTTTCTGATTGTTGGCCTGCAGGGCTCCGGTAAAACTACTTCAACAGGCAAGCTCGCGCGCTGGCTTACAAAGAACGGTCACAGGCCGCAGATGGTCTCGGTGGATATCTACCGGCCGGCCGCGCGGAAGCAACTGGAAATCATCGCCCGGGATAACAAGATTCCCATCTACGCGGGCACGCCGGAAGAGACCGGGGTCATCGAACTCGCGCGTTCGGCGCGGCGCGAGGCAACCAATGGCGGCCGGGATGTACTGCTGGTGGATACCGCCGGGCGTTTGCACATCGACGATCAGTTGATGGACGAGCTGCGGAAATTGAAGGATCTGCTGAATCCTGTTGAGATCCTCTTCGTTGCCGACGCGATGACGGGTCAGGATGCGGTGAAATCGGCCGATGAGTTCCACAAGAAGTTAGGGATTACAGGCGTGATCCTGACGAAGATGGACGGCGACGCGCGCGGTGGCGCGGCGCTTTCTATACGGCACGTCACGGGTCAGCCGCTGAAATTCGTCGGCGTTGGTGAGAAGTCGGACGCTTTCGAAGCGTTTCATCCCGACCGCGCGGCATCCCGCATCCTGGGGATGGGCGATATTGTCAGTTTCGTCGAAAAGGCGCAGGAGGCCTTCGATTCGAAACAGCAGGAGGAGATGCAGCGCAAGCTGATCGATAACGAGTTTACGCTCGAAGATTTTCGCGATCAGCTGAAGTCGCTCCGCAAACTCGGGTCCCTCGATTCGATTCTGAAGATGATGCCCAAAGTGGGCATGATGAAGGACCTGCAGAACATGCAGCCCGATGAAAAAGAATTGACCCGAATCGTGGCCATCATCGATTCGATGACGCCCAAAGAGCGCCATAATCACATGATCATCAACGGCAGCCGGCGTCGGCGCATCGCGCGCGGCAGCGGGACTTCCGTTGAGAAAGTAAACGACCTGCTGAAGCAGTACGGGCAGGCGCGGAAAATGATGAAGAGCCTGTCCGGCGGTCTCATGGGCGCCGGCGGTGGTTTCCTGGGGAAAAAGATGGCCAAACTCGCCGGTAAAGGCGGGTTGGGTAAACTGGGTCTACCTGGTTTTTAGAGTTTGGGTACACGTTTTTAAAGTTTAAGGACAATACAGATTTCAATGCTGATGATCAGACTGGCCCGTTTCGGCGCCAAAAAGAAGCCGTTCTACCGTGTGGTTGTGATTCAGAAGGAACGCGCGCGCGATTCCCGCAACATCGAAGTGGTGGGACACTATAACCCGCTAACCGACCCCGCTCTCGTGAAACTCGAACACGACAGAATCGAACACTGGACTAAGAATGGCGCACAAATGTCCGAGACGGTGGCGAAACTGCTCAAGAAGCATCCCGCCGGCGTTCCCGTTGCGTAAAGTTGTTTGTCGCACGGTCGCGCGGTCGCACCGGTCGGTAAACAAGCGGGACGATGGACAAGCGGGACAATGAACGGTGGGACGATGAAACAGCTAATTGAAGACATAGCGAAGGCTCTGGTCGATCATCCGGACGAAGTTATCGTCAAGGCCACGGAAGGCGAACACGCTACGGTTGTCGAATTAAAAGTCGCCCCCACCGACCTGGGCAAAGTGATCGGCAAACAGGGCCGGACCGCGCGGTCTATCCGGTCAATCGTTGCCGCGGCGGGCATCAGGCAGAATCGCCGGTTTACTCTGGAAATCATTGAATAGCTCCGCGCAAGACTTTGTCACTGTCGCGGTGCTCGGTCGCGCCCGGGGCAATCGCGGCGAAATAACGGCTGCGAGCCTGACGAGCAAGCCCGAGCGTTTCGACGACCTGAAATCCGTGCGGCTGAGCGGCGGTGACGCCGAATTCGATAATCAGCCCTTCACCGTTGAGCGGATTTGGATTCACGCCGGCGCCCCGATCTTCAAGTTCGAAGGCATAGATTCGATTTCCGATGCCGAGAAGCTCCGCGGCGCGGATGTGCGCGTTCCGAAGGCGGAGCGTGTTGCTCTCGAACCGGGTGAATTTTTCCATTCCGATCTGGTTGGCTGCGAGGTCCGGGAGAGAGTTTCCGGGCGGGTAGTGGGCCAGGTCACGGGATGGGAAGAATTCGGCGGTCCGGCGCTCCTGGAAGTGGACGGCGGACGCCTGTTGATCCCGTTCGTCAAAGCCATCTGCACAGATATACGACCGGAACAGCGCCTGATTCTGGTGGACCTGCCTGAAGGTTTGGAAACCGTGAATGAAGTTTCACCTTCTCACAATATTTCCTGAGTTCTTCGATGGCCCGTTTCGTCACGGAGTGGTGGCGCGCGCGGCCCAGGCTGGTTCGCTCGAGATCCTCAAATACGATCTAAGGGCCTGGACGCACGACGTTCACCGCACCGTGGACGACAGGCCGTTCGGCGGCGGTGAAGGCATGCTGATGAAGGCAGAGCCAATATTCGACGCGGTGGAATCCATCTGGCCGGTTCGCGCGCCGGGACAAAAGGTTGTGCTGCTCTCCGCCCAGGGCCGAAAATTCACCCAGCAGGTCGCCCGGGAATATCTTGCGTGCCAGGAGCTTCTCTTCATTTGCGGGCGCTATGAAGGCGTGGATGAACGAGTTGCCGAGCATCTGGCCGATGACGAGATTTCAATTGGAGATTACGTGCTGAGCGGCGGTGAACTGGCTGCCGCCGTGGTAATCGATTCGGTCGCGAGGCTTCTGCCGGGTGTCCTGGGCAATGAGGATTCCGCGATAAACGAGTCCTTCGAAGACGGTTTACTCGATTGCCCTCAATGGACGCGGCCGGCGGATTTTCGGGGATGGAAAGCGCCCGAGGTCTTGCTGGGTGGAAACCATGCGGAAATCCGGAAATGGCGGAAACGGGCCGCGCAGGAAAAAACCCGCCGATTGAGACCGGATTTGCTGCCCGAGCAGGACATTTTCCGGCCACAATAAGTCCCCCGCAAAATGTGGGGCGGGTTGGTAACGGTTGGTAACCCGCCGGCCGTCTGGTAAGCGGCCGCGCGGCTTTCAAGCCGCGTGAACCGCCCCCATTTTCGCATCGTCCCGGCACTATCCCAATACCCGGAACAAACCAGGTCAATACCTACTTACTGCGCGTGACCGCAAGCGTGGCCGTCTGCACCTGGCCGTCGCGCTCCCGTGAGACCTCGCCCTTGATTTCTTCGCCTTCCTGCTTCAGCACGAATTTCATCGTGCCATTTTCGCCAGGTATTTCGAAGGTCACCTTTCCATCTTCCGCTTTGCCGTCCTTGATCTCGTGCTGCTCACCCGTATTCGGTCCCGCCGTCCCGAAGAGTTTCGTGCCTTCCTGTTTCAGAACGAGGTGAGCGGGGCCAGGCTCTTCACCCGGCTTGGTCAAGGTGCCCGTCCAGGTTCCTGTAGCGTCCGCGGCCATCAGGCTGAATGCGGTGAGCGTTAAGAGAAGAATGTGTTTCATGCGCAAATCCTTTGCATATCGTCTACGCACCCGCACGCCGTTGGTTCACATTTTCTTGTCCTCACGCGGATTTAATGTCAGTCCACAGACGGTCACGGTAACGCTGGGCATCGGGGGGCAGTGACGAAGGCCACAACCCGCGTGAATAAACGTGTTCCGGCGGATAAAGCACAGGGTCTTCGGGGAGCATGTGTCTCGCCCTGCCGTTTGCCGTGGCCGTTTCCGCCACACGGGCATTGGCCGCGGCCACATCGGGACGAAGCAGAAAATCTAAAAATTCATGCGCCAATTCGTACCGGCTGCTTTCGCGGAGAATCGCGGCGCAATCGCAATATAACGGGAAGCCTTCCGCGGGGTAGACAAAGCCGAGCGATGCGCTGTTGGAACCCGCCTGGGCGTGCATCGCCTGCGCTGTGGTGGTGGACCATAATTGCCCCGCCAGCACGTCGCCCGCGACAAGCTGATCCCGAACCTCCGCATTGAGGTATGCGCGCAACAGTGGCTTCTGCCGAATGGCGTCCGTGCGGGCAGCCGCAAGCTGCCGGCGGTCCGTCGAATCGAACGGGAAGCCCAGTTTTAATAAGCATGCGCCGATGACATCTTCCGGGTCGTCGAGCATGGTTATCCGGCCTCTCAGCGCTTGCGACCAGAGGGCGCCCCAGCACGTCGGCCTCTCGGTTTCCCGCGTGTTATACGCGATTCCGGTCGCGTTCCACATGTAAGGCACGCCCCAGCGAAGTTCCCTGTCCCACACAGGCTGCTGGAAACGGGCATCGAGATTCAACAGGCCAGGCAGGCGCCGGTGATCAAGTGTTGCTAACAGCCCATTGCGAGCCATCGGGGCGAGGCGGCTATGGGTGGGGAAAACGATATCCCAACCCGAGTTTCCCGTAATCGCTTTAGCCAGCATTTCTTCATTGCCTTCGTAGGTTCCATAGCGAACGTGAACTCCGCGCTCCCCTTCAAAACGCTTTATCATCGCCGGATCTATATAGGCGGACCAGTTGTAGACGTTCAATCGCGGGCGCATGTCTCTTGCGCAAGACACGGCCGCTGCGCCGGTAAACAGAACCGTGCGCCGATTCATTGTTTCTGAAGCCTCTCTGAAACCAGAATCAGACCTCCGAATGCGACGAGGATGAACGCCGATACCGCATTCACCACAGGGCTGACGCCGCGGCGGGCCATCGAGTAAATCACCATCGGAAGCGTTTCGGAATCCACGCCCGCGACCAGGCTGGTGATGACGTAGTCGTCGAATGAAACTACCACGGCCAGCAGAAACGCGGCAGCTACGGCCGGCGCGATTGCGGGCAGGGTCACCCGGAGAAATGCCCGCCATTCCGTTGCCCCGAGATCCATCGCCGCTTCTTCGAGAGAGCGGTCGTAGTTGCGCAGGCGCGCCGTAACAACTATGGCCACATACGCAAGAGAAAATGCCACGTGCGCAACAATCACCGTGTAAAGGCCAGGGCGCAGGCGCAGGAACCGGAAGGCCCATTGAAAAAGCGCGAGTAATGACACGCCCGTAACGATTTCAGGCGTGACCAGTGACAGATAAAGAGTTCCGGAAAGCACAGGCGCGGCGCGGCGCCACATTCCATACGCGGCGGCAGTGCCGAAAATAGTCGCCAGCACAGATGCCACAAGCGCAATGATAATGCTGTTGACGAGTCCGTCACCAAGTTGCGGGTCGCTTAGCGCGGCTCTGTACCAGCGAAGCGAGAAGCCTTCCCAGATGGTGAAGCGGCTCGCGTTGAAGCTGAACGCGATCAGCGTCAGAAGTGGCAGGTGCAGAAAGGCGAGTACCAGCGCGGCATAGATGGAAAGGCCCCGAAATTTCACATGAGCTCCCTGGCTGCGCGGCTGCGCATGATTCCGGCGAGCAGCAGAGCGCTGATGGCCATCAGGGCGATGGAAGCGGCAGCTCCGAAAGGCCAGTCGCGCGCGCTCGTGAACTGATTCTGAATCAGATTTCCGAGCATGACGGTCTTGCCGCCGCCGAGCAAGTCGGGCGTGAGATAAGCCCCCAGGCACGGCACGAAAACGAGCACAGAACCGGCGGCAATACCGGGCGCGGAGATCGGAATGATCACCCGCCACAATGTTGAGAAGGGCTTTGCTCCAAGGTCCGCGGCGGCTTCCAGCAGCGCGGGGTCAAGGCGCTCCAGCGTGGCGTAGAGAGGCAGCACGAAGAACGGCAGGAAATTGTACACAAGACCGACTAGGACGGCTGCATCGTTGTAGAGAAGCGGCAGGGGCGTATTGACGATATGCAGCCGCAGCAGGATCGTGTTGATCAAGCCTGTGTCGCGCAAAATGAAAAGCCAGGCGTATGTCCGGACCAGGAAACTGGTCCAGAAGGGCAGCAGCACAAGCTGCAGATAGAGATTTTTCGTTCTGCCCGCGCGCGCGATGAACAGCGCCAGGGGAAAACCGAGAATGGCGCAGAGCACGGTGGCAAGGCTCGCAATCCAAACGGAGCGCCAGAGAATTGCGAGGTACACGGGGTCGAACAGACGCCTGTAGCTTTCGAGAGTCCACGGGTGATCGACGCCGCCATAATCTCCGCGCGTGAGAAAACTGTAGGCCGCAACAATGCACAATGGCGCGGCGAGGAAAACGGCGGTCCAGGCGCGCGAAGGCAACAGGAATGAGGCGCGGAGATTCATTCAAAATAAAGTTCGTCCGCCGGCTGCCAGTGAAGCCAAATAGTCTCTCGCTCAGCATATGGGCATTGGTCGCGCGGGATTTCGGCTATTGCGCATTCGCCGTTTTCAAGCCGCGCATTCAGATGAATGCAGTTGCCGAGAAAGAGCAAACTTTCGACAATGCCTTTTCTTAAGAGAACACCTTCCGGAGGTGACGCCGCCACCCGGGTGGATTCCGGCCGCACACCAGCCTTGCCGAACCAGTTCATGGCGCCGAGAAAGCCCGCGACGAACGCCGTGGCGGGGCGAAGGTAGACCTCTTCGGGCGCGCCGAATTGCTCAATGCGGCCCTTGTTCATCACGGCGAGTCTGTCAGAGAGCGAAAGCGCCTCTTCCTGATCGTGAGTGACGAAAAGAAATGTGACGCCCGTTTGCCGCTGCATGGCTTTTAATTCGCCCCGCATTTGCTTGCGAAGCCTGGGGTCCAGCGCGGCCAGAGGTTCGTCCAGCAGCAGCACTTTCGGCTGCAGCACCAGCGAGCGCGCCAGAGCCACGCGCTGTTTCTCACCTCCCGACAATTGCGCGGGCAATCGGTCGCGCTTATCGGCTAACTGAACAAGTTGCAGCGCTTTCAGCGCACGCTCCGTTACGTTGGGCAGCCGGTGTTCGCGAAGTCCGAACTCCACGTTTTGAAGAGCCGTCAGGTGCGGGAACAGCGCGTAGCTTTGAAAAACAGTGCTGACATCGCGCTGCCAGGGCTTGAGCGCCGTAACGCTTTCACCGTTGAGAATCACGTCGCCGGCAGTTGGCTGTTCAAAACCGCCAATCATCCGCAGGGTTGTTGTCTTGCCGCAGCCCGAAGGGCCCAGAAGCGAATAGAAGCCAGCTTGATCGAGCGTGAGAGACACGTTATCTACCGCGCGGTGGCCCGGGTAGTCTTTGGCGAGACCGCGAAGTTCCAGAACGGCCGGCATCGGTATACCGTATCTTAACGGTCCAATTGCGGTGGCTGCGCGATATGCTTGGCGGGAATGAAGATTACATTTGCGGGGGCGGCGGGCACGGTCACTGGTTCCATGCACCAGGTTGAGGTGGCGGGCAAACGTTATTTGCTGGATTGCGGAATGTTTCAAGGTCGCCGCAAGGAAGCGGAGATGCGCAACAGGAACTTTCCATTCCCCGGGCGCGAAATCGATGCGGTGGTGCTTTCGCACGCTCATATCGATCACAGCGGTCGGCTTCCGCTTCTGGTAAAAACCGGCTTCAGTGGGCCCATCTACGCGACCCCCGCCACTATCGACCTCTGCAAGGCAATGCTGCGGGACACCGCGCATATTCTGGAAAGCGATGCGGAGTTCGTCAATAAGCACCGCCTCGGCGAAGAGCCGGTTGAGCCCCTCTACTCGGCGGATGATGCTGAAGCGACCTTCAAACTTTTCCGCCCAGTGCCCTACAGGACCCCCGCCAAAATCGGCGGCCCGCTGGTGATGGAGTCGTACGATGCGGGCCACATTCTTGGTTCGTCCGCGGTTGTTTTGAATGATGGCGAGACTCGCCTCGCCTTTTCAGGCGATGTAGGCAGGCCGGGGTTGCCCATCATCCGCGATCCCGAGCCGCTGCCTCCAGTGGACTACCTGATTATGGAGAGTACGTATGGCGGCAGAACCCATGCGCTGGAAAGCGAGGCCAAAGGCAAACTGGAAAGCATCGTGAGCGCCACCATTGGCCGCGGCGGGCGAATGATTGTGCCTGCGTTCGCGGTCGGGCGGACTCAACAGCTGGTGCTGATGCTCCATCGGTTAATCAACGAACAGAAGCTCCCCCCTTTTCCAATTTTTGTCGACAGCCCCCTTGCTGTGAATGTTACGGAAATTTTCCGGGCTCATCCGGAGTGTTTCGATGACGAGACGCGCGAGTTCGTAATGAACGGTCAGGATCCCTTTGGTTTCCGGCGGCTCACTTATATACGTGACGCGGGCGAATCGAGAAAGCTGAACGACCGTCAGGGTCCGTTTATGGTGATCTCGGCATCGGGCATGTGCGAAGCCGGACGGATTCTGCATCATTTGCGCCACAACATAGGCGACCCGCGAAACACAGTGCTGCTGACGGGATATCAGGCTGAGAATACACTCGGCCGGAAGCTGAAAGACGGGATGAAGAACGTTCGGATCTTCGGGATCCCGACGGAGGTGCGCGCGCAGGTAGATAGTCTGGACGCACTTAGCGGCCATGCGGATTCGGGCGAGTTAATTAAATGGATGAGGCCGCTCACGCCCACGCTGAAGCGGGTTTTCCTGGTTCACGGCGAGCCTGAGAACTCGCGGGCGTTAGCGGAACGGATTGAAGCGACTTACCGGATTGACGCAGTAATAGCCGAACCGGGCCAGGCGTACGAACTTTAGAAGGTGACACTGAAACGCGAAACGCCGGGGCCGCTGTCTATACTATTTAAATCGGGAGACGACGAAACTCATGAGTTCACCACAGTATCCGTACCCGCCGCAGGCGCCGGCGCAACCTACCTATATGGTTCCTCCGCCTGAAGGCTCGAACCTGAAGACGGCGCTGGCCGCGGGTGCAATCATCGCCTCTTTGGCCGCGAACTGCTTTCTGCTTTATCAGGTACATGAACTCCAAACTCTGACGGCGCACAATCAGGAAGTGGTGCAGAACGAAATCGACACCATCAAAGAGAACAGCACTGTGATGACGGCGGCTCAGAAAAAGCACCTTGATGAGCTTCGCGAAGACGTTGACGCCAAGACCCGCGCGGCTAATCTTGCGGCAAGCCAGGCGAAGCGGGAAGCGCTGACGGCTGTGGATGAGCAGGGCAAAAAGCTGGAGCAGCAAAACGCGCAGACGAACCAGGCGGTTCAGCAGACGAATTCCGCGTTGGCGGATGTGAACAAGAAGGCCGAGACGGCCAATGCGAAACTGGCGGATGTTGGCACCGATGTGGCGGGCGTCAAGACCGATTTGAGCAGCACTAAAGCGGATCTCGACAAGACGAAATCGGATCTGAAGAAGGTGTCGGGCGATCTGGGCATTACCAACGGATACGTTGCCACAAGCGCCAAGGATATTGAAGAACTGAAGCGCCGGGGTGAGGTCAACATTGTCGAATTCTCCTTGAAGAAAGAGAAGACGATGAAGAAGGTTGGCGATATCAGTCTCCAACTGGAGAAGTCAGACCCGAAGAAGAACCGGTTCAACGTGGTTGTGCTGGCGGACGATAAGCGCGTGGAGAAAAAAGACCGCACGGTGAATGAGCCCCTGCAGTTCTATGTGGCGAAATCGCTCTATCAAATTGTGGTGCTGGCGGTGGGTAAAGATCAAATATCGGGTTATCTGCAAACTCCCAAGTATCAGTCGCGTTGACAGTCCAGGCCCTCGCTTAACGATCATCTATGAGGGCACCGGTCCGGTCAACCGAAAAATGACTGGTTTTGACCGTTTTTTAGATTTTCGATACACTTCCAGTTACCGGACGGAGGATAAGGCAACGCTGGAGAGCGACCTGAGCGCCGTACCGGGCCGGGATTGGATGCGCGGGCTTCGGCTCGCGCCCAATCGGTTCGGGATGTCAAAGATCCAATCCTGGCGGAAAGCGTTAAACTCCGGGGTCCGGGGCAGAGCCCCGGAAGTCTGATTCGAAGTTCACTTTCCCTGAGCAATCTCCTTTCGTCTGATAATTGGGGGCTTTCGTCCTCTTTGCGCTCTTACCTGCTGCTTCGTCTGCAAGTCATCTATCCGCCCTGACCGCGGGCATGAGCATCTTCGCCCCGGGTTTCGCAATCACAATTCGACCTTAAAGGTCAGACCGTCAGCCGCTTACCCGTTCCTGGACGAAGGCAGCACCGCCGCTTGCGCACGCGGCGGGCGATACTGTTCCCGTTTCGTCAAAATCCATCAGCTCGACTCGGCCAGATGATGGGCCACCGCGACAGCGGCTTTGCCGTGACATTTGTGTTTCTTCAGCCGGTCGTAAAGTTCGATCACATGAGCACCGGCATATGTTTTGCGATGCATCAGAATTGCGTCGGCGGCTTCCACAAAAGCCCAGCGCAGATAGTGATTGGACTGAGGCGAGGTGCGTCCGTGCCAGGTCTTGCCGCCGCTGGAGATCACGCGCGGCGTCAGCCCTGCGTAGCTTGCCAGATGCTGGGGCGAAGGAAACCGGCTGACGTCTCCGATCTCCAGATGGATTGTCGCCCCCAGAATTTCCCCCACACCTGGCAGCGGTTTCAGCAGCCGCACCCAGCCCAGCTTCCCGATTCGTGCGCGGATACGCATCTCCAGTTCGCCAATATGCTTTTCGATCAGATCCAGCATTTCCCATTCGTGCAGGGTGGCGCGCCGTGTTTCCTCCGCAGTCTGCCGATGGCGACCGACAAATGCAGCCGGTTCTTCTTCGCAAACAGGTCGACGGGCGGTTCCCCCGCCATGACGCCGTAGCGCCGCAGCGCGGCGTGAATCCGGTTCCCGAGCGCAGTGGTGTAGGAACGCGTTGCCAGCCGGGTTCGCATCAGCCCGCGCAGTTCGCGCAGCCCGGCAGGCGGAATCCAGACCTCCGGCAACGTGCCGTTGCGCAGCAGCGTCGCCAGCCCCTTCGCATCCAGCCTGTCGGTTTTGTTCTTACCGCCCATCCGCCGTTTTGCTTCCAGAGGGTTGACCAGCCGGACATCAAGGCCGGCCCGTTCCAGCTCGTCCACAAACCAGTACCACCCGCCGCTGGCTTCCACCGCTTACCGGCGTCCCTTCTTCCAAACCTGCCAGGTAGTCGCGCAGATCCCGCGACTGGTGCTCCACCCTGACAGGAGCCGATACTTTGCCTTTTTCATCCATGCTCACGAAAACCGAATATCGCGCATGGCTGTCGCAACCGATATACTTTTTCACGCCGCAGTACCTTTCTGAGTGCTCCCCGCACCCGGTGTCGATTTTCACCGATCCGCCGGGGGTGCTGCAGCGCCCTACATACCATCACAGACGAAAAAAATAAATCGTCCGAGTCAAATCAATAACCTACAAGCAATCCACGCCGCCGGCCCCAAATCCACATGCTACTAATCGGCTGAGGAAGAAACCATGTCAATCTCAGACGCGCAGCAAACAGCCAATCGTGAAAATGCTCAAAAGTCCACGGGACCAAAGACCGAATCCGGCAAAACAACCAGCGCCATCAACGCAGTCCGCCACGGAT
>Ga0207695_10005226_pt1 | contig 17356 bp, 13 predicted proteins | sample KBSC54metaG_FD_184354 | JGI IMG/M metagenome (GOLD analysis project Ga0207695, IMG submission 184354) | Corn rhizosphere microbial communities from Kellogg Biological Station, Michigan, USA - KBS C5-4 metaG (SPAdes) (version 2) | ecosystem: Host-associated > Plants > Roots > Rhizosphere > Soil... | reverse complement strand
CAAAACGGTCATTCATTTTTAAACTTTTATGTAAGTAAGTTTATAATTAAACAGTTTATCCTTTTTTATTGTTAGCATCAGCTACTGGAGCTTTTGCTTTTGTGGTATCAGTTGCAGCTGCTGCCGCAGCAGTAGTCGCAGCAGAACCGAATGCGAATGCATCGCCACCATTTTCAGACTGTGTCTTCTTTATAAAGGCCAATATCATCCAGCGTTGTTTAATATCGATCTGGCTTGCATACGAACCCATCATATTTTTACCATACTTCACTGCTGCATACATCTGGCCTACCGGCATGTGCAGGTATTTGCCATCTTTAAAGTTGGCAGGCATAGCAGCAAACTTACCGCTTTTATACAGCGGACCGTTACCATCCAGCTCAGGACCGTGGCATATAGCACAATATATCATGAACAGACGTTTGCCTTCTGCAAGCTCCTCTTCATTAAAGCGAAGTGTAGTAGTGAAGGTCTTATAAGCTGTAGTATCACCTTCCACAAGATGATCCGGTAATGTATGGCCTATAGCAACAGTACCATTAACCGGAGGACGGCTTGTCTGGCTATCGGCAAAGTTTGGATTTGATGTATAAGCATCGTACGCACGAGAGTAGAACATATCCGGTGCATAGACCCTTCCCGGATCACGGCGCATATTGCCGGTGTTGCATGATGCCAGACCCAGTATCACTATCAGGCTCGCTACTAATATGCTTTTGGTCTTATTCATTATTATCAAGTAATTCAGTTTGAACAAACAAAATTTTATAACTTCTGATACGCTTCTTCTTTATCAAAACGGCCGTACCACCATGAATCTTCAGCTATCTGTACAGAAGTTTCTTTAGCTCCTGTAGTTTTAAGAAAATCTACTACTTCCTGCTCGCTTGTGTGGTCGTTCAACTCCACAGCCATTACAAAGTAGTCATCGCTCTGGCGAGGGTGGAACACGTGTTTTTTTACACCCGGCATTACCTGGTTAAGATAACACCATGTAAGCACCATGCCTACTGCAGAGAATAATACCGTAAGCTCGAAAGTGATAGGTATCCATGCAGGCAGTGAAAAATGCGGCTTACCGCCAAAATTGAGCGGCCAATCGGACGTAAGGATCCATGAAATGAAGCCTAATGCCGTGCTGGTACCACAAAGACCAAAGATAAAACCTGCTATGTGCAGATCGGTACCCTTTAATCCCATAGCCTCATCAAGGCCGTGCACTGCGAAAGGTGTGTATATATCATGCAGCTTATAACCGCTGTGACGAACCGTTTTTAACGCCGGGAACAACACCTCTTCGTCATCATAACAAGCAACTGCAAATTTCTTTATAGCCATTGTTTACTAATGTTCAATGTTTATAATTAATATAATTAAGCGTGAGCGTGATGCGTTTCTACTTCATGTACAAATTCTTCTTCGCTCTGCGCCTCAATCGTCTCCATACCTCTCTTATAATTGTCACCTGAAGTTTTCAGTACGAATTTGATTTCCGCGACTGCAACTATAGGGAAGTATTTAGCAAACAAGAAGTAACAAGTGAAGAACAGACCAAAGGTACCCAGATAGAAGCCAACTTCCGGCCATGTAGGGCTATAGTATGCCCAGCTACCAGGTATCCAGTCGCGGTAGAGTGAAGTAACGATGATCACGAAACGCTCGAACCACATACCTATGTTCACCACAATAGACATAATGAAAGTGAATGGGATATTACGGCGCAACTTCTTAACCCAGAACAGCTGCGGAGACACCACGTTACAAGTCATCATAGCCCAGTAGCTCCACCAGTAAGGGCCCATGATACGCCATTTGAAGGCAGCCTGTTCGCCATAGGCACCGCTGTACCATGCAATGAACAACTCAGTAAGATAGGCAACACCCACTATAGAACCTGTAAGAACAATAACCTTGTTCATTGCTTCCAGGTGGCCTACAGTGATGTAGTCTTCCAGATGAAGTATTTTACGGGATATAACGAGCAGTGTGTTCACCATTGCGAAACCAGAGAATATCGCACCCGCAACGAAGTATGGCGGGAAGATGGTTGTATGCCAGCCCGGTATAACAGATGTAGCAAAGTCAAAAGATACTATGGTGTGTACTGAAAGCACCAGCGGTGTAGAAAGGCCAGCAAGAACAAGTGCAAGAGCCTCGTGACGCTGCCAGTTTTTCACAGAACCTGTCCAGCCGAAAGATGCAACACCATAAGCCATTTTACGGAACTTGGTTTTGGCACGATCGCGGATGGTAGCGAAATCAGGAATAAGACCTGAATACCAGAACAATAATGATACTGTGAAGTAAGTAGATATCGCAAATACGTCCCAAAGAAGCGGAGAGTTAAAGTTAGGCCATAATGGACCGCGAGTATTAGGATAAGGCAATACGAAGAAACCATCCCATACACGACCCATGTGGAAGATAGGGAACTGACCCGCGCACATTACCGCGAAGATCGTCATCGCTTCTGCTGCCCTGTTCACCCCTGTGCGCCATCCCTGACGGAAAAGCAAAAGGATAGCCGAGATAAGCGTACCTGCGTGACCAATACCTACCCACCATACGAAGTTGGTGATATCCCAACCCCAGCCTATGGTCCTGTTTACACCCCAGGTTCCTAAACCCCAATAAACCGCCCAGGTTACAGAGAATATACCAAAGCATAACAGTGCCACGGAGAAGAAGAAGCCAATATACCACATGCGGCCCGGCTTCCTTTCAATTGGCCCGATAATATCTTCTGTTACCTGGTGATACGTTTTGTCCCATTTACCAGCGGTTCTCGTACAAACGATTCGTACTTAATATGCATAGCACCTAATTAGTAAAATTTCGTTTTAATTTTTTTCTCAGCGTCTATTCTTTTCACCAATCTGTTCTGACGCCTTCTTCTTTCTATATTCTTCTATTCTTCCGTATTACCGCGCACTATTAGATGTGCAGGTTATACATGTCATCCAGTTTTTCATTACCTGCTACTACTACATCTGTATTGCGCACTTTAGCCAGATAGTTTACGTTTGGCAGGGTGTGCATGTCTTCGAGCGCATAGTAGAGACGTTCTCTCTGCTGATTGTGACGAAGCTGGTAGATAGCACTGGTTTTATCATTTACGTTACCGAAAGTGATAGCATCTGTAGGACAAGCCTGCTGACAAGCAGTACGAGCCTCGCCATCTCTAAGCGGACGATTATCTTTCTTAGCTGTAAGTTTAGCATCCTGCAGGCGCTGTACGCAGAAAGTACATTTTTCCATTACACCACGGCTACGAACAGTAACGTCAGGGTTAAGCACCATGCGCGTAAGATCATCATTGATATCATCACGACGGCCATCTTCATAAACGTTGTCTTCGAAGCAATCTGCATTGTTCCAATCCATCCAGTTGAAGTGACGTACCTTATATGGACAGTTGTTAGCGCAATATTTAGTACCGATACAACGGTTGTAAGCCATTTGGTTAAGACCTTCTGAGCTATGGTTGGTAGCAGACACCGGACAAACGTTTTCGCAAGGCGCATTGTCGCAATGCTGACACAACATAGGCTGGAAGATAGTCTGTATAGTATCAGGATCATCAGGCATACCGCTGAAGTAGCGATCGATACGCATCCAATGCATTTCATGCATCTTCAACACGTGATCTTTACCAACTACAGAAATATTATTTTCTGACTGGCAACCTATGATACATGTACCGCAACCGATACAGCTATTCAGATCTATAGACATACCCCAATGAATACCAGGAGATTCATAGCTTGGATACAATGTACCATTCAGCCTAAAGTCTTCATCCATTTTAGTTGCTGCAGCGTCCGCCTCAGCAAGGGTCATATTGCCTTCGCCACCTTCTTTTTCGTCTTCGTCACCCGGCAATTTTGCAAATTCAGCAAGGCTAGCTCTGCGTTCTTTCAACAACACCTGAGGATCTTTGCTGAATTCTTCCAGTGTGTATTCATGAATTACAGGGCGAGCTTCATAGCTACTGTGTGTTTGCGTAAGCGCTACTTCGTAGAAAGCATCTGTTTTCTCAAGCGTTACACCAGTATTATGAGCATCGAAAGTCTGACCGTTATAAGTAACGAACGGATAAGCGTTCTTACCTGTGTTAGCTGCAGCACGGCCTACCTTAGCATCGCGGCCGTAGCCTACTGCTATAGCGATAACATCGTTGTGCATACCAGGCACTACTATAACAGGAAGCAGTACTTCGTAATTATTAGTTTTTACTTTTAATACGCGTTTTTTAGCGTCAACCTCTGTATGGCCTGTAAGCTCAGCATCCAGTTGTTTTGCTCTTGCAGGAGATACGCATACGTAGTTGTCCCATGTGGCACGGGTAATAGGATCCGGCATTTCAAGCAGCCATGGGTTATTGCTCCATGCACCACCGTAGCCGATACCTACTTTCTGATATATAACCAGTTCCAGTGCGCTTCCTTTCCTGGCTTGTATCTTAGCGATAGCATCTGCTACATTACCTGTAAAAGATGCACCACCATTAGCCATAGCACCTGCTGGTTCTATAACGCCATCCTGCAATGCTTTATCGAAGTTTGCCTGTCCGCCCAGTTTGGTCATCCAGTAGTTCTTCCAATAATCGGCATAATTGCCGGTAGCACCAGCCCAAATCATCAGACTATCCTGCAATGCGCGTGTCTTGAACAATGGCGCAATACCAGGCTGCTGCAAGCTGAAATAGTTTGTTTTAGGTTCTGCATCACCCCAACTTTCGAGGTAGTTGTGATCAGGAACTATATATTTACATTTCTGTGCAGTTTCGTCGAGGCGTTCTGCAAAAGAAACCGTAACAGGAACTTTAGAAAGACCTACAGCGAAGTTTTTCGCATCGTAGTAATCATATACAGGGTTTACACCGTGCATGAATATAGCGCCTACCTGGCCTGCATTCATTGCATTTACCAGTGCTACCATATCTGCATCTATACCCTGCTTGTTGTTGCTGGTAACTGCCCAGTTGACAGTAGTACCGTTAGCACCAACCTTATCATTTATTGCATTGATAACTGTTTGTACTGCTACATCGTTAGAGCCTGAAACTACAAGACCATTGCCTTTCTTCAGGTCTGCTGCAGCTTTGGTAACCAGTTCGTTCAGCGCTTTGCTGCTTAGTGCAGGCTGCGTACCGTTAACTACTGCATTGTAAAGTGCTACTGCTACTGCACCTGTTTCAGAAGGCTTGCAGGTAGCGCGGTAGTCTGCACTTGCACCAGTGATCGTCTGGATTGACTCTACCTGGTAGTGTTTTGACTGGCGCAGTTCTTTTGCACTTACTTTACGGCCTTTAGAATAAGCTTTAGCAAACTCTACCGGAGAAAGCCAGGTACCCAGGAAGTCTGCGTCAAGGCTTACTATAGTTTGTGCTTTATCGAAGTGGTAAGTAGGCAAAGTACGTTTGCCATAGCTTGCTTCGTTAGCCTGTAGCATACCTGAATAAGAGATGCCATCATAAACGACATGCTTTACTGAAGGGTATTTTGCAGTGAACTGGGCAATGATATCTTTTGTAGTAGGGCTAAGTATAGTAGATGTAAGCAGGTATGCAGGCTTATTGCTTGCAAGCGCTTCTTTAATACTACGGTCTATAGCATCGAAAGTAGCTTCCTGACCATCTGCCTGCGGCGCACGCAAACGGGCTTTATCATAAAGGTTAAGAACAGAAGCCTGTATGCGGGCAGATGTACCACCACGTGTAATAGACGAAAGCTCGTTACCTTCTATTTTGATAGGGCGGCCATCGCGTGTTTTTATTATAACAGCGCAGTAGTCTCCACCATCTGTAAATGTTGAAGCGTAGTAGTTAGGAACACCCGGCACAATATCCTCTGGCTTTATAGCATAAGGAATAGCCTTGCGCACAGGCATTTCGCAACTTGCAACCAGTGTAGCTGCCAGTGTACTGAAACCTAAGAACTTCAAAAAGTCGCGGCGAGGGGTAGTGGCACCCATAAGGTCGTCACTGAGACCAAACGGTAGTTCTTCATTGAACTCGTTTTCTGCCATTTCTTTATGAGCTGCACTAGCATGCAGATCTTCCAGTCCCTTCCAATATTGTTTTTGACTCATACGGCTCGATTCGGTATAAATATTGTGTGTTCCGAATAAATTTTAAAAAACTATTAATAGTGGCATTTTTGACATTCAGTACCGCCTATATCTTCTACGGTTACACCTGTACGCTTACCTTCTTTCAATTCTTTATGGTACTGTTCGAAAATGCTATAGTAATTGTTGTTAGTAAACTGAACTTGTGTCTGGCGGTGACAGTTGATACACCAACCCATTGACAGCGGAGCGAACTGGTAAACCTCGTCCATTTCCTGTATCTGTCCGTGGCAGCGCTGGCACTGTACCTGGCCCACTTTTACGTGCTGAGAGTGATTGAAATACACGTGGTCAGGCAGGTTGTGGATCTTAGTCCATTCTATAGGCCTTGCCAGAATGTTGCCCTTAGCATCGCGCTTGTATTCTTTCTTTTCAGGATCCCAGCCTGCGTATTGATATAATTTGTGTATTTCTGCAGTACCATCTATATGCTTGCCTTCAGCAGTGTACAGCGGATGATCTTTTTCTCCAGTGTATTCGTTGATCTGCTTGTGACAGTTCATACATATATTAGGTGAAGGTATCATTGCCTGGCGGCTCTTTTCAGCACCTGCGTGACAATACAGACAGTTGATCTGGTTAATACCTGCGTGTACTTTATGTGAGTAAAATATTGGTTGCAGCGGCTGATAGTTTTGCTGGCGGCCTTCGTTAATGGCGCCATTTACTATCCAGTAACCTGCGAGTATAAAGCATACTATAGTAACTACTGCTATTACCAGTTTATTACGATAAAGTGGTATTTCTCTTTCATTAGGCTGACCTATCTTTTCGTTAGCTGCTCTGCGAAGGGCTGCGTTAGCACGCCACAGTATAACGGCAAGCAATAAAAGAGACAATGTAATAACGGTGTACAACCAGCTATTGCTTTCCGGTTCCTGGCCTGCGGTTTCGCCACCAGCGGCAGGCGTTGCAGCGGCTGGCGGTTCATAACTATCAACATACTTAAGTATGGCATCGATATCATCCTTTGACAACTGCGGGAAGGCAGTCATCTGAGTCTTACCAAACTTGTTGTAGATGTCATTGGCAAACTTGTCGCCACTGGCAATAACTGCTGATGAGTTGTGTACCCAGCCGTACACCCAGTCTTTGCTTGGGAATGTTTTGTCAACATTCTTCAGCGCAGGACCCGTAGCGTCCTTTATCGGGTTGTGGCATGATGCACAATTTGACTGGAAAAGAGCTTTCCCATCAGGCGCAGCAATGGCAGAAAAATTGCATAAGAAGAAGGCAATAACAAGTGTGAATGCTCTAAAGGCAATTCTCCGGAACATCGGCTTAAATGATTCTGGCACAGGAATAAATTTGAAAAATTAACGTTCCTTTTAGTAAAAGCGTGGGCAAAACTACAACACAATCACCAAAGTTTATACACATTTTTTAAAAAATGTTTTCCAATACTGGTAAGGGTTTCAGGGGTTTTTATACGATTTATAAAAATCCAAATGTCATTTCATTGTCAACATAAGCAATAATTCATCATGCGTAAAAGGACATTCCAGACTCTGGTAGTTTGTTATCTTTTTTTTACCAATTCTGGTCTATAAGTTCCCGATAGTAAAACAATTACGCTTGATTTTGGTTTACCTATGCAGTTAAATACTTCCGGTTCTTCCGCCATCCACAGGTATGCTCGTTCCATTTACATAAGCTGCGGCCGGAGTACATAAAAAAGCTATGACAGCGCCTATTTCAGCAGGCTGGCCGAAGCGTTTTGCAGGAATTTCTTCCAGCATTTCTTTTTCTACGGCATTTGCTTGCAGGCCTGTTTTGGCGACTTTATTATCAATGATGGTTTCCAGGCGCTCTGTAGCAGTAGCCCCGGGCAGCACGTTATTGACCGTAATGCCATATTGCCCCAGCTCGTTGGCCATTGTTTTGGCCCATGAGGCTACAGCACCGCGTATGGTATTGGATACTCCCAAGCCCTTTAGCGGAATCTTTACAGAAGTAGAAATAACATTCACAATGCGGCCATAGCCTGCCTGCTTCATGCCCTGCATCACCAGGCACACAAGTATATGGTTACAGATGAGATGCTGTTGGAAAGCGGCTATAAACTGCTCCGGTGTAGCATCTGCAACCGGACCAGCAGCAGGCCCCCCGGTATTGTTTACCAGTATATCTATATTATGATCCTTCAGGAAGCTGCTCACTACACTCTCTACCGACTCGGGTTTCTGGAAATCGGCTACCAGGTAGCTATGCTGCTGGCCCTGGGCAGTATCCAGCCTGGCTGCAGCGCTTTTTAATTTTTCTTCGTTTCTTGATATCAATACGCAATTGGCCCCCAGCGAAGCCAGTGCTTCTGCAGCGGCGAAGCCTATACCCTGAGTGCTACCTGCTACCAATGCTGTTTTTCCCTGAATACCTAATGAAAGCATAGATGCTAAAAATTTGCTGCGAAAATACTCTTATCTGTATATAAATACCTATACATGGCTTTAAAGGAATTTTCCTATATTTGTCTCAGGCAGGCTATCGTTCATATTCTCAAGACAATAGAATAGACCTGCAGGGAAATTTTTTTTACCCTTTTTTGATATTTATTTACTTTTTCTCGTGATTTTTGATTTACATGGAATATAATACTACTCGCAGCAGAATGCTGATGCCTGAATATGGGCGCAATGTGCAAAAGATGGTGGAATACCTGGTGACTATAGATGACCGCGCCAAGCGCCTGCGCAATGCGGAGGCTATCATAGAGCTGATGGGCACACTGAACCCGCACCTGAAACAAATAGAAGATTACAAACATAAACTCTGGGACCACCTGTACCAGATGACTGACTTTAAACTGGATGTAGATGCCCCTTATCCTGCACCTACACCGGAAGCTGTGTTTAAAAAGCCTGAACGCCTGCCTTACCCGCAGGAAGATATTCCGCATAGGCACCTGGGCAAGAACCTGCAGGGTGTGCTGAAAATGGCGCTGGAAGAAACTGACCCAGAAAAAAGGCAAAGCCTTACCCAGCTGATAGGCTACTACATGAAGCTGGCCTATACCAACTGGCACAAAGAACCTGTGCACGATGATATGATAAAGAGCGAACTGGCTGTTTTATCAAAAGGCCTGCTGCAATATGAAACAGGTGGCTATCGCGTGCATTTTGACAATCGCTTCAAACAGCGCAACAATAATAGTAACAATCGCAACTTTAAAGGCGGCAACCAGCGCAATAATAGTGGCGGCAGCGGCGGAAGCTATGGCAGCAACAACTATAATAAAAACCGCAAATTCAAGAACAATAATAAAAACAAATAATCTACGGCCTTAGCATGAACGCTTTCGAAATACGTGGTGGTAAATCCCTGCATGGAAGTATTACTGCCCAGGGAGCGAAGAACGAAGCGCTGCAGATACTGTGCGCGGTACTGCTTACAGATGAAGCTGTAACGCTAACTAATGTACCCAACATAATAGATGTAAACACACTGATAGATGTGCTGGAAGCTATGGGTGTACGCGTGGAGCGCCCTGCCGCCAATACAGTAGTGCTGCAGGCAAATAATATAAATCCTGATTATTTTATTGACCCCGGCTTCAAAAAGAAATCCGGGAAACTACGCGGCGCTGTAATGCTGGCCGGCCCAATGCTTTCACGCTTTAAGAAAGCACATATACCCCAGCCCGGCGGCGATAAAATAGGCCGCCGCAGATTGGATACACATATACGTGGCTTTGAAGCGCTAAATGTAAAATTCAATTACGACCCTGACGAATATCTCTTTACGCTGGATGGCGGCGAGATGCGCGGTGGAAATATTATGATGGAAGAGCCCTCCGTAACCGGCACTGCCAATGTAATAATGGCTGCTGTACTGGCAGAAGGCGTAACCACCATATATAATGCTGCCTGTGAACCCTATGTACAGCAACTATGCCGCATGCTGAACAGCATGGGCGCACGCATAAGTGGCATCAGCTCTAACTTTCTTACTATAGAAGGCGTAAGCAAGCTGCATGGCTGTACGCACCGTATGCTGGCAGACATGATAGAGGTAGGTTCTTTTATTGGCCTTGCTGCTATGACACAAAGCGACCTGACCATAAAGAATGCAGACGTAGCACACCTGGGTATAATACCTGAAACCTTTCAAAGACTGGGCATACAACTGGAGATACAGGGCGATGATATACACGTGCCTGCACAGGAACGCTACAGGATAAATAAATTTATTGACGGTTCTATACTTACAGTGTACGACCACCCATGGCCAGGCTTTACACCAGATCTATTAAGTATAATACTGGTAGTAGCCACACAGGCAAAGGGCACTGTACTGGTACACCAAAAGATGTTTGAAACCCGCCTCTTCTTTGTAGATAAGCTGATAGACATGGGCGCGCAAATAGTACTTTGTGACCCGCACCGTGCAGTGGTGATAGGCCTTGACAGGCAGGAGCCGCTACGTGGCATAGACATGGTATCGCCCGATATACGCGCGGGTGTTGCGCTACTTATTGCAGCACTGTCTGCACAAGGCAAGAGCACTATACAAAACATACAGCAGATAGACCGCGGTTACGAACGTATAGATGAGCGCTTGAATGCCTTAGGTGCAGACATCAGGCGCATCTAATTTTTTAGCCTTTATATTTCTGGAATATCACAATAGCATTGTGCCCACCAAAGCCAAAGGTGTTGCTCATAGCAACATTTACGTCTTTGTGCATGGCCTTGTTAGCTACCACTTCTATGTTGGCAGGTATTACCTCGTCCAGCTCTTCAATATTTATAGATGGCGGAATAAGGCTCTCCTGTATTGCCTTGATAGATGCGATGGCTTCTATAGCACCCGCACCACCCAGCAAATGGCCGGTCATAGATTTGGTGGCACTGACGGTTAGCTTCTTATCTGTGCCCTTCAGCAAGGTAGCCATGGCTATTACTTCGCTTGGGTCACCTACGCCTGTAGATGTAGCATGTGCATTTACATAATCTATATCATTCACGGTAAGGTTTGCATCTTCCAGCGCCAATTTCATAGCACGGTATGCACCTTCACCTTCAGGGTGTGTGGCAGATATATGATAAGCGTCAGATGTCATAGCAGCACCTGTTAGTTCTGCTAATATAGTTGCGCCTCTTTGAGTAGCATGCTCATAAGACTCTAATATTAGAGCCGCACCGCCTTCACCCAGCACAAAGCCGTCCCTGTTCTTATCAAAAGGGCGTGACGCAGCCTGAGGGTCATCATTGCGTGTGGATAGTGCCTTCATAGAGCTAAAGCCACCTAATGATGCATGTGTGATGGGCGCTTCAGAGCCACCTGTTACCATTACATCTGCCTTGCCCCAGCGTATATAGTTGAATGCGTCCATGATGGCATTGTTACCTGCAGCGCAGGCAGAAACGGTAACGTAGTTAATACCCTTAAACCCATACTTTATAGCAATAAGGCCGGAGGCAATATTTGCAATCATTTTAGGCACAAGAAACGGATTGAACCTTGGTGTACCATCGCCTTTTGCATACTCAGTAACCTGTTCTTCCAGTGTACCTATTCCGCCGTTACCGGATGCCCAGATAACACCTACACGCTCCAGGTTTACATTGCTATCCATTAAGCCGGATTGCTTTACTGCTTCTGCGGCGCTTATTAAAGCATACTGCGAAAACAGATCGTATTTACGTACTTCTGCTTTTTCAAAATGGTCAAGCGGATTATAATTCTTCACCTCGCATGCAAAGCGTGTTTTGAATTTTGATACGTCGAATCTTGTAATATCAGCAGCACCGCTTTTGCCTGCTGCCAGGGCTGTCCAAAAATCAGCAACATTGTTGCCTAATGGATTTATTGTACCAATGCCAGTTACTACTACTCTTTTCATATTATCGTTTTAACCTGTAGAGATGTGTATTGTAAAATTTTAAGCTGCTATATCCTTAATAACAGCCTGATATATATCTGTAAATTCTTTTTTACCCATTATGCGTTCCAATTGCAATGCAGCTATCATATTGGTAACAACAAGCAATGCCTTGGTACGTGGTGTTTCCTTGAAAGCAAATACCTTCTGCTTCCTTCCTTCCTCCAGTATATCCGCCATACGTTCTGTTATATACTGTACTACTGCCTTTAGCTCCTTCTGCACGGGAGCTTCAAATGAATGAAACTCGGCCGCCATACCCCCTACCAGGCATACCATACTATGCTTATAGCTATCAGCATAGACCTTAAGGAAGGCTTTAAGTTTATCCAGCGCATTGTCATATTTATTCTTTTCCAGAATCTTCACACTACGCTCGTGGCAGCTTTTTAATATAGCTACAGCGAGATCAGTTTTCTTAGGGAAGTGATAATGCACTGCTGCGTTCTTGATATCCAGGGCAGCAGATATATCATGATAGCTGAAAGCATTATAGCCCTTGAGGCGTATAAGCTTTTCGCCCAGCAATAGTATTTCTTCCCTTGTAGTCACAGCACAAACTTACATACTAGTAAGTAAATAATCAAAAAATGCATTTTACATAAAAAAACCGGGCATCTGTATAGATACCCGGCTTGACTAAAAAACACCCATCTAATATTCCAATATGCCCATCTTACCGCTTTCATAATCGTGAATAGCCTGCTGTATTTCTTTGAAATCATTCATCACAAAGGGCCCATAGCTTACCAAAGGCTCATTAATCGGCTCGCCACCAAAAGCTATGAACTCAACATCTGTCAAAGATTTTACCGCTACGGCATCTCCATCATTATTAAACTCTATTACCGTTCCCTTATCTGTAGTGTGATTTAGTATTTTTAAGCTTCCATCTATTACATATATACCGGCAGTATGTTTAGCATCTATCGCGTAAGAAAATACCTGCCCTGCTTTCATCTTTATATGGTAATAATACATGGCTGTATGGGTAGTGATCGGGGAAGTAACAGCGCCATAGTTTCCTATTAATACTTTCAGTTCGAGGGTATCAGTGCTAACCATTGGCAAGTTGCTGCCTGCATAATGGCGAAACGATGGGTCTATAAATTTTTTATTGGCGGGCAGGTTTATCCATGTTTGCATTAAAGATATGGTACCACCTGTCTCAGCCATTTCGTTTATTGGCCCTTCGGAGTGAATGATGCCTTTCCCTGAGGTCATCCAGTTTATATCACCGGCTTCTGCTATTTGTTCATTTCCCTGACTATCTCTATGAAAGAACTTCCCATTCAATAAGTATGTTACCACTTCAAAACCTGCATGAGGGTGCGGGTCTATACGCATTATCTTTTCACCTTTCTTTATTTCGAAAGGCTCCATATGGTCAATAAAAATAAATGGACTTATTTGTTTCAGGTGTCTGACAGGTAATGCCCTGTTTACCGTGTGAACACCTACTACTGCTTTTGTGGCCGCTTCTACATGTGCCACAGTGCGCGTTGTTTGCATAAATACTCCTTAATTGAATACAAAGTTCTGCAATAATTATTGTACCTACAACAGTCATAGGCTATATCTGCTTAGTCTAAATTTATAATGCATTAAAACAAGAAGACCTCCTGTGGGGAGGTCTTCTTTATGTTTGTTTCATTTATAGACTAACTATTATACCCGTGCCTGCTCAGGAGTTACTATCGGTATATCTTTCACAGCTTTTATTTTACCAAAGCCGCCCAATACGTTGCGCAGGTTATGATAGCCCTGACGCTTTAGCAAAGATGCTGCTATTACAGAGCGGTAACCGCCGGCACAGTGCACATACAAATTATTGTCTGTGTCTATCATAGCTATATTCAAGGGGTCCATCATGGTATTTAGCGGCACATTTGTAGCACCTTTTACGTGCCCTGCTTCAAACTCTGTGGGTTTGCGCACGTCCAGCACTTCCAGCTTGCTATCATGTGGTATGTCCATAGCCAGTTCGTCCGGCTCTATATCTATAATCATATCTATTTCTTCACCTGCATTCTTCCATGCTTCAAAGCCGCCTTGCAGGTAGCCTTGTACATTGTCTATGCCTACTCTTGCAAGCCTGATAATGCTTTCTCTTTCCTTTCCTTCTTCTGTTACCAGTACTAAAGCCTGGTCTAAAGGCAGCAGGCTACCGGCCCATTCTGCAAAGCGGCCGTCGAGGCCTATGCTTATAGCATCCGGCACGAAGCCTTCGGTAAAAACTGTGGAGGCGCGGGTATCCAATATCCAGGCACCTTCTTTTACGAGCTGTTTGAATTCCGGTATAGACAAAGCCTTATCTGCTTTATCCATCACATCATCCATTGCTTCATACCCTTCTTTATTGATCTTAGCATTCAGCGGGAAATATGCAGGCGGTGTAGTAAGACCTTCTGTAACGGTTTTTATAAACTCATCTTTAGTCATTTCCTGCAGCGCATAGTTGGTTTCTTTTTGCTCGCCTATTGTGCTGAATGTTTGCGGCCCAAGGTTTTTACCGCATGATGAGCCGGGGCCATGTGCAGGATATACTATAATATCGTTGTCAAGCGTTTTGATTTTTGTCTGCAGGCTATTATACATCATGCCTGCCAGCTCTTCTTTGCTGAGGTTGCCACTGAAAAGATCAGGACGGCCTACATCACCTACAAACAAGGTATCACCTGTGAAAACGCTGTATGGTTTACCGTTTTCATCATATAGCAAGTAACAGCTGCTCTCCAGGGTATGACCAGGGGTATGCAAGACTTTTATCTTAGCTTTTCCTATGGTAAACTCTTCGCCATCCTTAGCTATATGAACATCAAACCCTGCTTGTGTTAAAGGTCCGTATACAATTGGCGCGCCTGTTTTCTTCGATAAATCGATATGACCACTTACAAAATCTGCATGAAAATGCGTTTCGAAAATATACTTGATCTTTACGCCCTGTTCTTCTGCCTTTTGGATATATTCATCCACATCGCGTAGCGGATCTATCACTGCAGCCTCTCCTTCACTTGATATAAAATAGGCAGCCTCACTCAAGCAACCTGTATATAATTGTTCGACGTACATACTCTTCTTTTATTTAGTTTAATAATGCAAAATTCTTATTTATTACCATTTAAAAAAATGACAATAGTCATAGTAATATAGGTAATAACTATTCTATGTCTTGCTAGTCCCTGTTTCTGCCCAGAAAGATCAGGATATAATATAGCAAAGTGGCAATAGAACTTATCGCAGCCACTACATAAGTTCTTGCTGCCCATTTTAGTGCATCGGCAGCTTTATCATGCTCTGTACTGGTGGTAATGCCGCTCATTTCCATCCACTTCAGTCCACGTGCACTGGCATCATATTCCACCGGTAGCGTAATAATTGAAAAGATGGTAGATACTGAAAACAAAACAATACCTATAAGCAATACAGCCTGGCTGCCATGGCCAAAGCCTAATATACCAAGACCTGCCAGTATTACCCACTGAGACAATGTAGTACTCACCTGCATTACCGGCACCAACGCACTGCGCAAATTAAGCATACTATATGCAGTGGCATGCTGTACCGCATGGCCGCACTCATGTGCTGCTACAGCAGCAGATGCTATACTACGCCCTTCATATACATCAGGGCTCAGATTCACTGTTTTATCTGCAGGATTGTAATGGTCGCTCAGGAAACCTTGCGCTGAAATAACCTGTACATCATATATGCCATTGTCGCGAAGCATTTTCTCTGCTACATCTTTACCACTCATACCTGTACTTAAAGGCACTTCAGAATATTCCCTGAATTTACTTTTTAATCGCCCGCTTACCATAAGCCCCACCAGCAACATGACACCTGCCAGCAACCAGTAACCGGGATAATAGAAAAAGAACATTGATTATAGTTTATATTACCAATTCATCAAATCTCTTACCAAAGTTACGATTAGTTGCCTGTTTGTCAGGTTTTACTTCATATTTGGCAGAGGTTTAGAACTTTAGGGTAATACCACCCAATACATTTATCAATGCCTGCGGGAAATAATTATTTTGGGTAACTAAATCTCCACCAGAAATATATTCATAAGTATAGCCATTGGTATTATAGCGACTGCTGAATATATTGTTCACTAATAGTGTAATGTCTACTTCCTTAAAAGGATGAGCTTTTACGCTATACTTCATCAACAGGTTAAAATAATTATACGGGTCTATACTTCTGCTATTGTTGCTTGTATTGTCGAGATATTGCCTGCTCACATACTTACCTGTAATTCCAATCTCAAAGTTCTGATTTTCCGGCAACCTGAACGGTACAAATGTTACATTTAGCGCCCCTATTACGTTTGGAGAAAAGCCGATATCAGTATTGCTATGGGGCACGACCTTTTGCACCGAAGTGTCATAGTTATCTATATACTCAGTGAATTTATTAATCTTATTTTGAGACAAGGTGGTGTTGGCATTTATCATTAACCACCTTACAGGTTTCACAGCACCTTGCAATTCTATACCTGCACGATAACTTTTAGCAACATTCGTTTGGGTGTAGGCACCCACATCATTTATCTGCCCTGTTTGTACCAATTGGTTGTGGTAATACATGTAATACAGATTAGCACTTACACTCCACTTCCGTCTGTTTATTTCGTAGCCGAACTCTTCGTCAAGCATTGTTTCCGGCCTGGGAGCATGTGCAGGGTCCACTTCAAAGTCTGCACTATTAGGCTCCCTATTGCCCACTGCGGCTGATGCATATAACTTTTGTATTTCGGCTGCTGTGTTTTTCAGGTAATAAGTTAGCCCTGCCTTGGGGTTGAAGAAAGTATAGTTAACTGCTGGACGCAGGTCAGGGTTGTCCTGGAAACCGTTAATAAAGAATGCTGTATTCCTGAATTGGGCATCGGCAAAAAATATCAAGTCTTTAGCAAGTCTTTGTTGCCATTTCAGATAAATATTAACGTCATTTTTTTGTGCATCGTGGTTATACCATTTATAATCATCTGGCACACCACCATTTTCAGTCCATTTTATTATGCCGTAGTGTTGGTTTTCAAATTGGGTAGCGCCACCACCCAAAGTCAGCTGTGTTTTATTCCTCTGGTATTGCAGAGAAAATACTGAGCCATAATAATAGTTATCAAGCCATAGCTGGCGTATCAGGTTGGAAGTATCCTGCAATCCAGTTGTGGATAGCCCATAATTTTCGCTTAGTATTTGCCCTTGTTTATATTCTTCGTAATAGCCACGTCCCCTGGTAAGGAATAAGCCTATATGACCAGTTAAGTAAGGAGAAAATTTATGGTCGATGAACAGCTGGTAGTAATCTTGCTGGTAATTATCTGTCTGGTTATTA
>Ga0207695_10005224_pt1 | contig 17359 bp, 10 predicted proteins | sample KBSC54metaG_FD_184354 | JGI IMG/M metagenome (GOLD analysis project Ga0207695, IMG submission 184354) | Corn rhizosphere microbial communities from Kellogg Biological Station, Michigan, USA - KBS C5-4 metaG (SPAdes) (version 2) | ecosystem: Host-associated > Plants > Roots > Rhizosphere > Soil... | reverse complement strand
CGCTGCAATGTCGAAATCATCAGTCGGTCAGAAACTGAAGGCACGCGGAACATCAGCTCGCCAACCGAGATACAGCGGGTCCGGTCGATAAGTGAGGAAGCAATTGCGAACTGCTCGCCCGTCTGCCCCAGCCGACCCACATGGATCTCGACAAGTTCCGGCAGACCGGGAACAATGAAATTCCATTTGCATGCGAGCCGGTCACCCCAACTCCGCGCATCCGGAATTGCGTTGAATTCTTCCCTCATCAGTTGGACAACGTCGCCAGCACTGGCATTTGTAAAGAGGTCCAGATCGCTCCCAAGGTCCGGCAAGTGATCAAGCGACTTGATCACTGCAACAGAACACTGGTGATTCGCGAACGCATTCGTGATCTGCCAAATGAAGGAAATTGCGTTGTTGATCCGCGCAAGCTCAGCGGAGAGAGACTCATCAACCCAGCTCGTCCGGAGCCTGTCTCCTGCTTTCTCCGTAATCTGCCTGAAAGCTCCAAGAGCGCGCACGATTACGTGATTCGTGTCTGCAAGAGCTACCAGCGTGTCGAAGTCGGGCTTCGAAATTTGGAGAACCGCGCTCTCCAGTTCAGAAGCGACAACGGAGACACCACCCGCCACCGGCATGATGAGCAGCCGGGACAGGAGATCCATAGACTTGTTCGATAAAGATGGCATTCCTTCTCGTTTCATTTCAGAAATTAAGAACTAAAACTGCGGGCGAGTTTGCAGTTGCGGCTGAGTTGCCGGAGAGGGCGGAGTCTTCGGCTCATTCTCCGGGCTGGAGTTAGAACTGCCACCTCGCGGCGTTAGCTCGATAGGTGCCTGTTCCTGGCGGCGCTTCTGGCTGTAAACCTCCAGCGCATCGTCAACCTTGTCATTGCTTGTGCCGGCTACCGCTTCGAGGCTCTGTCCTTCAGCCGCCAATTGCGTTGCGAATCCCACGTTGCCGGCCGCATTTTCGGCTCGCTGCGCTTTGCCATAGAAGTACTGTGCCGTCTCAAGATCTCCATCTTGTTCAGCAACAAAGCCCCGATTGTTCAGCGTGAACGCGCTGTTCGGATCAAGCGAGTACGCTTTCAAAAAGTCCTGGCGCGCGGACGCCCAATCGTTCTGATTGGCCTCAAACACTCCTCGAATCGAGAGCATGATTGCCTGCGACCCTGCTGATCCCGTATCTCGAATCCTCTTCTCAAGGCGTTTCGCGCTCGCGGCCGCCATCTCGCTTACTGACTTCCCACGCCACGACCGGTCAGCCGTCACCACGGTCGCTTCTGTGGAGTGAGACGATGCCGCGGTCAGATAATAGCGAAGCGCTCCATTGAAATCCCCAATAGTCTCGCTTGCCACACCAAGATTGTTTAACGTAAATGCGTTACGCGGCTCGAGAGGAAGCGCCTTCTTCAGCAGATCAATTGCTTCGAACCCACGATTCTGCGCCAGCAACCGCATGGCATTGATGTTCGTACGGTTCACCCGCATCGTTACGTCCTGCAGGTTCACCACTGCATCGCGCATCGGCTTGCCTTCCAGACGCTTCGCATTACTGATTTCGATGGTGGCGTTCGATCCTTGCTCTGCCGCCAGGCCATAAAATTTCTGCGCCCGCTCCAGATCCCCATTCAATTCCGAGACGTAGCCAAGGTTGTTCAGCGTGAAGGGATCAGCGGGATCGTAGAGGTAGGCCTTATAGAACAGAGATTCCGCATTCTTGTATTCATGCTTCTTGATCGCATCCACGCCACGCCGATTGAGCCGTTGTACCGGGGTCAATTCACTGCGCCGCGGAATTTTGATTACGCGCGTATCCGCGCCCCAGCAGATCACTGAGCTCGCCAGCACCGTAAGTGCCGTAAATCGCAGTAGATATCTATATGACACCGGCGTTCTCCTATCCACGCGGCTTCAAACCTATATGGGGAATACGTAGATCTGCACAATTCGTTAGATGCCCATTTCGGAGGCGTGTTGCTCACAAGATGCATGTGAATAACCATTTGGGACCAACGGCTGCCATGCAAACGCCATCTAATTGGTTGTCTGTTTCTCCTCAACAAGGTGCGCACGACCATGAAACGAATTCCCGAACTTGCGTTGCTGGGAGCAGTTGCTCTGTTGCTCACTGGCCGCGCCCTCGCTCAAACTTCGCAGCAGGCAACGGCAGCAGATCTCCCATCCGCAACCCATTTGAAGCCCGTTGCCGTGGTGCCGCCTCTTCCCGGCGGAACCAGCACAATCATGGGCGGCTCCATTCGCGACATCGATCCCGTCCTCGATCGATTCACGCTGCACATCGCCGGCGAAAAGCCTTTGAAAATTCTGTACGACGAGCGCACTCAACTCTTCATCGATGGCAAGCGGATTCCTCTGAGGCAGCTCCGTCCCGCTGAACATGCCTCCGTGCAGACCACCCTTGACGGCACCTCGGTGTTCGCCATCAGCGTGCACATCCTCTCCCAGTTGCAGCAGGGAGACTACAGCGGCCAGGTTCTCAGCTACGACCCAACCAGCGGCAATCTCGACCTGGTTGGTGCCCGCGGCGGAGATCCCATCCGGCTCCGCGTATCAAGCAATACGACATTCGAGCGCAAAGGCCAGGGAAGTGCTACTGCAACTCCCGCAGGCCCGGGTGATCTTCAGAGAGGCTCCCTTGTCTCTTTGCAATTTGATCCCGATGGAAAAGGCAGAGGATCTGCCACGCGGATCACCGTTCTCGCCACCCCCGGTTCCACGTTCGTCTTCAGCGGGAATCTGATCGCACTCGACATGCACACCGGAAAAATGACGGTGCTTGATCCAAGAAACGAACAGACCTACGAGATTGAATTCAATCCCGCTTCGCTTTCTTCCATCCAGAGCATTCATCCGGGCCAGCATGTTCGCATCAGCGCCGAATATGACGGCACCCGCTACCTTGCGGAGAATGTGACTTCGGAGTAGCCCGGTCAGCTCAGGGCCACTCTCCTACTTCGCAGGGCCGCTTGTCTGCGTCGCCGTCACAGGCGGCGCAAAGCTCGTCGGTGTGCACGGATTGCTTGCAAACGAACCCGCGCTCACCGGCGTCGGCGGACTTGGCGGTGTCGCCCACGGTACCTTGTTGAAGTCGAAAAACTCCAGCAGGTTCGGTTGCGCCGCGTCTCGCGCAGTCAGATGAGCTCCAGTCCCCACGAAACGATCTTCGACGAACTTGATCACCGCCGTATGATCCATGGGCGTGTGCGAAACATAATGTTTCCGGGTAAACGGTGAAACGATAAAATTCGGCAGCCGGAATCCTAACTGCGCAGCAAAGCCCTGTGCTGCAGCGGCGTCTCCGGGATTCGCACCGGGATCGCTCGCCCCCAGATCGCAGTGAATGGTCGGAGTGCCTCCGGGAGCAACGCACGGATTGTACGCATCCGGGTTCACCGCGATCTGCGAAATATCCGCGACTGAACCGAGCGTCGTGTCCGTGAAGTCGTTCGAGTGCCCAGGCACAGGCGGAACGTGATCGTACGGCCCTCCACCCTCGTCGTAGCTGAAGAAGAACACCGAGCTGCTCCAGGAGGGGCTCGTCATCAGCGAGTTGATGACGTTGGCGACCTGTGCCTGTCCAGTTAAGATCGATTGCCCCGATCCGGGATGCTCATCGTTGTTGCCGTAACCGGCTTCGATAAACGCGAAGCTCGGCAGCGTGTTGTTTGTCAGATCGGTAAAGTACGTCGACAGTGGTGTAATGTGGGTCGGGTCGATACAGAACGAATTCGAAGAATCCCCCACTGTGCTTGATGGTTGAGTCGGCGCAGTGCATGCGGCCCCAGTCGGATTCGCATAAAGATAGCGCGCAGAATAGGCGAAATTAGAAAAGTCTGTAGCAGGGTACTGCGATCCGCCGGCCGTGCACCCATCCTGGCCCACAAGGCAGAGGCCTTGCGTTGAGGTGTAATAGATCTTCCACGAGACGTTTGCCTGTTGCAACTCCTCAAAGATGCTCGGTAGAAAGAGCTGCTGAAGATGATCCTCGCCCGGGTCCTTCACAAGACCCTGAGTCGTTCCGCCGCTGAACGTAGCGATCCGATTGTCCACGCTCTTGCTTGCCACCGGCGAGAACCAGCGATCAGACAATGCGAATTGTGAAGCCATGTAGTAGTAGTAATTCAAGAAAGTTTCGTCGTAGTACCCCATGGCGCGCTGTCCTGCCAGGTCAGTGAAACTACCGGAGCATATCGACGGGTTTGCAGTGCAGCCCTTCGCGTAACCCTCAGCGGTGTGGACGAATCCGTCCATCAAAATTTTCCGCGATGTGGAGAAATCAAACCGATTCACGTCTCCGAAGCTGGCAAGCCAATCGGAGCTCTCGTCGTCAATGCACGTGCTTGTGAATTTGAAAAGCTGGAACGGCGTGCCCTCGTCGTTAACATTCACGATGCCGCCAAGCTTGTCATCGATGCCGTCCACTTCATAGTCCACACCGTCATCACCCATGTTCAATGAGTTCTTCTTCCGGTAGGTATTCAGCATTCCGAAGTAGTTATCGAAGCTGTGGTTTTCTTGAAGCATGAAAATCACATGCTGAATGGATTGCAATGTGGCTGCAGGCTGCACGGTCAATTCCGCCGTTGCAGTCGCGGTTCCACCTGCCCCGGTTGCTGTTGCCGTATAGGTCGCGGTTGACGTCGGACTGACTGCCTGGGTTCCGCCAGCCGGCTGCAGGGTGTATGAACTGCCGTCCGTACCGGTGACGGTCACTTGTGTAGCGCCTGTAGCCGTAACTGTAAGTGTGGATGATGCGCCGCTGGTAATCGACGCAGGATTCGCCGTGATGGTCACTGTCGGTACTGCCGCAGAGACAGTCACGGTTGCGGTCGCCGTGACCGAGCCTTTTGCGTTCGTCGCCACGGCGGTATACGTTGTTGTCGCGGTTGGCTTCACTGCCTGTATACCGCCATCCGTTCCCAGGTTATAGGTCGTCCCGTTGCTGCCCGTGATGGTCAGTGTTGCTGCATCAGTGGCAGTAATTGTCAGAATCGAAGTAGTGGCGCTCGCCACCGTCGAAGGCGTTGCGGTGATAGTCACCGTAGGCACCTTGAGTGTGTTGCTCCCTACGAACAGAGCGCATCCTGACATGAGCGCAGAGAATCCCACCAAAGCACTGACGAGAAGGACACGGGAAAATCTGATGGGAAAGGGCGCAGTCGCCAAGATACTCTCCTTAACTTCCATATGGACTCGACGCATCGACAAAACGAAATCGGAGGGATTGTGCAATTTGCCTCAGAACCTTTACGGCGTCAAAAAGCCGCCCATAAGGCGGCCGTTTTATGAACGCGAATCGGCGGCCACACGCGCCCGCATCAGCTCACTTCAGCAACTTGCTGTATTTGGATGTTGTACTCACAGTTAAGGATGTCTCCGCAAATTCATTGACCCCTCGCTCGTCCCTGTGCCCGATCCTGCAAACGACTCAGCGGCGTTTCGCGGCGGCTACATTCGCGGTCTTGTAGGCCTCCTCAACGTCGCTTTCCACGCCCTTCACATCATCCTCCTGCGCCATAAGAACCGGAGATACACTTTCCCCTTCCGCTGGAAACGTCGATTGCAGACCCCAGCCCGGCGAACGCCCCTTCGACCGCAGTGCTTGTGTCCAGGGAATATGGGAGCGGACAGGAGACATGTCATTCAAAACAGTCTTCTTCGCCTGGTGCAGCCGGAACCACCGCAGGTAGTTTCCAATCACATTGCTCATCGTCATCTGAACTCCCGCAGCGAAATTCTGCTCGGCCATGCTCTGTTGCAGTTCGGGAGACTTCAGTATGCGAATAAGCTGCTGGGCTAGGTCCTCGTGGTCGCCAATCCGGTAGAAACGAACGGCCATGTCCTCGTCCGTCACCATGCCGCGAAAGTCGGGAATGTCTGCGCAGACAATGGGCACGCCAAATTCGCACGCCTGATGCGCAGGCCCACTGGATCCAGTCGCCGAATCGTAAGGCAGTACGAGGATCGATGTTGACTGGAACAACTCTGGTATCGCGTCCTCGGCCACATACCCTTTGAACTCAATCGGAAGCTCCGGCGGTTGCGCATCCCGGATCGACTCCCAATACCCTGCCCGCGTGTGGTGATTCGCGCCGGCCACAACCAGCTTCGCTTCCGGTACTTCCTTCAGCACAAGCGGGAACGCCGCCATCAGCGTCTCAAGCCGCTTGTACGTACCCCAATGCCCAATGGCCAGAATCCGTTGATGCGGATTTCCTCTCTTGCTGAAATCGGGTGGCTCCGGCGCCGACGCGAAGGTGCCATGCGTTCCCAGCAAGACATTTTGCGCGGAGTATTTGTTGACGAGAGTGCGACGATATCCCGGCAAGAGTACTGAGACCGAGTTCGCCCGAAGCAAAGCTCGTGTGGCGAAATCAGATCCGAGCTGGTAAAGCCGCTCACGCTTCACTCCAGCTGCGGCGAAATCGACGTGCTCGATAATGTGGTGCAGCGTAATGTGCGTGTAAAACCCTGCAGCACGCACCATCGCCGGGATGGAAAGCCCCGCAAACGCGGCCACGGGATTCTCCGGCGTCGCAAACGATGAGAACACAAGATTGAACCACACGATATCCGGCTTCAACCGGCGAATCGTGCTTAAAAGCCGCAACGGCGTCGAAAGAGACGCAAACTTCCAGCAGCGGATGACGTTGAATCCCGGCAGTTCCTGCTGAGCCTCGACTTCGAGCGGTTTCCCGTTCTCGTCCGTCGCAAACTCATATTTTGTGAGTTCATCGGCGAGAATCGTTAACTCGACATCCGGATGATTTCTGAGTTCCCGCGCGATATGGAAGGCGTATTCATTTAGTTGCCGGCCGCTCGGTGGGAACGTTGCTACCAGACATATCTTCATTAAATAGGGCCCCTAAAAAATGCTGATTTGAATGAACGGCCGCATTTCTTGTTTATGCGCGCCCGGGAAATTGAAGAAAGTCTCCTCCTGCAATCCTCCCGAGAAGCGAATCGGATACTGCAATACAACTTCGCCGGAATCGTCCCGGAATTTGCGCTTGAACGGCCGCGCGTAGGATACGGAGAAACCGTTTTGCGTGGTGTCGTAAACGTGGAAACCGCGCGTGCTCGCGAAAGCTGTCGTCGCCTGAATCTCCCAGTTCTGCCTTGGCTTGAAACTGACCGATGCTGTGGGACGAAGGTTCTGCGCAATTCCCGATCTACCACCCACCACTCGCCAGGCCCGCAGATCCTCGACCATGCCGCGCACCATCAGGCGCTCGGAGAATCGATGCTCCAGCCCGATGTAAGCCGAAGTGAAATAGTCTTCGATCTTCACAGGGTTGAACACCTGGTCGTTGGCTCCCCAACCGGTTACCAGAGCATTCTTACCCCATGGCGCTCCAACTCGAAAATTCAATGCGCCTGCCAGCACCCGCGAGTGCTCATTCCTCTCCGTGAACGGCCCACTCTCGCGAATCAGATATCCCGATGCGGATATTGCGTTGAAGAATGAACTCGTATCCATATAGATGAATGTCCGGAGCAGGTTCTGATTCATCTCAGCAGGAGACAACGAATCGCGCCGAATGGTTGTCTGAACGCCACCGCTGAACGTCATCACGTTCGTTCCCAGACTTACCGTTGGGTTCAATGCGAAATTGATCGTGTAGTCGGTAGTGTTGCGATTCGCGATCGAGTTCGTGGCCGGAACCGAGATCTGGCCGCGCATGTTTCGGATCTGGAAAAATCCACCCGGCTCCGGCAGTTTCCCCATGTGCAGGTGAAATGCATTGGTCGATTGCGTCTGAAGCGACGAGCGGGGTGGCGGAAGCAGCGACGTATCCGTGGTCGAAACGGCGAAAGGCGCGTCCAGCTTCGAGTCCAGAACATACACCGTCGAGTCTTCGAAGAGCGGCTGCATCAGAAAATCTGAAAGCACACTGATCTTCGGAGTTACACGCAAGCCCTCGTTAGCTCCAGTAGCCAGCAGGCTCGTTGTGGCCGCCTCGTCCTCGCCTCCCGCATTCGATGCTTGCGCAAACGAGGTAAGCGCCTGCTCGTTGTGATGTTGCTGGCGATAGAGATTCGCTTGAGCAAGTAGATACTGGTAATCTGGCTCGCTGTCAGCCTCGGCCTTGATTGCCGCCAGCTGCGCGTTGGCCTTCGTCGTTTCCCCCAGCGCAAGATAGGTGTTTGCCAGTCCGATGCGCACTTGCGTGTCGGGAGCTCCCGCAGCCTTGGCATGCTGGATGTATGTCTCCGACAGTTGGTAATCGTGCAGCGAGCGAAAAATATCTGCTGCGGCGATATACTGCGCACCCGTTGGCGGCAGAGAATCACCCGCAGCCGCTTCCATCATTGCCAGCGCAATCTCCCTCTGGGCATCGTCATTGCGATCCTGAAGAGCCATCGTGTGCGCGATGGCAAGGCGCACCGTGACGCGATTGCTCTGCGGAATCTCCAGGGCGCGCCGGTAACGATCCATCGCCGCCTTGTTGTCTCCCAATTCGCCGAGCGCCTGGCCCGTTGATACAAACGTCTGGCTCTGGATCGATTCTGCAAGTGGATTTGAAGGCGGGGGGGCAGCCTCAGCTTCTTTCTCAGCAAGCTGTACATACTTGAACGTCTCATCGCGATTGCCGAGATAGGCGTACGAACGCGCGAGCATCGCGGCAATATTCGGGTCATTCGGACCGTACCGTTCAGCCACCTTCAGTTCATCAATGGCCTCGTGGTAGCGGCGAGAGGCGAAGAGAGTCCCCGCCAGTCCAAGGTGCAGTGCAGGGTCGTCCGGGGTGAACTTCAGGGCGGCCTTATATTCGGCAGACGCCTTGGTGAGCATGTCTTCCCGTCCATAAGCGGTGGCACGAATCACGTGCACATTTTTTGAGTCACCCATGGCTTGTTCGGCAAGATTTGCATGGCGAATAGCCGCTTGCGACCTGTGCAGATCGAGATCCGTATAAGCCATGCCCAGATTCGCCTCGCCGTTCTTGGGCTCCCGCTTCAGCGCTGCTTCAAAATCCGTGGCAGCCAGTTCGGGCTTGTGCATGTCGTTGCGCATGTACCCACGATTTACGTATGCCGTCACCACGTTAGGGTCGCGGTTCAGCGCCTCCGTAAAATCCTGTTCGGCCAGATCCGACTTTTCCTGGTGCTTGTGCACATACCCTTGCAGCAGCGGAATATCCGGCTCCTTGGGCAACACCTCCATGTTTTGCTGCGTCAGCGCAAGAAGCTCATCCCACTTCTCCATATGCAACAGGTCATAGCCCAGATAAACAATCACGTCACGATCGTGAGGCAAGACCTTCAGCGCCTGCCCGCCGATTTTTGCGGATTGCTCGTAATCGCCCCTGAAGCTGAGATACCTCTCCTGTTCGCGGAGAACCTGCGGTTCGCTCGCCATCTCGGGTGTTGATCGCCCATACCACTTGCCCGCAAGAGCAAGATCATGCGCTTCAATTGCCGCATTCATTCCGCCGGCAATCACAAGCGCATTTTTGGGTGCCAGTTCAAAAGCCTTTGCATACGCCGTTTGCGCCTGCTTGAAACGATGCCGCGCCGTGTACAAATCGCCAAGCGCAATGTAGGGAACAGGAAGATTCGGCTCAACCTGGGCCAGACGCTGAAAATACTTCTCCGCATCGTCATCGCGCCCTGCAGCCCGTGATGCATAACCTAGCGACGTCAACGCAAATCGATTCTTTGCGTCGATCGCGAGAATCTTTTTGTAGGTCGTGATCGCCTCTTCCGTCCGCCCCAGTTTCATCAGCACGTCGCCGTTCAATTGCAGACCACTCGGATTATGGCTGTCGATTGCCAGGGCATCTCTCACATCCGTCAGAGCCCCATTGGGATCCCCTGAAGCCAGCTTGATCTGTGCGCGAAGCCGAAGAAACGGAGCGCGGTTGGGTCCCTGCTCATTGAGCTTGCCGATCGCATCCTTCGCCGCAGCCACTTCGCGTTGCGAATCCTGCTCGTCGCGCTGGCTCCGATAGAGCTCAGACAGATTCATGTGAAGCTGAATTCCATACAGTGGGCCTTCAACAGGCTCAGCCGGAAGATGTTCAATCGCCAACTTGTACTCGCGTATTGCTTCCGGCGATTGATCGTGAATGCGTGCAATCTCGCCACGAATCGCATGCAGCCTGTAGCTGTTCTCGTCGATGCTGGCCGCCCGCTTCAGAAAACTCTCTGCTTGCTCCGTCGAACCCGCGGCCACCTGCGCTTGCGCTGCGGACAGCTGCAAGTTAATGTCCTTGGGCACAGCATTCGCTGCCTGCCCATAAACGCGCGCCGACTCCTCGAGCTTTCCGTCAAGCTGATATGTGTAGGCAAGTTCCGCGATGACGTCCGGCCGCGGATGCCGAATCGACTTCAGCGCAGCAATCGCCTCGGGGTATTTACCCTCTTCGCGAAAATAGCCCGCCATCGCCCGCTGCACCTCAGGGTTATCCGGGGCGCGCTTCTTTGCTGCTTCCAGGTACTTGTTCGCCAGGTCAGGCTTTTTTAGATGCTCGTAGCAGATGGCGATCAGCAGTTCCGACCGTGCATCGGGATGGGAGCGCTCTGCACGCTCCAGCGCGTCAACCGCGGAGTTGTAGTCTCCGGCTCGCATGAATAGATCGCCAAGCACAAGCGCATCATTCGCCCGCCTCGGATCTGCCGCCAACACCTGCTTCAACAACCTTTGCGCATCATCATTCCGCCCCATGGCGGCATACGTTTGCGCCAGGCCCGAGAGGCCTTCCAAAGAAGAGGGCTTGAGTCTCAGTCCGTGGGAATATGCGTCAACTGATTGCGAGTACCGCGCATTGAGGCGCGCCGCATATCCCACCAGAAACCACAACTGCGCATCATTCGGGGCAGCCAGCGCCGCACGTTGAGCGTACTCAAGCGCATGCACCTTATCTCCCCGTTTCAGAGCCTGTTCCGCGGAACGTCCTAGCCGCGCGTTCTCAATGTTCGTGCCAAATCCAAGATTTGGTTCCTGCGCCTGGCTCGGTTGTTTTTGCGTTGCCTTTGGATTCTGATTAGAATTCTCAGGTCCGATCTGGTAAGTTTGCGCATTTGAAACGCAAACCGCGGCCAGTACTGCCGCTAAACAGGCAGAATTCAAAAGTCTAGCTATGAATTTCAAAGAGTTCACCCAGTCCGCACGTTAACTGCAGGAGTTCACACAGCCGCGAACTCACGGTATTGGGTTAGATTCCAGAATAGCTCACAATGTTGGCTGATCGCTCCTTCCATTGACTTGCGCCCACCTGCTTCAAAGCCATATCCCTCCGTCAATTTGCCCCTCGCATACAACCGCACCCGCCCATACGTGAATCGAAGAGAAAGGCTCACACGTACCGGGGGGTATTGTAGCGCCGTTTTTCTCGATGGCAACGTGGCCAGGTATTTTCCCGAAAGAACAAACATGAGAGGAACCTGTGCAGAAGTCTGAAGCGCACTTATCCAGACGGCCGATACCACTTTCATTCATCCTGATGGCAGTTTTGCTGGTTCACCTGCCACTCCTGCTGATGAAGCTGCCGTTGAAGTCCTACGACACGAATCTCCACATCTTCTTCGCGTCCCACTATGTTCAACACTGGTTTGACCCGTGGAACACCAAGTGGTATGCGGGCTTCTCGCAGACAACCTACCCGCCCTTGCCTCAGCAGTGGATCGCAGTTCTATCGCATGTCCTGGGCCTCACCTACGGCTACATGGCGGTGCAACTCGTCGCGATTCTTCTGCTCGCCGTTGGCGTGTATCGTTTCTCTCTCCTCTGGGTTTCACCGCGCGCCGCTTCATTCGCAGCGTTGGCAAGCGTTTTCCTCGGTTCCGAAAGCTTTCTGGTCTATTCAGCCGGTCAGTTGGGCACCACATCGGCAGCGCCGATCTACTTGAATGCTCTTCCATTCCTTTTTGAGTGGATTCGTTTCGGAAGGTGGCGCGCCTTCATCAAGGCGACTTTCCTTTTTGCTGCTGCGGCCGCCGCTCACCATGCCACGTTGCTCTTCGGTTCATTCTTCTTTGCGTTGCCCGTCGTAGCGCTCGCCATCATGGATCGTCATGAAGGCGAAGAGTCCTCCACGGGCGCGGTCGTTGCACGCACCATCGGCATCGTCGTGATCGTCACGGGCCTTATCATCGCTGTTCTGTTGCCTTTCTGGATTGCGCTGATTCACTATCCGGTAACCCAGGAACCCATTCCACACGCGAGCCGCGCGAACTACATTCTGAGTCCATTCTGGGGAATCAACTACTTCATCGTTCCCTATGGCGCGCTCATTCTGGCACTGCCGTTCATCTTCCTGCGCGGAGCAGCAGTGGTTCGGCTGCGTCCACTTCTTCTCGGATTCTGGCTCGCCTTCCTGGTCGGCCTGGGTGGCACAACGCCGGTCAGTCAGCTAGTTCTTCGCCGCGCCGGTGAGGTCATCACCATGGAGCGGTTTAGCTATTGGGCCACACTCCTCGCGCTGCCGTTCATCGGTATGCTCGTAATGGAACTGATAGACAGATTCAAAACTACGGCCGTTGTGACCCTCAGCATTCTCGCGGCTCTGTCCTGCGGCCTGGCCGTTAGCTGGTCGACGATTCATCCTCCTGACGCACAGGAATTCAACACCACGTCCGTCGCCGATTGGCTCAATCGCGATGGTCACGATAAGTACCGCTATGTGACGCTCGGCTTTGGCAACAAGATCGCGCGCCTTGCCATGGAGACAAACGCCAGCAGCGTCGATGGCGAATGGAATTCCGGACGCCAACTCCCCGAACTCACATCGCATGGCGCCGGCCAGCTCACAAGCTCCAAGTTTTTCGGCAAGAACGGCATTGACGCACTCCGCGCAATCCTGCAGCACGCCGATCACTACGGGCTGAAATGGGTTTTCGTGCGCGATCACTATTACGATCCGTTGCTGGCATTCGCCGGATGGCGCCCCGTCGACAACCTCGAAGAAGGCAGCATCGTTATCTGGAGCAAGGACGGGGTTCCACCTGCAACTCCGCTCAACGCACCCCAGATTCCTCCGCATTGGCAGGGGCTCATGTGGGGCATTCTTCCCTTCGGAAGCAGCATCCTTGCCTTGCTTGTGCTGCTCATTCCGGAGCGCCGCCCTTTGGAGAACCGTATCTCTTACCCTTCCCCGGCCGAGGAAGAATTCGTACCAGGGAGGTTGGCATCGTGAGCAGCGGAAGATTGCTGGCGGTCACACTTGCCGGCGCAACAATCGCTCTAGTCGCAATTGGAACCATGTGGCCGAACAAAGCCGCAGCTGCATTCGCCAGCGGTGCGGAGTTCAGCGGCTCGGCTGGAACTCCCCAGGCCGCCGTACAGAGCCTCGGCGAGCAGATTCGCGCAAAAGCCTGGGAACGCGCATACTCCAGCCTCGCGAACAAAGGCGAGTTCACTGAAGCGCAATTTCGTCGCGACCTCACCAGCGGCTGGCCCGATCTGCGCACCTACGCAACGCTGAACGATTTTCAGATCCAGCCTCTTCACGCCACCGACACAGATGCTACCATCCGCTTCAAAATGCAATGGTCCACTGTCGTCGGACCGTCCACCAGCAGCCGCGACCTTCACCTGGTGAAGAACGGCAGCAAATGGCAGGTAGAGTGGCCCATTCAAAAGGAGCCCGTCGTTCCGCCGCAGGTCATACCCGTCAACTACCTACGCTGGGACGTAATCAATCGGAGCGCCGGCGACGACTGGGGCGCGCAAGACGTAGAAGCGCCGCACGTGCGCATCGTCGATATGCATCCCGTCCAACGCGCCGAGGGATTAGTCCTTCTCGGCGAACTGCTCAACGAAGATGTCGTCCCCGCTTACGTGTCCGTTACTGCCACGCTGTTATCCAAAGATCAGAAGCCGATCGATACCGAGGGCAGCTTCGACGAAATCTCCCACCAGCTACTTCCCAAGCAGGTCACACCATTTCTCATTCGCTTCCCCAACGTGACGCTCTCGCAAGTTGGAAGCGTGCGAATGACTCCGTTCTCCACGCTGATATCTGCTTCCGCTGACCCCGTCATCGAAATCCAAAATGAAAAGCTCACACCCGCGCCCGATGCCGCATTGACCGGCCAGCTCACCAACCAGAGCGGCCAGATCGCAAACGTTGCTCACGTACTTGGCACGTTCTACGACAAGTCAGGTCAGGTCGTGTGGGTCGGCGATCAGTATGTAGATCACGCCCTCCTCCCCCAGACTCCGGTTGCATTCAACATTCACATCCCGGAAGACCTCGCGCGCAAGGTCAGCAGCGAACGGACAGTCGTTGCCACCTACAGCTTCGGAGGGTTGCAGTGAGAGAAATTCCAACTCTCCTGGCTGGCCTCGCTCTCGGAATTACTTCGGCTCTCGCCCAATCCGGCGATCTGACTATTCCGAAGAGCATCGAAGCCGGCGCCGCGTTCTCCATTCAGTGCAGCGGAAGCGGAAAAGGCACGCTCTATATTGCGGGCCCGGGCCAGATGATCAAACAAGATGTGCAACTGGGAGGCACGATCGCGATTCCCGTCGGCACACTCTACAACGCCGGGCACTATTCCGTGTGGATCGCATCAGACTCATCCACCCAGAGTGGTTCACTCGATGTGCTACCGGCACAAAAGCCCTCTGATCTCACCTTCATCGCCAAGCCCTCGAGATTACCCGTTGCGCTGCACAACGCGATTACAGGTTCTGCCTACGTCTTCGACACGTATGGAAATTTGATTACCGCGCCGATGCAGGTCTCCTTCCAATTGTCGAACCCCGGCGCCCCCGCCCAAACTCGCACAGTGGAAACTCGCAACGGAGCCGCCTGGACGCAGATGGATTCCTCCCCCCGTGAGGGTAAGGCGCAATTTGTGGCGCGCGTTGGTGACATCTCGAGCACCCGCATCGTAGGCCAGGTCCCCGGCGATCCCTGCACCCTAAAAATGAGTGCCAAGCCGGCCGGGAACAAGATTCAACTCGTCACCGAGCCCGTTCGCGATTGCAGCGGAAACGCGATTCCCGACGGCACCATCGTGACTTTCACTGAAACCTACAACGACTCCAAATCTACCGTCGATGTCCCGTTGAAAAAAGGAATCGCGTCTGTGCAGATGCCTGCGCACAACGGCGCAACCATCTCCGTTGCCAGCGGCGTGGTCCTGGGAAATCAAATAAGGTGGGCTCAATAATGCTGAAGAGCCTCTTCGTGATTTCCGCGTTCAGCACTGCGCTGTCGGCCTTCGCTGCCGACCAGCCAGCCGTGCATGTTGAACAGCCTCATCTGCAAGGCCCGCGAGAACTTCAGCAGCAAACTGCCAAGGCCGTTGTTCAGGACTATCTCGATGCCTGGCAGAGCATGGGCAAAGCGTTGGACGAGAACCGGCCCGACCTGCTCGACCGTGACTTCACCGGCGCCGCTAAAGACAAAATTGCCGCCACAATCAAGGCCCAGAGTGCAGCTGGCGTTCATACGTCCTATCGCGACCGCTCCCACGACGTCCAGATCCTGTTCTATTCGCCCGAGGGCCTGTCTATCCAATTGGCCGATAACGTCGAGTACGAGGTGCAATTGTCGAGTGGCGGCAAGTCCGTAGGAACACAACAGGTTAAGGCCAGGTACATCGTGGTTCTTACGCCCTCAGAAGTACGTTGGCGCGTGCGCATTTTCCAGTCTGAGGCACAGTGAATTCGGAATTAACTGCATCTAAACATTTGGACCCGGGTGAGCAAGACCCCTTTTAGAACGAACGTAAGTGAAAGGAGAACACCCCATGCGATCTGATAGGAGCTGACAATGATCTCAATAGTCATACCGATTTATAACGAGGAAGAGCTTGTCGTGCAGTTGAACGACGCTCTCTCGAGCGCGTTAAAGGAGGTAGTTGACGACTGGGAAGTTGTCTACGTCAACGATGGTTCAACCGATGGTTCGCTTGAATTGCTCAGGGGACTGCAGGCGATCGATTCGCATGTGGTCGTGGTTGAGCTCTCTCGCAACTGGGGTCACATGGGTGCAATTTCCGCCGGTCTGCAAACCGCCCGCGGTCGTGCTGTCATCCTCATGGACGGCGATTTCCAGGATCCTCCCCAGGTACTTCCTCGCATGATCGACGCCTGGCGCAAGGGCTCTGAAGTAGTCGTCGGAGTCCGCCGCAGCCGTCAGGAAAGCCGCAAACTGCTCGCCTTCTTGTTCCCCTTGTTCTATCGCGTCCTTGGCACACTCTCCGATTACCCGATTCCATTGAACGCAGGCATTTTCAGCCTGATGGACCGCAAAGCGGTCGATGCCGTTCTGGCCCTTCGCGAGAAGAACCGTTATCTGCCCGGCCTGCGCGCATGGGTGGGCTACAAAAACTCTATCGTTTACTACGATCGGCAGGACCGCGCCGGCGGCGATGGCAAGCTCTCGTTTATCAGCCGCATCAAGTACGCCATGGATGCGATTACCAGCTTTAGCTATAAGCCGCTCCGGTTAAGCTTCGGTCTTTTCGGTTTCACTACCGCCATGTCCTTTCTCATGCTATTAGCGATGGCTGCGGCCACCGGTCCAGTGGCTACGGCTGGCTTTGGGTTGGCAAGCGCCATCTTCTTCGTAGGTGGGCTCCTCCTCCTGTCAGTCGGGATTCTCGGCGAATACATCGGACGGATCTACGACGAGGTACGCAATCGCCCGCTGTCTCTTATCAGCCAGGTCCACCGCCCCCAGGTCAGTATCGAAACCGAAACCGGCACTATCGAAGTTCCGGTGGGCAGTTACGGTGTAGCCGCGGGCAGCCTTGCCATGCAGGCAGTCAATTATCAGGAACAGGACGCTGCCTAGCTCCTGCCTTTCGGATCCTTCCAGAATGCCCCATCGTCAGCGATGGGGCATTTTCTTTTGAGTTTTGCAGGCAATTACCCCTGTTTGGCGCACAATGGAATCAGGGGCAGTTCGGGGTTGATAGAGCCGCCGTTAGCTCTTCTTCTCGCTTCCGAAGCTGAGAAAAACATCGCGACAGCTAAGTTCTTTGTCTTCTAGTACCGTCCAGTTAACATCAGCAGAATCTATTAAGTGCAAAAAATGCAGAGGGCAATGCGGGCGCAGAATCTCTGGGCCTTTAGGCCAACCCGTAGTCCTAAGTCCTTTGTTTTGTGTTACCGTCGAGTTAACGTAAGTGGAATCTATTAGGTACAAAAAACAGAGTCAAAAAAGCAAGAGGTAAGTGCGGGCGCGGAATGAGATTGTTACGAAACTATCGATCAAAATCAAGAAATCAGGGATTGCTTCCACAACGCCTCGCCCAGGAGCACCGATCCCAGGTAGAGGATGAAGGCATAAGCCAGGATGGAAAGCCCTATCCGCGCCGCGCCTATCGCAGCCAATCCACCGAGCAAAACCTGCACAACACCGAATCGTGGGTCCCCGCCGACAAAT
>Ga0207695_10005221_pt1 | contig 17364 bp, 13 predicted proteins | sample KBSC54metaG_FD_184354 | JGI IMG/M metagenome (GOLD analysis project Ga0207695, IMG submission 184354) | Corn rhizosphere microbial communities from Kellogg Biological Station, Michigan, USA - KBS C5-4 metaG (SPAdes) (version 2) | ecosystem: Host-associated > Plants > Roots > Rhizosphere > Soil... | reverse complement strand
ACGGCCACCGGCCAGTTCGGGCGCTCCCCGGTCAGCGCCCACGCGGCCTGGACCGCGGCCCCGAGCGCCACGTACTCACCCGGTTGCGGTACCTCGACGGGGACCGGGAACACCTGGGCCGCGATCGCCGCCACCGCCGGATTCTGCGCGGCCCCGCCGACGATCAGCAGCCGGGTCGCCGTGACGCCGAGGCGCTCGACCGCGTCGAGCCCGTCGGCCAGGGCGCACAGCATCCCCTCGACGGCGGCGCGCGCCAGGTTCTCGCGGGTGGTCGAGGCCAGGGTCATGCCGAACAGGGTGGCCGTGGCATCCGGCAGATTCGGGGTGCGTTCGCCCTCGAAATACGGCTGCAGCACCAGGCCGTCGGCGCCAGGGGCGGCGGCGAGAGCGAGGCGGCCGAGCTCGTCGTGGTCCACGGCGAGCAGGCGGGCGATCGCGTCGAGGATGCGGGCCGCGTTCAGGGTCGCGACCAGGGGCAGGAAGGCTCCGCCGGCATCCGCGAATCCGGCAACCGAGCCGCTCGGGTCGACGGTCGGGGTATCGGTCACCGCGAAGACGGTGCCGCTGGTGCCGATGGACACCACGACATCGCCGCTGCGCGCGTCGAGCCCCAGCGCGGCCGCGGCATTGTCGCCGGCGCCCGCGCCCACCATGATGCCCACGGGGATGCCGACGTGCTCGGCCGACACCCCCGGGGAGTCGTGCGCGGCCAGCACCCGCGGCAGCACCGCGTCGTGGCCGAGGGCGGCGATGAGCAACTCGCGGTCGTACTCGCCCGAAGCCGGCGACCAGTATCCGGTGCCGCTCACATCGGAGCGGTCGGTCGTCAACTCGTCGAGCACCGGTCCGAGCGGGCTCTCGCCGGCCGGTCCGTAGCCGCGGAGGCGCCAGGTCAGCCAGTCGTGCGGCAGCGCGACCGCGGCGACCCGGGCGGCGTTCTCGGGCTCTGCGTCGCGCAGCCAGCGCAGCTTGGTGATGGTGAACGACGCGACCGGCACGAGTCCGGTGCGGCTCGCCAGCTCGGCGGCGCCGAACTCCTCGGTGAGCTGTGCGGCCGCGGCGGCCGAGCGGGTGTCGTTCCAGAGCAGGGCATCGCGGATGACGCGGCCGTCGGCATCCAGGACCACCATGCCGTGCTGCTGACCGCCGATCGAGATGGCGGCCACGTCATTGAGGCATCCGGCGTCGGAGACCGCCGCGAGCAGCGCGATCCACCACGCGTCGGGGGCGACTTCGGTCCCCTCGGGATGAGGGGACCGCCCCGTGCGCACGACCTCGCCGGTGGTGGCGTCGCGGATCACGACCTTGCAACTCTGCGTCGACGAGTCGACGCCCGCTACCAGCGTCATCGGTGTCGGCGCCCAGTCACGGCGACGGCGAAGTAGCTCTCACGCCGCGCGAGGGAAGAAGAGACGCCTCGGCGTCTCTTTTTCATCGCGCGCCCAGCAGGTGCTCGGTCGCGAGCTGCTGCAGGCGGACGAACCCGAATCCCTTGCCGTTGTAGTACGCGCCGTGGTCGAAGTCCTCGAACGCCGAGCGATCGGCGATCAGGTGGTCGTAGCTCTCGCCCGCCGCGAGCGTGGGTGTGGCCAGACCGTCGACGCGCGCCGCCTTCAGCGCCTCCTGCACCTCGGGGTCGGCGCGGAACGCCGCGGCCCGCTCCTTGAGCATGAGGTAGTTCGCGATGTTGGCCCGCGCCGAGTCCCAGACGCCGTTCTCGTCCTCGGTGCGCGAGGGCTTGTAGTCGAAGTGACGCGGCCCGTCGTACGACTGGCCGCCGTTCGGGCCGCCGTTCTCGAGCAGGTCGACGAGGGCGAAGGCGTTGTACAGGTCGCCGTGCCCGAACACCAGGTCCTGGTCGTACTTGATTCCGCGCTGGCCGTTCAGGTCGATGTGGAACAGCTTGCCCTGGTAGAGCGCCTGCGCGATGCCGGATGCGAAGTTCAGACCGGCCATCTGCTCGTGCCCGACCTCGGGGTTGATGCCGAACAGGTCCGGCTTCTCGAGCGTGTGGATGAACGCGATAGCGTGACCCAGAGTCGGCAGCAGGATGTCGCCGCGCGGCTCGTTCGGCTTCGGCTCGATCGCGAAGCGGATGTCGTAGCCCTTGTCGGTCACGTACTGGGCGAACAGGTTCACGCCCTCGCGGTACCGCTCGAGCGCCAGCTGGATGTCTTTGGCCGAGTCGTATTCCGCCCCCTCTCGGCCGCCCCACATGACGAAGGTCTTGGCGCCGAGCTCGGCCCCCAGGTCGAGCTGACGGAGCGCCTTGCGCAGCGCGAACCGGCGCACGCCACGGTCGTTGGACGTGAATCCGCCGTCCTTGAAGACCGGCTGGCTGAACAGGTTGGTGGTGACCATCGGGATGATCAAACCGGTGTCGGCCAGGGCGCCCTTGAGCCGGTCGATCTGCTTCTGGCGGTCGGCGTCCGACGATCCGAAGGCGAACAGGTCGTCGTCGTGGAAGGTCAGGCCGTAGGCACCGACCTCTTTGAGCTTCTCCACCACGTGGACGATGTCCATGGGGGCGCGGGTCGGGCCGCCGAAGGGGTCCGCCCCGTTGTAGCCGATGGTCCAGAGGCCGAACGAGAACTTGTCGGCGGGGGTGGGTGCGGGTGTGGCCACGGGGTCCTGCTTTCAGCGACGGTGATGAAGGTGATGGTGATGAGGGTGGTGATTGTTGATTGCAACAACATATTAGACGAAGTGCCGCATCCTGCAACAGGGCGGTGTCACGGCACGGCTCGATAGTTTCGCTAAACTTGCCGACATGTCGATCTCGGAACCCGCCGCCCGGGTGACCCTTTCCGAGGTCGCCGAGACGGCCGGCGTCTCGCTGGCAACGGTGTCGAAGGTGCTCAACGGGCGCGCGGACGTGTCGAGCAGCACCCGCGCCAAGGTCGAGGCGCTGCTCGCGGAGCACGGCTATCTGCGCCGCAACGCGGGCCAGACCCGCACCCAACTGCTCGAGGTGGTCTTCCACGAACTCGAGAGCGCCTGGGCGATGGAGATCATCCGCGGCGTGAAGGATGTCGCGGCCGAGAACGGCATGAGCGTGGTCCTCACCGAGAGCGGTTCGCGGCACGCGCCAGGGCCGGAGTGGATCGAGAGCGTCATGCGCCGCCGTCCGGTGGGCGTCGTGCTGGTGTTCTCGGATCTGCCGCCCGAGTACCGCGACCGCCTGCGCGCGCGCGCCATCCCGTTCGTGATCATCGACCCGGCAGGCGATCCCTCGCCGGATGTCCCGTCGGTGGGCTCCGCCAACTGGTCTGGCGGTCTGATCGCGACCCGGCACCTCATCGACCTCGGCCACACCCGGATCGCCGCGATCAGCGGGCCGGAGGACATGATGTGCTCGCACGCGCGTATCGACGGCTTCCGGTCGGCGATGACCTCCGCCGGCCTGCCGATCAACCCCGACTGGGTGCGGTTCGGAAACTTCCACATCGAGGGCGGCAGCCTGAACGGGCGCGAACTCCTGTCGTCGGCCGACCGGCCGACCGCGATCTTCGCGGGCAGCGACCTGCAGGCGCTGGGTGTGCTCGACGCGGCGCGGGCCCTCGGGTTGCGCGTACCCGACGACTTCTCGCTGGTCGGCTACGACGACATCCCGCTGGCCAAATGGGTCAGCCCGACCCTGACCACGGTTCACCAACCGCTGCGGCGCATGGCCGAGGAGGCGTCGCGACTGGTCATCCGGATGAGCCAGGCGCCGCTCGAGACCGTCCCGCGCATGGATCTCGCGACCACGCTGGTGATCCGCGAGAGCACGGCGCCGCCGGCTGCGGCCTGAGGACGCGCCCCTATCTCGCAGCGCGCACCTCGACCTGCGCCACCAGGGCCCGGGTGTGATCCACGGTCCGCAGCTGCCCGGTCAACTCGGCGGAGTGGGTGAGCACGATCTCGCCGGCCGATCGCCCGAACTCGAAGTCGAGCCGGCCGGGCTCGACGATGCGCGTGCCGTCCCGGCCGGTGAACGACGCGAGATCGGCGGGAACCCGGAACGAGACCGTCGCGGCTGCGCCGGCAGCTAGCTCGACCCGCTGGTACGCGATCAGTCGGCGGACCGGCCGCACCACGCTCGCGACCGGATCGTGCAGGTAGAGCTGCACGACGTCGGCGCCGGCCCGGTCGCCCGTGTTGCGCACGGTGAGCGACAGAGTGAGCTCGCGGTCGAAATCGGTTCCGGATGCCGTGAGCCCGTCCCACGCGAACGATCCGTAGCTCAGCCCGTGCCCGAACCAGTAGGCGGGGGTCGGGTCGATGTTCGACACCCCGCTCTTGCCGGCCAGCGGAGCGGCCAGGTAGCTCGACGGTTGGGCGCCGGGATGCGCGGGCACGCTCACCGGCAGCCGTCCGCTGGGATTCACCCGGCCGCTGAGCACGCCGGCGATCGCGCCGGTACCTTCCTCGCCCGGGAAGAAGGTCTGCACGATCGCCGCGGCGCCCGTGACCGCCGTGCCGAGCGCGTACGGTCGCCCGGAGAGCAGGGTGACGATGGTCGGTGTGCCGCCGGCGATCACGGCATCGAGCAGCGCCTGCTGGGCGCCGGGCAGTTCGAGCGATGCGGCGTCGCATCCCTCGCCGCTGGTTCCGCGGCCGAACAGTCCCGCCCGGTCGCCGAGCGCCAGCACCACGACGTCGGCGTCGCGCGCGGCGGCGACCGCATCCGGGATGCCGTCGAGCTCGCCGCCATCGACGCTGGTGCCGAGCGCATGGACGATCTCGGCGCTCGGGAACTCCGCGCGGATCGCGTCGAGCAGGGTCGGTAGTTCGATCCCGGTGGGCACCTCGGGGTGGTGGACGCCGACGTGGCTGGGGAACGAGTAGCAGCCCAGCACGGCGTAGGCCTCGCCCGCGTTCGGGCCCAGCACGGCGATCCGCTTCGGGGACGCGGATCCTCGCCCGCTCAGGGGGAGGGTGCCGTCGTTGCGCAGCAGCACGATCGCGCGCTCGGCGATCTCGCGCGCCAGCTCGCGGTTCTCGGCGGTGTCGAGGTCGACGGTCCCGCGCAGCGCGCCCGGGTTGCCGAGCGCTCCCTCCAACTCGACATCGCCGAGGGCGGGGGGCACCGGGGTCCAGGCGGCGTCCAGCAGGCCGAGGCCGATCTTCTGCCGCAGCACGCGGCGCAGGGCGCGATCGATGTATGCCTCGTCGACTTCGCCACGCTCGACCGAGCCGGCCAGGGCGAGGTAGGTCTTGACGGTCGGCAGCTCGACGTCGATCCCGGCGGTCAGGGCGGCGGCAGCCGCGTCGGCCCAGGTCTCGGCAACGCCGTGCAGCGACTTCAGGAATCCGACCGCGAAGTAGTCGGCGACCACGGTGCCGTCGAATCCCCAGGTGTCGCGCAGCAGTTCGGTGAGCAGCGAGGCATCGGCCGCCGAGGGCACGCCGTCCATGTCGTTGTAGGAGTTCATGACGGAGCGCGCTCCGCCGTCGCGCACCGCCATCTCGAAGGGGGGCAGCAGCACGTCAGCGAGCTCGCGCGGACCGATCGACACCGGTGCGAGGTTGCGACCGGCCTTGGAGGCCGAGTAGCCGACGAAGTGCTTGAGGGTCGCGATGATCCCGGCCGATTCGAGGCCGCGCACGTAGGCGGTTCCGACGGTCGCGACCAGGAACGGGTCTTCGCCGATGGTCTCTTCGACCCGGCCCCAGCGCGCGTCGCGCACGACGTCGAGCACCGGCGCGAGGCCCTGGTGCACGCCGACCGAGCGCATGTCGGCGCCGATGCGCTCCGCCATCCGTTCGATCAGCGCGGGGTCGAAGGTGGCTCCCCAGGAGAGCGGGATCGGGTACGCGGTCGCGCCCCAGCTCGCGAATCCGGCCAGGCACTCCTCGTGAGCGAGCGCCGGGATGCCGAAGCGGTTGCTGCTCGCCACCCGCTCCTGCGCGCGCGCCAGCGACACGGCACCGAGGGCGGCATCCACCGGGGCGGTGCCGAACGGACGCGTCAACTGACCCAGGCCCTGCGGAAGCAGCGCGTCGAGGTCGACGTCGTCGTACATGTCGTTCTGGTGCGGCGCGACCTCGCCCCCGTCGGCCGAGGCGCCGACCCAGATCCCGATCAGCTGCGCGAGCTTCTCATCGAGCGTCATCGCCTCGATCAGCGCCTCGACGCGGGTGTCGACCGGCACCGAACTGTCGCGCCAGACCGGGACGGTCTGGACGGCGTCGTCCTGCGTTGCTTCGATGTCCACGACGGTCGCCTAGCCCTTCACGGCGCCCGTGAGACCGCCGACGATGTTGCGCTGGGCGATCGTGAAGAAGATGATCGCGGGAAGCATGGCGAGCGTGGTGAACGCCAGGACCAGCGCGGTGTCTTGCGAATACTGAGTCGAGAACAGGGCGACGCCCAATGGAAGGGTCTGCATCGCCGGGTCGCCGAGCAGCAGCAGGGGCAGCAGGTACGCGTTCCAACTGGCGACGAATGCCAGCACGCCGACGGTGACCAGTCCCGGACCGGACAACGGCAGCACGATCCGCCAGAAGAAGCCGAAGCGGCTTGTCCCATCGATCGACGCCGCGTCTTCCAACTCGACCGGGATCGCGCGCAGGAACGGCACCAGGATGATGATCGTCACCGGCAGCTGGAAGGCGACCTGCGGGATGATGACGCCGGCAAGCGTGTTCACGAGGCCGAGCCCCTGCAGCATCAGGTACAGCGGGAGGATCGCGACGGTGATCGGGAACAGCAGCCCGGCCGTGAACAGCGAGTACAGCGCGTCACGCCCGCGGAAGTCGTAGCGCGCGATCACGAATGCCGCGAAGACGCCCAGAATGCCGACGCCCGCCGTGGTTCCCAGGGCGGTGATCGTGCTGTTGAGCACTTCCGTCCAGAAGGTGGACGCGCTGAGCACCGTCGCGAAGTTCTGCCAGATCCACGGACTCGGCCAGCCCGAGGGGTCGGCGTTGATCTGCGCGGTGGTGCGGAACGCGTTGATCCAGATGTAGGCCGCCGGGACGACGGTGATGCCGACGATGACCAGCCCGACGACGTAGACGATGGGTTGGCCCCAGTCGAATCGCGACCGCTTTCCGCCGATCGGCTTGAGCGTGGCCTGGGTCATCAGCGCACCCCCTGCGACAGTGGGCCCTGCAGGTCCCGCCGCAGCACGAAGCGCTGATAGAGCAGGGCGAACGCCAGCGAGATGATGAACAGGATGACGGCGACCGCGCTCCCGAAGCCGAGCTGCGAGCGCTGGAACCCGTATTGCACCATGTAGGTCGCCATCGTGGTGGTCGCTCCTGCCGGACCGCCACCGGTGAGCACCCAGACCATGTCGAAGAGCTGGAGCGACCCGATGATCGAGAGGAACGCCCAGATGCGGATGGTGGGCGCGAGCAAGGGGATCGTGATGTAGCGCTGGATCTGCCACCAGCTGGCGCCGTCGATGCGGCCGGCTTCCTCGAGTTCGGCCGGCACGCCCTGGAGGCCGGCCAGGAACAGGATGATGGCGAAGCCCACGTACTTCCAGGTGAGCACGGCGAACAGGGTCCAGAGCACGACGTTGCTGTCGGCGAGCCAGAGCTGCTTGAGGCTGCCCAGCCCGATCGAGGCGAGGAAGCTGTCGAGCGGGCCGGCCGGCTGGAGCAGCAGCTTGAAGCTCACGGCCCCGATCACCTCGCTCAGCACGTAGGGGATGAAGATGATCACCCGGAAGAAGGTGCGCCCGCGCAGTCGCCGGTTGAGCAGCAGGGCGACGCCGATCGCGATCGGGCCCTGCACGATGAGCGACATGACGACGACGAAGAAGTTGTGGCCGATGGCTCCGATGAAGACCGGATCGCTCAGGGCCCGTCGGTAGTTCTCGAGCCCGATGAAGTCGGTGAGGGCCTCGAGCCCGTTCCACCGGAAGAAGCTGTAGACCGCCGCCAGCGCGACCGGGAGCAGCACGAACGTCACGTAGACGAGGAACGCTGGGCCCGCGAACAGGGCGATCTCTATGCGCTTGCGCCGTTGCGAACGACGGCGGCGAGCGGGGGCCGGGCCCGCGGAAACCGCGGGCCCGGCCGTGATGGTGCCGACTGACATGCGCTACTGAGCCGCTGCTGCCTGCATGGCCTTGACGATATCGTCAGGCGTTCCCTTGCCGGCGAACAGGTTGACGATGCCGTCGTTCATGGCACCGGCGATGTTGGCGCCGTACGAGGTGTCCAGCCAGAGCTGCACGTACGAGGCCTTGTTCTTGCCGTTGAGAACCTCGACCAGGTTCGGGTCGGTGACGCTCGACTCCGAGCCCTTGGTCACGGGCAGGCCCGCGCCGCTGGCGCCGAACTTCTTCTGCACGTCGACGCTCACGATGTACTTGAGCAGTTCGACGCACTCCGGCGGAGCCTTCTTGGCGCAGGCGAATCCGTCGCCGCCGCCGAGGGCTGCCGTCGGGTCACCGGCGGATCCGGGGATGCCGGGGAAGTTGAACCAGCCGAGGAACGGCGGGACCTTCTTATCGGCGGTCAGGCCGCTCATCACTCCGGGATCCCAGTGCCCCATCAGCTCCATGGCGGCCTTGCCGTTGGCGACCAGACCGGCCGAGCTGCCGGCGCCGGTCTGCGCCGGGGTGGCGAGGAATCCGTCCTGGAACGGGTTGGTGGCGATGAAGGTCTTGAGGTCATCGCCGGCCTGCACGAAGCACTTGTCGGTGAAGACGTGCTTCGACGTCGCCGCCTTCAGGACGGCGGGGGTGCAGTCCTTCAGTGCGAAGTTGTACCACCAGTGCGCAGCCGGCCACTTGTCACCGGCGCCGACGGCGATCGGGACGATGCCCGCGCCCTTGAGCTTGGTGACATCCGAGTTCAGCTCGTCGAGCGTCGTCGGCGGTGCGTCGATGCCGGCCTGCTTGAAGAGGTCCTTGTTGTACCAGAATCCCTCGATGCCGTAGCTGAACGGGAGTCCGTAGGTCTTGCCGTTGACCTGCCAGCCGCTGGCGGTCGGGCCGATGGCCGAGAGCTCGGGCTTGACGTCGGCTGAGATGTCCTTCACGTAGCCGGCGGCCACCTGGTCGACGATCTCGCCGCCGCCCCAGGCCTGGAAGAGGTCCGGCGGGTTGCCGGAGCGCAGGGCGTTGGGGATCAGGGTGCGCTGCAGGTCTTCGTTCTGGTATCCCGTGACCTTGACGGTCACGTTCGGGTGGAGCTTCTCGAAGTCCTTCGCAACGCTGGCCCAGAGTCCCTTCAGCGGGTCGGCGGTCGCGTTGTGCCACCAGGTCAGCGTGACCTTGCCGCCGCTCGCCGGGGTACCCGAACTGCATCCGGCGAGAGCCCCCGCCGCGAGGGCAGCGACCGCACCGAGTGCGACCAAGCCCCTCATGCTGTGTCTGTTCATCCTTGAACCTTCCGAAAGTTTCGACAACTGCGTCGAAAGTGATTGGGTGATTGGGATCATAGGGCGCTGGCCATTTGGGGTCAAGAACAACAAAATCGCATAGTGTGCAGATTGTGACGCTTCCGGACTCGACCGCCCGCGGGTTGGGCAACGAATCGCTGCGTCGCGAGAACCTCTCCAACCTGCTGCGACTGGTGCACCGCGCGGGCGCATCCGGCCATTCGCGGTCGGAGCTGACCGCGCTCATGGGGCTGAACCGCTCGACGATCGCCGCCCTGGTCGGCGAGCTCGAGACCCTGCGGCTGGTCGAGGAGCGCGACCCGCCCCCGAACGCCCGGGTCGGCAGACCGAGCCCGATCGTCACCGCCGCGCAGCACGTTGTCGCCATCACGGTGAATCCCGAGGTCGACGCGATCTCGATCGCCGCGATCGCGCTCGGCGGGCGGGTCGTCGAGCGGCGCCGGGTCAACAGCCCGCCCGGGATCGACTCCGACGGAGCGGTCGAGCTGACCGCCGACGCGATCCGCGCCCTGATCGCCGAACGGCTCTCGAGCCGCCGGATCATCGGCATCGGAGTGGCGGTACCGGGCCAGGTGCGGGCCGACGACGGTCTGGTGCGGCTCGCGCCGCACCTCGGATGGGTCGATCAACCCTTCACCGCCCGTCTGTCCCAGCGCACCGGACTGCCGGTGGCCGCCGCGAACGACGCCTCATTGGGCGTGCGAGCCGAGAGCACATTCGGGGCCGGGCGCGACATCCAGGATGTCGTCTACCTCAACGGCGGCGCGAGCGGGATCGGCGGCGGGGTGATCGTCGGCGGTCGAGCCCTGACCGGCGCGGACGGCTATGCCGGAGAGCTGGGTCACACCCTGGTGAATTCGGCCGGCGTGCGCTGCCATTGCGGGGCGATCGGATGCTTCGAGACCGAGGTCACGCGCTCCACCCTGCTCGACCTGACCGGACTGACCGACGCCCGCGCCGACGAGCTCGAGCAGGCCCTGCGCTCCAGCACGGACCCGGCGGTGCTCGCCGAGGTGGACCGCCAGATCGGGTACCTCGCCATCGCGCTGCGCAACGCCATCAACACCCTGAACCCGCAGCGGGTGCTGCTCGGCGGGTTCCTCTCCGCGCTCTACGCGGTCGCTCCGGAGCGCCTGGACGAGTTGGTCGCCCAGCAGTCGCTGCGGGCATCCGGCGAGGCGGTCGAGTTGACGCGTGCCGAGCTGGGCGCGGATATCCTGACGGTGGGGGCCGGCGAACTCGCCTTCACCGGACTGTTCGCCGATCCGGCGTCGCTGGCCTGACCCGCGTTCTCACGTCTTCCCGCTCCACGACCCACTGAATAGGCCCATCTGCTGTGCCGCTCTCCAACGCCACCGGATCCATCACCCTGCCCAGCTCGGAGCACCCGGGCGATGCCCTGACGCGCAATCAGCGGCTGATCTACATCGTGGCGCTGGGGGCGCTGGTGGCGCTCGGACCGTTCACGGTCGACTTGTACCTTCCGTCGTTCCCCGCGGTCGCGCGCGATTTCCATGCATCGGATGCGGCGGTGCAGCTCACTCTCACGGCCACCTCGATCGGCTTCGCGGTCGGCCAGTTGCTGGTCGGGCCGTTGAGCGACAAGGTCGGCCGCCGCCTGCCGCTGCTGATCGCGACCGCCGTGCACGTGATCGCGAGTGTCGGGGTGGCATTCGCTCCGAACGTCGAGTGGCTGACCGTGCTGCGCGTGCTGCAGGGCGTGGGAGCGGCGGGCGGGGGAGTGGTCGCCACGGCGACGGTCCGCGACCTGTTCGGCGGGCTGCCCCTGGTGCGCGTGCTGTCGCGCCTCGCCCTGGTCTCGGGCCTGGCGCCGATCCTCGCCCCGGTGATCGGCTCGCAACTGCTGCGGATCACCGACTGGCGGGGCATCTTCGTCGCGCTCGCCGGCTACGGAGTCGTGGTCCTGATCGTGGCCGCGCTGCTCATCGTCGAGACCCTCCCGCCCGAGAAGCGCGGGCTCGTCGCCCACCGCACCGCGCGGGCGCGCTACCGCTCGCTGTTCTCCGACCGCATCTTCGTGGGCGTGGCGATCATCGGCGGCATGGTGTTCTCGGCCCTCTTCGCCTACCTCTCGTCGTCGTCCTTCCTGCTCCAGGATGTCTTCCACCTGAACGCGCAGCAGTTCGGCCTGATCTTCGGCATCAACTCGATCGGCGTGGTATTCGGCTCGCAGGCCGCATCTCGGATCGTGCGCCGGGTCGCCCCGCAATGGGTCCTGGCGGTGGTCCTCCCGCTCATGATCACCGGGGCGATCGTGATCGGCGTGCTGGCCCTGAACGGCGGGGGGCTGTTCTCGGTCCTCATCCCGCTCTGGTTCATCCTCGCCGGCTGCGGGTTCTGCTTCCCGATCGTGCAGGTGCTCGCGCTCGCCCACCACGGCGAGGAGGCCGGAACGGCCGCCTCGCTGCTGGGCGCGGCCAACTTCGGACTGGCGGGGATCATCTCGCCGATCGTGGGCCTGCTGGGCATCTCGACCGCGCTTCCGATGTCCGAAGTGATGGTCGTGACGCTGGCCGTCGCCATCCTCTCCTTGTGGATCCTGGTGCGGCCGCGCACAGTGCCCTCGATCGGCGACTGACGGGACGGTAGCGTCGCACCCATGAGAATCCTCCTCGTCGGTGCCGGCGGCGTCGGTGACGCCATCGCCAAGATCGCGGCCCGCCGTGATTTCTTCGAACTCATGGTCGTCAGCGACTACGACCTCTCGCGCGCCGAGCGCACGATCGCCTGGATCACGGCCAAGCACGGCGATCAGAGCGGTCGATTCGTCGCCGCGAAGATCGATGCGTCCGATCCGGACGACGTGGCAGCGGTGGCGCGCGAGCACCAGGCCAGCCATGTCATGAACGCGGTCGAGCCCAAGTTCGTGCCGACCATCTTCGCCGGTGCCCTGGCCGCCGGGGCCGACTACCTCGACATGGCGATGAGCCTATCGGAGCCGCATCCCGAGAACCCCTACAGCGAGACCGGCATCAAGCTCGGCGACGATCAGTTCGAACTGGCGCCGGACTGGGAGAAGGCGGGCCGGCTCGCCCTGGTCGGCATGGGTGTCGAGCCCGGGCTGAGCGATGTCTTCGCGCGCTACGCGGTCGACGAGCTGTTCTCATCGGTGGACGAACTCGGCACCCGCGACGGAGCCAACCTCGTGGTGCGCGACGAGGCCGGCAACGAGATCTTCGCTCCGTCGTTCTCGATCTGGACGACCATCGAGGAATGCCTCAACCCCCCGGTGATCTGGGAGAAGGACAAGGGCTGGTTCACCACGCCGCCGTTCTCGGAGCCGGAGACCTTCGTGTTCCCGGAGGGCATCGGCCCGGTGGAGTGCGTCAACGTCGAGCACGAGGAGGTGCTGCTGATGCCGCGCTGGCTCGACGCGCAGCGAGTCACCTTCAAGTACGGCCTGGGTGACGAATTCATCGGCGTGCTCAAGACCCTGCACACCCTGCATCTGGATGCCGTCGCGCCGATCCGCGTGCGCAGCGCGAACGGCCCGGTCGAGGTCGCGCCGCGCGATGTGGTCGCGGCCGCGCTGCCCGATCCGGCCACCATCGGACCCCGGATGACCGGCAAGACCTGCGCGGGAGTCTGGGTCACCGGCACCGGCACCGATGGTGCTCGGCGCGAGGTGTACCTCTATCACGTGAGCGACAACGAGTGGACGATGGCCGAGTACGAAAGCCAGTGCGTGGTCTGGCAGACGGCCCTGAATCCCGTGATCGCGCTCGAGCTGCTCGCGAACGGCACCTGGACCGGCACCGGGGTACTCGGCCCCGAGGCGTTCCCGGCCGCGCCGTTCCTGGAACTGATGAGGAAGGCGGAGTCCGAGGGCGGCTACGGCCAGGCCTGGGGACTCGAGGATCGGCTCGCGTGAGCGGTGCACCCCTGACTGCCGCGGAGGTGGCGGCCGTGAAGGCCGGGTACGGCTTCGACGCGCCGGCGATCGAGCTGGGCGCGCTGGTGAACGGTGCGCCGCTGCCCGAGGTGCCGATCCGCATCCCGCTGGCCATGGTCAACCGCCACGGGCTCGTCGCCGGTGCAACCGGAACCGGCAAGACCAAGACCCTGCAACTGCTCGCCGAGCAGCTCCCGGCTGCGGGCGTGCCCGTCTTCGCCGCTGACATCAAGGGCGATCTCAGCGGGATCGCGAGCCCGGGAGTATCGAGCCCGGCGCTCCTCGAGCGGACGGGCAGCATCGGCCAGCGCTGGACCCCCGCGAGCGCGCCGACCGAGTACTTCTCGCTCGGCGGGTTGGGCACCGGCATCCCGATCCGGGCCAGCGTCCGGGGATTCGGGCCGCTCCTGCTCAGCAAGGTGCTGGGGCTGAACCCGACCCAGGAGTCGAGTCTCGGCCTGGTGTTCCACTACGCGGACGGCGCCGGACTTCCGCTGACCGACCTCGACGATCTGCGCGCCGTTCTGATGCATCTGATCAGCGATGCGGGCAAGGCGGAGCTCGCCGGCCTGGGCGGGCTGTCGCGGGCGACGGCCGCGGTGATCCTGCGGGAACTGGTCGGATTCAGCGATCAGGGCGCCGACGCCTTCTTCGGCGAGCCGGCGATCGACGTCCAGGTGTTCCTGCGCCGGTCTGCCGACGGCGCGCGCGGGATGGTCAGCCTGCTCGAGGTGCCGAGCGTGCAGGACAAGCCAGAACTGTTCTCCACCTTCTTGATGTGGTTGCTGCGGGAGCTCTACCGCGCGCTGCCCGAGGTCGGCGACGTCGACAAGCCCGAACTGGTGTTCTTCTTCGACGAGGCGCACCTGCTGTTCGCGGGCGCGTCGCAGGACTTCCTGCAGGTCGTGACCCAGACCGTTCGCCTGATCCGCTCGAAGGGCGTCGGCGTGTTCTTCGTCACGCAGACACCCAAGGATGTGCCCGGCGACGTTCTGGCTCAGCTCGGCAGCCGGGTGCAGCACCAACTGCGCACCCACACGCCGGATGACGCCCGGGCCTTGAAGGCCGCGGTCTCGACCTACCCGGTCTCGGGCTACGACCTCGCGCAGGTGCTGCAGAATCTGCCCATCGGCGAGGCCATCGTCACCGTGATGAACGAGAAGGGCGCGCCCTCGCCGGTCGCCTGGACCCGGCTGCGATCGCCGCAGAGCTCGATGTCGCCGACGGGGCAGCAGCAGCGGGCGGCCGGCGTTGCCGCGTCGCCGCTGCTCGCCGCATTCGGGGAGCGGGCCCACCCGACCTCGGCACGCGAACTGCTGGAGAAGCGCGAGCACCTCGAGCCGCGTGAACCGCTCAGGCGGAGCGAATCGCGCGAGCAGAGCGACCCCGCGGCGCCCGCCGAGCGCGAGCGCGGTGCGACCAGCAGGCGTCCCGCGCGCCGTCGCCGGGGACTCGCCGGCCGGCTCATCGAGAAGCTGTTCGGCTCGACCCGCTGAGTGGGGTCAGGAGGGCAGGAAGCCGACCGGCATCCCGAGGATCCGCATCACCCACGCCGCGACGGCGACCATCAGCAGCACGGCAAGCACGAACACGACGATCCACAGCGCCGGCTTGTTCTGGAACCAGTACGCACTGCCGGGATAGGTGCGGTAGAACTCGCGGATGCTGATCGGCTCCTCCACGTAGGTCGGCGCCACCGGGAGCGCGTTGGCGACCGCCTTGAGATCTTCGGGCGTCCAGAACGTGCCGCGCAGCCGGTACAGCCGGCGCCCCGACGCGTCGCGCGCCAGCAGTTGCAGCACCGGGTCCGGCGACTGCCCGATGTAGGTGGGCACGACGACGACGCTCGCGATGGAGCTGAGCGGAACGCGGACGATGGGGCTGAAGATGCCGCGCCCGACCAGCTCGGTCGGGGTCACGGCGGTGAACACGGTCAGCTGCCGGCCGAGCGTGCCCAGGCAGAGGATCGTGATCGCCAGATGCACCGCGAAGACGAGCCCCCAGCTGCCGTGCTGGATCGCGAACCAGTACAGCACCCCGAACACCGGGATCATCGCGAGCACGATCGACACGAATGCCGTGGTCATCAGCGAACGGCGCGGCCGGACCCGGAGGGTGGTCACGGTCGCTGTCATCGCGGTTCTCCTGCGCTCGGGTGGTGGTGAGCTTCGGATGGGGGTGCGGAGGATGGGGGATTCGAACCCCCGAGGGCTTTCACCCAACACGCTTTCCAAGCGTGCGCCATAGGCCACTAGGCGAATCCTCCTGGACCGCTGGGGAGCGGGGGCCATCAAGGATCTTACCCGGCGGATGCCCGCGGTCGCGTCGCACGAAAGGGGGACCCGCCGTACAATGGGCTCGGCTCCCCGCGTGGCGCCATCCAGGCCAACTCCCCCAGGGCGGAAACGCAGCAAGGGTAACCGGGCTCTGGCGGGTGCGCGGGGAGTCGTACCAAGTCCGGCTCCGCCGACCTTCGCTGACATGTTCGACCCCGAACGGGTCTCGACACCCTTGTTCACCCCCAAAAGCGGCGTATTGCTCCGCTGGGATCGGGCGCAGGATACAACGAAGAGACAGATGGTCTCAGGTCGGGGAAGTCACTATGAGCGCCGAGTCCCGTTCGCCAGTACGCACTCTGCTGCGCCCGGCCCCGAAGCCGCGCCCGATGTCGTTTGCGGCATCCCTCGGTGCAGATCTCTCCTCGCTCTCGGACGGCGCGAGCCCCAAGGGTTCGTCCCCCGAGGCGCTCGAGTCGGTGCTGGCCGCGGCCGAGCCCGCGCCCGAGCCGATCGTCCTGGCGGCGGAAGACCGCCAGTCGCTCCAGTCGGTTCTCGAAGAGCTCCTGGTGTTCGACGGGTCGATCGGCGTCGCGCTGGTCGACGGCCAGTCGGGGATGGTCCTCGGCGAGGCCGGATCGGCGAGCAGTCTCGGACTCTCCGCGGCCGGTGCCTCAGTGATCCTCCGTTCCCGTCTCGAGACGAACAAGGTTCTCGGCCGCTCCGAGCAGATCGCGGATGTGCTCATCACGCTGTCGAGCCAGGTGCAGATCATCCACCCGCTCGCCGAGAACGCGAACCTCTTCCTGTTCCTGATCGGCGACAAGGCCAAGTCGAGTCTCGCGATGGCGCGCTACAAGGCGGCCGAAGCCGACGACAAGATCAAGCTGTAGACCGCTCGGTCGTCGGCTCATCGGGGGCGCGTGACGTGGGACGCGCGACGTCCCTCAACTCGGCCAGCAACTCGCGGGCGATCTCCGCATAGCTGCGGGTGTTGCCATCGGCGATCCAGGTCGCGAACGCGACGTGGAAGACCCCGATGCCGGCGTAGACCGACAGTGAGGCGGCCGCTTCGCCGATCCCTCGAGCCCGCAGCGCCTCGGTGATCGCGATCGCCAGCCGCTCCCGTTTGATGAGTTCGCGCTCCTGCAGCGAGGCGTCGGAGTCGATCACGCGCTGGCGGGTGCGGGAGTGGTCCAGATCGACGAAGACGGTGCCGACGGCGTCGAGCGCGGCACCGATCGCGTCGAGCGGACCCGCGCCGGCGGGCGCGTGGGCCACGGCATCCACCATCAACTGCTGCAGGTGCGCGGATCCGTCGAACAGCATCTCGCGCTTGTCGGCGAAGTAGCGGAAGAAGGTGCGCTCGGTCACGCCGGCGCGTTCGGCGATCTGGGCAACGGTCGTCTGACCGAACCCGCGCTCGAGGTACAGCTCCATCGCGGCCTGCGCCAGCCGGCCGCGGGCGCCGGGCTGCCAGCGGGTCATGCCCCGATGCTACTTGATGACAGTCGATGACATCAGTGCTACATTCGATGATGTCACACACTGACATCAGTCGAAAGGTCGCAAATCATGAAGTACTTCGTCACCGGGGCATCCGGATGGATCGGGTCCGCCGTCACCGCGGAGCTCCTCGCCCGCGGGCACCAGGTCGTCGGTCTCGCGCGGAACGAGGAGGCAGCCGCCAAGATCCAGGCGGCGGGTGCCGAGGTGTTCCGCGGCTCGATCGACGACCCGGACGGGCTGCGTGCACCCGCGGATGCGTCGGATGGCGTCATCCACCTCGCCTTCAACCACGATTTCTCAGCGCACGAGACGGCGATCGA
>Ga0207695_10005218_pt1 | contig 17368 bp, 14 predicted proteins | sample KBSC54metaG_FD_184354 | JGI IMG/M metagenome (GOLD analysis project Ga0207695, IMG submission 184354) | Corn rhizosphere microbial communities from Kellogg Biological Station, Michigan, USA - KBS C5-4 metaG (SPAdes) (version 2) | ecosystem: Host-associated > Plants > Roots > Rhizosphere > Soil... | reverse complement strand
CTGCTGAAGCAGCAGCTGCTCTCATCAATGGAGATTCATCAGGTCCTGCCCAAAATCCCGATCACCCGGCAGATATTCACTGCTTTGCTACAGACTCAGTGGAGAAGTTCGAGCGGCTTGGCTCGCGGTTCCTCGGGAGGCCCACAGGCAAAGTTGAATTGGTAGACCTCGGCGGCTGATAGCCGATTCAGCTTGATATCCTAAGAGACGATTGGCTCGACAACTCCCCACAGCGCGAGCGAGCCGCGGAGAACTGGAGAAGCATGATCAATCTGGCGGGTAAAACGGCTGTCGTCTTTGGGCTGGCCAACAAGCGTTCGATCGCGTGGGGCATCGCCCAGAAGCTCTCTGCAGCCGGAGCTACCCTGGCCATTTGCTATCAGAATGAGCGCATGCGCATCGAAGCCGAGGAACTGATCAAGGACCTTCCCGGTGCCAGCGGCTTCCAATGCGATGTCTCGGTCGACAGCGAGATCGAAAAGCTTTTTTCTGCGCTGAAGGAGAAATACGGGAAGTTAGATGTCCTGGTCCACGCCGTGGCTTTTGCTCCGGCCGAAGACCTGAAGGGTGAATTTATCAATACCAGCCGCGAGGGCTTCCGGATCGCTCACGACGTCAGTGTTTATTCGCTCATTGCTGTCAGTCGCGCCGCCGCTCCTCTGATGACCGAGGGCGGCAGCATCATGACCCTCACGTACTTCGCCGCCGAGAAGGTTGTGCCGAACTACAACGTGATGGCCCTGGCAAAGGCGTCGCTTGAATCCGCCGTCCGATATCTTGCTGCTGGCCTGGGCCCCAAAAATATCCGGGTGAACGCCATATCCGCCGGACCCATCAAGACACTTGCTGCCCGTGGCATCGGGGCGCTCGGCGACATGCTGAAGATGGCTGCCGATCGTGCTCCGCTCAAACGCAATGTCGATCAGCTCGAAGTCGGTGGTGTGGCGCTTTTCCTGGCGAGCGACCTATCAAGTGCAGTCACCGGCGAAACCATCTACGTCGACTGCGGCTATAACATCATGGGCTTCTAGCGGCCGAGCTTCGCAATCTTGAAATCAAATCGCAGTCGATTTGACGTCGGACCTTCTCCGCGCTAACCGCCAGCTACAAATCTGAAAACCTGGCGACGAACCGCAGCTCCCGCTATCCTAACCGACCAGAATCGCGTGTAGGGAGAGGACCGCATGTGGTCAGCACTCCTCGCGTAGTTCTAGCGAAGCAGACGACTTATGTGTGCCCGCTTGAGGCCCTCCCGACGGGCACTTCCAACCATCCTGAGTTCCCAGACATCCAAAAAGTCTGGAGTTCGTGGGAACGTACTCACGGTTCGTTTGCAATGCGAATAGCAGTGCTTCTATGGTGCGCTCTCTGCTCGCTGGTGTTCTTTGGCGCTCCGCCTTCCACCTCTGGCCAAGGGCCGGATTCTCCCTTAGCGTCAGACCCCAATCGCTCTGCGAAGGATGGTTCACCCCGCCGGAAGCAACTGTATCTTCTCGATGGCAGTGATCCGGATTCGACCAAAGGAGTGCCCACAAGTTCCGCCATCCGTCCAGTTCGCAAACCACAACGGCCAGACTTCAATCGCGACATCTATTACAAAAACAAGTTGGAGCGCTCTGTTGAGACAGGCTGGCTGCCGATCAATGTCCCCTTCGTCTTCGACTTCCTGGTTGGCAGTCGCTACAACGAATGGCCGCTGCATTACACACTCGTGCCGAACATCGCATCCATTCGCTGGCAACTCGATAACATCTGGGGATGGAAGATGTTTCGCGGCAATACAGATTTCTCGTTCAGCGGTTCATACACGGCTATTCCGCGCGGGGCTGAAACCCGCTATTTTGCTTTCGACTACGGTATTCGCCGCAACTTCATCCCTCCGCATTCCCGCGTTGTTCCCTATGTTGAAGGGCGCGGCGGAATAGGCAACATCAATGCCAAAGGACCGAGGGGCGTGTACTACTCGCAAGGTCAGGACATGACTTTCACTCTGATGGTGGGCAGTGGCGCGCGCTACAACTTCAGCCCGCGCTATGGCGTCTCTGCAGGTGTGACGTACATGCACGTCTCCAATTTCTACCTGTCAGAGCCGCGTTACGAGGATTTCGGAATCAATGTGTATGGACCCATGGTTGGCGTCTATATACGCCTGGGCAAGGAGAAAGAGAGCGTGCTTCGTTAACGGTTTGATGGTCCTACGCACTCACGCCAACATCTTGACCGTCATCCCGTCTATTGTGAGAGGGAAATAATGGCATCTTCTACATTAATTTCGCCCAGTACCGGGCGACCTGGATTCTACGTCATCCTCTGGGCTGTCCTGGGGCTCACTGCTGTCTTTGTAATCATCACGTCAGAGGTTTTCCTGGCAACGGATTATCCGATGTACCACGCGTATCGCCTGCAGGTGATCGCGGACCGTCATATCCTCATTCCCCATGCTCTTGCCGGCACATTTGCTTTGCTGGCGGGCCCCATTCAGTTTTGGCCTCAGTTTCGAGAACGCCATTTGCAGCTCCATCGAGTTCTTGGCCGTCTCTACCTCGTGTCTGTAATTGTCGGCTCTGTTACAGGAATCGCCCTTGCCGCTGGACGTCCCGGTCTGCCGGGGACTTCAATGCAGGCTGCCGCCTGGATTGTCTGCACGATCGCCGCAGTGGTTGCCGCGCGAAATCGGCAGATTGTGCAGCATCGCCGGTGGATGGCCCGCTCGTATGCCGTCACATTCACCTTCGTGTCCAGTCGGGTACTCAACCTGTGGCCGCGCTATTGGAGTCATCTCGGCGACAGCTTGGCTGCAGTTGGCGTCATCGCCTTCACTTTAGCTTCTATTCTTCTCGTAGACCTCGGAATTGACTGGCACGAGTTGACTACCCGGCGCGCATGATCACAGAACGCCGCGCTAGTCGTCTAATCTGGAACGGATCGAATTGAAAAAAGAAGTTCTCATTCTCGGAGGTGGAGTAGCGGGTTGCGCAGTTGCGATCGCTCTCGCCCGTAGAGGACAAAGAGTTACGCTGATCGAACGAGAACCGGCACCGCGTCACAAGGTCTGCGGAGAGTTTCTCAGTGGCGAAGCGCTCGAGGATCTAAACCTGCTGGGGATTGACGTTGCTGCTCTGGGCGCTGCCCCGATCCGCTACGTTCGTCTGGCCGCCGCGAGGCGCGCTGCCGAGGCACCCTTGCCATTTCCTGCTGCTTCACTCACCCGGAAAGCCCTGGACGCAGCCTTGATCGCGGAAGCTGTTGCCGCGGGAGTGCGTGTCGAACAGGGCCGCAGTGTGCAGTCTCTTAGGCGCGAAGGAAGCGGCCTATGGCAGGCAGAAATTGACGACGGAACGACTCGTGAAGCTCCAAACGTTTTTCTTGCTACCGGCAAACACGACGTCCGAGGATACGCGCGTCCCAAAGATCCCGAACGGTGGGTCGCCTTCAAATCTTATTTTCGTCTTGCTCCTGCACAGGCCGCCGAACTCGCGAACGCATCTGAGCTGATGCTCTATCCGGGAGGCTATGGCGGGCTCCAGCCGGTACAGGGCGGTATTGCGAACCTTTGCTGCGTTGTGCAACAACCTCATCTTGCGCGTGCGGGCCTTCGCTGGGAAAGCTTCCTTGCAAAAGTGCAGCGAGACTGTCCGCACCTTGCGATGAGACTGGCTGGCGCGGAAGAGTTGCTTGCGAAGCCGATTGCCGTCACCCATATTCCATACGGCTTCATTCGGCGTTCAACAGATGAAGGTCTCTACTGCATCGGTGATCAGGCCGCCGTTATCCCATCTTTTACCGGGGATGGCATTTCAATCGCGTTGCATACCGCGCGTTGCGCTGCTACGGCCTATCTGGCCGGGGAGCCGGCACCGCTTTTTCAGGCAAAGATGCGATCTGCCCTTCTCAACCAGATGCGGCTCGCTCAGTTTGCCGCGGATGGATTGAATAATTCCTTCTCGCGTGCTGTATTGCCTTTCTGTCTTAGAGTGTGGCCGGGGGTCATGCGCGTTACTGCAGCGCTCACGCGCATTTCACAACACAGCTCTGCTTCTCCACATGCAGTTGCCGGTTGAAAACGCGACAATCGCGCACGAACTGCAAAGGTAAGTAACATCCAGGCCTCGAACTGCCGTTGCTTGTTGCCGAGACCAAAACGCGCTTTGCCAATAATCAGCTAACTCCGAATTGCAGGAAAGGCCGGCGATGAGACGCTACGCACTGCTTGCCCTGGCTGTGATTTCCGCACCAGCCTTGTTTGCTCAATCTCAACACTTCGTCGTGGATCCCAATGCCAGCGAGGTCAAGATCGCGCTCAAGACGACTCACGAACTCGTCAACGGCACCTTCAGCGTTCAATCCGGCTCCATTGACTTTGACCGCGGCACGTCAAAACTAGCTGGATCTGTCATCGTAGTCGCGGGAAGCGGCAAGACAGGCAATAACAGCCGTGACAAGAAGATGTACAAGGACATCCTCAAAGTCGAACAGTTTGCTGCCGTATCATTCGAGCCAAGGTCATTCACGGGGACCCTTGCTGCTTCGGGCGACTCTTCTATTCAGGTGACCGGGAAATTCACACTGCTGGGTGTGCCTCACGAAATCACCGTACCTATGCAGATACATCTGGAAGCCGCTAGCGCGACCGCCAAGGCTCACTTCGTAGTGCCTTACGTTGAATGGGGTCTGAAGAATCCAAGCTTTCTGTTTTGGAAAGCAGAGAATGATGTTGCGGTCGATGTAAATCTCAAAGGCACAGTCACGAAATAACTGCCGCCCGGCCGATATGCTTCCCCACTCCGAAGCTGACTGCGACCACGTGCGAAGTTCATGTGGACCTACAAACGAGTACAGCTTGTCCCCGAGGCGACCTGACTGCGTCCGCCCCGGGGCTGAGGCGGCTTATATATACCGCATGTTGTTGAGGTCTTCGAGGAGCGTAGGGCCAGACGTGCTCCAGCCCAGTTCCTTGCGTGTCTTGTCGCTGGATGCCGTGAGGTCCCAACCTGCAAATCCGGCAAGAAATCCGAAGTAGGCCGCGGCTTCCTCTTGCGAGATCGATTTCACAGGAATTTTAAGTCCACGCCCGATTGCCTCGGCGATGTCTTTGGCACGTACCCCTTCTTCTGCAACCGCGTGGTACCGCGCTCCGGTTGTACCTTTCTCCAGTGCAAGCCGATAGAGGTTTGCGGCGTCCAGCCGGGGTCCCGCAGCCCAGCGGTTTTCGCCTTCGCCGATGTATGCAGCGAAGCCTTTCTCGCGAGCAATCTGGATGGCGAAAGATACGAGGCCTTGCTTGTGGGTGTCATGGACTTGCGGCAGACGGATAACCATCGTCTTCACCCCTCGCTTCTCGAATGCGGCGACTGCGTGTTCCGAAGCTCGCGGAAAGGCTGGGATGATTGGTGGTGGCGGGTCGTCTTCTGTTGCCGGCCGGCCTTTGGCGATGAGCGCAACACCGCTTGTGACGATCAGCGGTTTGCCGGAGCCCTCCAGCGCCTCACCCAGCACTTCGATTGCTTGCCGATCTTCCTCGCAATTCTGCTTGAATTTCGAAAAGTCATGATTGAAAGCGGTATGAATCACCGCGTCAGCCGCTATAGCTCCGCTGCGGAGACTGTCCAGGTTTTCAAGACTGCCGCGGTGTACATCGGCGCCTGCGGCAGTAAGCTCCTGTGCACCGGCCTCGCTGCGAGTGAGACCGAGCACGCTATGGCCGGCGCTGATCAGGTCCTTTACGAGCGCCGAACCGATGAAACCTGTCGACCCAGTTAAAAAAACGCGCATATGAATTCTCCAAATCTGAAGTAAGTGAAGTTGCGATTAATTTCGGATCAGTGGCCAGACGAACGGGCTGTCGGCTCCTTACTGGGAATTGCGTTCAGTTCTGCAAGTACCTCGGCCGGTATCTGCAATGTGGTAGCCTTGAGGTTTTCGCGGAGATGTTCAACCGACGATGTTCCCGGAATCACCAGGATGTTTGGCGAGCGCTGCAGCAGCCACGCAAGCGCTACCTGCATTGGAGTTGCCTTGAGCAGTGATGCAGCTTGAGACAGCGCGTCCGATTGTAGAGGGCTGAAACCGCCCAGCGGGAAGAACGGAACGTAGGCGATGCCATCTCGATTCAGCGCGTCAAGGAACCCATCGTCCTCCCGATGCGCCAGGTTGTATTGATTCTGAACGCAGACAATGGGAACGATTCGCCGTGCCGCATCGACCTGAGTGGGCGTCGCATTGCTCAGCCCGATGTGACGTATCAGGCCCTTTTGCTGGAGTTCCGCGAGTACGGAGAGCGGTTCTTCGATCGAACCCTCGGATGGCTTTTGGATATCGAATGTCAGCCTCAGATTCACTATGTCCAGGGCATCGAGACCCAGATTTCGCAGGTTATCGTGAACTGCCGAAGTCAGACCTTCGCGAGAAGTATCCGGTATCCACGATCCGTCTTCGCCGCGCCGTGCTCCAACCTTGGTGACGATCACGAGGTTCTTTGGATATGGCGCAAGCGCTTTTCGGATGATCTGGTTCGTGATGTGTGGACCATAGAAGTCGGACGTGTCGATATGGTTCACGCCGCTTTCAATCGCTTCCCGCAACACTGCAACAGCTGCCTCGACGTCGCGCGGCGGTCCCCACACCAGTTTGTTGCCCTCTCGCCCTGCCAGCTGCATGGCTCCATAGCCCATCCGGTTCACAGTCAGCGAACTGCCGGCGAAGTTGAAAGTACTCGCGAATTGTTTTTGCGGCATCTGAAATCCCTCGGTTCGTATTTGGATTGATCGCGACGGGCTCGGCTTGACGCCAGGCCCCGTCCGTCGCTAAAACGGAGAGTGTCTCCGAAAGAGTAGATAACCGGAGGTTCTCTCCGGTTGCAGGATTTTTTAGATGCCCAAAAAAGTGTCAAAGACCGAGCCGAGGAAGCCCCGTACTGACGCCGCACGCAATCGCGAGCGGATTCTGGAGGTCGCAAAACAGGCATTTACGCGGCACGGGGCTGACGCGAGCCTGGATGAGATCGCCCGGCAGGCCGAAGTAGGCGCGGGGACGCTGTACCGCCACTTTCCCAGCAGGGACGCACTTATTGAAGCCGTATATAAAAGCGAAGTAGAAAAGATCGCTGCCGCGGGGCGGAAACTTGCGGAAGAGAAGCCACCCGCTGAGGCGCTTCGCGCGTGGATGCTGCTGTTTGTCGACCACATTGCCGCAAAGCTGATCATCGCTCCCGCCCTGAATTCCATCGTCGGAGGACCGGGCCGCTTGTATGAGGGTTCGCGAAGCCAGGTTCAGGAAGTAATCGAGCTGCTGGTAAAGCGCGCGATCAAAAGCGGCGATGTGCGCAAGGATGTCGACGCCTTTGACCTGATGCGGGCCCTGATCGGCGTGGCTTATGTCCCGGCCGGTCCCGATTGGCAGCAAAGCGCCAGGAGGCTCGTCGACATCCTCATTGCCGGTTCGCGTGTGGCTAAGTAGAGCGGAAGCGGGCGGCTATTTCGCGTCTGGTGCGAGAGCCCCCTTCAACTGCACGTCTCCACTTACCGTCTTCGGATCGACGACCAGTTCCTTCAGCTTTGCCTCCACATCCGGTGGAACATCTTTCTGATTGCGCCCGCCGAGATACTTGGGCAAAAACTCCTCGATCGCCGTCACCATCGCGAGATTGTTGATGGGCCGAGCGAATCCGTGTCCCTCATCCGGAGCGACCAGGTATTCGACTGGTTTGCCGTTATCGCGAACCGCAGCAACGATCTGGTTGCTCTCGCGGATATTCACACGCGGATCGTTTTTCCCCTGCACCACCATCAGTGGAGTGACAATATCCTTCGCCTTGGTCAGAGGCGACTCCGCTGCCAGAAGCGCCTTTCCTTCAGGCGTGGTGGGGTCAGCCATGCGGGTGTACATCTGCTTGCGTCCGGCCTCCCAGTACGGCGGAATGGCATCGAGCAGGGTGATGAGGTTCGATGGGGCGACAATTGCAACCGCCGCCGCGTACACATCCGGAGTAAACGCTACGCCTGCCAGAGTTGCGTAGCCTCCATACGAGCCTCCCGCGATTGCGATCTTCTTTGCGTCTACAGTGCCGTCCGCGATGAGAGCCTTGACGCCCCAAGTCAGGTCGTCCTGCATCTTGCGGCCCCACTCACCGTTGCCGGCGTTGAGGAATTTCTTTCCGTAACCCGTGGACGCGCGGAAGTTCGGCTGCAGCACCGCATAACCGCGATTCGCAAAGAACTGCGCGAAGGTGTCGTATCCCCAGGTGTCGCGCCCCCATGGACCGCCATGCGGAAAGACAACCAGGGGCAGACCCTTCCCAGGCAGGCCTTTCGGCAATGTCAGGTAGGCCGGAATTTCGAGGCCGTCAGAAGACTTGTACCGGTACGGCTTGCGTTCCGAGAGAGCATCGCGCGGCAATTCCTCCCGAATGCGAAATTGCAGGTCGAGCTTCTTCGCTTTGCGGTTCCAGACGTATGTTTCGCCAGGTTCCGTATCACTGTTCGCGTTCACGATCCAGATGTTCTCGTCCTTGGAGCGAGCGCCGAAGTTGATCTCCTTGTTCGGCAGCTTCGACTGCAGCCACTTGTACTCGCTTTCGAAGCCCTTGTCCTTGAAGTAGAGTCGCGAACGATCGTCCTCATAGCGAGTGAAGAGCACGCGGTAATCCACCTCCGATTGCAGCAGGCCTTCGGAGTCGACGCGGTTCTCCGGGTCGCTCTCGTACTTCTTCGTCGAGCCTGATGTTGGGTCGAGCATTTGAATCTCGGTGAGGTCGACGTCTCCCTTGTTCGTGACAAGGTAGACCTGCTTGTTCTCCGCGTCGAAGCCCGCTAGGCCGCACGATTCCAGGACGGAGCAGCTGTAGATCAGCTTTAACCCGTCCGGTTCTACTCGAAGCAATTCCGTATCGCCGCCTTTGTTGGTTCGCTCCGCAACTCGAAGAACGCCGGCATTATCGAAGTCCCACCCCGCGATCTGGTCCGTATTCTGCTTGACCAGCTTCTTCTCGCCACTGGAAATGGACAGTTCGTAGAGATCGTGCCATTTGGGGTCGCGGTCGTTGAGGCCGATATAGAGCGAATCCGGCTTGGCCTTGGGGGCCGCGTAAATCATCGTTCGCACACCCTTGTAGCTGGTGAGCGCGCGTGTGGGCGGCGTGCCAGTCGCGGAGTCAGCCGGTTGAGTGGGATCGATAGCATACACGTTGAAGTTTTCGTCGCCGCCCGCGTCTTGTGAGTAGAGAAGGAACTTCGAGTCGCGGCTCCAGAAGTAACCACGCACAGGCCGCGTCGCCTCGTGACTCATGGGCCGCGCCGCGCTGAAGGGCTCTGCGGCCTTCTTTACCCACAGGTTGCGCGTGCCTTTGTATGGCTTCAGGAACGAAATGTACTGGCCGTCAGGCGAAATCTGCGCGGCGGCGATCTGGATCTCGCCGAAGAACGCTGCCCGATCGATGATCGGCGGCTGCTGCGCGAAGATTGCGGGCGCCCCAAGCACTCCTGAAGCTACGATAGCTGCCGAAAGGACCCGATTCATCGACTGCCTCCATATTTGTCGATTTAGTTGGCCTCCGAAGATTACTCCTGCGGACTGGCAAATCCCAACTCTGCCCTTTGCCGTGCGAATTTTCCCTCACATCCTGCAGATTTCTGCCCATACGGCGTCCTCAATCGGCAGCCCCAGCCGTCGATTCTCTTCACGCAGGCGAAGAGTATTCTCCCCGGGATAGCGGACCCGCACTCCTTCCGTGGTCGGCCGGGAGCGGTGCAGGGAAGAGACGACTTCCTCGGCGACCTGTTCGAGCCGTGCCGATTCGCCGAGAGTTCGCGGATCGATGGCGATGAACACTTGCGACAAACCAGTCTCCCGCAGCGGGTCGTTCGCAATCTGGTTCGTCGCATTTCCGAGAGAGGCTGTCGCCGCGATGAGATCAAGCATCACCGCCAGACCAGACCCTTTCCAGAATCCGATTGGAAGGAGTCGCTGCGAATTCTCAATCGCACCAGGATCGCGAGTGAGCTTGCCAGCGGCATCGAAGCCACCCTCGACGGGCAATAGTTCTCCCCGGCTGCGGTAGCTCTCCAGCGCCCCATAGGAAAACTGCGACATCGCCATGTCGAGGACTACATGTCCGCTCGTGCGTGGCACCGCGATGACAAGCGGATTATTGCCGATGGCCGGCTCCGCTCCTTCCCACGCCGGGACATTCGGCATTGTGTTCGTCCAGCAGATACCGATCACGCCTGCATCAGCTGCCTGCCACCCGTACGTTCCGCCGCGCATCCAGTGATTCGTGTTTGCCATCGCCACGCAGCCGATGCCATGCTCCCGGCTCAGTGCGATCGCTTGCGCCATCGCCGCGTGTGCGTTCAGGTTGCCAGGTCCACGTTGTCCATCCCAACGCTGCATCGCGCCGAACCGCGCTACCGCACGAGGCTTCGACGCAGAATCGACACTGCCGTTGCGCACCATCGCCACGAGACGCGCAAATCGATTCACTCCGTGCGAATACACGCCGTCGCACGTTGTCTCCGCGAGCAGCCGCGCGGACAGTTGCGCGCGTTCGTCGCTGAAGCCGAGCGAACGCAGCACTCTCGCAAGGCATTCGTGGACTTGTTCAAAAGGTATCCTATTCATCACAACGTCTGATCACTGACCACTGATCACTGTTGCCTGTCCTTGTGGTAGTTCGGATATACCGGCCTCTCGATTTCATGCTGAGGCTGCTTCTTGAGGTCATCAAGCGCCAGCGAGACAGCCTTTTCCAACTGCGGATCATGGCCTTCGCTCACCGCCTTTGGATCTTGCTCAACTGCATAATCCGGTTCGACACCGTGATTCTCCACGTCCCACTCGCCCTTCGGCGAGAAGAACGCGACGCTGGGTGAAGTGACGTGACCGCCATCCATAAGTACAGGAATTGGGCCAATTCCGACGAGTCCACCCCACGTCCGCTTACCGACGAGCGGTCCAAGCTTTGCCTGCTTGAACAACCAGGGGAGGGCATCGCCGCCAGACCCGGAAAATTCATTCGCGATCATCACCTTTGGGCCGTAGATACCAGCATTTGGAGTGTGTTCAATTTTTCCGGTACGCGGAGCCCAGTACGACTCGATATGACGGCCCAGCACTTCAATGAAGTAATCCGCAACCTGGCCGCCTCCATTGAATCTCTCATCGATGATCGCGCCCTGCTTGTCAGTCTGCGCGAAGTAGTAGCGATTGAAGTTGGTGAATCCACCCTCTCCGGTGTCGGGCAGATACACATACGCAAGTTTGCCGCCGGAGAGCTGATCGACCTTTTTCTGATTGTTGTCGATCCACTCCACGTTGCGCAGCGCCGCTTCGCTCGGAATCGGTGTAACTGAAATATCGCGCGCATTCTTTCCATCAGAATTCCCAATACGGACGCTGATCACCTTGCCTGCGGTGCCCTCAAGCGGCTGTTGGATGTCCATATCCGCAGTCAGTTCCTGGCTATTCAGGTCGAGGATGCAGTCGCCCGGCTTGACATTGAGCCCAGGCTGCGCCAGCGGAGCCTTGTCGCGAGGATTGAAAGCGCCACCGGTGTAGATCTTCGCGATGCAGTAACGATTGCCCTTGATCTCGTAGTCAGCGCCGAGCAGTCCGCCGGGTACTTTCTTCGCATTGGGAATCTGGCCCCCGTTTCCGCGCAGATGACCGACGGAGAATGCGCTCAGCATCTCCTGGAAGATGTAGTTGAGGTCGGCGCGAGAGGCAATCGACTCGACGTAGGGCTCGAACTTCTTTTCATCCGCGGTGGTGTTTGTGCCGTGAAAGTTTGGATCGTAGAAGAAAGCCCGCTCGATGCGCCATACCTCGTGGTACATCTGCGCCCACTCGGCATGCGGATCGATGCGCATCTTTACGTCCCCAAACGAGAGCACCCCTTCGCCGGCTTTCACTGGCACATTCGCAGGTACGATCACCCATGCGGGCTTCGGTCCGCCGCCTGGAGGCAAATCGCTTCCATCTGGGCGCGGGTGCCCAAGAGCGAGCAGCATTTTTTCGCCGTTCGCGGTGAGTTCGAAATGCTCTACATGTTCTACCAGCTTTTCGGTCTTGCGCTCCTCCAGTGTCCAGCGGCTCAGTGTCGATCCGCCTCCGGTGAAGCGGCCAGATGCCGGGTCCTCCGTGAAATAGATACTGCCTTTCAGTCCGCCAGCCAATCCGGTGTATATGCTGGCAGGCAAGGGCATCGCGACAATGCGCTTTTCAATTCCTTCAAGGTCGACCTTGACCGGTTTGGGAGGAGAAGGCTTGGCATGCGGCTTCTCATCGCCGCTCTCCTTGACATCGGAAGGCTTCTGATCGCTATCTTTCTTCTCGGCAGCTTTGTCCGCTTCCTTGCTCTTCTCGTCTGCAGGGTTCTTCTCGTCGTCCATCTCAGGAGCAATTGGAGAAGCGGTGTCTGCAGCGAGCGTTACGGCATAGATATTTGACGTGACCTGATAGAGATCGCTCGTCATATCGAGACCGTCAGATGTAGCTCCTGCATTGGTGCTTGCGACGAAGTAGAGGTACTTGCCATCGCGATCGAATGCGGGCAGGCGCGATTCCCCCATTGAGCTGGTCACTTGCGTAGACTGGCCGGAATCGAGTGAGTAGAGGAAGATCGCATGCAAATGGTTGGGCATCGACCTCGAGTAGGCGATCCACTTCGAGTCAGGGGACCATGCGAAGTCGAACTCGCTGCTCGAAAATCCACCGTATGTATTCTTGTCGTTTACAACAGACAGCTTGCCGTTGGTCGTGTCCAGCACGTAGGTCTTCAGGTGATTATCATAGAACGCAATTTTTTTCGAATCGGGCGACCACTTCGTGCCGAAGTAGTAGGCAGGCTCCTGCCCTAGCGTGAACTTCTTTGCCGCTGATGTTCCTGCCACCGCATTTCCTGTTTGTGGCGCTACATGCAGGGCATACATCCCTGATTCGTCGGAGAAGTATGCGATCGACTGCCCGTCTGGAGACCAGGCCGGCTCGCGTTCCATGGCTCCCGGGGTGTTGGTGATGTCGCGTGTCGGCCCGTGCTTCACCGGAACAGTAAAGATGTCGCCATGTGCTTCGATCACGGCGCGCAATCCCGTCGGCGATACGGACGCATTTTCCAATTGATCGCCAACACTCTCGATACGCGACCGCACCTCGGGCATATCCGCATCGATTTCAATTGGGACCAGTTTGCTGGTTCCTGCGTTCGCATCGTAGAGATAAATCTCCCCGAGCCGGTCGTATACCAGCGTGTCGCCCTCCCCTTGCAGCGAGCGGATATCGGGGCCGTCATTCTCCAACGCTTGAGACACGGATTTTGAAGCGGGATCGTACTTGAAGATAGTGGCTTTGCCTTTACGGGCCGAGAGGAAGTAGATCTTGCCGCCCGCAAAGACGGGAGCAAAGTCCGAGGAAACCTCGTGCGGAATCTGGACGGATTCGAGTCCCGGCAGCGTTGTCACCCAGATCGTGCTGGCGCGGCCGCCATGATAGTTGCCCCAGGAAACGTAGGACATGTAGTCAAAGCCATATGCCGGCGGCAGAGGGGAATAGGCAATCTGCTTCCCATCCGAAGAAAACTTACCCTGGTAGGCCATGGGCAGCGGCATGACCTTTGCGATGCCGCCCTTCGCCGGTACCTCATAGAGCTGCGTGTAACGGCTCTGGGAGATCCGCGTTGACCGGAAGACGATGCTCTTGCCGTCTGCAGTCCATGCCACCGCATAGTCCGCGGCCGGATGATAGGTCACGCGAAAGGGAACTCCACCCCCAGCCGGGATGGTGAACACATCGGTGTTGCCGTCGTAGTCGCCTGTGAAGGCGATCGCGTCGCCGTCGGGCGAGAACACTGGATCCGTTTCGATGCCCACACCCGTTGTTAGCCGTCGCGCCACTCCTCCCGAGCGAGGCACGGTCCACAGATCGCCTGCGTAGCTGAAAGCGATCAGGTCCTTGCTCAAGGCCGGGTGCTGAAAGATGTGTGGCTTGGTTGCGGCTCGAGCGGCTGTTGTTCCAGTCCATTCAGTTGCGATCAGGAAGGCGGCAAGGAGAAAAAGCACAGGAAGGCGTAGAGCACGCATCAAGGATCCTCCAGGAATGCCGGCCTGCACCGCGAAAGGAACAGGTGAGTCCGGTTGAGAACAGCAGGATTGCCCCAACATCTTACAGGCCCAGACCATCTTGCTTCTCATCTGCTGGGTCAGACCAGCGGTCAGCAACCGCAGCCTTCACCTTGCCAGGCGCGTCGGCCCTCAACGATGAGAATGGGAATGGCAGCTATCGCGGCTACTGTATCTATCCAGCGGATCTGCCAGACAGCGAAGATCACCAGACCCGCCAATGTAACTGCCGCCAGATAAGCGCAGGTTGCAGACTGCATCGCGTCAGCCGCAAGAGCGCGGCTGTCGATTCGCCTCGCTTCCCGGCGCTTCATCCATGAGAGCACTGGCATCACGATCAGTGCGATCACCGTGATCGCAATCCCAAGCCTGCTTGTCTCCATCTGCCGGGTTCGCCCGATCCAGGAGATCACCAGGACCACTCCCGCCAGTGCGAAAAGCAATCCTCCCGCTGCTCTATCCGCATAAGATTTGCTGAGTGGAAACCGAGGATGGAATTGAAGCAGTACTACGATCGCGGAAAGCAATTCGACCAGGCTGTCTGAACCAAAGGCGATCAGGGCCACGCTGTGTGACTGGGCCGCTGCGTACAAAGAAACCCCGCACTCGACCATCATCCAGACGATCGTGATCCATTGCAGCCACACGACTGTATTCGAAAGATCGACGGAATGCGTCGCAGACTGTGCCGGCGCGCACGATCCGCAGCATTCCGCAGATTCAGTCCGAGGCTCAGATGTCATGCTGCGCGACACGAACTGGAATTTCAGTGCCCATCGGGCGTATACGCCGGCCGTTTAGGCCGTGGGGAAACCTGTTTTGCCACCGGCTGGCCGCCACTGCTCGCGCTTTTTGCATCCACAGTACTGCTCGATGCGACGCCGGTCACGACAGTGCTTTTGTCTCCACCTGAAAACCGGGTATCGCTGGACTGCACATCCACGACCACAGACTGATTGTGAGCCGATTCCTGATTCTTGTCGGAGAAGTACTGCGTGTCTGTGGATGACCCGTTGATGACATCGACTTTCATCTGTCCCGATCCAGCTTTGGAATGCTTAATCGCGGGCATGGTCTTGTCGAGATTGACATGCTTTGTCTCTCCGCCATTGATCACGTCGACGGGGATGGTGGTGGGTTCGGAATGCCTGGCTCTTCTGCGCAGAGCGGCTTTGCGGGAACGATGATGCCGTGCCCGATGCTTCGCGCTCTTTTGCGGAGCGGGAGAACTTGTCTGTTGGACTGCGCTGGGCTGTGCGGGCTTCTGGGTTTGAGGGGACGATGCCTGCTGGCCGGCCACGATCATCGGCGCAAGGACAAACGGAAGGCAAACTTGAATGAGTCGCATTCCTGACCTCCTTTATCGTTCATTCAGGAACACGCATGAACCGGGGCAAAATGACTGCAGCACTTCCGACTGCACCTGTAAGTTCGACGCGCTCAGTCTCTCAGCGTCACTATAATTTTGCGCGCATCGCCGCCAGCAGACGCAATGGCAATTTCGCCCGTCGCCTTCTTGCGGATACTCTTGAATTTTTCGCCCCACTCAACCAGCACCAATGCGTCGGGGGTCAGCAACTCATCCAAGCCGAGGCTTTCCAGTTGCCGCTCGCCTTCAATGCGATAAACGTCAAGGTGATAGAGCTTCAGCGGCTTGCCCTCGCGTGTGCCGTCGTATTCATGCAGCAGGGTAAAGGTGGGGCTGGTTACTTCATCCGGCTCGGCGGCATCGAGTGCCTGCGCAATCCCTTTGACGAGAGTTGTTTTGCCCGTGCCGAGATCGCCGCGCAAAATCAACAACTGCGGAGGCGCGAGCAAACTTACCAGCTTGCGACCGACCTCAACCGTGTCAGAGCCGCTCTGTGTTACGAACTCATGAATGCGACCCTCGGCCACCGGCGCTTCCTTGCTCATCCTGCCGTCTCCGCGGAGTGCCTCTCCGGCAGCCCCTGCAACCAAACATACCCTCTTTGACCGGTTTTGCAAAAGCGATTCGCCCGAAACCGAAACGCACCGGGGAAATACCGGAAACTGTCTGTTGCAAGCACGGTGTGTTCGTCCGCGTCGCTCACCGCCAGATCCGCCGCAAGCCCATGCAGATAGACCGCCGCCTCGACTGCGCGTGCAGCGTCATCAGGAAACTGTGCCAGCAGACCCGCGACAATACCGGTCAGCACGTCGCCGCTCCCGCCCTTCGCCATTCCTGGATTTCCCGTGGTGTTGACTGCCACTCGACCATCCGGATGTGCAATCAGCGTACGCGAGCCCTTGAGAACAACTGTCACGCCGTTGTTCTGTGCAAAGATGCGGGCGGCATCCAGACGGTTTGCCTGGATCTCGGCTGTAGTTTTTTGTGCCAACCGCGCCATTTCTCCCGGGTGCGGTGTGAGCACGATGGTGCGGCCAGTCTTCCCGCTTTCCGCAAGCTTTTCCATCAGGGGTGGGTTCGCCGCTAAGGTATTCAGGCCGTCTGCATCGATCACCAGCGGCAGTTGCGTGTCTGAGAGCACTGCCTCAAGCAAAATCTCCACTCCCGGGCCCTGTCCGAGCCCTGGTCCAACGGCAAGTACTGTGATCTTTTCAATGAGTTTTTCAAACTGCTGTGCCGTGATTCCGTTGCTCGCCAGCTCACCCGATGGGCTTGCCATCATGGAATGTGTCATCAACTCCGGCGCGAAGGCAGAGACCTGCCCGGCAATTGAGCCCGGCACTGCAGCAGTGACCAGGCCGGCTCCCACTCGCAATGCAGCGATGGACGCCATCGCCGGCGCGCCGGACTTTCCCGCCGACCCTCCGATCACCAGCACGTGCCCGTACTTGCCTTTGTTCGCATCGGCTGCGCGTGGTTGCTCCAGCAAGCCGTGCGCGCTGCCCGCCCATTCGATCTGCCGCTCGGAGACAATTGCGTCTTCCGGAGACCCGACCGGTGCAACGACGACGGGCTGACACCACCGCCTGGTCAGCTCGCCGAAAACATGCGCCGGTTTGGGAGCAGTAAAAGTGATGACGGCGTCGGAAGGGAAAGTTCTGTTTTCAACTTTGCTGGCAGTGGCATCCGCCGGCCAGCCGGAAGGCAGATCGATGGAAAGGAACTTTGCCTTGCTCGCGCTCACCCATTCGAGCGCAGCCTCAGCCAGACCGCGCATCGGTGGCTTGAAACCCGTCCCCAGCACCGCGTCGATAATCAGGTCCGCTTCCAGCGCTTCGTTGTGCGCCGAAAAATCCGCAGGCGAATTCACTTCATAGATGAACCGATTCGA
>Ga0207695_10005214_pt1 | contig 17375 bp, 14 predicted proteins | sample KBSC54metaG_FD_184354 | JGI IMG/M metagenome (GOLD analysis project Ga0207695, IMG submission 184354) | Corn rhizosphere microbial communities from Kellogg Biological Station, Michigan, USA - KBS C5-4 metaG (SPAdes) (version 2) | ecosystem: Host-associated > Plants > Roots > Rhizosphere > Soil... | reverse complement strand
GATTTTGAATCCTGGTATGTTAGTCAGACGCAAAAAATATCCCGAAATGAAATCAGTAACTTTAGTTTAGCAACAGATGGTATTTTTACATTTCAGAAATTTGACACGGCAGTATATAACGAGCCAAAGGATGTTTTAGATTTTTTATTAAAGGATGAAGAGGGGAAAGATAATTTGAACATGCTTAACAAAAAAATGATAGAGATTAAAAGAAACTGGGGATTAAAACCAACAGATGATCTAGCAATCGTTAGGGTTATAATTGATTAGTAAATCTTTTTTTTCAAAGGAAAGTCCTATTTTCAGTCATATTCAAAGATCAGCTAGGCCTAATTTCACGCTGTTTTTCAAACAGCAACAACAGCTAATGGATAACTTATTGTTCATAAATTATATCCTCTTTAGGCACACCCAAACCTTTCAGTGTATCAATCATATCAGTGGTAAACTTATCCGGGCCGCATACATAATAGTTTGCAAATTTGCCGGCATAAGCACTCAGCATGGTTTTATCAATGGTTTTTCCGTCCGGAACTTTAATCACATTAATAAAATTTTCGCCCAGCGACGCCGTCAACTCATCCTTTAAAATAATATCGGCAGGGGTGTAGTTGGCAAATAACAACTTATTGCCTGCCAGCTTTCCATCTATTTTTAATTGCCTTAGTATCGATATAAACGGGGTAATGCCCGCGCCGCCAGCAATAAACAGACCGGGCTGATGGTAAGCAATGGCGCCAAATACTTCGTGAACAATCAATTCGTCACCGGCATTAATGTCGGCCAGTTTTTCGGTAACGCCATTATGCCCTTTGTAAATTTTAATTGTAAACTCCAGGTGGTCGTCGGTATTAACTGATGTAAATGTAAAGGGCCGTAATTCATCCTCGAGGCCTGGTTTGTTTATGGACACATCAGTAGCCTGGCCGGATACGAAAGTGTATCCGGCTGGTTTTTCTACTTTAAATTGTTTAACATTATGAGTGACATATCCTGTTTCCCAAACTTTCACCGGGTGCTTTTCCATTATATTGTTTTTTGAGATAGTCTTGAAAGTGAGAACGCACCGATAGCCATAGCCAGATCACGAACGGCAACATCGTAATAGTTACCGGCCGCTATTAAATTCAAAGCTATTAATACTAACCAGGCGCTTACTAATAAACCTCCTTTTTGCGGGGTTATAAATACTAATATACCAGCAATAATTTCAATTACGCCAACAATCGACATAAAAACGTGGTCGCTTACCGGCAGTGCCGATTTTAGTGCCGGACTTAGATAGTGTGCCCAGTCGGTAAGGAGGTTGGTAAATTTATCGGCCCCGGCAACAATGGGAATAAGCCCGTAGGTAAACTTTAAAATAGTTTGTACCCGGGTTGTGTTACTTGTGTTTTGTTCCATTTTATTGATTTTTTAAACATTAGAGAGAGGCTGCTTAAAAAGGGTTACAAAATGGGTTGTGGGGAGTGGTTGATTAGGTTAGATTGACTTGATTAGGTTGCAGGCACAGGTAAGTGCTTATCTGCCAATTCTAAAACGTATGTTAAAATCCACCGGTACTCATCTATCAGAAAGGGATAATTTAACCGGGCTCTGCCGGTTTGTTTGAAGCCGTACGATTCGTAGAATAACTTTGCAGGGCTGCTCTCCATAACCTGTAATAACAGTGTGTTGCATTGTTTTTTGTCTGCAACGTCGAAAATGAAGTTCATAACAGTTTTGCCAATGCCTTTGCCGGTGGCCGACTGTAGTAAATAAAGCTTTTCTATTTCCAGGTATTTTTTTTCGGAATTAAGTGAGCTTAGGTTTTCTTTTAATTTGAAATAACCAACCAGTTCGTCATCATCGTAAACAAAAAAATAATAAACGCCGGTTTTAGCCATATCTTCCTTGCAATCAGCCTTATCATAAAATTTTTTAAGGTAAGCTTCGGCTTCATCGAGCCATAAATAGTTGTAGGTTTGTTTGTAGGATGTTATGGCTATTTCGGCTAATAAGTCAAGCTGGCTTATAGCACACGGCGTTATAGTTATCAAATTTATTGGTAGTGGTTTATGTGATTTTCTCTTTTAGCGACTCCTGAAAGGCGGCAAATTGTAAAAACAATTTGATACAAACAACAATTAATAGATAGTGGAGCAGCTACCATCTGCAAAAACGGGCGAACCGAAAAGCCAAACGAGTAGGAATAAAAAAAAAGTAATTTTATGTCAGACAACAAAGTTTCATTGCACAGAGTTATCAAGGCCTCGCCTGAAAAGGTTTATCGCGCCTTTACCGAATCCCTCGCAATCGCTTCGTGGTTGCCGCCTTATGGTTTTCTTTGTACTGTACACAGTATGGATGTTAAGGTAGGTGGTACTTATAAAATGTCGTTCCAAAATTTTACAACAGGTCACAGCCATTCATTTGGCGGGGAGTATATCGAAATCAAACCCAACGAATTTCTGAAATATACCGACCAATTTGACGATCCTAACCTGCCTGGTGTAATGACTACAACCGTTTGGCTTAAAAAAACATTTGTAGGAACAGACCTAAAAGTAACCCAGGAAGGAATACCTTCTGTGATACCAGCTGAAATGTGTTACCTGGGCTGGCAGGAGTCGCTGGAAAAGCTCATTAAACTAGTAGAACCTGAAATACCAGACGCCTGATCAGTTCCGGTTCAAACATTTTCTTCGTCACGTTTTGGGAAATTGGTCATTGTGAAATGTATTTGAAGATCTAGCAGACTATAAAAATCACTGTTTAACCAGGTGTTTTTAAATTTTTTGTAACCCTTTTGTCCTGGGATACACTATAGTATGATAAAACCCCGTCTAAATGATTACGGCCAAAGATACTTTCAATTTAAAAATGAGCGACGAAGAAATTGTTGATAGGGTAGTTAAAGGTGAGCAGCATTTGTATGAGCATTTGATGCGCAAGTATAACCAACGAATGTACCGCATCAGCATGTCGATTATTAATGATGACAAAGAGGCTGAAGATATTATGCAGACGGCGTACATTAATGCATATCAACAATTAAAAAGTTTCCAGGGCCGCAGCAGCTTTGGGACGTGGCTGACCCGGATATTAATATATGAAAGCCTGCTGCATAAAAAAAGAAAATTAAAACTTCAAAAAGTGCTGATGGAAAAGCCCGGTAACGATTATCATAACGATACCCCACTAAAGGGACTGATGAATAAGGAACTGAAAGGACTGCTTGAAAGAGCGGTTGCCCGATTGCCCGAAAAGTACAGGCTGGTATTTGTAATGCGCGAGGTGCAGGAAATGAGCACCAATGAAACAATGGAAGCGCTTAATATTGGTGAATCGAACGTGAAAATCCGCCTGAGTCGTGCTAAAGAAATGCTGCGCGACGAATTGGATAGTTACTGGCGGCCGCAACAATTATTTGACTTTAACTTAGTAAGATGCGATATAGTGGTTGATTTTGTGATGCAGCGCATCAGATCCAGGATCGAAAGCAATTAGGTTTACGAAGTTTTACAACCTCGTAAACCTTTTAAATGCTTTATTTCGTCGCTTTTTTTACAGGCGCAGCTTTTGCAGCTGTCTCCTTTTTTACAGTTTTTGGTGCAGCTGCAGCAGGCTTGCTATCAACGGCAACAAGTTTTGGGGCTTTTGCAGCGGTCACAGCATTGGTTTCAGCTTTTACCTTTGTGGCTTTAACTTGTTCGTTTTTTACTGGTTTTGCAAGTTTTTTTGCCAATTGTTTCGCCGCTTTCTCAATGTCTTTTTCAATCTTTTTGGTAGTATGGCCAAGTTTTGTGGCAAATACCCTCAATTCTATTATTAAATTTTCTTTAATAGTTTTCTTTTCTGCTGCGTGTGCAGCTTTTGCGGCCGATTTTGAATTTTCTTTTTTCATGGTTTATGGATTGCGGCAAAGGTAAGTTATATTAAAGTTAGTTCAATGTTATCATTATGTTAACAGTGTTTGTATGCATTAATATTAAGTTATTAATGTGTTAGTAATGAGGCGATTGTTGCTTAAATCGCTTTTTTGCCGCCTAAATACTGCCCGCAATTGCACATTTTTTGGGTAGCAACTTGTATAAATGACATTACATATTTGTTTAAAACAAATTAAAAATGTATTTCTGTTGTATAAACCGCTGCCATCAGCTTAAATATCCCCGATGAGAAAACTATTGCTGCTACTGTTGCTTTGCCTGCCAGTATTTTTAAGGGCGCAAAGCAGTATCCGCCCCCAAAACCTGCGTTGCGAATACCTGGTAAACCCGGAAGGCATTGATGAACCGACACCACGATTAAGCTGGACCTTAGACGCAACCAACCCTCATGCCTTTGCCCAGCGGCAAACATCCTATCGGGTATTAGTTAGTTCCTCGGCAGAGGTTTTAAATGCTGGTAAAGGTGATGTTTGGGATTCGGGCTGGGTAAAGTCGGATGAGACACAGCATGTCGTTTATGGCGGAAAGCCGCTGATATCTGATAAATTATACTTTTGGAAAGTTTGCGTTAAGGATGAGTTGGGAAAAATGTCGGTATGGAGTTCGACGGCTCACTGGAGCACCGGTTTATTTAATCATGCAGAATGGTCCGCCGCATGGATCGGTACAGGCGATGTGAACGATCCCATCCAGGTAGATTGCACCATAGCCGACCCCTGGTTGCGCAAAACCTTTGATTTAACGGTAAAACCTGCAAAGGCGATGATGTTTGTTGCTTCGATTGGCTACCACGAGTTGTATGTAAATGGCAAAAAAATAGGGGAAGATGTGCTTTCGCCCTGCGTGAGCGATAATACTAAACGCGCAAGATATGTGGCCTATGATATAAGTGCAGAATTAAAACCCGGCAAAAATGTGGTAGCGCTATGGCTGGGTGCCTCATGGTCGGTATACGCATCGTATCATACTGATGACAAACCTCTTGCGCCGATTGTAACCGCACAGGCTGATCTGTACAATGCAGTTGGCGACAAGCAAGCGGCGATGCGCATAAAAACTGACGAATCCTGGAAAACCCACCCAAGCCCCAATAAGCTTTTGGAACAATGGAAATTCCTGAACATGGGCGGCGAGCTTTGGGATGCTTCAAAAGAAATACCCGATTGGAACCTTGCCACTTGCGATGAAACTAGCTGGAAACAAGCGGTGGTGTATCATCCGCGGTTAACGCTGTCGGCTCAGATGGTTGAGCCTAATCGATTGTACCACGAAATTCACCCGGTGGGAGTTGAACAACGTGCCGATGGAACTTACCGCATAGATATGGGCATAAACTTTTCCGGTTGGACGGAGATTAAACTGAAGGGTCAGCCGGGACAGCGTATCGATATTAAGTTTTCGGAACGGGAAAAAGAGGATATGACCTTCAGAATCCATAGCGCCTATATTTTAGGGGCAAGCGGCGAGGGCACATTTAAAAATCGTTTCAATTATAGTTCGGGTAGATGGATAACCATTAGCGGGTTGAAAGAAAAACCGGCGCTAACTGATATAAAAGGATGGGTAGTGCGCACCGCTTATGATAACGCTGCCACATTCGCTTGTTCTGATTCATTACAAAACTGGATTTACGATAAGGTGAGATGGAATTTTGAAAACCTCTCGCTGGGTGGTTACGTAGTTGACTGCCCGCAACGCGAACGCATGGGTTACGGTGGCGACTCGCACGCTACATCCGAATCGGGCTTATATAACTACCAGCTTGGTGCTTTCTACACCAAGTGGATGGAAGACTGGCGCGATGTACAGGGCACCCGCTCGATGGACGCATCAAACTATGGTGGCAATGCCGACTATGGCATATTGCCGCACACTGCGCCTACTTACTGGGGGGGCGGCGGACCGGGCTGGGGCGGCATTGTAATATCGTTACCATGGCTGCTCTACCAGCAACAGGGCGATACCCGTGTGCTTGAAAAGAATTTCGATTTGATAAAAAACTGGCTGGCGTTTTTAAACTCGCATGCACAAAATAACATGCTGGTACGCTTTGGCGGCGACTGGGATTTTTTAGGCGACTGGCTTTGGCCCAACGCAGGTGTTGAAGGAATGAATAACGGCAAGCCGCAAAATATATGCTTTAACAACTGCTACTGGGTTTATAACTTGCGTACTGCTGCCAAAATTGCCCGGCAAATAGGCCGTAAAGAAGAAGCTGCTCAATGGGAAAAACAAGCCACAATAACAAGCGCCGCTATACAGGCAACCTATTATCATGAAGATGACCATAGTTACGCCGATAGTTCGATGGGAGATTTAGCCGCGGCGTTATTGGCAGAGGTGCCGCCGCCCGCGTTACGTGACTTGGTAATCAAAAGGCTGGAAAAAGAAATATTAGTGGTACGCAAAGGGCATATCCATGTAGGTATTACCGGCGGGGCCATGCTATTTAAACTGTTACGCAGTTTGGGTCGCGATGATTTGATTTATTCCATGACGTCACAAACAGATTACCCGGGCTGGGGGTATATGAAGGCAAACGGGGCTACCAGTCTTTGGGAAATGTGGGAAAAAGATTTGCCCGGCCATTCGCTGCTGCATAGTTCGTACCTATATCCGGGTGCATGGTATATTGATGGCGTTGCCGGCATCCGCCGTGACCCTGATGTACCGGGCTTTAAGAAGTTTGTCATCCATCCGCCTAAATTAACCGAACAGCAGATGACATGGGCAAAAGCCAGCTACGATTCGCCGGCAGGCCTGATAAAATCCGCATGGGAACGCAAAAACGGAAGGCTTTACTTATCCATAACCGTGCCGCCGGGCACAACGGCGACCGCATATTTTCCTGCGCTTAATACAGGCGGCGTTAAGGTATCTTCGGCTTATGCAAGATATATCGGCAGTAAAAATGGATATTTGGAATATCAGTTGCCCGCTGGCGAATACACGCTATCAGGCAAGGAAACGCACCAATAAAAAGTTAATGTTATGACCGTTAATAAACCGATATCCAATCGCATCATTGTCGACCCCTGTAAACCACCTGTTGAACTGGACTTGTCCGGCTTTTTATACGAGGCTATTGATACCGATCAATTTATGGACCTGAGCGGCTGGAAACCTGTTTTTGATGAAATCCCGATCGACCCTTATATTAAAGAGGGCTATCGCTATAAGTCGATAGGCTGGTTCAGGGTAAAGCATCAAATGGCTGGTGCGGTAGCAGAGATTGATGAGCATATAAAAACGGTGAATGAGCTAAGTGGTTTGAATGATGTTGAAAGCAGCCGCTACCTAAGTACAAGCAAACCCGCCTGGCACTCGGATGAAACAGGCTATAGCTGTTGGCATTTGCCGCAATGCGCTATGCAGCAATCCATTTTATACAACCCGGTTCATGGCGGCATGCGCCGGGAATACCCGCCTATAGGTATAGATATAACTAACAGTGCCGACTTCCACAAGCTGTTAATTAAATACGCCACATTTTTCGGCTGGGGCGATGCAATTGTGCTGGTGCAATTTCAAAGGGTTGATTGCAATGTCAGTCGTACTGGGCTACCCGCTGTTGAGGGCTTTCACCAGGACGGAAATCGACACGTAGGCATGCTGGTGGTTAATCGCAATAACATAGCTGCAGATTCAGGTGTGAGCCAGTATGTGATGGATGAAAATGGCAAAAAAACGGACGAATTGATATTTAATGCCGTGGTACCTGCAGGGCAACTGATATTTTGGAACGACAAGAGGGTATGGCATTATGGCACAGAGATTAAGGTTGCGGACGCCAATGCAAATGGGGGCAGGGGCACCAGGGATATCATCATCATGAGTGCCAAAATACCGCCTGCCAATATGCCTATGGGGCCGGTGCCTGTTCAGTATAGGTGAAGTAAGTCCGAAAAGTCGGGAAAGTCCGAAAGTGAGTAAAGAGAAAAATTATTTGCAATCGGCATTCCGGCTTCCGCATTTAATTAACTCAGCACCACCCCGTCCTTCAATGCCTGGCTATATTTCTCCTTATCAAAAACATACAAATGCGGTGAACGGTGGGCACCTATACTTCGTTTTTCATCCAGTTTTTTTAATAAGCCCAATGCTATCAGTTTTTTGGGGAAATTGCTTACGTCGAGCTTTTTGCCCAGTAAAGTTTCGTAAAGCGCATGTATCTCGGATAGTGTGAATTTCTCGGGTAACATATTAATGCCGATGGGGTAATGATATAACTGCACGCGCATTGTATGCAACGCCTCGCTAACCATTTCGTCGTGGTCAAATTCCAGTTTTGGCAGCTCGTTTATGTCAAACCAGGCACAGTCCTCAATCAGCATGTCCTTTTGCAGGTCTGTTTTGGAGAAATCGGTTATTGCATAAAAACCAATCGATATGGTTTGGTCAATCAGCCAGTTGTCTTTGGTAATACGTATGCCGGTTGCTTCAAACCATTTTTCTTCATCAAACTCATCCATGCGGGCACGGTTGGGGTCGCCAAAGGTTTTAAATTGCTGCAAAAACAGATTATCAATGCCGGTACGCTCTTTTACATTGCGGTTTGCAGCCTCCACCAATTTTTCCGTCCGTTTTATGTAGCCACCGGGCAGGCACCAGCCATCAATTGCTTTGTGTTTTATCAACAACAGCTTTAACTGCTGCTCATGGTAGCCAAAAATTGCACAGTCTAACGATACATGCGGAATATAGTGCAGGTGTCCGTTAAGTACAAAATCATCAATCTCGGCTTGCGTATTCATAGCGTAAAAGTAACATTCTGTGAGGGTTATTTATAGGAAAAATAATTATTTAGTAAAAGCTACTAAATAATAAAATATTCTTTTTACCTTCATTTTGTAAAACCTACTAAATAAGTATACCAAAATAACCTTTATTATGAAAATTAACCGTAGAAAATTTCTTACGCAAACTGCCGTGGGAGTGGCAGGTCTGGGCTTGGCGGCAGCTTTGCCCGAATATTTATTTGCCGACAACGGTAATAAAGATTTGTTTTTTAAAATTGCAATCTCTCAATTCTCATTCGCCAGCCAGTTTTGGACAAAGAAACTTGACCCGCTTGATTTTGCAGCAAAATCAAAGGAACTGGGCATTTTGGGACTAGACTACTGCTCGATGTTTTTTGCTGACAAAGCAACTGACAAAAAATTCCTGGCCGACCTGAAACAACGCGCGGCCGACAACGGCAGTTATAACCTGCGCATAATGGTCGATTTGCTGGGCGAACCCGGTTCCTTAGGAAACCTTGACGACAAACTTCGACTGAAACAGGTAGAGAGCCACTATAAATGGATAGATGCCGCAGCAACCCTGGGCTGTCCGATGATTAGGGTTAATGTTGAGGGCGAAGGCGACCCGGCAACAGTTGCCAAGGCCGCGGTTGACAGCCTTGGCCGGTTAATTGAGTATGGCAGCAAGCAAAACATTGACGTGATAGTTGAAAACCATGTTGGTATATCATGTAACGGTGCATGGCTCGCCGGGGTGATGAAAGAGGTAAATAGCAAGCACTGCGGCACGCTTGCCGACTTTGGCAACTTTTGCATCAACCGAACCAAACCCGAAACCCAGGACATTGCCGGTTATATGAAAACCAAATGCCTGGAAGAATATGACAAATACAAAGGCATTGCCGAACTGATGCCATACGCCAAGGGTATTCACGTTAAATCACATTTTTTTACCGCTAACGGCGACGATGCAGAAACAGACTTTTACCGAATGTTTAAAATTATAAAGGATTCTGGTTTTACCGGATGGGCAAGCATAGAATACGAGGGCGGACTTCTGAAAATGTATAGCAAGGACGATAAATATCTTGATGATTACGCAGGTGTTATCGCTACAAAAAAATTAACTGAAAAGGCCGGTCGCATGGCATAACCAAATCCCTAAGCTCAAATTTATGCAGATAAAAAAATCATCGGAGGTTTATGATGTGGTCATCATAGGCTCTGGCGCCGGCGGTGGTATGGCCGGTTATGTACTGGCAAACGCGGGCGTAAAAGTGTTAATGCTGGAGGCAGGGCCATTTTTCGACCCGGCTAAAGATTCCCAGCAGTTGAAATGGCCGTACGAGTCGCCGAGGCGGGGAGGGAATGCCACCCGGCCCATGGGCGATTTTGATGCATCGTACGGCGGGTGGCAAATGGACGGTGAGCCTTATACCCAAAAGGACGGTTCGGAATTTCAATGGTTCCGCTCGCGGATGCTGGGCGGACGTACAAATCACTGGGCACGTATTTCGTTACGGATGGGACCAAAAGATTTTAAATGTAAAACGGCTTATGGCGTTGGCGATGATTGGCCAATAACCTACGACGAAATAAAACCCTATTATGATAAGGTTGACAGGCTAATAGGCGTCTACGGCTCGATGGAAGGTTTGGAAAACGATCCCGATGGTATATTCCTGCCCGCCCCGAAACCCCGCCTTAACGAGTTGTTTGTAAAAAAAGCAGCCACAAGCCTGGGTGCAAAAGTGATAGCTGGTCGCGGCTCGGTACTAACTGCGCCGCTGCCGGGCAATAAAGACCGGGGTGCATGCTTTTTTTGCGGGCAATGCAACCGCAGCTGCAAAATTTATGGCGATTTCTCGGCTTCGTCGTGCCTGGTGATACCAGCCATGAAAACCGGAAACCTCAAGGTAATTACCAATGCGGTTGTCCGTGAGATATTGACTAATGGCAATGGCCTCGCAACCGGCGTGTCTTACATCTACAAAGACGATATGCAGGAGTACCAGGTAAATGCCAAAACGGTGATACTGGCGGCAAGTACCTGCGAGTCGGCAAGGATATTATTAAATTCCAAATCGCCGCAGCATCCAAACGGACTCGCTAATAGTAGCAATATAGTTGGCAAATACCTGCACGACTCCACCCAGGGCGGCACGGCGGTAATTTTACCCCAATTGCTCGACCGTGACAGGTTTAACGAAGATGGTGTAGGCAGCCTGCATTTATACGCCCCATGGTGGCTCGACAGCAAAAAACTCGACTTCCCGCGCGGCTATCACCTGGAAATATTTGGCGGTATGATGATGCCTTCTTATGGTGGATATTTTGGTTTTGAAGGGGTAACTACACCTTACCTGAATGGATACCTTCCTGGCCGCGACGGCAAAATGAAAGCAGGGGGTGGCTATGGTGCAGGGTTGAAGGATGACTATCGCCGCTTTTACGGTACAATGGCAGGTGTTGGATTTCACGGTGCATCTACTGCAAAAGAGGACAACTATTGTGAGATAGACCCGGGCGTAGTTGATAAATACGGCATCCCGGTTTTACGCTTCAGGTACAAATGGGGCACCGACGATGTAAACCAGGCCAAACACATGCAGCAAACTGCAGGCGCTATGCTGAAGCTATTAGGTGGCATACCGCTGATGCAACCTGCCGGCCCCGAAACCAATTACGGTTTAGACAAACCAGGCAAGGGCATCCACGAGGTGGGCACCATCCGCATGGGTGACGACCCTAAAAAGGCTCCGTTGAACAAATGGGGACAAACGCACGATTGTAAAAACCTGTTCGTAACCGATGGTTCGGTATTTACCCAGCAATCCGAAAAAAATCCAACCTGGACTATTTTGGCCCTATCCATGCGCACAGCCGAATACCTGCTTGAGCAGCGCAAAAAACAAAATGTTTAACCCTCTATTTATCATACCATGAACAGAAGAGATAGCTTAAAAGCGATAGGAATAGGCACTTTAACCGCTGGCGCCGTTTTAACCGGCTGTAAGCCAGGTGAAATCACGGATGAAGTACAAGTTGCCACCACCGGCCGTGAGGCATTTGAAATAGCCAGGGACAAAACCCTTGTAAAAGAAACCTACTTTGATGCCCATGAAATGGCTACGATAACCGTACTGGCCGATATCATCATCCCAAAAGATGCCAAAAGCGGCAGTGCAACTGATGCCAAAGTGCCGGCGTTCATAGAATTTATTGTAAAGGACGAAACGCAGCACCAGCTACCGATGCGTGGCGGCCTGCGCTGGCTGGATGTACAATGCCTCAACCGTTTCGGCAATGCATTTATTGATTGTACACCCAAACAGCAAACCACACTGCTTGATGAAATTGCCTACCCGGCATTAGCTAAACCCAACATGCAGCAGGGCGTAGCATTTTTTAACAAGATGCGTGAACTAACTGCCATCGGCTTTTTCACCAGCAAAATAGGGATAGAAGATTTGGGTTACAAAGGTAACGCGCCGGGTAAATGGGAGGGTGTGCCGCAAAACGTATTGAAGAAATATGGGTTGGAAAATGTATAATCACTAGTGCCGGACAACCATTTTTTAAGGCCTGTTCCTATTGTATTTAGGAGACAGACACAATTAGAAAAATCCGTTTTTCCGCCCTAAATAATCTTTATTATTCTGCCGATGCTGTTAAAATGTGCCACTTTAACCGAGATATTGTAAATAGTTGTTGCTTGTGCTGATCTGATTTTTTTAAGCCATTAACTAAAAGGAAATATTCGCGCCGGTTTTAGTTGTTTTTTGTGAACCGTTTTATACAGTTTTTACAATTTATGTAAAACAAAAAACGATCGTTTACAATTTAGATGCAATCATTGATAATGTTATTTATCTGATTTTCAAATAGATAATTTGGTCTTGTTAAATATTTGAGGGCATTGCCCTAATTATTGATGAGACATATGAAAATTAGATTATTTGTGTGTTTGTTGCTTTTTATAATAGTTTTCGCCTCTCCGGGCAAATATGCGTATGCACAGGCTCCAAATATTTCGTACTCGCCTTCTGTTGTTGTGTTTACACTGGGAACGCCTATTTCGCCCATGTCGCCTACAAATTCAGGCGGTGCGGTATTGCCGGTGAGTTTTGGTATCGGCGTTCCCCTTACCGGTGCAGTTCTTAGCAATCCTTATGGGATGGGGATTGACCCTGCCGGGAATATATATGTTACCAATTATGGGAACAATACAATAAGCACGTATAGTCCCGCAGGTACCTATCTCACAACCTTTGGTACTACAGCACTCGCAAACCCCCAAGGCATTACTTTCGATAAAGCGGGTAATGTATACGTTTTAAACTATAACAGAACAAACAACGGCCTGGGTAATTATCATGGCAATGCCTATGTATCGCAATACAATTCGCTTGGCGTGTACGGCACGACAATTATACAGGGTCTCGGAACTGCTAACGGAATTGCAACAGATAGTACCAACCTTTATGTAGCACAGGGTAGTTACAATACAGGTAATAACACGGTATCTGAATTTAACACCGCCGGGGCGCTTTCGTTTTCAACAAGCAGTACTTATACGGATAACCCCGTTGGTGTGGCAGTTGATGGCTCGGGCAATATTTATGTATTGGATAACACCAACCAAAATGTATCAAAATTTAATTCAAGCGGTATTTATCAATCTACAATAATTTCCGGCTTAGTTGATGCGCTTGGAATTTCCATTTCCGGGTCGGGAGATATATACATTGGAGATACCGGGACAAACAGTGTGAAAGTCTACAATTCTTCGGGCACTTTTTTAACATCCGTTACCGGCCTTACCGATCCCCAAGGACTGGTTACAGACAGTAAGGGTAATTTATACGTGTCTGATTATACTAACGAAACAGTAACTAAATACCCACCCACGGGAGGGTATTACTTAAGCGGAGTTTTGCCGCAGGGCTTGAACTTTAATAGTACCACCGGCGTTTTTACGGGAACACCTGGTCTTGCTTTTGCAGCTAAAACCTATACAATTACAGCATACAATGCCAGCGGAAGTAATAGTACCACGGTAACATTGTCGTGTCCGCCTAATTTATCTATACCCTCTATCAGCTACAACCCGCCTATAAACGTATTTACCATAGGAACTGCTGTAAGCTTGTCGCCTACCCATACTGGTGGGACCCCAACAGGTTATTCCATCAGCTCAGCCCTGCCGGCCGGCCTCAATTTCTCAACCTCTACCGGCATTATATCGGGCATCCCGACAACAAATTCTGCCGCAACGTTGTACACCGTAACCGCGTCTAATGCATCAGGAAGCAGCAGCACAGTTGTAAGTATTGCGTGTGTAGTTGATAACTATTGGACGGGAAGAATAAGTAGCGACTGGACTGTGAAACAAAACTGGAGCGCCAACCGCGTACCTGTAATAACCGACCTCGCCAGCATAGGCGTTGTTAATTATACCGGTGCGGAACCCGTTATATTGGCAAATAAAACAGTGCCGGCATATTATGTAACTTTTGGCGCCAACGCCGGTACTTTAACCGTTCAAAACGCGGCTACGTTTACCATTAACAACATCCTTACCATAAATAATAATGCGACGCCTAATTTTATCGGACAGGGTAGCGGGGCCATAAATATTGTACCTGCTGCGGTGGTAAATATTCCAGGCACAGGCGTGTTAAATATTACTAATCCCTCTTCAACTGTAAATTTGGTCACCCTGCAATCAAACGCTACAGGTTCAGCCACAATTGGCCAACTCAGTACCGGCTCTGTTACAGGCAAAGTTAATGTGCAGCGTTATTTCAAGGGCGGTAACACTTACCTTAACGGCCGTTTTACTGAACGGGGCTATCGGATAATATCATCGCCTGTAAACATTGGTACACCGGTAAATGGCAATAATGTTTACGGGCTTAATTACATCGTGGGGAACACGGCAGGCCAAACTACACTGGCAAACAGCACCTCCAATTCGTTTATTACGGGTTGCACCGGCGGCAGCACTGCTGCCGGCAACCCATCCATTTATTTATACCGCGAAGATCTTCCGCCAAGTAACGCCACCTTTACCAGCGGAAATTATATTGGTATTACCGATATAACAAATTCAAGTACAGCCGGTACCATAGGGGCAAGTGATGGTGGCACATACAACATACCTGCCGGCAACGGCGTGTTCTTCTTTTTCAGGGGAAACGCTACCAACTGGACTGCAAGAACTACCTACCCTTTTATAGCACCCGAGAATGTAACCCTGACTTCATCCGGCACTTTAAACCAGGGTGATATAACAGTAAACGCATGGTTTACACCCGCATCCGGCTTGTCGGGCACCGGAACAAGATATTTTATGGCAGGCAACCCTTATGCCAGTTCTATTGATTGGGAAACATCTACCTATGGAAATAGCCCGGGAGGTATTGTTACTACCAATATGGATGCTGCCATATATGAATTTAACCCTGTAAATCAACAATTTGAAGCATATTCAGCATCGCTGCATTTAGGAGTAGGAAGTGCTACCAAAATTATTGCAAGTGGCCAGGGCTTTTTTGTACGCGCAAGCAACCCCGGTTCAGCACAATTGAAATTTACAGAAGCGGCTAAGTCAGAAACTTCGCAAAACACAGGTAGTAATTTATTAATGGGCAAACCCGCGGCATCAGATGTTGTAAAACAAATACTTCGTTTAAAGCTTGTAACCGATACACTAAATTATTGCGACATAATAATTGGATTTAACTCAGCTGCTTCTACAAATTATAACGGGTACGAGGATGCCGTTTACCTACCCGGATCTGGTGCTGCCGAGGGCTTATCGAGTTTGTCCAATGATAATGTTCCTTTAGCTATTAATGTGTTACCATTGCAAAAACAAAACGCACAAGTTATAAAACTAAAGGTAAGTTTTGCAAAAAGCGGGCAGTATGCCTTCCATAGGACGGCTCTCGAAGCCATCCCTTTAATTTATGATATTTGGCTGGTTGACGAATATAAAAAAGACTCTCTGGATATCCGCGCAAACACGACCTACAACTTTAATGTCGACTTAGCCGATACAAATTCTTACGGGCGCAATCGTTTTAAATTGATAGTACGGCAAAATACCGCTTTAAATGTCCATCTCCTGAATTTCACCGCCTCGAAATCAGCAGATGGTACGCAGTTGGAATGGAAAACTGAAAATGAACAAAACTATACAAACTTCACCGTTGAGAGAAGCAGTGATGATGCCAGGATATTTGCCGTGGTTGGTGGCATGGTATCAAACGGCGCAGGAAACTATTCCATTTTAGATAACAAACCCCTGCCAGGGGTAAACAATTATCGTTTAAAAATGGAAGATCTTGATGGCGCTATCACTTATTCAAATGTTATTCGTGTATTTTACGCAGGTCCGGGAAATCGTACCGACATTTTTAACAGCATTTCAGTATATCCCAACCCTACAGCCGGGCTGATTAATTTAACAGTAAACCAGCCTGGCGTCACATCACCTTTAGTAATGAGAATAATGAATAATATGGGCGGGTTAATAAAGGAGTCGACCTCACTGCAAACTTCCTGGCAAACAGACTTAAACAGTTTGCGGCCGGGGGTATACTTAATACAAGTGTTAACAAAAAGCGATAACAAGCTGGTTGGTAAAACAACTATTGTGAAATTATAATGTTATTGCATGGTTGCCATTATTTATAAGCCATTAAGGATTAAACAATTTGAAAACAGCAGTTTATAAACAATAAAAATCTTAATTTAGTCCAATCCTAAGGTTATAAACCGACATGAAAAGACTATTCATACTCTTGCTGCTGGCAAGCTTTACCACCTACGCCCAGCAAAAGCCTGCTCCGGGTAATAAAAAAGCAATTATTGTACTTACTTATGATGATGCTATTATGTCGCAATTGAATGTTGCTATCCCGCAATTGGATTCCGCGCATTTGAAGGGTACTTTCTTCCTGACGGGAAATATAACACCACAGGCATTACCACGCTGGCGCGCAGCATTTAACCACGGGCACGAGCTGGCAAATCATACGCTTTACCACCCTTGTTTACTAACCAATGTAAAAGGTAACCCCGTTAATAATTCGGCAAATTATACGGTTTACGGTATCCTGCGCGAAATAGGGATGATGAATAATTTTTTATACGCTATTGATGGTGCGTCAACACATACTTATGCATACCCCTGTACCGAAGGAAAGGTGGGCGGGGTTGATTATGTCGACTCGCTGCGTAAGTCGGGCCTTGTAAAATATGCCCGCATGGGCGGCGATCAAAATGCTATTGTGACAGATTATAGTAAACTCGACCCGCTGCTGGTGCCATCATGGGCAGTAGTTGGTAATTATACCGGCAACGATTTAATTGCTTTTGTAAAAAAAGTGCAGGCAAGCGGCGGTATGGGTGTGTTTATGTTCCATGGTGTCGGCGGCGATTACCTGGTTACGTCTGCACAGGCCCACCGCGAACTGCTTAAATACCTCAGCGAGCACCGTGACGAAGTTTGGGTTACCACATTTAAGCAGGCAATGGAGTATGTTAGCAAAAAATAGTTCATGGTAATGGTTCATAGTTCATAGCCACTGCATCTTAGCTAATTGTATATTTAAATATTGGCCCATGCGAAAATATATCTTCCTGTTGCTGACGTTAATTGTAATTCAGACTGCTAATGCCCAGTTCAGCG
>Ga0207695_10005211_pt1 | contig 17382 bp, 22 predicted proteins | sample KBSC54metaG_FD_184354 | JGI IMG/M metagenome (GOLD analysis project Ga0207695, IMG submission 184354) | Corn rhizosphere microbial communities from Kellogg Biological Station, Michigan, USA - KBS C5-4 metaG (SPAdes) (version 2) | ecosystem: Host-associated > Plants > Roots > Rhizosphere > Soil... | reverse complement strand
CCCCTTCGCTGCACCGGGGTGGTTGGTGGGTGCGGGCGGTGTGTGGCGCGATGCGGGCTCGGGTTAGCGGCTCGCCTTCTGCATGTGGCGGAATGCCGGCCGACGCTCAGAGACCCGGGTACTAATCGGGGAGCGCCGGCCGGCGCCACTTCCAACCAAGGTCAGCATATCAAACCCCGCGCATCTTCATGGTAGCGACGATGCCGAGAACGATGAAGCAGGCCAGCATGATTGAGAGTGCAGTGCCGAGCACGATGAAGAGGCCGGGGCTCATGTGGGGTACTCGGGGTCCGACGTGCACGAGGCGAAGGCGTCGGCGGGTGAAGGGTCGGTAGGGCATTGATCGGCTCATTGGTGTACCAACCGTTTCGGGTCAATAGTGTCGGTGAGGTCTTTGGGGAGGCGCACTCCGACTTTGGCCGCGGTTTTGCGGCCGATCTTGTCAGCTCGTGCAGCGAGTTCGACTCCGGCGTCTTGCTTGCTTTCGATCACGTCCACACGACTTTTGAGTTCGTAGAGGCCCGCGATGGCGAAGTCGAGTCGGGTGATGATTCGTTGCACCGACCACACCATCATGCCAAGGATGGCGACGGCCACGGCGATGATCAGCCCGGTGATCAGCGCGGGGCTCATTTGGTATTGCTCGATGCGACGAACCCGACTGCGGCACCGACTTTGAGCAGCAGCGACGTGGCGAGCGTCATGCTGGCGGTGAAGACGTTGAGGCTGTGGCCGCTGAGGAATCCGATAGCGAGCCCGGCGACGGCGATGTCGGGGCCGAAGGAGACCAGGAGCGCGAGCATGGCATATCCGAAGTAGGCGCGTCGGCGGCCCACCACATGACCGGTGAAGAGGCCTGCGAGGGCGTTTCCCGGGAGCCCTGCTGACACGTTGGCGCCGGATGACCGGAGGGCTGCGAGCAGGGCCGCAATCTCTTCGGGGCTGAGCTGCGCGGGCTTCGGGGGCGGCACGGGGACCGGTACCGGTGCGGGTGCAGGTGCGGGTGCAGGTGCGGGTGCAGGTGCGGGTGCGGGTGTGGGTGTGGGAGCAGGTGTGGGAGCAGGCGCAGGCACGGGTACCGGAACCGGGAGCGGCGCCGCGTTGTAGTCGGTCAGTCCGCTCGTGGATCGGTTGGCGCCGTTCCCCCACGACCAACCGAGCGACGGGTGCGGATAGCTGTCGGCATGCGACAGTTTCACCCCGTTGCCCAACTCGAGAATGGTGTCTCCGAGTTTGCTGGCGTAGGCGACGACGGCGCGCCCGTGATCGTGGCCGATGACGACACCGACGTGACCGTAGGGCGCGACGTCCCAAAAGATGGTCGAGCCGACGGGCGCCGAGTTGATATCGGTTCCCTCGATATGACTCGCCAGGTAGGCGGCGTGTGCGCTCGGGTAGACGTGGATGCCGGCCTCATTGCCTTGGTAGGCGTACAGCCAGTAATAGCCCGCGTAGCGCTGGCATTGGTTGTAAAGGAGTGCGCCCGGGTGGTTGAGATTCCACAGCAGCAGGGCTTCTTTGGCGACATCGAGCGCGGTGGTCATTTTCCTCCGCCGTTCTCTTCGGCTCCGTCATTCATGGCTAGATCCTATTCCCTACATCGTGCCGATGGCCGTAACCGCGAGCGGCCCCCAACGGCGTTGAGACGGGCCGGACACGCCCGCCGAGTACAGGCCCGCGAACCATCCCGCGGGCACGTGGGTGTCGGTGAGGTGCAGCACCGAGACACCGTTCACCTCCACGTCGATGGTCGACCCGGCGATGGTCCACACGAATTGATCTTCGACCGACATCGGCGTGAACGTCCCGATGGAGACCGGGCCGGCACCGATGTCGTAGTAGACGGCACCACCGGACGGGTTGAGAATGTACCCGTTGTTGGCCTCCCCCACGGCGTTCCACCGGGCGCAGTACGAACCGTTGTTCGCCACGATCACCGCGGACAGCTGCATGTCGTAGGTCACGCACGAGTCGTCTAGGTCACCATCTGACGGGAAGTGCGCGGGGTCTCGGGGTGCGACACGCCCACGCACGACCGAGCCATCGCCGGTGAGGCATTTCGCCAGGTTCCCGGCGATGGCGAAAGTGGCCGTGTCGTCGGGCTGCCAGCTCGTCCCCGAGTACGACGGGTTGATCCGCAGCGCGTTGTCGGGGCGCACGAAGTCGTCGTAGATGTCGGTCGACACGATGCCGACCGTGGCGGCTGCGATGGCGGCAGCCCACAACTCTTGACCGAGCAGCGAGGGGTGGAACCCTTCGATCAGGTTGTCGGGGAGCAGGTCGAGCTTGGTGAGCAGGTCGACGTACTTGACCCCGAGGCGAGTGCTCAACCGCTGCCACGCAAAATTCATCTGCGATTGGCGGTACGGGGAGGCGTGGAAGTCCGCGAACTCACCCGGGACCCATGGGGCGGTTCCGATCAGGATCGGTTCGGCGCCCCGGTCCCGGCACAAGGTGATCATCTGGGTGAGCACCTTGATATGGTTCACGTCCGACAGACCGGTGCCGTGCGCGTCGAAGATCGTGGCGTTCTTGTAGTCGTTGACGTTGACCTCGATGAAGACATACCCGTAGGGCTCGTCACCAATCGTGGCAAGGAGGATCGGGTACAGCTGCGCCGAGTTGTAGCCGGACTGCGACTGATTGTCGAGCACGATTGGGCCGGGTGCGTCGACCGCTCGCGCGGCGTAGGCGTCGGGGAAATAGTCGACCCACGAGACACCTCCGGTGTAGGTGCCTGCTGAGATCGATGTGCCGATCACGAGCGCTTTGGTGAGGTCTCCACCGTTGCGACCGATGGCGGACACAACCGGGTTGGCCGGGTCGGTGCTGTCGACGGTGACACCGGTGCCGGGGACGATGGTTTGCACGACGCCGGGGATGCCGGGGTCGCCTTGCGGGCCGGTTGGCCCGGGGATTCCCTGCGGGCCGCGCAGGCTCCCCAGGAATTCGACCGTGGCATGCGTGTCGTCGATCACGACCGTGACGATGCCCCAGTTTCCATCTGTCGACTGATCCAGGACGAGATCACCGATCACGATGGGCCGATGTTCGGTGTCGACATCGGTGAAAGTCACGTCGGTGGTCCCGGTGCCTGCGATGTCGGTGGCCGTCGTGCGGAAGGAATACCCCGAAATGGCGTGCTCGATGATGTACGCCTCGACGGCGGCCAACCAATCATTCAGGGTCGTGAGGAAGTTGGTGAGCCACGGGAAGAAGACCCGACGCCACCAAGCACGCCACCAATCGAGGATGCGGTCACGGTTCTCACCGTCGGCCGGCACCCACGGGGACCCTTCACCGACCTCGGGCTCAGGGTTCGGGACGGTCAACGCGGGAGGGTCGAACGGCGGTGGAAAGTCACTCATGAGCGCACCCTACCATCGAGGCCACGTCTGGCCGTTCCAAAACCCCGACAGACCGGAACGGCCCTGCGGAGGCGCGTAGTCGTCCGGCACGTCGGATTCGGGCTGATCGAAGGCGCCGAGGAAGAGGGATTCCATGGCGTCGACCACTTCCTCATCCACATTCAGGTAGGCCAAGCGCTGCTCCATGAGCAACTCGGCAATGGGCCGGTGGCGCCCGTTGGCGGCAGCTCGACTGTCGAGCGCGGTGGTCGAATAGTCGGTGCTGCCGCTGATCTGCGATTGCGGGAAGTCGGAGGCGACATCGAGCTTGTGGTCTGTTGCCGCGGTGTCGTCCAGGGGCATGACCACCGCGGTGGAGGCATACCGCTGATTGAACATAGTCATGTGAAGATTGCCCCACCGACGGACGGCCAACCGGAACTCGCCCGGGGTGTTGTAGCCGAGTCGACGTGTGCGGAACCGGTCGAGGATATTGGACAGGATGACCGGGCGGTATTCCTCCGCGAACAGCGGCAGGCTCGACAACCACAGGTCATCGCCGGGGGTCGGGTCGACTCCGGTGGGTGGCGTTCCGCGCTGCCAGACGAGGGATGATCGCACTTCGGCGGGGACGACGATGTTGCCCACCGACGGGATGGTGATCGTGAGGGCGGCTTCGGCTGCGGTCTCGATGGTGTAGCCCTGGCGGTGCAGGGCGTCTTCGAGGGTCATGGGTCGGGCGGTCATGAGCGCATCCTATCTGTGGAGGCAGCCTTCACACGGAAATGTGATGCAGGATTGCCCGGTCGTGCGGTGCCGTCGAAGGTGCCCATGGTCTCAGTACGTCACTCCGCCGACCGGGGCATTGGCGGGTTCGGTTCCGATCTCGGACACGTCATTCCAAATGGTCACCCCGCGTGAGAAGGCCGCCGAGACCGCCTCGCGCGCCGACTGCGGAAGGTCCCCGAGCACTGATGCCTCGGTGAGCTGCCAATAGCTGTAATGGGTCATCACGTCCAGGCGAGGCGGCACGAAGGCCCGGTTGACCGTGTACCCGTAGCGGGTGAACATCGCCACTGCGCGGGCGATATCGCCGGCCACCATCCCGAGCACGTAGACGCTCGGGCCGCGACCGTGGGCGAGAAGTCGCGGCGACTCCACTGAGACCGAGTCGGCACTGGGAGCTACTGCTTCGGCTGACCGGGCGCTCGCCCGCAACCCGCGGGCCGTCGACAGGGCGTCGATGGCTGCCAGTGCCGAGGCGATGTCCTGTTGAGAGAATGCCTCGTCGGTGACGAGGGTGTTGCCGTCGGAGGCGTGCTGCGCTCCGAGGGTGGGTGCCAGCGGGCCTTTCGGAATGCTTGACCCGAAGAGGGAGGCCGCCGAAATGGCCTCCTTGGTCACCCCGGTGACCGTGAGTTGAGCGTGTCGTGCCGGTTCAGCGGATGCGGCCCGAGGGCGCGTGTCCGGGGTGCCGGTAGCTCGATGCTGCGCCATTAGATGGCCTCCAATGCTGCATACCCGGTCGCCAGGTACGACGACGCCAGGGTGAAAGCGTTGTCGGCGTTGGCGTGCTGAATCGCGGTCAGCATGTCGATGATGGATTGGGCGCGGTTCGCTGCGATGGGTGCCGCCTCGGTGGCGTACACACGATCTCGCCCGACCGCATAGTGCGACATCTGCGCGTCGACCGGTGCGCCCATCGGATTGCGCGGGGCAGCTGACCCGTTGGATACGAGCCACACGGCAACATCGGCCTGCGGGTAGAAGGCGCCTTGGATGACCACCTGAATGGCGGTCGTGCCGATCTCTTGGGGCTCGTAGTCGAGGGTGGCGCCGATCCGGTCGGCCACCTCCACGAGAGAGAACGGCGCGGTTCGCAGCTTCGTCCACGCCGCATAGGCATCCGGCAGGCCCGCCGTCCAGTCGGCGGCCAACGTCTGAGTGGATTGGATCGACGTGCTCAGCACTGACGCGTAGCTCGGCGCGCCGCTCGTGTCGGGGATGCCGTCGACCGGGCTGAGCGGCACCGACCCGTTGCCACCGCTGGCGCCTCCGGTGAGCAGGATGACCCGTTGGATGCCGTCGGCAATCCAAGGAGTGTGTGCCAGCTTCGACAGGTGGGTGATGGCTGCGCCGACCGACGAGTAGATGAAGGCACCACCTTCTGCGACCATCCCGTCGATGATCGAGGGGGTGGCGCCGACCGCCACCGGGCGCATCATGGCATCGCCGTCGGCGTAGGGGTAATAGAACGGGTCTTCGTATCCGGCGCCGGAACTCTGCCCCACGCTGTACGGGAAGTCTTCGCTACTGACGGTCACGTGCGGGGTGATCGTGCCCGAGGCGTGGCGCGACACGATGATGGGGTCGGTGGTGGTGGTCTCGTCGTCGTCGACTGCGACGAATGGGTCGGCACGAAGATCGGTGGTCGATACGACGAGCACCCGGGCGGTTCCGAGCGGGTCGATGTTGTATCCGGCATAGCCGGTGAGGGGTCCGGGGGTGAACGGTTCCGGTTCGAGACAGTACCCGATGTCGCCAGCTGCCGAGGCGGCTACGGCGACGTGGCTGCGGTCCACGAAGGAGTAGCCGATGCTCGGGCCGTAGCTCGTCCACACGTCCGGGCCAACGTCCCAGTGTGTGACGCCGAGGTTTTCATAGCGGGCCGAGAGGAACCCGTACCATTCCCTGCCGCCAAGCGTGAACCGGGCGTAGTTGTACTTGACCGCAGCCGACAGGCTGAGTTCGAGTTGCAGATCACTCCACGGGTTCCACCGTTCGACCGAGGCTTGCAAGGCCCGCCCCGCGGTGATCTCCGCGGCGATGAAGGCGTCGACCGCGGCAGCGTTCAGGGCAACGTTGCGATATTCGGGGTCGAGCGGGGCGGTCACGAGCACGACCGGAACCGGCTCGACTGTGGTGGGTGCGCCCGGTGAGGGCCGCTGCCCGGGCTGCCCAGGGAAGTCGGGAATATCCTCAATGTCTACCATTGGTCGACGACCTCGACGATCTCGGCGCCTTCGAAGTAACGACGGTTGATCAGTCGAGCTGCCTGCTGCCGCGGGGTGAGAGTGCGACGACGCACCGACTCGACGGCGCCGCGGATGGCCTGCACCTCATCGTCGGTGAGGCGTTCCTCTTTCTCCTGAGCTCCCGCCTGCACCCCGAGCGCGGTGAGGGCTTCATTCCACAGGCGCATGGCGACCACATGCGACCGCTCGACCTGCTCAGGGTGCACGCCGAGGTCGAGCGCTTTGATCGAGTCGAGGTCGAAGCTTTTGTTCGACACGAATGCGGGGATACCGCTGAGAGTGGTTTCGAGTACCGTCTGCGAGGTCAGCAGCTTGTCTTGCTCGGTGGCGATGACCACCCCGCGGGTGGTTGCCATCATGTTGGTGTCGACGACGAGCGCGGCGCGGGCAAGCCGGTTGGCCCACAACTCGATGGTTTGCCCGTCGTAGTTCATGCGGAGGGCGTCACCCCAGATCGGGACGCCGCGCCACATTTTCAGTGGTTGGTTGGTGGTGAAGTCGCGGGCCTGAATGCCGGGGCCGTAGGGCCGATAGCCTGCCGGGTTGAAAAGGTCGTCGAGCTGGCCTCCGCCGTAGGTGGCTCGGGCGACGGTGAATCGGCCAGCGTCGGCTTCGGTCTTGCCATCTTTGAGTGGGACGCCAGCTCGAAGGTGGAGGAATGCGCCGAGGCCGCCTTGCAGCACGAGCATGGTTTCGACGCGCATGGGGTCGATGTTGTCGGGCAGGCCGACCCACCGGTAGCGGGTGCAGGCGATGCCGGCCAAGCGGTTGTAGTAGTGGTTGAAAAGGACTTGTGCGTCCCCGTTGATCCATGGCGACGACTCGGTCGGTCGCACTGCGGGGTATCGTCCTTTGCCCATGGTGGGGGAGTGTACTAGACAGGTGGCGTCATCGGGCTGTACGCTCGCCGTCGCACCCCGATTCGGAAGGAGCGGGCCTCGGTCGAATCTCAGCCGGGTCGGGGTGTATACCGAAAATGCTCACTACCTGAATCGAGATCGAAAATGAAATTCGAAACGACCGAACGCAACGCTGCTCCCGCCCGATTCAACCGAATCGGCACCACCGTGGAGGGGACCGTCTTGAAGGCGGAGACCGCCCCCGTCCCCGAGTTCGTCAACGGGCGCGTCGTCGGCCCCAAGATGGATGTCAACGGCCCGGTCACTCAGATCGACGTCACGCTTGACGTCAACGGGGTGCCCACCGTGCTCCACACCCGCGGGGGCATGGGCAACGCCATTGCCGCGGCACTGAATGGCGCCGAACTCCGCGAAGGCGACTACCTCTCGGTCACCTATGTGGCCGACGAGCCGATCTCGGACGAGATCGACCCGGCCAAGGTCTACGCGGCCAAGGTCGTCCACGCCAAGAAGTAGCAGCGAGCAAAAGGCCGTGACCCCCGCTCGGCCCACCGAGCCCGGAACCACTTCCCTGGTTCCGGGCTCGGTGCCGTTGTTCGCACGACAGTGTGACAAGACATCGCCACACGCTCCTCACAACTATTGGAAGCGTTGGAGGAAATTCGCGCTGCCATATCTTCGGAACCCGGACGCCTACCCGGACGTGTGGGATTCCCCGTATCGCTGCCAAGGGGTCGAACGTTGATCGAGACCGGCCACGTTTTCAGTCGCCTAACCGTGCGACTTTGGTACATCTGCGCCCTCTGCGGCAGACACCGCCACTACCATGCCAACCGAGGCCCCCGATGGCCGTGACGCCCGAATTCGAATGGTACGACGCCCGCGCAGTCAAGTCGCGGAACGCCCTCATTTCGATCATCGCAGGACCGCCGAGCATCGGCAAAACCTACCGGTTCAAAGTCGACACCATCGAAGACGCCCTCCGCACCGGGCGTCAAGTCATGTGGGTGCGCCGCACCGTGATCGAGTTGGGCTTCGCCAAGTCCGGGTTTTTCGACACCATCGCATCCGATCACCCCGGGTTCGACTTCCGGGTCGAGGGCAACGCTGGCCAAGTGCGGAAAGAGGGCGGCGAATGGGTCACCATTGTGATCTTCGCGGCCCTGTCCACGAGCTACCAAATGAAGGGCACCGAGTACCCGAACGTCTACACCATCGTGTACGACGAATGTTTCACGGCCCCCGGTAAAGCGTATTTGGTCGACGAGGTCGACAAGCTGCTGCGGCTGTGGATCACCGTGAACCGGTCCCGCCTCGGACGTGACGGGCGGTCAGCCACCAGGATCTACTTACTCGGAAACCCGATGGAGTTGGATAACCCCTACTTCCTCTTCTGGGGGTTCGACGCCTCCCGCGAATGGCAGAAGGGGAAAGGCACCGACGGTGACGTTGTCCTTCATCTGATCGACGCCGCCAAGTACAAGCGCCGTGTCGGGGAAACCATCTACGGAAAGGCGCTCGGTGTCGCCCAACTCGACTACGCCGGGGGCACCTACTTCCTGCCCGATGGCGGCTATGTGATCGACGAGCGCCCCGCGGACTCCAAACCGTTCGCCACCCTCGTGACCATGCGAGGCACATTCGGGCTGTGGGAGTCGGCGGACTACCTGCGAATGTTTGTCACGCCGGGTGCGCTGGCAGCTCAGGTGCCGGTTGTAGCCTTCGAACCGATGGCCGTTCACCCGGGCGTCGTACTGGCCGACGGGCACCATCGGGTGCGGAAGGCAGCTCGACGGCACTACCGGCAAGGGTCGATGTTCTTGGTCGGCCAGGCTGCGACGGCGGCTCGGCAGGCATTGGCACGATGAGAGAGGTTAGATCATGACCGACGATGCGGCACGCCGAGCACGCCAAGCCGCCAACTCAGCCGCCTACCGGCAACGCCAAAAAGACGCCGCAGCCACCAAGAAACTCCGCGGCGCCACACCCCACGGCGGAGGCATCGTCGACGCTGCCCGAGCTGCCGCCGACGCCCTCCGCACCGAACGCCTCCGCATCCTCTCCCAACTACCCGACGCCCGAAACCCACGCGCCAAGATCAGGCCCCAACTCGAAACCGAACGCGGTGAAGGTCCCACCAAGAAGACCAAGGCAGCCCAAGCCCGACGAGCCGCCGACATTCGGGCCGGCGCGAACGCGCAACGGGTCGCCGCCATCGGTCGAGCCCGGAAGGCGTCACTCCGCATCGAGCTGACCGATGGGCCGCTGTCCGAAATTCTCCAAGAAATGAACCCGAACGACCGGGCACGGTTTCGGGAGCTCACTGACCGCATCGCCAAAGGGTCGGCGCAGTCGGTCGGCATCCTGTTCGCTCACGCGGGCGGCCAAGGTTTGTACTCGGGAGCTATTGAGAAGATCGTCTACGAGTTGTCGCGCGAGGAAGGGTTCGACATGCTTGAAACGTTGGCCGAGTACGCCGAGTCCGCTGCGAAGCTGTACGCGCCGTCGGTGATCGGTCGTCTGAATATCTGACCCCTGTAATAGGGTGTTTGTGAAGTGAACTTCACACGCTAGTCTGATCTCATCGCCTTCCAACCGAGGCGCCTACCGATTCCGAAAGGCTCCAACCATGGCCGACACCGTCAACCTGCCGCACACGAGCGATGAGACTTGGAACGCGCTCATCGCCCGCAATCTTGCTCGCTTCGACGAGTTCGAGGCGCCCGAATCCGACCCCGCCGAGCGGGACCCGGAAGAGGCCGACCCCGGCACCGGCACCCGGGTCCGCAGCATCCTCAGCAAAGCACGCGGCATTGTGCTAGTCCGAGTGCCAAGCGTCTTCGACGGTCGCCCGGGCTACCTCGTCTTCTGGGAAGACGGCACTACGACGATCAACGATGGTGACCTCATCGAATTGGACGTGTGCCCCATCCACGGCGTCGGATGCGCGGCCTGGTCATGACTGGGCGACACGTCGCCACACTGGCCGACAACCTGCCCGACCGGTGGGCGCTCCCCATGGCACCGGCGCCACGCCACTCGACCGCGACCCACACTCACGACTACAAGACTGTGGCCGTGTTCGAGGGCTTGCGCGAATCCCTCGGGCAGTGCGCCTGCGGTGATGTCAAGACCACATTCAGAATGGACGGTGAGTCATGAGCCCGCGTCTGCTCGATCTCTTCTGCGGAGCCGGTGGCGCGTCACAAGGCTATTGGAACGCCGGTTGGTGGGTGTATGGGGTCGACTTGAACCCGATGCCGCATTACTCATTCCCTTTCAAGCAAGCTGACGCTATCGAGACATTAAGAACCCTTCTTGCCGGTGGCGACGTGAGTTTCAGCCATGGCACCAAGCAATTCGGGAAGCGAATGAAGCTGGCCGACTTCGACGCCATCCACGCCTCGCCACCCTGCCAGGCATACAGCGTGACCAAACACTCGCACACCATCGAATACCCGGAACTCATCGAACCGGTACGTAAATTGCTCATTGAAACCGGGCTGCCATACATCATTGAAAATGTGGTCGGTGCTCCCCTCATCGAACCGGTGACCATCTGCGGATCCATGTTCGGCCTGACCGCGCACGACCCGGCAACCGACCTGACTCTTGAACTCAGGCGCCACCGGTTATTCGAATCCAACGTGATGATCTCCGCCCCGAGCGGATGCCATCACGTCCACCAAGTCGGTGGCGTCTACGGAGGCGGCAGCTCGACACGGTCGAAGGATCGGGCCGACTGGCCCAAGGGCAAGCCCGGACGCGGAGGCTACACGCCGCACGCCTCGGTGCGCTATGAACTCATGGGCATCGACTGGATGAACCGCGACGAGCTTTCCGAGTCGATTCCGCCCGCGTACACCGAACACCTCGGAACGCAGCTGCTCGCGGGACTCGGCCTCGTATGACAACGCCCGAGCAGACACGCCGGAATGTGCTCATGACCCGAGCCCTCCACAACCCCGACGGCCTCACCAAATACGAGTACACCAAGGGATTCACCAAAGCCGACTCCATCCGGTTCTGGGTCGACGCCGGAGCGCTCGGATTCGTGCGCCTCGGGGTCAACGCTCGCGGGACGGCCATGTATGGGTTGCGGTCGGAGGTGCCCGAATGACTATCGGCCAGAACGTCGCCAAGCTGTCGAAATGGATCGACGCCAGCTATCCCGCCAGCATGGATGCCGAATTGGTTCTCAGGCGCCGAGTCGGAAAGATCATGAATGAAGCGGGCGAGGTTGCCCAAGCCCTAGAGGGCTATACCGGCGAGAATCCCCGCAAAGGCGTATTCGACACCTCCGATCACGTCATGGCTGAATTGCTCGATGTGGCAATTACTGCCCTCGGTGCGTGGGAGCACATGGACGGTAATTTGGGCCGCTCGCAGCACGTTTTAGAGGAAAAGCTGCTAGCCATCCTTAGACGAGCAGGTATCGAATGAACCCGACTGCACCCGCCGATCCTGCAACGGATTCCGGCGTGAAGGCCACCCTCACACCCCGGCAAATGACCCGAAAGATCGAACAACAGCAGAAAACCATCGAAACCCTCCGCGCCACCATCGCCAATCGACCACCCAAGCGACCCCGCCAGGAAGTCGAGACCGTCGGCCCCCGCGGGTTCATCACGGCAGCCGCCAGGTTCATCCGCTCGGCCGGCAAACGCGCCGGGGAAGGCGACGAGTTCGAGCTGGCCGAATTGGTCGGCCTGCACGATGTACTCGACGAGGCGGTCGCCACCGCCGTGGCGGGGCAGCGCACCTACGGCAAGTCGTGGGCCGCTATCGGTCGCGCTGTCGGGACCTCGCGGGAGGCCGCCTGGCAGCGATGGGGGAAGGCATGACCGATTCCATTGGACGACCCGCGCCGCGCTACTTCACTTGTGGGCACCTCAACTACGGCACCGAATCGGAGCCCGCCTCGGTCGGCCTATGCGAGGAATGCGCCCTGTTCTACTGCCACGCCTGCAACTACGACGTACACGTATGCCCGGGTTGCGGCGACCCTCACCGACATGGTGAATCGCCACACCCGGGAATCGACTGCACCGCGTGAACGTCGAAGACCTCGAAGCCACCGCACCAATCCGATGGTTCTCCGACGACTTCGAAACCACCACCGACCTCGACGGTCCACCACTCCCGTATACCCTCGACGCCGACGAAATCGAATCACTCGAAACCCTCCCACCCGGCGATAGCCGCCTCACCGTCACCATCCGCCACGACCAAGCCCTCACCGTCACAGCCACCCGCGACCTCGACGGAACCCTCACCGCAACCCACCGAACCGGACGTGTCCGAGTGTGGGCGTGGGCCATCGCACCCCTCGACGAAGACCGCATTTTCACCGGCACCACCATTGAAAGCTACGTCAACAAAGCTGCCGAGCTCGGCGGCATCCATTGGTTCCACAACCTCCGATTCGACGGCGCATTCCTCGACTCCCACCTCTACGACGACCCACCCATCGGCCTCGGCCTCGGCGTCGGATCATGGATGCCCCGACACGTTCCCCGCGGATGCGCCTCCGCACTGATCTCCGACCAAGGCGCTCACTACAGCCGATTCGTCCACATGCGCGACGGACGCAAATTCGAAGTGCGCGACAGCCTCAAAAAATTCCCCAACACCTCGGTCGCTGAGCTGGCCGAAATGTACGGCGCCGAAGTCGGAAAAGGCGAGATCGACTACACCGCCGAACGCCCCGCAGGCTACAACCCGACCCCCGAAGAGTGGTCGTACATTCGCACCGATGTCGATATCGTCCGCAACGCCCTCCGCGTGGCCGAAGCCATCGGCAACACCGGCCTAACCATCGGCGGGGACGCCATGAGCGAATACCGGGCCACCATGCCCGGGCGATTCCGGGTCTCCTTCCCCCTCATTGACCGCGACCTCGACGACTGGATTCGACGCGCCTACCGAGGCGGATGGACATACGTGAATCCCGAATACCAAGGGCTCATCCTCGACCCCGCCACGATCCGCAGCATCCTCGCTGAATTGGGCATCGACGAAGACGAAGGATCAACGTGGGATGTCAACTCGATGTACCCCGCGGTCATGCGGCAATCCTCGTACCCGGTCGGAACCCCCGTGCAGCTGGCCCCCGGTCAACTCGAACTCGAAGGGTTCCCTCACACCATTGTGGGAGCCCTGCTCGACGCCAAGATCAAACCCGGACGCCTCCCCATGATTCAAGTGAAGCATGACGCCCGGTACGACCCCGTCACCTACCAAACCGAGGTGCACGCCATCGAGTGGTTCGGCACCGAAGTCGATTGGGCGCTGCTCAATGATCAGTACGACGTTGAGATCCACGAATATATTGCGGGGTTCGCCTTCCGCGGCATGACGGGCCTCTTCGACCGCTACATCGACAAATGGATGGTGGTGAAAGAAGAGACCGGACGCATCATGGCGGCCGAAAAAGCTGCCGGTCGAATCGGGTCCGTCGCCTACAACCAAGCCGCCGGCCTCCGCGCTCAGGCAAAATTCCAACTCAACAACCTATGGGGCCGGTTCGCAATCAACCCACTTCGAGCCGGCCGGCTACCCGAGATAGGCCCGGACGGTGTCGTGCGCTACCCGCTCACCCCGCAGCACTACGACGAACCCGCGTACACGGCGGCAGGAGTGTGGACGACCTCATATGCTCGAGACCGGGTCATCCGGGCAGCTCAGTCGTTTGGGCGTCGGTTCCTTGCTGCAGATACCGATTCATGCCATGTGCTCGGCACCGACCCGGGCGCCCTAGAAGTGCATGAAACCAAGCTCGGCGCGTGGAAACGGGAGTCGGTCTTCACCAAGGCGACCTACCTGCGGGCGAAGGCATACGCCGAACAGCTCAAAGACGGTGAGGTCGAAGCTCACGTAGCGGGGCTGCCTCGGAAACTCTTGCAGGGTGCCCGGGTCGAAGACATCGCTATTGGCACCACCTATTCTGGCAAGCTCGTCCCGCGGCGTGTGCCGGGTGGGGTGATCTTGGTGAGCACCGACTTTGCTATCGGTGAGCGGGACGGGTGGGGGCACCGGTCATGAAGCAAACACTCTGCCGGTGGTGTCGTCACAAACGTAAAGACCATGGCCTACAGGGGTGCCGCCGATGCCGTTGTGAAATTCCGGGCGCAGCGTGGAATACTGAAAATGCGCCGCCCGATTCCTAAGCGCGCCGCATCCCACTCGGGGCCCAAAGCCCGGGACCGGCGAGCAGTCAGCAGGAGTGCAGACCGTGATCGAATCGGACACGGCCAAACGGGCGGTTCGGGTTCCGACTCGAACCGCCCAACCTTCTGCTACCATTCCCGGCATGGCACGCAAACCCGCCGAAGCGTCTAAGCCGCCCGAGCCCAAAAGCCCGGAACCTTCGCGCGGCGTTCCCACCCACGACGACGAATGGTGATCTCATGACCGACACCGCACCCCCGACGAAGCCCACCATCATGGACCGCATCCGCGAATTCCTCGACTCCCTCGGAAGCGAAGAGGCCGAGACCGCCGAGACCGCCGAGACCGCCGAGACCGCCGAGACCGCCGAGACCGCCGAGACCGCAGCACCCGGCTCCGAAGCCGAAGCCGCAGCCGCCGAGAACACCGACGGAGAAACCGGCGCCACCCCAGGCACCGAAGCCACCGACGCCGAAGACGAAGACCTCCGCGCCACCATCCGCGACCAGGCCGCCATGATCGAGACCTATCGCAACGCCCTCGCCGCTGCGGGACTCGAAGACCCCCTCGACATCGAAGAGGAAACCGAAGCCGGACTCATCCCCGGCGACACGCCCACCGAGGATGACGCCGTGGCCGCCTACGAGGCCGATAAGCTGAACCAACAGGCCCTTCTGGCCTCGATCAAGGAGTAGAACCCATGTCCGGACCCCTCGCCGCTGTCGACAACGGCACCCTGCTCGCCGTCATGACGACGGGTGACCCGCTCGCCAAGCCCGGGCCGGCAGGCGAAGCCTTCTTCCACGAGACCGTCAACGCCATCTTCCGCAACCCCGCCAAGCGCAACGCATTCCTGAACAACGCGTTCAACCTGTGGTCACCGCAGCTGTCGAACCCGCGCGAGTGGGAAGGCTACGCCGACAAGATGGCCGTGCGCCGCTCCGACTGGGGCGCCACCGTTCTCGGTCTCGACGCCCACGGGCTGCCCACCTCGGTGCAGGCGAACCCGAACGACGCGCAGAACGACCTGCGATTCAAGAAGTACCGCCCCGAGTACCGGCAGGGTTACATCGGCCTGTCCCGCGATGTCTACATTCCCATTACGGTCGACCCGGTCAACGTGGGGCGCCTCATGTCCCAGGGATTCGACGGCGATGCCGCGTCCAAGTTCCTCGCCGCGCAACTCACCCAGATGCTGAACACCGACAAGGCGCAGGAGTTCAACACCCTCTTCGACAGCTTCGCCCGGTTCGTCATCATCCCCGGCATCTTCTACCGGCACACCGTTGACCTGAACCCGGCCACCATTGCCCCCGCCGACGCGGTGGCAGCTGCGAGCGTCATCCGGGCCGCGCGCAAGAACCTGGCCGACTTCACCAACCGATTCAGCACGGCCAAACAGCCTCAAACCGTCCCCGACGACCAGGTCCGCCTCGTGATCTCGGTATCGGCCATGCAGGCGCTCAACGTCGGTTACTCGGGGTCATTCAACCCCGAATACGTGCTCGCGCTCCCGGCGTCGCAGATCGTCGAGGTTCCCGATGAGTACTGGGACAGCCGCCCCGCGTTCGCGGGCACCCAGACCCAGTGGGCGCTCGTCGATGCGGGCACCGACCAGGGTGACGGTGGAACCTTCATTCTCGTCGACTCCCTCTACGAGCGCGGCTCGGACCCGTTCAACATCACCCAGACCTACAACACGGCCATGCACCACGCCGAATTCCTCGACGTGAACCCGTATAAGACCCTCGTCATCGGCGGCCCGGGGGAAGGAACCCAGATCACCGAACTGACCCCCATTCCCGCCAGCATCACCCTGGACGTGTACACCGACCAGGGCATCATCGTGGCCGGCACCGATGACCTTCCGCGCGGCGTCGAATTCTCCACCCATGTCGCGGTCGTGGACGCAGCTGGCGCGCCCGCAGGCGGTTGGGTAGTCACCATGACCGGTGCCACGAGCCCGACCGATTCGACCACCATGCTGCGGTACTCCGACGGCAAGATCGGCAACGATGAGCTGTCGTCCACCATCACGGTGGTGGCGACAAGCCTCATCGACCCGAGCATCACGACCTCGCAGACGTTCACGCTCAGCGGCCCCGCCATCGACCTGCTCAACGGGCTCACCTACATCGACCCGTTCACCTTCCCCGGTGTGTTCGCACCCGGAACCGGCACCGGTGGCACCTACACCTACACGGCAGCCACCGGCGTGACCTACGAAAAGACCCTGGACGGTGGAACCACATGGACTCCGCTCGGAGCCTCGCCCGTCACAGTCGCCTCGGGCGCCACCATCACAGTGCGAGCCACCGCCTCCACCGGTCATGTGTTCCCCGACGGAACCGCCGTCAAAACCGACGGCCCGCACACCGCCGCGTAACCCACTTCTCGGGCCGGTAGATCCGGCACAGACTACCGGCCCGAGAACAACGGAGGATCACTGCCATGACACGCACACCGACTCGCAAGATTGCAGTCGCAGCCCTCGACGGCGGTGGCGGGACCATCACACCCGGCCAAAACATCTTGGTGGACGGGTCGGAAGTGTCGGTCGGAGTGGCCTCACCTGGCGACTTCGGCTTGTACCTCAACGGTGAAGGGCTCATCATCCTCGCGCTGAGTGCGCAGACCTTCATCGAAATGGCCTCCAACTCAGTGGTCGTATCCACGGGCGACGGCAGTGCCAGCGTCCAGATCGGAACCGCCGAAGTTCAACTCAACGGCGACGCCGTGCGCCTCGGTGGTGTCTTCATTCCCGCCAAATACTCCACGGGCGGCCTTCCCGACCCGGTTGCGGCCGGCGACGGCGCTATCGCATACGACAGCTCAACACACGCACTCAAGATCAGCGATGGTGCTACCTGGCTTACCATCGCAGCCAGCTAGCCACAAGGCACGCCACACCGCCCGCAGCCACCAACCACCCCGGTGCAACGAAGGGGGACACCCGAATCCCGTCGGGAG
>Ga0207695_10005209_pt1 | contig 17390 bp, 10 predicted proteins | sample KBSC54metaG_FD_184354 | JGI IMG/M metagenome (GOLD analysis project Ga0207695, IMG submission 184354) | Corn rhizosphere microbial communities from Kellogg Biological Station, Michigan, USA - KBS C5-4 metaG (SPAdes) (version 2) | ecosystem: Host-associated > Plants > Roots > Rhizosphere > Soil... | reverse complement strand
TCCGGCTCATGTGCGACATGGGCAAGGGGTCATTCAGGCTGACGCGGCTCATGACATCCAGGTGAGCCGTATTGAGCAGCTTGTACATCCCGTCGATGCCGGAGTTGATGCCCTGGAGTACGCCGAACAGGAAGAATGCCGTCGTCACCGACAGCAACGTCAGGAACGTGCGCACCGGCCTGCGCCGCAGCGCCGCCCAGACCAGATAGAGATATTTCACCCGCCCTCCTAGCGACCCGCGAGTGCAGCAACGATGTCGAGCCGGCGCGCGCGGCGAGCCGGCAGAATACCACTCACGATCGCCAGCAGGACCGCCACGCCCGCTCCCACGGCGACCACCAGCGGCCTCACGTGCATGGCCCCCCCTCCCTGTGCTTGCAGCACCGACGTCATGGCCGGGAGCACGAGCGCCGCGATGCCCAGTCCCAGGAGCGCCGCCAGAATGCTCAATGCCAGGCTCTCGGCGAGGACCAGCCATTGCACGGTGTTATCGGAGAAGCCGACAGTCTTGAGCACCGCCAGTTCCGGGATGCGCTCGCGAACGGACTGCGCCATGGTATTCGCGGTCAGGAACAGCAGCGTAAACAGCACGGCTCCCACGATGCCGTTGACCAGAAAACTGATGTCGCCGATCTGCCGCAGGAGAGACTCCACGAAGTCCTTCTCGTTCTGCGTCGTCGTCTGAGCCGGGGAATTCGCGAACGCGTCATCGATGGCCTGCGAGATCTTCGCGGCCTGGCGCGCGTCGTTGATTCCGACCATGAACTGCATCGCCGTGTCCTTGCCCGCGCCCCGCGCCTCGTTGACGTAGTCGTAGTGTACCCACATGTTCGAGGCCCATTCTGACTGCTCCATGTCGTAGAAGCCGACGATGTCGAAGACCCAGTCGGCCGAGCCGTCCTTCCGGGTCACGTTGAACGCGTGAATCGGAATGCGATCGCCGACCTTCCAGCCGTACTTCCGCGCGAGCGCCCGGCCGACGATGGCGCCGCTGCGCGTGCGCCGCATCGCCGCCAGCACTTGCGGCTGGACCTTCATGGTCTCGTAGATCTGGAAGGTCTCATCGATGTCGACGGCGAGGGCGATCTGGATGTTGCGCGGCTGTTGATAACTGCCGAAAACGACAGTCAGGCCCGTGACATGCGCGACCCCGGGTATCGCCGCCATCCGCCGGGCATGCGAGATCGGCATGGGATCATTCATGTTGACGCGGCTCATCACGCGCAGATGCGCCGTATTGAGCATCTTGAACACGCCCTCGATGCCGAGGTTGATGCCCTGGAGCACGCCGAACAGGAAGAACGCCGTCGTCACCGACAGCAGAGTCAGGAACGTCCGTACCGGCTTGCGCCGCAGCGCCGCCCAAACCAGGTACAGGTATTTCACCAGCACTCCCTCCGTTTGCGGCGGATTGTTGCATCGTCGGGGTCGGCCGGCAACGCGCGGGCGACGAACGCCCGTCGGGCCTCGACGAGCCGACTTCAACGGCCCGTCAGCACGTCCGGCCCGAGGCTGCGCACCTGTGCGGCGGCCGCATACCCCAGGTGCGGCAGGCCGAAGAAGTCCTCGACCGAGCGCAGCAGCGAGTAGTGGTTGTAGGGCAGGCTCGAGACCGTGCCCGGCTTGATGAACGGCGAGATCATGACGGCCCCGATCCGGCCCCCGCCCGGACCGTTGAGCCCCGGTGGGAAGCGCGTCTCGCTGGACAGCGGCCGCTCCCCGCAACATGCCGTCGAGCCCTCCGGTCCGATCATGTCGGTCTCATCGAAAGTGACGACCAGCAGGCCGTCCTGGCGGAAGGCCGGCGATGCGGTGATCAGCGGTACCCACTTCTGCAGGAACTGATTGGCCGCCGCCATGCCGCCGGGCCCGCCGTCCGCGCATTGCGGGTCGTGCCCATCGTTGCACAGGTTCGGCGTGATGAAGTTGTAGTTGGCAGTGGTGTCGGTCGTGCGCAGGTCGGCACTCAGCTGCTCCAGGTTGACCACGTGGGCATCGCACCGCGCCGGGTCGTCGATGATCGAATGGAAGTAGATAAAGGGGTCGTGGCGCGCCGCATACTTGTCCCCAGGCGCCGCGTTGTACGACTTTTCGGTCATCCCGACCGGTACGTGCCCGCAGGTTGCGCGCTCGCGCGCCGGCAGGTTGCCCATGTCCTCCATGTAGGCTTTCCAGCGGTAGCCGTGTGCCTCGAGCTGGTCCGGAAGCGACTTGACGATGGCGGGGTAGACGCAGCCCCGGCCGAGCGCCTGACCGTTGGCGTCCAGCGTGGGCTGGCTCATCTGGAACGGCGAGAACGACGGACAGTCGAGCTGGGTGTCCCGGTTAGGAGCCTGACCGCTGATCAGCGCCACGTAGTTGGGCAGGCTCGAATGGCCGATGCCGTAATAGTTCGGCAGCAAGGCGCCTTCGGAGGGCAGCGTCCGCGCCAGATAGGGCGCCGAGGAGCGCTCCCCGAAGGTGGTCGCGAACGACTGGTTCTCCAGGACGATCACAAACACGTGCTGCGGCTTCAGCGGCGCGCGCGCGACGGCCGGGCCGGAGCTGTAGGCCGGCGCCGCGGCCCTCGGTGCGGCCGGCTGGGGATTGTTGGTGGCTTCGGCAAGCAGCGCGGCGGCACGATCCAGCCGGTCGCAATACGCGCTCAGCACGGCGGCCGTGATCGGAATGTACCGGGCCGCTTCCTCGAAGCGCTCCTGCTCGATGCCTTCGCGTACGGCCGGAAGGGTCTTCGCGCCATACCCGGTGAGGCTGCCCGGCGCATAGATCAGATGTTTGTACCACTCGCGAGCCGGCAGCCCACGCGCATCGGTCAGCGTCTGCTCCATGCCGCGCAACAGCTCGTTCAGCTCGGCCATCTGTTCGGCGCTCAGCCGCACCATGCCGGTGAGAACCCTCGCATACAGGTCGTCATACGCCCTGGCGCTTCGGCTCAAACGGGCCGCGACGTCATCCAGCGGGCCGAAATCGAAATACGGGACCTCCGGGGAGCGAGCCGGCGGTGCGACGCTGCGGGTGGGATCGGCCGCGAGCGTGAAGGCGTTCTCCTGCAGCAATCGCGCCAGGTCCTCCGCGTCACGGCGTTTGTCGTCGGCCAGGCGATGAAGCTCTCCGACGTACTCGGTGATGGCAGCGGAGAAATCGGTGAACTGCAGCGGCAACACGTCCGCATCCGCCATGCGCAGCACCAGCCGTCCGACCGTTTGGGCGCACGCCACGCCATACCTCTCACCCGGGTCGCCGAAGCGGGTGTAATGCTCGAAGGTGTCGTAGGCGGAGTGATAGACCCCGCCCTGGTCGTCCTCACCGGTGAACTCCAGGTTCAACGCGGCCACGCCCAGGTGTTGCAGAAACGGCGTGTAATCGGAGCCGGAGCCCAGAGCGAGCAGCGGCAGATCGGCCCCGCTTGCGGCCAGCCGCGCGTCCTTTCTCTGACGCTCGGCGGCGCCGCCGCCGTAGCCGGCGACTTTCAGGTTGGCGCGCTCGCGCGCCTCGATGCTCACGCCGGTCTCCGGATCGCGGACAGCGCCGGCAATCTCGCTGAGCAGGTGCTGCAGCGAATGACTGCCGCCGGCGCGTAGAAAGCCGCGGCCCGTATCGTCGGTGTTGATGTAGACGACGGCCTTGCGCTGCAGCTCATCCGCGTGAGTCTCCGCCCACTCGGTCGAGCCCAGCAGGTTCGCCTCCTCGCCATCCCAGCTCGCATACACGAGCGTGCGCCTGGGCCTCCACCCGCTGTGCAGCAGCTCGCCGATCGCCTTGGCCTCGGCCATCATGACGACGTGCCCGGACAGGGGATCCCACGCGCCATAAGCCCAGGCGTCGCGATGATTTGCGCGGACCACCCACTCATCCGGAGTCACCGCTCCCGGAATCTTCGCGATGACGTCATAGATCGTCTTCTGACTCCAGTCGGACTCGATGACCATGTGGACCGTCGCGGGTCCGGGACCGACGTGATAGGTCAGGGGCAGGCCGCCTCGCCAGGCAGCCGGAGCGACCGGACCTGCGATAGCGGCCAGCAGCGGCTGCGCATCCGCGTACGACACCGGCATGACGGGGATCTTCGGCATCCCTCTGGCCTGCGCCAGCGGCACGCGCCGGGCCTCCCGGGTGGCCCCGGCATCCGGGGTCAGCGGGTCGCCGGCGGCCAGCGCGGTGTCGCCGACCGAGCCGCGCTGAATGCCGTCCGCCGGACGCCAGCCCCCGCGCGGATACACATCTCCCTGTCCATAGCCGTCGTCACGGGGATCGGAGTAGATGATGCAGCCGATCGCCCCGTGCTCCTCGGCGAGCTTGGGCTTCAATCCGCGAAACCCTCCGCCGTAGCGCGCAATGACGATCTTGCCTTTGACGTCGATTCCCAGTCGCGCGAGCTGCCGGTAGTCTTCATCCATGCCGTAGTTGACATACACCAGCTCGCCGCTCACATCGCCGTCCGCGCCATACACGTTGTAGGCCGGCATGGCATCGGCGCGCGCCGACGTGGGATCCCCCGGGATCGGGGCTTCGACCAGACTGGCGATGAAGGGCGTCGGCGCCGTCAGCTCCAGCCGATGAGATTTCAGGGTTGGGTAGAGCACCTCGAAGGACTCGATATCCGCTTCCCAGCCCCACTGCCGGAACTGGTCGCGAACCCACTCCGCATTCGCCTTGTCGTGCGGGGAGCCGACCTGATTGGGCTCCGCCGACAGCCGCTTCAGCCAATCGGTCATCTGCGCGGGGTTGATCTGCGCATCGAAACGCTGCTCGGTCTGCTGCTCCGGCGCCGCCGTCTCGGGGGTGAACCCGTACAGAGCCGGCGTGCCGCCGAGCGCGCCGGCCAGAGGTGTGAGACACAGGAGCAACAGAGCGATACACGCGCGCATGGGGACTTGAATGTCGCAGGACATCGGCGGAAATTGCGGAGCAATGGCGGCAATCCCGGAGGGATCGGCGGGAAGCGAAGCGTCGCCCACCGGAGCTTCGCCAATGGTAGACGACCCGGAGCGCGCGCGCCTAGCCCGTCGCACCGCCTAGGAGTGCGTGCGCCTGGCTCTCCCGTACCGCCCCCAGAGGAAGTAGGCGGGAATTCCGCTCGCGATGAGCGCGAACGTGATGCCCGAGTTCCAGGGATCGGTCACGAGCGCATTCGCGATCATGCCGAAGGAGGCCAGCAGGAACAGCGCGGGAACGAGCGGGTAGCCGGGGACACGGTAAGGCCGCGCCAACTCAGGCCGGCGCCGCCGCAGCACGAACACCCCGGCGACGCACAGAGCGTAGAAGGGCCAGATCCCGAGAATGAACCGGTCGGCGAGCTGTGCGAAGCCGTTGGTCAGCACGTAGATCACCCCGAGCGCCGTGGCGAGCCAGATGGCGATCGAGGGGGTATGGAATTCGGGCGACACACGGGCGACGGCGCGGAAGAACAGCCCCTGATCCGCCATGGCGAAGAAGATGCGCGGCCCGGTCATCATCGAGCCGTTGAGGCCGCTGATGGAGGACACCAGAACGACGGCGGCGATGAGGCTCGCGCCGGCGTTGCCCAACTGCGGGATGTGCTCGGCGGCGGTCGCCGCGATCAGCTTGGATTCCCCGATCTGCTGCAACGGCAGCAGATACATGAAGCCGAGATTCACCACGACGTACGCCAGCATCACGCAGACTGTCCCGAGCACCAGCGCGAGGGGCAGGGTTCGCTGCGGGTCCCGGACCTCCCCGCCCATGAAGGACAGATCGGCCCAGCCGTCATACGTCCACAGCACGGGAATCAGGGCAGTCCCGAGCAGGGAGAGATTCAAGCCCGAGCCCCACAGGGGGCTGAAGTGCGCCGCGCTGCCCGTGCCGGCGGTGAACGCCAGCAACCCCAGAGTCAGGACTGCCGCGAACTTGCCGGCGGTCGAGAAGCTCATCAGCACCGCCGCCCGCTTCGCTCCAAAGTAGTTCAATGCGCCGATCGCCACGATGGCGGCCGCGGCGATGTAGCGGACCTGCTCGGGAGTGAGCCTCACGTAGTAGCCGACGTACTCGGCGAATATCGTGGCCGTGGCACCCAGCGCGGAAGCACGGATGACCGTCAGCTCGGTCCAGCCGAACACGAAGGCCGGGAGCGGGCCGAAGGTCTCCAGCAGGTAGGCAAAGATCCCACCGGAGCGCGGTAACGCGCCCGCCAGCTCCGCAAGCGTCAGGGCACCGAACAAGGCCACCAGGCCGCCCAGCAGCCAACACACCAGCACCGGCCCGGGTTCATGCAGCAAGGCGGCCACGGTGGCCGGTACACGGAAGATGCCCGAGCCAACGGTTACGCCGATGAGAACGGCAGTGGCATCGAAGAGACCGAGGGTGCGCGGCAGGCGCTCGCCCCATTCGTCAGTCCCGGGGGAGCGCTGATCGGTGCCCACTGGCGTAGCGAATGAGGCTGGCGCGCCGACCGATCAGGTCGCGCGGGCGATGGGTGACACTTTCGCGCTGCGTTTGCGCTCCGCACTCACGGGGGCGACGTCAGGCTCGCACATCACACAGTTGCGGCCACTGCGCTTCGCCGCGTACAACGCCGCGTCCGCTCGCTGCAGCATGCTGCTAACGGTATCGCCACCGGGACTCGACGTAGCGACGCCGATGCTGGCAGTGATGCTCCTGTGATCCGCAAACCAACGGCCGGTGTCGATGGCCATGATGCCTTCACGAAGCCTGTCGGCAACCTGCATGGCAGGATCGAGCACAACTCCGGGCAACACGATGAGGAACTCCTCACCTCCCAGCCGCCCGAAGAACCCCGGCTCGGGCACGCCGGAGCGCACGCGATCGGCGACGACCTTGAGCACCTGATCGCCGGCTACGTGTCCGTGGTGATCGTTGATGCTCTTGAAGTGGTCGATGTCGACGATGAGGATGGAGCAAGGCGGTTGTGCCGCACTCAACAGCACAGGGTCCAGCCGTGCGAGCACGGCCCGGCGATTGGGCACCCCGGTGAGCTCGTCGGTCATCGCCAGCTTGCGCATCCTCAGGCTGCTGCCGTGCTGATAGATGGCCAGCGTTGCGAGCACACCGAGCAGCAAGACCGCCAGTACGATGACGGCTGCCTGCAAACGGCGCGCGCTCAATCCCTGGACGAGCGCTCGCTGGTTCGCGGCGTTCTCGCGCAGCAACGCCTGGTTCTCCTTTTCCTTGGCCGCGGTGTCGAACTCGATCTTCAGGCTCTGGAAGCGCTGATCGATCTGGTTCTTCAGCAGCTTGTCGGAAATCGTCTTGGCATCGGTCTGTCTCTCGAAGGCCGCGCGCCAGTTGCCCATTGCCGCATAGACGGAAGCCAGCTCCGAATCGGTGGAAGCCAGATCCACCAGGGAGTCGCCGTCACGGAAAATCCCCGCTGACTCTTCCAGGGCCGCCGAGCTCTCCGCGAGCCGTTCGAGCTGGTGCAAGGACACACCGCGCGCCTGCAGTATCAGCGCCCGCAGTCGCGCATCAGGCGTGTGACTCTGCAACTCCCCCGCTTTGGCGAGCGTGCTGAGAGCCCCGCGCGGATCGCCCGAAGCGTTGGAAACGGCAGCCAGGCCGCGCAGCGCGTACGCCTCGCAACGCGGATAGTTGATGCGGCGGCAGATCCCCAGCGCCTCGGTAAAGGCTTCCTTGGCCGAGCTCCATTCGCCCAGGTACTCGTGCGTCCGACCCAGATTGTGAAGCGTCACCGCCTCTTCGCGATACATGTTTGCGGCGCGCTGATCTTCCAGCGCGACCGTATAGATGTGCTTGGCCTGCTCGTAATCGCCCATGCGGTTGTAGAGGGTGGCGATACCGTCGCGTGTGGTGAGCGCGTGCAACGGCATCTTCAGCTTCTCGAACAGGGAGTCGGCGTGACGCAGGTCAGCCAGGCCCGAGGCGTACTCACCCTGCAATCCCAGCAGCCACCCGCGTTCGAACAGACTGAGGGCGAGCATCTCCTCGTCATTCGAGTTCATCGCCGCGGTGACCGCGTTCTCGTAATCGTTGCGCGCCTGCGTGGTGCGGCCAGCCGTCTCGGCCATCTCTCCCTGGCAATTGAGCATGCCGGCGCGCAGGCCCGGGCGCCGGGCTCTCGGTAGCAGCGCGCTGACCGCATCGATCTGCTTCTGCGCCGCGTCCGGATCGCGCTCGGACTGGTAGTCGCAGATCAGCAGGCGTGCGCGGATCTCCAGGTCGGGATTGGGTTGGCGCTGAATCAGTGCCAGGGCGCTCTCGGCGTCGCGCTTGCTGGCCTCCGGGTCGGTGCGCACCTCGATGACCGCCCGATCGACGAGCGCCTGGGCAGGATGTGCCTGCACCGCCCCCGCGTGGGCCGTAAGCGCATCCGCCGCGGTCGAGGTGACCACGCACGACAGGCACAACAGCGCCAGCGCCAGAAAGGGACGACGAGACATCCAGATCACTGCCTGGTTGGGATTTTGGCCTATTATCCCGCGGAACCCGCCGCCAGGGCAGCCGGCAATCTCACACATCCACTGGGAGAGCGTCCGGGCGGAGGTACCATAATCCGCGATATCACGAGGGCGGCCGTGCTCATGTGGAAAGCGATCGTGGCGATCAGTGTGGGAGCCAGTCTGGGCGCCCTGTTGCGCTGGTGGCTCGGAACCCTCCTGAACGCCCATTTCCCGACGGTTCCTCCCGGAACGTTGGCGGCCAACCTGATCGGCGGCTATGTGATCGGCGTGGCGGTCGCGGTCTTTGCGACCTATCCGGCGATCGCTCCCGAATGGCGCCTGTTCGTGATCACGGGTTTCTGCGGCGGTCTCACCACGTTCTCGACATTTTCGGCGGAAATCGTGACGTTGCTGCAGCAAGGCCGGGCGCTCGCGGCCTGTGGTGCCGCCGCGGCCCACCTGTTCGGCTCAGTGGCGATGACGTTGGCCGGGATCGGCTCGGTCGCCCTCATCAAACGCTAGGCACCACCCCAGCGCCCTCCGGGCGGGTGTCCGCCGCCGGCACGGCCCGGACATCAGGCGCCACATGCGGTGCACCACTGCCCTGCGGCGCGAGATTGCTCTTCACGAGCGCCCCCGGGGCGATGACCATCCGGACCCGAAGTCCCGGGTGGTTGTCGGTGAGCTCCACCTGCCCGCCGTGGACCTTGGCCACCGCGGCGACCAGCGTCAGCCCGAGGCCCACGCCCGGCGTACCACGGCTGGAGTCACCCCTGTAGAAGCGGGTGAGTACCTTGGATTTCTCGGCATCCGGAATGCCCGGCCCGCTGTCCGCGACACTGATCTCCACCGCCCCGTTGCCGCGTTTCTGGACCTGCACCGCGATCACTCCGCCGCTGGAGGAGTACTTCAGGGCGTTGTCGATCAGGTTGCCGATCGCCTGCGCCAGCAGCACGGGGTCGCCCGCAACCGTGATCGGCTCGTGCGAGCGGAAGGTGACGGCAATGCCCTTCACTTCCGCGGCCGGCTGATAGAAATCGACAGCCTGCTTGGCCAGCTCGGACGGGTTGACCTGCACGAAGCCCGATCGCCGCATGCCCGTGTCGATTTCCGCCAGCCGCAGCAATGCATTGAAAATACGGATGACGCGATCGACGTCGGCGACGGCCGCCTCGACCTCGGCGAAAGTCTCCTCGGTGCCCGGCCGGGTGAGCGACAACTCCTCCAGGCGCGAGCGCAGCTCCGCCAGGGGGGTACGCAAATCGTGAGCAATCGCATTGGAGACATCGCGCACGCCGTGCACCAGCTGCTCGATCTGATCGAGCATGCCGTTGATCGTGACCGAGAGGGTATTGAGCTCGTCCGAGCCGTGCTGCACGGCCAGGCGGTGACTCAGATCACCCTCGACGATCGCCTGGACCGTATGCCGCAAGCCGTGTACGCGCTGCAGAACGGCCCGCCGGATCATCAGTCCACCCAACGCTCCAGTGACCAGCAGCACCACGACGGCGGCCGCGAGGCCGTCCCAGAAACGCGGCGTCAGGGATTGGAACAGCGCCTGATCCCGGCCGACGAGCAGGTGATACCCGCCCGGAAGCACCGAATGAGCGAACATCGCGTGTGCGGGCTTGCCGCCGAGATTCACCAGCAGGCTGTACGTCCCGGAGGTAGGTGGAATCCCCTGCGGCCATGCGGGCAGATTGCCGGCCAACGGGTGCAGCGAGGGATCCGCGAGCAGCAGAATTCGCTCGCCGGCGATCTGCATGCCCACGCGAGTCTTGATGAAAGCGGTGAGCCCCGAGGCGCCCTCCTGGCGGAACACCTCCGCCAGGCGCGCGGCATCGGTGCGCAGCAACTCGGTGCGTCCGTCCTGGATCGTCACCTGCCAGGCATACCAGAGCGGGGCGGCAAACAGAATCAGCGCGGCGATACCGAAGGCCACGTAGCCGGTGGCGAGAGTGAAGGCGGAAGAGCGCAGCACTCTATTCATCGGCGCTCAACATGTAGCCGGCGTTGCGGACCGTGCGCAGCAGCGGCCGTTCGGAATCCGACTCGATCTTCTGGCGCAATTTGCTGATGTGCACGTCCACGACGTTGGTCTGCGGGTCGAAATGATAGTCCCAGACGTTCTCCAGGAGCATGGTGCGCGTGACGACCTGCCCCGCGTGCCGCATGAGGTATTCCAGCAGCTTGAACTCCTGCGGCTGCAGCTGGATGGCGCGCGCGCCACGCGTCGCCTTGCGCGACAGCAGGTCCATGTGCAGATCGCCCACCTCGAGCGTCGTCTGCGTGCTGCTGCCCTGCATCCGCCGGGCGAGGACATCGACTCTCGCCAGCAGCTCGCCGAAGGCAAAGGGCTTGGTGAGGTAGTCATCGCCGCCGCTCTTCAAGCCGCGGATCCGCTCGTCGACATCCGATAGCGCGCTCAGGATCAGGATGGGCGTGCGGTTGCCGGAGGTCCGCAACGCCTCGATGATGGCGAGACCGTCGACATTCCCCGGCAGCATCCGGTCCATGATGATTACATCGTACCGCTCGCTGGCGGCGAGAAACATCCCGTCGCGGCCGTTGTCGGCATGATCGGCCGTGTGGCCGGCCTCCTGCAGCCCTTTGAGGACGAAGCGCCGCACGCGCTCATTGTCCTCAACGAGCAGGATCTTCATCGCCCACCCTCGGGTTCGAGCAGAAGCTTCATCGCCCACCCTCGGGTTCGAGCAGAAGCTTCATCGCGCGCCCTCGGGCACGGGCGGCGCGCTCGCCTCGCCCTGCGACTGCGGCGCCTTGCGCCGCCGCCCGATGCGCGCGTTGAGCCTGTCCAGGTACAGGTAGACGACGGGAGTGGTGAACAGCGTCAGCGCCTGGCTGAGGAGCAGTCCGCCGACCATGGTGAACCCGAGCGGCCGGCGCAGCTCCGAGCCGGTCCCGTGTCCCAGCGCCAGCGGCAGCGCCGAGAACAACGCGGCCATGGTGGTCATCATGATCGGCCGGAAGCGCAGCAGGCAGGCCTTGCGGATCGCTGCCTCGGGCGGCAGATGCTGGTCGCGCTCGGCCTGGATGGCGAAGTCCACCATCATGATGCCGTTCTTCTTGACGATGCCGATCAGCAGGATGATGCCGATCAGCGCGATGATGGAAAGGTCGTAGCCGGCCGCCGTCAGCATCAACAGCGCGCCGACGCCCGCGGAAGGCAACGTGGAGAGAATCGTCAGCGGATGGATATAGCTTTCGTAGAGCATCCCCAGGATGATGTAGACGACCACCAGCGCGGCAAGAATCAGGTACGGCGTGCTCTTCAGGGAGTCCTGGAACGCCTGTGCCGAGCCCTGGAAACTGCTGGTGACGGTCGAGGGCAGACGCATCGCCGCGGTGGTCCTCTCGATGTCATCCACCGCATCGCCGAGCGCGATGCCGGGCGCCAGATTGAACGACAGCGTGACCGCGGGGAACTGCCCCTGGTGGTTGATCGACAGCGGGCTGGTATGGTGCGTGTCGTACTTGACGAGCGCCGACAGCGGCACCTGCTCGCCGGTGAGCGGCGATTTGATGTACAGCTTGTTGAGCGTGTTGGGATCCTGCTGCAGCTTCGGAGTGATCTCCAGAATCACGTGATAGGAATTCAACTGCGTGAAGTACTGCGCGGCCTGGCGCTGGCCGAAGGCGTCGTAGAGCGTCGCGTCGATGAGCGACGGTTGGATGCCGAAGCGCGCCGCCTGGTCGCGATCGATGGTGAGCGACAGTCGCGTGCCGGTGCTCTGCTGATCCGAGGCGACATCACGCAGGCGCGGGAGCTTCTTCAGGGCATCCAGCACCTTGGGCGCCCACTCGTTCAGCTCCGCCAGATCCGGGTCCTGCAGCGTGTACTGATATTGAGTGCGCGCTGTGCGGCCGCCGAGGTTCAGGTCCTGCTGCGCCTGCAGGAACAACGTGCCGCCCTGAACCTGCGCGATCTTGGGCCGCAGCCGCTCGAGAATCTCATCCGCGCTCGCCTTGCGCTGGTCGCGCGGCTTCAGGCTCATGATCGCGAAGCCGGTGTTGACCGGGCGGCTCCCGCCGACCGCCGTCGCCCAGCTGGTCACGTCCGGGTCTTTCGCGACGACCTCCATGATGCGTTTCTGCAGATCGATGGACGCGCCGAACGAGACGTCCTGCGAGGTGTCGGTGAGTCCGACCAGCACGCCCGTGTCCTGTTGCGGGAAGAAGCCCTTCGGCTCGAAGATGTACAACACCACGGACGTCGCCACGGTGATGAGGAACACGATGAGCACCGGCCGCTGATGGCGCAGCACGAAGTCCAGGCCGCGGGTGTAGCCGGCGACCAGCCGCTCGAAACCCTTCTCGAACACCATGTACAGGTGCCCGTGGCGCGTGCGCTTCTCGTTCTTCAGGAACAACGAGCACATCATCGGCGACAGAGTCAGCGATACGAAGGCAGACACGGCGATCGTCATCGTCACCGTGATCGCGAACTCGCGGAACAGCCGGCCGATGATGCCGCTCATCAGCAGCAGCGGGATGAATACGGCCACCAGCGAGATGCTGATGGACAGGATAGTGAAGCCGATCTCCCTGGAGCCCTTGATCGCCGCCTCGAACGGCGTCAACCCCGCCTCGATGTGACGGTAGATGTTCTCCAGCATCACGATCGCATCGTCGACGACGAACCCCACCGCGATGGTGAGCGCCATCAGGGAGAGGTTATCGAGCGTGTAGCCGACGATATACATGAGCGCACACGTGCCCAGCAGCGCAAGGGGCACGGTGACGCCGGGGATGATCGTCGCCCAGAGGTTACGCAGGAACAGGAAGATCACCATGATGACGAGCGCGACCGTCAGCATGAGGGTGAACTCCACGTCGTGTACCGAGGCGGTGATCGTAGTCGTGCGGTTGACCACGGTCTGCAGCTTGATCGACACGGGCACCGACTTCATCGCCTGCGGGAGCAGCTCCTGGATGCGCTGCACCGTGTCGATGACGTTCGCGCCGGCTTCCTTGTAGATCTGCAGCAGAATGCCCTTGTGGCCGTTCTGCTGGGACAGCATCAGCACGTTCTCGGGACCGTCCACCGCTACGCCGATGTCGCGAATGCGCACCGGCGCCCCGTTCTTGTAGGCGACGATGACATCGTTCCAGGGAGCTGCCTTCAGCAGCTGGTCGTTGTCGTAGATCGCAAAGCTATGCGCCGTGCCGTTGATCGAGCCCTTGGGGGCATCGACGGTGGCCTGCTGGATGACGCTCGCAATGTCTTCGAGCTGAATCCCGAGGGCGGCAATGCGCGAAGGGTCCACCTGCACACGCACGGCCGGCTTCTGCTGTCCGCCGAGCGCCACCTGCGCAACGCCCGGGATGCGCGAGATCTGCTGGGCAAGAATGTTCTCCGCGTACTCATCGACCTCCGTCAACGGCAGCACGTCCGAGTACACCGACATGATCATGACCGGCGAGTCGGCCGGATTCACTTTCTTGATGAACGGCGGCGAGGGCAGGTTCTTCGGCAGCTGGCCGCCGGCCGCCTCGATCGCGGACTGGATGTCCTGCGCCGCTGCATCGATGTTACGGTTCAGATCGAACTGCACGACGATCTGGGTCGTGCCCAGAACGCTGGTGGAGGTGAGCTGCGACACTCCCGGGATGGCCGCGAACTGGTACTCCAGCGGTTGCGCCACGGAGGAAGCCATCGTCTCCGGATCCGCGCCCGGAAGCTGGGCGGTGACCTGGATCGTCGGAAAGTCCACCTGCGGAAGCGGCGCGACGGGCAACAGCGGAAAAGCAACGATACCCACGAGCAGGATACCCGCCATCAACAGCGAGGTGGCGATCGGCCTGCGGATGAAGGGTTCGGAAATGCTCACGGTCAGGACCTGTCGCCGCGCTTGGCGACTTCCGTCGACGTGCTGGCCGGCTCCAGGATGCGCACGTGCGCGCCGGGCTCGAGCCGATACTGGTTGCTGGTCGCCACGCGCTCACCCGCTCGCAGACCGCTCTGCACCACGGCGACGCCGCCGCTCTCCTGTCCGACCTGCAGCGGGCGCGCCTCGACCGTGGAATCCGGCTTGATGACGTAGGCAAACAGTCCATCCGGACCGCGTTGCACCGCGGTGTCCGGGATGGTCAGCGCGTTCTGCTGTGTGCGCAATAGGACGCGCGCATTGACGTACTGGCCGGGCCAGAGCTTGTTGCTCTTGTTGGGAAAGACCGCCTTCAGGCGGATCGTGCCGGTCGCCTGGTCGATCTGATTGTCGACCAGCTGCACGGTGCCGCTGTCGAATTGCGTGCTTTCATCGCGCGCATACGCGCCGACCGCCAGCTCCCCGGCGCTCATCGCCGCGTTGATCCTCGGCAAGTCCTCCTCGGGAAGAGTGAAAATCACATTGATCGGCTGCACCTGGGTGACGACGACGATCCCGGAGGTATCGGTCGCGTGTACGTTGTTACCGACGTCGACCTTGCGGATGCCGGTGCGGCCGTCGATGGGCGATGCGATGGTCGAGTAATCCAGCTGCGTGCGGGCATTGTCGATGCTCGCCTGGTCGCCCTTGACCTGCGCTTCGAGCCCCGCGACCGTGGCCTTCTGCGCATCCAGCACCTGCTGGCTCGCCAGGTTCTGCGGGGCGAGAATCGTGTAGCGCTGCAGGTCCTGTTTGGCGCTCGCCAGCTGCGCTTCATCCTTGGCCTTCGCCGCCTGCGCCAGCTCGAGGGCCGCCTGAAACGGCCGCGGATCGATCTGGGCGAGCAGGTCGCCCTTGTGCACCATCTGGCCCTCGGTGAAACCGAGCTTCTGCAGGGCCCCATCGACCCGCGAGGTCACGGTGACCGTGTTGAACGCCTGCACGGTGCCCAGTCCCTCGACGTTGATCGGCACGTTCGCGCGCGTCACCACGGCGGCCTCGATGGCGACCGTTTCACCGGCGCCCTGCTTCTTGCGATCCGCCGCGTCGCTGCGCGGCAGCGCATGCAGGCTCAGTACCAACAGGACCGCGGCCCCCGCTGCAAACAACGTCACACGTACGCGATGGCGCGTGATCCAACTACCCCAATCGCTCACACTGTTCAACTTGTCACCTTTGTACGATTGCCTGCTGCGTCCAGCCGCCGCCCAACGCGCTGTAGAGCTGTATGAGTGCCTGCAGATGCGCAAATCTGACCTGCACCAGCGTATCCTGGGCGTTGAACAGCGCCGCCTGCGTATTCAATACCGTGAGAATGTTGACCACCCCGGCGTGCAGTTGCGTCTGGGTGTAGTCATAGGCGCGGCGCGCCGTGGCGACGGCCTCTTCCTGGCGCTGGTACTGATCCGAGGTCTGCTGCAACGCCACCAGCGCGTTCTCGACGTCGCCGAAGGCGGTGAGCACCGTCTTGTGGTAGTCCGCGAGCAGCTCCGAATAGCGCGCCCTGGTCAGCTGGTATTTGCCGGTGAGCGCACCGCCGGCGAAGATCTGCTCCGCGACCTGTCCGCTGATGTTGAATACCTTGTTAGCCGGAGTGATCAGCGTCGCGAGCGCCGTGCTCACGAAGCCGCCATCCGCGGTCAGGTCGATGCTGGGGAAGAAGGCCGCGCGCGCCGCCTGGATGTCGGCGTTGGCCGCCTTGAGCTGCGCCTCGGAAGAGGCCACGTCGGGACGGCGCGCCAGCAGCTCCGAGGGCATGCCTGGCCGCACCCGCGGCTCGGACAGCGCCGTGAGCGATCCTCCGGGGAACTCCAGGGCCTGCGGCGGCTGGCCGACCAGCACCGCGAGCGCATTGACCGATTGACGGAACTGCTGTTGCAGCGGAGGGATCGTCGCACTCAACACCGCAACCGTCGTCTCCTGCTGCGCGACATCCAGCGCGTTGACGATGCCGACCGAGAGCTCGGTCTTCAGGTCCTTGAGGACTTCCTGGGCGGTCGCGAGGTCCTGCTGCGCCACCTCCAGCCGGTCATGGCTCTCCATCGCCTGGAAATAAGTGACCGCCACACTCGTCATGACAGTCAGCTCGACCGTCGCCCGGTCGTAGCGGCTCGCCTCGGCGGAGAAGCTGGCCGAGCGGCGCGCCGCCAGATTCTTGCCCCAGAAGTCCAGCTCGTAGCTGGCGCCGAGCTCCGCACCGAACTGGTTGAAGGTCGTGGCGGGAGTTCCGGGCGGTGCGTTCGCGGGTTTGGTCCTCTCACGGGTGGCCGTACCGGCCGCCTGCAACGAGGGAATCAGGGGTGCTCCCGCAATGCGTACCTGAGCATCCGCCTCGCGCACGCGCGCCACGGCTGCGGCAAGGTCGTCGTTGGCCTTCTGCGCCTGCGACATCAGGTCATCGAGCTGGGGGGACTGGAAGCCCTGCCACCACTGCGAGGCAGGCCAGACGGGAACGGCCTCGGGCGGGGTGCTACCGGTACCTGCGACAGCGGCGCCCGTGTCGCTCTCGCGCCAGGCCGCCGGGGTGCCCACGTTCGGCTTCTTGTAGAACGGACCGACGGTGCAGGCCGAGAGCCCGAAGCCGATCAACAAAGCACCAAAAAGAGGCCGGCGCGCGCGCGAGCACAAAGCAATCACGCGCAGCGCCGGAACCCGCAACAGAGTGAGACGGAGAGTAGGAATCACGAGGGCATGCCGATCTATGTCCGCTGACCGAAGATAGCGGCCAACCACTTTCTACTACATTGGCGGAACATTAAATCCCGTTAACCGGGGCGCGCCCGAGTCCGGCCTCCCGACTGGGTAAGCTTTTGATTCTTCTCGTATCATCGGCAACGTTCACGTCTTCGCTACACTTCCCGACCGCTCCCAGCCACCGCTTCAAGGAACGATGAGCACCCGCACCCGCCTCTGGCTCCTGATCGCCGCCGCGATTCTCATTGCGTACCCCGTGGCTGCCTGGATCATCGGCTTCGTCGTTGAAGGTGAGCTCCACGCGCGTCTCCAGGAGGGCTTGCAGCAAGCCGGACCTTACGTCTCCTCGCAGAGGACGTACCGGCGGGGTGTCTTCGGCGCCTCGGAGATGCTCACCGTGACCCTCAAACAGGGTGGCGCGCCATCCGCAGCC
>Ga0207695_10005200_pt1 | contig 17414 bp, 13 predicted proteins | sample KBSC54metaG_FD_184354 | JGI IMG/M metagenome (GOLD analysis project Ga0207695, IMG submission 184354) | Corn rhizosphere microbial communities from Kellogg Biological Station, Michigan, USA - KBS C5-4 metaG (SPAdes) (version 2) | ecosystem: Host-associated > Plants > Roots > Rhizosphere > Soil... | reverse complement strand
GTTTCCCACCCGCCCGGCGATGGGTGAGCATGCCCAGAAGCGGCGCGACGCCGCGATCCACTTCGACCCGCAGCTTGGTTTTGCCGTCGCCGATCTCGGCCCAGCCTTCCGTCATACCGAAGCCGTGGCTGGACGAGACCAGGAACGAGACCGGCGCGCCATGCTCGATGGTCCGGCCGGCCAGCGGATAATCCTCCCGCCCGCCGCCATTGGTGGTGGAGAATGTCAATTGCTTGGCGTCGAACGCATCCGGCAGCAGAGTGAAATGACCCAGCCGCAAAACGCCTTTGCCCCAATCGTTCCAGTCGAAGCCGAGATCGAATTCGACCCGCTGCGCGGCGGCGCAGAAGCGTAAACTTTTTTCAATGGGACCTTTGGGTGTTTCGATCCGCGCGGACGCCACCACATCGCCATTGATTTGATGGTCGATACGCGCCTCGCACCACTCCAGGTCGGTGAGCTTGTGTTCGCCTGGCGCCTCGAAAACACTGTCTCCGGTGTACCAGTCGGCGGCTAGTGCGATCTCGTCAAAATATCCGTGCGGCAAGCCACCCAGAGCAGGCTTCGCCTGACCGGTAAACTGCAGGCTGGCGATGGCAAGGCCGCGCCGGCGATCCAAGGTCGCGCGCAGCATGGGCGTTTGGATCGATATATACCGTTCCGTCGCAGCAACGCCGCATGACACCGGCGAAGCGGCGGCTGGTTCGCTCCACAACGCGTCCGCGGCCTGTAGCCGCTCGCGATAGGCAGACCAGCGCTTTTCGGTCAGATGGGTGCGGAAGTCGCTGGCCCAAAGATAACAAAGCTCTTTCCAGTCCGGGCTCGGACTTTTCAGCATCTCCTCATAAATGCGCTGGCAAGCGGCGTTGATCGCCAGATTGTCCCGACCGGTTACGGCCCAGCGCGCCAGGTTATACTTACGCTGTTTCTTGACCGGCACCGGGCAGGCGGCGCTTTCCAGGGACAGGGTTTGACCTGCGCCCGGCACTGCCAGCAAGGCGAGCGCGCCCGAAGGTGCGGCCATCGCGGCGTCTTTCGCCACGGCGCAAAGCGCGTCTTCCAGCCGCTTCCATTCGCTGTGACCGGAGAGTTGTTCTTCGGTCTTGAAACGCCCGGGACGAAAATCGAAAATTTCCGCATCGCTGGCATAAAGGCACAAGGCGCGCGGGCCCCGGCCCATGCGTCCCCCGACAAAGCGCAAATAGGTGTCCAGGTCGATGTCGCCATGGGCGAAACGCTGCAATTGCTGAAATAAAGTGGTGTTGCTCCAGATCAGCGCGATGTCGCGGCCATCGGTGCCGCGCGCCCGCTGGGGCAGATATTGGGTTTCGGGTGTCCATTCGGGATGACCCGCCGCCGGATTTTCCCAATCCATGAGAATGGCGTCATAGCCGGCATCGCGATAAAGCCCGACCAGTCCCGCCGCATAGGCCTGTTCGTTGATCAGTGCCACGCGCGGGCGCACATCCAGAAGCTTTTCGTAGATCTCATGCCCCAGCCGCAGATTCTCTTCCGTTACGCGGGCCGGAACAAGGGGACCGATCATCTGGCTGTAGCCCGAACCGATCAGTTCGATCCGGCCTTGCGCGATCAAGCTTTTGGCCCGGCCGACCCATTCGGGATCGCGGGCGGCGATCTCTTCCAGTGTATAACCGGAAACTTCCATGCCGATGGGGCCGCAGCGTTCGGCCAGCCGCAGCAGCGGCCAATAGCAGCGCGCGATCACTTCGCTGCGCCGTTCTTCTTCGATCGAGGAGAAGGCAAGGTTGAGATGAAAAAACGCGAAGACCTTGAGCCCGCTCGCGGCCTGGATATCCGGGGCGCGGAGCGGCGCGTTCATGCGGTTTCGATCCGGATCAGTCCAAGGGCGTCATTCGCCGCTTTCAGCGCTGTGTCGCGGCTTGCACCCGTGGCCAGGACCATCGCGCCGGATGGGCGCTTGTCGCCCGCGGGCGGAATCACATCGCCGATCCGCGCCGTCACGACCAGCTCGGCCACGCCGGGAATCAGCCGCGCATTCTCGGCGCCATGAATGGCAACCACCGTGCCCGGTTTGGGAAAGACATAGCGTTGCACGACGGGCACGGATTGGCGGGGCGTCATGTCGGCTTCGCTGACACTTTCACCCAACGCGATCCTGATCGCGGCGCCGATGAAATCGACACCCGTGTTCAAGGGAATTTCCCGGGTGCAGAAAAAGCCCCCCGACAGCCGCGCCGCCAGTTCGATCACATAAGGCTCGCCGTTATGGATCACGATGTCGCCTTTGACGGTGCCGTCGGTGACACCCATCGCCGAGGCGGCGCGCGCCACCAGGTCATGGACCTTGCCCTGCGTCTCGCGCGGCAATTGGCTGGGCAGGTCGCCGCCATTCTCGATGAAAAAAGGCGCATAACGCTCCAGATATTCGTAATTGCGGTCCGAAAAACCGACCGTGTAGCAGCGCCCGCCCGTGACCAGCGATTCCGTCGAAACCTGCGGGCCGGGCAGATATTGTTCCACCATCACCCGCTCGCTGGGTGAGTAGGAGCGCGCCAGCAGGAATGCCTTGGCCAGATCCTGAACCTGGGCGACGCGCTGCACGCCGCGGCTGCCCCGGCTGTCCACCGGCTTGATCACCAGATCGCGGCCGCGTTCGACGGCGATGCGCTGCAATTCCTGCAAGGTCGCGACTTCCGCGAACCAGGGCACCGCCACGCCTGCGGAGCGAAAGCATTTTTTCATCGCCAGCTTGTCGCAGGCCAGTTCCGCGACATGCACGGGAAGACCCGGCAGGCGCAGGCGCTGTGCCACGGTGGCAGCGGTTACAGGTGCATCGGCGGCGACGCACAACACGCCGTCGATTTTGCGGATCTTACGGCTATAGCGTTCGGCGGCCGCGGCAGTTTCCGTCGGACCATAAACATCGGCGATCAGGCAGGAATCGGCGAAAGCAAAGCCGGGCGCGTTGGCGTCGATATCCGACACCACCACCATATGGCCCATTTCCTTGGCGCGCTTGGCTGCATCGGCGGCTTCGATGCCGCCGGACACGATCAGCAATGTCTTTCCGCTGTTCATCAGAAATACTTATTCATTAGAAGTACAGGCCGCCATTGACGTTAAGGGTCTGCGCCGTGATGTAGGACGCCGCATCGCTGGCCAGGAATACCACCGCATCCGCGACTTCGTCCGGACTACCCATGCGTTTCAACAGGATATTCTCCGCCGCCTTCTGCACGCTGGCGGCCGCAAGCCCGCCGGCCGCCATGTCGGAGGCGATCATGCCCGCCGCCACCACATTGGAGCGAATATTATGCGCGGCGCCGAAGCGCGCGATCACCTGGGCGAGAGAAATCAGTCCCGCCTTGGACGCGGCATAGTGCGCCGTGCGCGGTCCGCCATATTGGCCGCTGACCGAGCCGATATGTACCATCGCGCCGCCGCCCGCTTTTTTCAGCAGAGGCAGGAACGCCTGGGCCGCCATGAAGGGGCCCTTCAAATTCGTGGCGAGAATAGTGTCCCAATCGGCATCGTCGATCTGATCGAAATCGGTGGGTTTGTTGATCCCGGCATTGTTGACCAGGATGGAAACGCTGCCGAACGCATCTGCCGCTTTCACCGCGGCCTCAACGCTGGCGCGATCCGTAATCTCCATCCGGAAGGCTTGGGCGCGCCGGCCTTTGGCCTTAATGGCTTTGACGACGGCATCGGCTTCCGCGGATTTCTCCCGGTAGGTGAGAAGAATGTCGGCGCCTGCACCGCCAAGACCGAGCGCAATCGCGCGGCCGATGCCGCGGCTGCCGCCGGTGACAACGGCGCATTTTCCGGCAAGCGAGAAGCGGCTCATTTGCGTTTGCGGCGAATAGCGCGCCGCGCCGCGTCGGCGATGAAGGTCGCGGAGATGCCGAAATGATGCGCCAGTTCTTCCGGCTCGCCGGAAGCGCCGAACGTGTCCTTCACCCCCACAAATTCGATGGGGCAGGGTGTGGTTGCAGCCAGGGCTTCGGCCACCGCGCCGCCCAATCCGCCATGGATATTGTGATCTTCAGCCGTCACCAGTGCGCCGGTCTCGACCGCACAGCGCGACAAAAGGCTGCTGTCGATAGGCTTGATGGTGGCCATGTTGACCACTCGTGCCGAAATACCATCTTCCGCCAGCATCTCGGCGGCGGCGAGCGCGCGGGCCACCTCGGCTCCGCAAGCCACGACGGTGACATCGTCGCCTTCGCGAATGATCCGGCCCTTGCCGATTTCGAATGTGTGGTTGTCACCGAACAGGCGCGCGCAGGGGCTGCGGCCGGTGCGCATATAGACCGGGCCGTCATATTCCAGCATCGCACGCGTCGCCAACGCCATCTCGGTGGGGTCGGCGGGCGAAATCACCGTCATGCCGGGAATGGCGCGGAACGCGGCCAGGTCTTCCAGCGCCTGGGCCGAGCCGCCATCGGGACCGACATCCAGGCCCGGATGACTGGCCACAATCTTGGCGTTGCGCCGGGCATAGCAAAGCGACAGCCGCGCCTGTTCGATGGCGCGCAGGCAGAAAACGGCAAAAGTGGTGACCACGGGGATCAATCCCACTGCCGCCATGCCGCCCGCCGCCGCCATCATATTCTGCTCGGCGATACCAAACTGGATCATGCGGTCGGGATGGCTCTTGCGGAAATGATGCACGCCGGTGCCGCCCGCGATGTCGGCATCCAAAACCACCAGCTTGGGAAATTCGTCGCCCAGCGCGGACAAGGCCTTGCCGAATGCTTCGCGTAAGGAATCGCTGTTGGCGATCAGGGCAGGGCTAGACATGCATCAGACCTTTGATTTCTTCGGCGCTCGCGCCCAGTGCCGTCAGCGCCTCTCCCGTCTGTGCCGGAGTGAGCTTCACGCTGCCATGCCAGGCGGGGATGTTTTCCATATAGGGCACGCCCTTGCCCTTGACCGTATGGGCGATCAGGACGGATGGCTTTTCGCGGGTCGCGCCGGCAAGGCGCAAGTGATCGAGAATTTCTCGAATATTGTGGCCGTCGATTTCCGCCACCGACCAGCCAAAGGCGCGCCATTTGTCCGCCAGCGGCTCCAGCCGCATGATGGCGTCATTGCAATTGTCGCTTTGCAGCTTGTTGTAATCGATCACGGCGCAGAGATTATCCAGCTTGTGATGGGCCGCCGACATCGCCGCTTCCCACACTTCGCCTTCCTGCAATTCGCCGTCGCCCAGCATGGTGTAGACGCGGGCGGGGATCTTCTGCAGCCTGAGGCCGATGGCCATGCCGACCGCGACCGACATGCCCTGGCCCAGGGAACCGGTGGAGGTTTCCACCCAGGGCAAATCCAGCACATGGGGATGGCCCTGGAACGGGCTGTTCAATTTGCGCAGGCTCAATGCGGCCTTGGCGTCGCAGAAGCCGAAATGCGCGCCCGTGGCGTAGAGCGCGGGCGCGGCGTGCCCCTTGGACAAAACGAACCGGTCGCGGGTGGGCTCATGGATCGCACCCGGCCAGACATTCATCTCCGCCCCATAAAGACAGGCGAACAGATCGGCCGACGACAACGCACCGCCGGGATGGCCGGATCCGGCATGAAAGATCGAAGCCACCGAATGACAGCGGATGAAACGCGCCGCTTCGGCGAGTTTTTCCACCAGGCTGTCGGAGGCGGCCAAATCCAAGGGCGCAGTGCGAAGTTGCTGGTTCATGATCAGGCGGCCTTGGCAAGGCGCGCGCGCGCCAGAAGATCGGCATAAAGGATGATGCGGGCCTTGGGCGCCAGGCGGCGGGCCTCTGCCACGATCTCGTCGGCGAAGCCGCGCGACATTACCACGATCACATCCGCCATTGCGCCGGACAGCGCGTGCGGGGGGCTGAGCCTTACGCCATGACGGCTGTCCATGTGCTTGATGAGATGCGCGTCAATCAGAAGCGCGAGGTCGGCGGGATCAAAGCCGCCCGTCCGCACCAGGGAATCGAACAGCCGGCCTGCGCCCCACAGCGCCACGCGCTGCGGCTTCAGGCTTTCCAATTCCTGCGCGGCGGCGGAAAGCGCGGCACAGTTGGCGGCGCGGGTCGCGACATAGGAGGTCATCAGGCTTGCGGCGCGCATCACTTCTGCGGGATCGGCCTCGATCTCAGCGGCCGGCGTGCCGTTCTTTCTGGCCACGAAGAGAAGATTGATGCGGTCGGCGGGATCGGGATGTCCGACGATGGTGAAGCCCGCCGCCTCGATCATCCGGCCCAGCGTGACATCCGAGAAATGATAGAGATGCTTGTCGATGAACCATTCTTCCAGAATGTCGTTGCCGCCGATCAACGCGATGTTGGGCGCGTCAAGCACCAGCAGCCCGCCCGGCTTCAGCACTCGGGCGTGATTCTTCAGGCTGGTGAAGGGGTGGGCCAGATGTTCGATAGTGTGGCAGGAATGAATGATGTCGAAGCGGGCATCGGCGAATTTGACATCTTCGATGCGCGATTGAATCAGCTGCGTGCGTGACAGGCCCGCACAGGAATCGGCATAGCGTTCGTCCGGCTCGACCGCCATGATCTGTGCGTTTGGCGCGGCGCCCAGAAATGCAGCGGTGAAGCGGCCACGATTGGAACCGACATCCAGCAGCGAAAGGGATTTTCCCAGATCGGCGTGACGCGCCAGGGCATCCATCGCCACCTGGGTGCGAAATCCTTTGCCGTAGCGGACATTGCCCCAATCGGCGCCGCCCGATACCGCTGCGTCATGGCGCTTTTCGGTGCGGTCGATGCGCGGGGTGCTCTGCACCAACCCGCAATGGCCGCACAAAAATACCTTCAGGCCCCGCGTGGAACCGTCAGGCTGGTAGACGAATTTGAGGGAATCCCTGCCGCAGAAATCGCAAAGATCGGCGTGCATGCACTGAGGTCCGGTGAAGAGTCCGGTAACCATGATCGGGCGTTTGTCGTTACCAACGCCTTAATAGTTCACGACATATTCGGGCGTGCCGGCATAGCCCAGCCGCGCCTGCATGGTGCCGGCAATAGCCTCGAATTGGCGGCGCTCATCGGCGTCCAGCAGCCGGTCTTCCGGCCGGTTTACATTGTGCGGCCGGGCGAACGCGCCATAGGCCTCGTCGCGATAGGGCAGACCAAGAAATTCATACAGGCGGCGCACGTCCGAAGGGGACGCACGCAGCTCCTCCAGCCTTACGAACAGTGTTCGTTTGGCGGAAAGCCTGGATAATTCATCCAGCACCACCCGGTTCAGTTCCGCCCAATGCCAGCAGATGCGCTCGAATTGAGAAAAGGTTCGGAAGCGGGGTTCATCAGCGCTACCCCGGCGGGGCAGAGGCCACCAATATTTCTTTTCCGGGGGCGGCGCGGGCTCGTCGCCGTCGACATGCGCTTGCAGGATCCCGGTCGAGGCATCGTCGTAACATTCGTTGCCCAGCTTGTGAAAATAGGAACTGGCCACTTTGCGTCCGTCCCGCACCAGATGAACAAAGCGCGCCGCGGGGAAAGCGGCAGCAAGATCCGGAATCAACCAGGACAGTTTGTTGGAAGAATCGCCCCAATGGGCGCCGCCGCTATAGCGGATCGCGCCGCCATAGGTTTCGCCGATCAGCCGCGCTGCTTCGCTTGCCTCGATCAGACCCAGATAGCGCCGCACCGCCAGGGGCTGCGTGATCTGCACCATATACTCGTGATGCATTTCCACGCCCGGCACCGCGGACAAGGCCTTGTGGAGCATGGCCGTGCCAGAACGCCCTGACGAAACGACAAAGAACGGCTGCACGCTCATGCCTTGACCGCGATCACCACGGCTTCGCGTCCCAGACCCGCTTCGGCCAGCGCGCGATAAAAGGCGCGGCGCGTTTCCTTCAGGCCCGCGGTTTCAAAAGCCAAGTCGAACCTTTTGCGTTTGTTGTGGCAGGCGCGGCCCAACACATCGTCGCCCACATAATTCTCGCCCATCATCAGAAACGCTTCCATGGGAAAGCTGGTGGTGCGGGCGGCAGGCGTGAAGCCCGATTTTTTCAGCAGATTCGAAAGCGATTCGAAGTCGAAATAGTTGAGATGATGGGGCGGCGCCACCCACCAATCATCGGTTCCGGCCACGGTCATGCCCGCGATCTGCAAGGGTGAAAAATCGTTGGGAACATTGATGCAAATGATGCCGCCGGACTCCGTCAGGTCATGCGCCAGGCCGATCAGATGCTGAGGATCGGGAATATGTTCCAGCACATTGTTGAGATGAATCACATCGAAGCGGCCCAGTGCCGGAGCGCTCGCGGCGTTGAAGAAGCCTTCGGTCACTTCGGCACCCAATCCGCGCGCATGGGCTGCGGCCTGGCGTGACGGTTCGATTCCATGCGCCAGCCAACCGCGGCGCATCGCGGTTTCGAGAAAAAAGCCTGGCCCGCAGCCGATATCCAGCAGGCGGCGCCGGTCAGGCGGCAGCAGCGATTCGAAAATCTCCAGCCGGTCGGTCTGCGCCAGAAGCGCCCAGGCCTGATCTTCGCCCGCACGCGCCAGGAAAGTGGGCTTTTCACTGGCGTAATAGTCTTCGCGATAGGCGCGTTCCATGTCTTCGGCACGCGGCAGCGGCAATGCATGCTTAAAGCCGCAGGCCTCGCATTCGATGATGTCGTGGCCGGGCCGGGCCGCGACGCGGCGGCCTTTGTGCCGCTCGTCCTGGAGACAATCTTTTGCGGCGGCATGACTCATGCGCTGCGCGTCCTCGCATCGGTTGTTAACTGCTTTTTAGCCATACGCTCTTTAGAAATGGTTAAATGGAAAGATACCTTGATGCCCCGGTCTTCATTGCCGAAGCGTCCAGCAATCATGGGCGCGATCTTGCCCGCGCCAAGGCATTCGTGGACGCAGCCGCAGATGCGGGCTGCGATGCGGTCAAATTCCAGCTCTTCAAGATCGACCGCATGTTCGCGCCGGAGATTCTGGCGAAAAGTCCCAAGCATCGCGCCCGCGCGGAATGGGAACTGCCGCTGTCGCATCTTGGCCCCTTGGCCGAACATTGCCGCGCCCGGAAGATCCAGTTTTCCTGCACGCCCTTTTATCTGGAAGCGGTGGCCGAGCTGGCGCCCTTTGTCGATTTCTACAAAGTCGCGTCCTACGAACTTCTGGTCGGCGATCTGCTGAAGGCTTGCGCGCGCACCGGCAAGCCGGTGGTGCTGTCTACGGGTATGGCGACTTTGGATGAGATCCAAGCTGCGGCGCAGTGTTTGCGGGATGCGGGTGCCCGCGACGTCACCCTGCTGCATTGCGTTTCGGCCTATCCCACACCGGCCGCCGAAGCCAATCTGTCCGCGATCGATACGATCCGCAGCGCGACCGGCTTGGCCGTGGGCTGGTCGGATCACACCCGCCGCCCGGCGGTGATCGAACGGGCTGTGCATCATTGGGGTGCACGCGTGGTGGAATTCCATCTCGATCTGGACGGCCAAGGAGCAGAATATGCCGCCGGTCATTGCTGGCTGCCGCACGAGATCGCGCCCGTAATCACACGCGTTCGCGAAAGCCTCGTTGCCGATGGCATGGGTTTCAAGGGGCCGCAGCCGTCCGAACTTTCCGACCGAGAATGGCGCGCCGATCCCGCCGATGGCATGCGACCGCTGAAGCATGTGCGGCTGGCCTATAAAGGAGAGGCGGCATGATATTTTCTTTCCTCCTCCGGCTTTCGCGTCGCAAGCGCTGCTACGGCCACCTCCCCCATCGGCATGCTCCGCATGCACGGGGGAGGCGGGCCTGTGGAGGCTTCGGCAGATGATCGCTCGCGGTTACCCGCGCATCGTCGCCGTGATCCAGGCGCGGATGGGCTCGACACGGCTGCCAGGCAAGGTGCTGCGTCCGGTCGCCGGAAAGCCCTTGCTCTGGCATACTGTTCACCGCCTTCGAGCATCGCGGTTGATCGAGGAAATTGCTATCGCCACAACCGTCAATCCGCTGGATGAAGCGATTGTGGAATTCGGTGCCGCGCATGGCGTCAGGGTGATACGCGGGCCGGAAGACGATGTGCTGGCGCGTTTCGCCAAGGCGGCAGAATTGCTGGACGCCGACATCATCGTGCGGGTGTCGTCCGACGCGCCGTTCCTGGATGCGCGCTTCATCGATCACCTGGTCATGAGCATGATCGAGCAGGGCGGCGATTATGTCCTGATGGAAGAGGGCGCTGCTTGCGCCCATGAAGGCGTCGATCCTTTGACCCGCCGTGCCCTGGACAAGCTGATGCTCCATGCCAGCGACGATCCGGCGGCGCGCGAGCATGTTACCGGCTATTTCAAACTCCATCCCAATTTCGTGCGGGTTGCGCGAGCGTCCGCCTATCCCTTGCTGGCGCGCGAAGGCGGCCGGCTCACCATCGACACCCCCGACGATCTGGCCTTCGTGGAAGCGGTTCATGACAGGCTGCACGCCAGAGCGGGCGAAGCGTCGCTGTCGGATCTTCTGTTGCTTTTGGAGCGCGAGCCGGAATTGCGCGCCATCAACGGTCATGTGAAACAGAAACCTATTCTGCCCAGCGGCGGGCTGGCGCTGATCCGCTGCGACGGCGGCGGCAAATTTGGCTACGGCCATGTCAAGCGCATGGTGGCATTGGCGCGAGCGCTTCGGGATTGCGAAAGCATCGGGGTATTGTTCGCGCTGCATGGCACGCCGGACGCGGCAACTCCCATCCGCCGGGCGGGGTTCGAAGCGGTGATGATCGATAGCCATGACGATCTGGCGGCGCTGATCGAAAAGCAGATGCCGGATCTGCTATTGCTGGACGGGCGCGAAGGTCCCTCGCGCAGCGAATTGGAACGGCTGCGCCGCGACATTCCCATTGTCGCCATGATCGATGACGGCTCCGACACGCGTCTGGCCGCCGATTTTGCCTATTACCCGCCGGTGCCACAGGCCAAGGCACTCGACTGGACCGGCGCGCGCACGGTGCCCCGGATCGGTTGGGAATGGTCGCTTCTGGGTCTCAATCCGCATCTGACCCCAGTCAAAGCGATGTCCGCCCGGCCGACTTTGCTGGTGGCGATGGGCGGCAGCGATCCGCTGGGGCTCACCTTGCGCGCGGCCCAGGCGCTGATGCCGCTGGACCCCACATTCCGCATCCGGTTTGTGATCGGCACCGGCATGGCGGATGCGGCCAAAATCGCGGCCCATGTGGTGTCCTTAAAGGGTAATTATGAAACCGTGGAAGGCGCAGACGATCTGGCCACCGAATATGCAGCAGCCGATCTGGCGCTCTGCGCCTTCGGCGTGACCGCCTATGAATTGGCGGCGTTCGGTGTTCCCGCAATCTATTTGGGATTGACCGACGATCATGCCCGCTCCGCCAGCGCGTTCGAAACCGCCGGCATGGGGCAGTCGCTGGGCGTGGCCTCGCAGGTCAATGACGGCGATATTCTGGCGGCGGTCAAAGCCTTGATGAACGATCCCGCTCGGCGGCGCGAGATGCGCAATGCTGGATTCGCCACCCTGGACGGTAGCGGCGCGGCACGTATCGCGGCCGATCTGGCGGCGGCCCTTAAGCAAGAAAAATTGCCCGTCAGGGCGATGCGATAATTCGAGTTGCTTTTTTGAATACATCGCGCCAGTCGCCGTGCATGCCGGGCATGATGCATCGGCATGACGGCGCCAGCGGTTCATGAGCTTGTCCGAACGCAGTCCAGCTGGTGTCGTACAGCAGCTTCAAGGTGCGCGTTCCCGTGCCCGCGCCCAGCCAGGAAACAGCGGTGGGCGCGCTGATCAGCACGTCCAGGACCGACAACATCGCGGCTGTCCGGTCGAGTTCGTTTTTCTGATCCAGCATCGGTGGAACGAAAATCTGGCGGCCGCTCAGTTTCTCCAGCGCGGTGATCTCCTCCGGCGTTGCGTCATACTGGCAACTGACCAAAGCGCCGGGAAGATTGCGCAGGAACGCGCCCCAGGATTCCAGCGGCGCATACTGGACGGAACGATGCCCGCCGGACTTGCCGCTGCGCCAGCAAAGTCCGGCCAGGGGCATCGCACCCAGATCGGCAAAGATGTTTTTCCAACGTGCCCGTTCCGCCGCATCCGGTGTCAGGAACGCATTGGGGTCGGGGAATGAATCCAGACCGGGCCTCAGCCAGCGCGGCAGCGAGCCCATCAAAGTCACCGCATTGGCGCCGCCGGCCGATTTCAGCCAGCTATAATCGGCGGTAGTGGCGCCGTTTACGGCCGCCAATGCTTGGGGCTTCACGGTTGCGCCGGGAAAAGAACGCGCCAAGAGGGAAACCAGGCGCGGCTCACTTTCCAGGACGATGGTGCCGCCTTCCTTTGCGGCGCGCGCCAGAAGATCGGGCATCACGCTCATGAACATGATCTGATCGCCCACGCCTTGTTCGGCACGGACCAGAAGGCGGGTGCGTTTCAGCGTTTCGCCCCGCCACGCGGTAAGATTCAACTTGGCGGCGGGCACTTTGCTCGTGATATCGCTGCGGGCGGCATAATCGCGCCAGCCCTCTTTCAGATTGCCGGTCTGCAGATGCAGCACCGCCCGGTTCAGGCGTGCCTGGGCGTTGCGCGGATCGGCCTTGATCGCGCGGTCGTACAGCTCGCGCGCTTCTTCGAATTTTCCATCGCTCGACAAAAGATCAGCCAGGTTGGACAAGGCGGCGGCATAGTTGGGACTGGCGGCCAGTGCCGCGCGATAAAATTCCGTCGCCCGTGCAGTGTCGCCGGACTCGCGCCAGGCCGAACCCAAAGTCAGCAGCAGTTCGGGGCTTTGCGGATTGCGCGCCAAGGCCGGCTCCAGCAGAGCACGGGCGGCGTCGAATTGGCCTTCGCTCCGAAGCAGGTTGGCCAGATTGACCAGGGCCTCCAGGCGCTCCGGCTCCAGAGCCAGGACTTTCCGGAAAAATTCGGCGGCGGGCTGGGGCAGGCCCAGGGCGCGGGCGGTATTTCCCAGTGCGAACAGTGTTCGGGTATCATCCGGCCGCTCCGCCAGGGCCTTTTCGAAGCAGGAAATCGCTTCCAGATGCCGTCCCTGGGACGACAATTTCTGGCCTTGGTCATAGGCGGGTGAGGCGGCATGCATCCGGCCAGTTTTGCCAAGGCGTCTTAAGGTCGCGTTAAGCGTGTTTTTGCGGGCAGATGACCGGGATTTCAGCGCCGCTATTATCCGGCTCTTAACGCCACGAATGCGACCTTCAAGTTATGTCCGGCGTCGGTTTCCCCGGTTTGGATTCATCCGTCCTGCTGAGTTTCTATCAAACTCAGCTGAACTCCTCTGCGTCCGCAGTCGCAGCGCGCAACACGATCAATCCCCAGGCTTCAAAAGCGAACAGCGCGACCGCCAATGACGCGCCGCCCTGGCAGGCGCCGCAGCTTTCCGCCAATGCGCAGACCGCCAAGATTCTGTCCACCACCAACTTCCTCGATACGTCGAATGTGCCGCTCTCGGCGGGCGCGACCAGCGACGCCAAGATGGAGCAGGACAATCAGAAGCTCTTCTCGCTCTACAGCGCGGTCAGCAGCCTGGCCTATCTCGCCAAGCTGGCACAGGGTGCGACCGAGACCCCCGGCCAACTTGCCGGACTGAATGCGCGTTTCCAGACGGGCCTGGCGCAGGTCCAGCAATATCTGAAATCGACCAGCTTCAACAATTTCACTTTGCAGGCCGCGACACCTGCCGCCACCACAAGCTCGACCGCGAATATTGCGCTGGGTGGTTTCACCTACAGCACGCGCCAGCTGGTCACCAACGCCAATATCGACAATCCGGTTCCGGGCCTTTCGGCCTCCAGCAATTTCACCATCACCGTGAAGAAAGGCGGCGTTTCCACCGACGTCGCCATCGATCTCAGCAAAGTCTCCGGCCCGCTGACCCTGGGCAATGTGGTGAGCTATATCAATTCCCAGCTCTCCGCCGACGGATTTTCCACCCGCTTCCAGAAAGTCCAGAAGGGCGGCACCAGCACATCGAACGCCGGCGCCACTTATGGCCTACAGATCTCGCCCGGCGGCACCGAGACGATTTCCCTGTCGGCCGCCGCCACGCCGTCGCTCTACATGGTGGGAAATTCCGGTACCGCCAGCGAAACCAATACCAGCACCGCCGGCAAATCGGGCACCACCAACACCACGACCACGGCGGCGGACCAGACCGGCCGCCTGATCAAGCTGTCGAATATCTCCGGCACACCCACGGCCGTCGTCACCGCCAATCAGAAAGCCACCACCGGCACCACCACGGCCGCTGACACGGTGGTCGATGCCAGCGGCAATATCTATGTGGTCGGCAACGCCACCGGCAATTTCGGCAGTCAGCTGAATCAGGGCGCCCAGGATTCCTATCTCACCAAATATGATTCCGCCGGCAATGTGGTGTGGCAGAAACTGCTTGGCAGCGCCGGCACCGCCAATGGCTATGGTCTGGCGCTGGATCCGTCCGGCGGCGTGGTCGTCACCGGCAGCTCCACCGCCGATTTGACGCCGACTTCGATCGCCAACGGCAATGAAGATTCCTTCGTCGCCCGTTACGACGGCAACGGCAATCAGATGTGGATCAAACAGATCCCGACCCTGGCCAACAACCGCTCCAACGCGGTGAGCGTGGATGCCGGCGGCAATATCTATATCGGCGGTTCGGTGTCCGGCTATCCGGTGGCCAATCCGGTCAACGGGCAAAGCACTATTCCGGGCGGGGTGATCGGCGCGCATCAGACTGCGCAGGGCGGTGTCGACGCTTATCTCGCCAAATTCGATTCCAAGGGCAAGCTGTTATCGGAGAATCAATTCGGCACCAGCGGCGACGATCAGGTGGCTGCCACGGCCACCGGCACTGACGGCAGCCTCTATGTCGCCAGCGTGCAGAACGGCCAGGCCGTTGTCAGCAAATATACCAATGGCGACATCACCTCGGCGCCGGTCTGGAGCCAATCTCTGGGCGCATTGCAGGCGGGCGGCGGCATCGGTGGGCTTACCGTTTCGGGCGGCCAGGTTTATGTCTCCGGCACCACCTCCAACGGCAATCTCACGGCGAGCGGACAGGCCAGCATCGCAGCCGCGTCCAGCGGCGGCACCGACGCGTTCGTCTTCGCATTGACCGACAATGGCAGCAGCGTCAGTGCCGATCACGTTTCCTATGTGGGAACCGGCGCCAGCGACCAAGGCGGCGCGGTCACGGTAGGCCCGGACGGCACCATCTATCTGACCGGCAACACCATGGGCACCTTCGCGGGCCAGCAGCGCAACATCCAGAATGTCACCAATGCGTTTGCCACCGCCCTCACTGCCAATGGCAGCGTGCAGTGGACCCAGCAATATGGCGGCGCCGACGGCCAGTCCACCGGCGCCAGCGTGGCGATCGATCCCCAAGGCTCCAGCGTGCTGGATGCGCTGGGCCTGCCGCGCGGCACCATCAATCTCAATCAGTCGGTCGATCTGACCTCGATGACCACGTTGCGGGCTGGCGACACCTTCAAGATCAAGATCGACGGCATCGCACCGCGCACCACCACCATCACCATCGACAAGGGCGAAACCATCAATTCGCTCAATACCAAAATCAACGCCCAGCTGGCTGCGGTCGGCAAAGCGAGCGCCAATTACACAGGCGGGGCCGAAGGCATCAAGCTGACGGTCAATCCGGGCAACACCATCGAACTGATTGCCGGGCCCAAAGATTCCGACGCGCTGGCGCGGCTGGGCATCAGCCCCGGCGTGCTCACCGCGCCGGCAACGGCCGGCAAAACAGCCGCCACCACTGCCGCAAGCAACAAGAACGGCAAGGTCGAGCCCACTTATGGGTTGGGCTTCTCCGGTACGCTCGATCTTTCGACCCGCTCGGGCGCCAATCTGGCGCGCTCGCAGTTGCTCAGCGTGTTGTCGAACCTGCAGAGCACCTACCAGAAATCCAACGCGCCGCCGCCCGCCACCGCCACGCCCGGCAACACCACGGGCGCAGCCTCGTCCGCGACCACCGCGCAGCTCGCCAATTACAATCTGGCCCTGTCCTTGATGGGCAATGACCCCAACAACGCCGTCGCCAATATCCAGTCGATCGTATCGGGTCAAGGCAGCGCAAGCGGCGGCAACAGCCTGACAAATCTGCTTTCGCAGATTTGATTCCTTTTCGCCCCCTCCGGCCTTCGCATCGCAAGCGCTGCTACGTTCGCACGCTGATGCTACTCATCCTCCCCCACAGGTGTGCTACGCGCACGCGGGGGAGGGTGGGCCTGAGTTGCTTCAACAAGCGCTAGATCGTCTGGGCTCTGACTTTCTTCCCCCGCGCGGCGAAGCCGCTGGTGGGGGAAGACAGATGGGGGAAAAATTAGACGACGCGGTTGAAAACCATGGCCCCTGACGGCTGCGCTTTGTAGCCAGACTGGGGCCCATAAGTCCGTGTCGGCATGTTCATGCGGTCGACCTCGCGAGCGATCGCCTGGATCATGCCTTCGGAGGCGTTCTTCACCCGCGCCAGCATGCGGGCATGCAGCTGCAGCACGTCGCGGAATTTGGCGGTGATCACCAGGAAGCGCTCGCGCAGCGAGGGCGCGGCCGCCTTGGCGATGCGGATATCGAAATTCTGGGCTTCGCGGCCGTAGATCGCGGATAGTTTCTGGATTTCCGGGTCGATGCTGCGCATTTCGTCGGGTTTGCCCGCTTTCAGCGCGACGATATCGGCTTCCAGCGCCACCACTAGCCGCTCCGCCAGCGCGATCAGGCGCTCGATGCGGGGCGCGTCTTCCAGTTTGGTCTCGCTCATTGGACGCTCGCTTGCGGTGCTTCCTGGTGGTGCAACAGCTGGCGGGTGACAGCGCTGGCAAGGCCGAAGCCGCCGCGATTTTCCACCGACTTGGCGTATTCGTTGACCATCAGGGAGCGGAACATCTCCTCGCCTTGACCGCCGCCGAACGGACCGTCGGTGGGAATGCCCTGGAACATAGACCCCAGGAATTGCGAGATGAACACGCTCTCGAATTCCTTGGCCGATTTGCCGGCTGCGGCCGCATTGCCGGTTGCAGCGGGCGTTTTGATGGAGGCGGATTGGGTCGCCAGCAGCGCGGTCTGTGCGGTCGCGTTCATCAGCCGATCACCTGAATGTCGGCCTGGAGCGCACCCGCCGCTTTGATCGCCTGCAGGATCGAGATGATGTCGCGCGGACCCACGCCGAGCGCGTTGAGCCCGTCCACCATGCTCTGCAGGGATACGCCCTGGTTGAGCACGGCCATCTTGTTGCCTTTCTCGTCGTCGATCTGGATCGAGGTGCGCGGCACGACCTGGGTGGTACCGGTGTTAGAGAAGGGCGAAGGCTGGCTCACCTGCGGCGTCTCGTTGACGCGGATGGTGAGATTGCCCTGTGCGATCGCCACGGTGGAGATGCGGACATCCGCGCCCATCACGATCACACCAGACGTCTGGTCGATGATGACTTTGGCGGGCTGATCCGGATCGACCTTGACCTGCTCGATGTCGGTGAGAAGCCCCATCACGCCGCCG